>Ga0194131_10000121_pt1 | contig 117831 bp, 106 predicted proteins | sample TA2KigO120mmetaG_FD_148631 | JGI IMG/M metagenome (GOLD analysis project Ga0194131, IMG submission 148631) | Freshwater microbial communities from Lake Tanganyika, Tanzania - TA2015053 Kigoma Offshore 120m | ecosystem: Environmental > Aquatic > Freshwater > Lake | place: Tanzania: Lake...
GTCAACGCTTCGGCGCCGCCCTCGCGAGCGGCTCCGCATGACTCAGGGCCGGTGTGGGTCGCTACACCTTCACCGTATGACTCTTTCATTCACAACATCTCGCCGGTTTAGCCGGCGCACAAGGAGATTGCACTATGCTGAACGAGTTCAAGATGTTTGCGATGCGCGGCAACGTGGTCGACATGGCGGTGGGCATCATCATGGGCGTTGCGTTCGGCAAGATCGTGGATTCGATGGTCAGGGACGTGATCACGCCGCCGGTCGGCCTGCTGCTCGGCAACGTGGATTTTTCCAATCTCTTTTCCGTGCTTAAGCCGGGGAGCATCGCAGGCCCGTACGCCACGGTGGAAGCGGCACAGAAGGCGGGTGCGGTCACTTTCAATTACGGCATCTTTCTCAACACGGTCATCTCGTTCGCGATCGTCGCGCTCGTGGTCTTCCTGCTCATCCGCGCGATCAACCGGCTGAGGAGCACCGAGCAGAGAAAACCCGCGGTGCCGCCGCAGCCGCGGGAAGAAGTGCTGCTGTTGAGGGAGATCCGTGACGCGCTGAAGACGTGACGGTGTCAGCCGAGGAGCACCAGTAGCCACACGACTGGCACGTCGATGGCCGCCAGCATAACCGCGGCGCTGCCCATGTCCTTGGCGCGCTTGGCGAGCACGTGGTTCTCGAGCGAGATGCGGTCGGTGACCGCCTCGATTCCTGTATTGATGAGTTCGACGACCAGGACCAGCAGCACGCTCGCCACCATCATCGCCTTGCCCGCGCCCGAGGCCGGCGTATGGACGGCGACCGGGATCAGCACCAGCGCGAGAACGACCTCGAGCCGGAACGCCTCTTTGTGCCTGAATGCGGCAGAAAGCCCGTCGAGCGAGTGATGGAGCGCGCCCCACAAGCGCGCAGGCCCCGCCTTACCCTTGTGCGGACCGTTCATGACGGAGGGCCTGGCGCAACGCGCACGAGGCGGCGGCCGCGGGTGCCTGCCTTACGGGGACTTCCAGGTGAGGCGCGGTTCGCGCGCCGCCTTGACGTCATCGAGACGGCGCACCGGCGTCGTGTGCGGGGCGTTCTTCAGCAGCGCAGGATTCTCGCTCGCCTCGGCCAGTATCTCCTTCATGGCGGCGACGAACGCATCAAGGGTGCGCTTCGATTCCGTCTCGGTCGGCTCGATCAGCAGGCATTCCGGAACCATTAGCGGGAAGTAGGTGGTCGGCGCGTGCGCGCCCTTGTCGAGCAGCCGCTTGGCGACGTCCATCGCGGTGACGCCCGTGCGCTGCTTGAGTCCCTGCAGCGTGATGAGAAATTCGTGGCTCGCGCGCCGGCGGGGAAAGGCGAGCTCGAAGCCGGCCTTGCGCAATTCCGCCATGAGGTAGTTGGCGTTGAGCGTCGCGAATGCGGCGACGCGGCGCATGCCTTCGAGGCCGAGCATTCGGGCATAGATATATGCGCGCAGCAGCACCCCGGCGTTGCCCAGTTGCGCCCCGAGCCGCCCGATGGAGAGCGGCCGGTCCGCGTCCCCGAGCAGACGGTACGCGCCCTTCGCTTCGGCCACGAGCGGCAGCGGCAGGAACGGCGCGAGCCGCGCGTTGACCCCGACCGGGCCCGCGCCCGGCCCGCCGCCGCCGTGCGGCGTGGAAAACGTCTTGTGCAGGTTGATGTGTATCACGTCGAAGCCCATGTCACCGGGCCTCACCTCGCCGAGGATCGCGTTCAGATTCGCCCCGTCGTAATAGAGCAGCCCGCCGGCGTCGTGCACGATCGTCCCCATTTCGAGGATGCCGCGTTCGAACACCCCGAGCGTGGACGGGTTGGTGAGCATCAGCCCCGCAGTGTGCGGTCCGACGGCGCTCCCGAGCGCCGCGATGTCCACGTTGCCTTCCGCGTCCGTCGCGATCTCGCGCACCGTGTAGCCGCACATCACCGCGGAAGCGGGGTTGGTGCCGTGCGCCGCGTCCGGCACCAGGATCTCGCGCCGCCCCGCGTCGCCGCGCGAATCGTGGTAGGCGCGGATCATCGCCACGCCGGCGAATTCGCCCTGCGCGCCGGCCATCGGCGCGAGGCTCACCGCCTCCATGCCCGTGACTTCCTTCAGCAGCTCCTGCAGCTCGAACATGCACTCGAGGAAGCCTTGTCCGGTGTCGTCGGGGGCGGCGGGATGGCGCGCGAGAAACTGCGGCAGCATCGCGAGCGCATTGCACGCGCGCGGGTTGTACTTCATGGTGCACGAGCCGAGAGGGTAGAAATGCGTGTCGATCGAAAAATTCTTCTGCGATAGCCCCGTGTAGTGCCGCACGACGTCGAGCTCGGAGACCTCCGGCAGCAGAGGCGGCTGCGCGCGCAGGTGCTTCTCGGGTATCGCTCCCTGCCCGGGCGCCGCGTGCGGCGAGAGTCCCTTGCTGTGCCTGCCGGGACGCGAGAGCTCGAAGATCAGCATCGGCCGCCTCTTTATGAGTTGGTCGGTTTGAGGGCGCCGGACCGCGGAGCCTGCCGCTTGCCCACGATTCGGGCGAGGTTTTCGGCGTAGAAAGCGAGGTCCTGTTCGTTCTTGGTTTCGGTCGCGCAGACCAGCAGTGCGTCGCCGAGCTCGGGATATGCGTGCTTGAGATTCAGCCCGCCGAGTATGCCTTGCGCCTTCAGCGCACGCATCACGGGCGCGACGGGTACCGGCAGGCGCAGCACCGTTTCGTGGAAGATCGGCCCGCTGAATGCGCGCGCGACGCCCTCGATTTCCGCGAGCTTCGTCGCGAGCGCCAGCGCATTCGCATGGCTCGCGCGCGCCACGCGCGCGAGCCCCGCCGGACCGAGCAGGGCCATGTAAATGGTCGCCGCGGTCACCATCAGGCCCTGGTTGGTGCAGATATTCGAGGTGGCCTTGGAGCGGCGGATATGCTGCTCGCGCGCCTGCAGCGTGAGCGTGTACCCGGGTCTGCCATCCGTGTCCACGGTCTCGCCCACGATCCGCCCCGGCATCTGGCGCGTGAGCGCCCTGCGGCACGCCATGAAGCCGAAATACGGACCGCCGCTCGCCAGCGGCACGCCGAGCGGCTGGCCGTCGCCCACGGCGATGTCGGCGCCGTCTGCCCCCCACTGCCCCGGCGGCTTGAGCAACGCGAGCGCGACGGGATTGACGACCGATATCGCGAGCGCCCCGTGCGCGTGCGCCCAGTCGGCGAGCTCGTCCACCGGCTCGAGCACCCCGAAAAAGTTTGGCTGCGGCACCACCAGCGCGGCGAGATCCTGCGCCGCGAATTTTTCGAGCGCCCCGGGCAGCGTGTGCCCGGCGGCACTGCAGTACGGCGCCTCCAGCAGCTCGATGCCCTGATTGCGCACGATCGTGCGCACCACCTTGCGCCAGACGGGGTTGACGGTGGCGGGAATCAGCACGCGCCGGGCGCTCTTGTGCGCACGCACCGCCATCAGCACCGCTTCCGCCAGCGCGGAAGCGCCATCGTAGAGGCTCGCGTTGGTCACCTCGAGCCCCGCGAGCGAAGCCATCATCGTCTGGTACTCGAACAGCAGTTGCAGCGTGCCCTGGCTCGCCTCGGCCTGGTAGGGCGTATACGCCGAGTAGAACTCCCCGCGCGTCGCGATCTGCCACACCGCAGCGGGGATGTGGTGCTCGTACGCGCCCGCACCGATGAAATTGAGCCAGCTGCCGTCGCGCTCGGCGCGCCGGTGCATCAGGCGCGTCACCTCCATCTCGGTGAGCCCCGGGGGCACGCTCGCGCCTACGCGCCCCCGCAGCTCGCGCGGCACCTCGTCGAACAGCTCCTCGAAGGAGCCGACGCCGATCGCCGCCAGCATCTCGCGGACGTCTTCCTCGGTGTGCGGAATGAAGGGCATGTGACCGTAAGCAGTAAGCGGTCAGCGGTCAGCGGCAAGAAGCGAGGAACGACAATTACTGCTCACTGCTTACCGCCTACCGTTCACCGTTCAATGTTTGTCCGCTTCCGCCACCTCCTGGTAGGCCGCGGCATCGAGCAACGCACCGAGTTCGCCGGGGTCGGCGGGCTTGATACGGAACATCCACGCCGCGTACGGATCCTGATTCACTTTTTCCGGCTTGTCGGCGAGCTCCTGGTTCGCGGCGACGACTTCGCCTGACACTGGCGCGTAGATATCGGCGGCCGCTTTCACCGATTCGATCACCGCGCATTCCTCTCCCTTTCTTAGCGTGCGGCCGACCTCCGGGGGCTGGAGGAATACCACGTCACCCAGCATGTCCTGGGCGTGAAAAGTAATGCCGACCGTGAGCGTGCCGTCCGCTTCCGCTTTGACCCACTCGTGAGTCTTGGTGTACTTCAGGTTGTCAGGCGTCGTCATGTGCCTCTCCGAGGAATGTTTAGTGTTGAGTTTTGAATGTCCAGTGCTCAGTGAAGTCATGCTGTTCATCGAGATTTAACTCAACACTCAACACTGATCAATATCTTCCCGCGGCGCACGAATGGCGGCTTCACCGCCCTCGCGCGCAGCCATTTGTCGCGCACCGCGACCTCGATGTCGTCCCCGGGCGCGACCGGCGCGGGAACGCGCGCGAGCGCGATCGAGCGATTGAGCGTCGGCGAGTAGCCTCCGCTCGTGATCTCACCAGAGCCCGCCGCGCCGCGCACGCCTTGATGGCCGCGCATCACGCCCTTGTCCAGCAGCAGCACACCGAGGAGCTGGCGTAGCGGCTGGCGCTGCAACGCCGACTTGCCGCAGAACTCCCGTTGCGCGTCGATCGCGACCGTCCACGCGAGGCCCGACTCGAGCGGTGTCACCGTCTCGTCCATGTCCTGACCGTAGAGGTTCATCCCGGCCTCCAGCCGCAGCGTATCGCGCGCACCGAGGCCGGCGGGCGCGACGTCGCTCGCCGCGAGCGCCTCCCATGCGCCGGCGGCGGCCGCGGCGGGCACCATGATCTCGAATCCGTCCTCGCCGGTGTAGCCGGTGCGCGCGACCAGCATGCCGCCCGCCTGCGCGGCGCGAAACGGAGCGAGGCGCTCGGTCGCGGCGCGCAGCTGCGGCAGCGCGCGCCAGGTCTTCTCGCGCGCCTGCGGTCCCTGCACCGCGATGATGCCGAGGTCCCGTCGCGGCTCGATCGTGACCGTGGGTTCGTGCCGGTCCCGCCGTGCCGCCAGCCACGCGCAGTCCTTGTCGGCGGTGCCTGCGTTCACCACCAGCCGGAAATGTGTTTCGCCCAGAAAATAGACGATCAGGTCGTCGAGCACTCCTCCTTGCTCGTTGAGCATGCAGCTGTACAGCGCCGCGCCGGGCTCCTTGAGCTTGCCGACATCGTTGGCGAGCAATCCGAGCAGGAAGGATCGCGCGCGGCCCCCGAGCACGTCCACCGCCAGCATGTGCGACACGTCGAACATGCCCGCGTCGCGCCGCACGTGGTGATGTTCCTCGATCTGCGACCCGTAATGCAGCGGCATGTCCCATCCCGCGAACCCGACCATCTTCGCGCCGAGTGCGCGGTGCGCCGAATTGAGCGGGGTCGTATGCAATGTGGTCTGCATGATCGGTCGTTGCCGCAATAAAAAAGGGGTGGGGCCGAATCATCGGCCTCACCCCTCTGTCCCCAGGAATCCTTCCGCCGGATTCCAACCTGAGAGATTGCGGACTGCGCCGCGTGCCCCTTCGGTGGGGGCGCCGCGCCGCCCCGCTCTCCAGAGTCGCCACGTTGCAGCGGTGCCCAGGAGCGTCTTCACTCCATGCCTGAGCGTTTTCGGGTGGTTACGCCTACGGCGGCGCGCTTCGCGCGCACTCTCCCGATGCAACTTGCTGGCGCGCTCACTATAGCGCCTGTTTCCCGCTCCGTGCAAGTGCGCACGCGCGCCGCTATGCGCGCTTCACGGCACGGGCGCGGGCAACAGGTCGAGGCGGAAGCCGGCCGCGTTGAGGGCACCGGTATCGAGATCGAGCCGGATCGTGGTCTCGGCATTGGCGGGTATGCCGGCTCGCGCGTCCTTGCCGCGCTCGAGATATTCCGCCGGGAGGAAAATCCGCCGTGCCAGCGTGTGTTCCTTGGTGTTGGTCAGCACGAGATCGAGCGCAGGAAAGGCAAGATCGTAGCCGGCGTGGTTGCGCAGCGTCGCCGTGAGCTGGATCAGCCCGGGGCGTGTCGGGTCGATGGCCTGGAGATCCGATGCTTCGATCGCGATCAGCTTGGGCCGCTGCGGCAGCGGCACGGTACACTCGAGCCAGTCGCACGCCAGCACCAGGTATCGCTTCAGGCCCGGAACGTTCGCGGCGATTTCACCACGGTAAGCGTAGATGCCCTGGCCCGCGAGCACGAGCAGCGCAACCACGCTTGCCGCCGCCCACAGTCTGCTTCCGCGACGTGCGGGCGCGGGGGGCGGCTCGAGAAACGACGGGTCATCGAGCGTGAGTTGCTGCGGCGGGGGGCCGTAGTCCCGGTCCTCCGCGGCCGGCGCGGGAGCGGCGGCAAAGGGCTCGGGCGCCGCAGGCGCGATCTCGATCGGCTGGAGCTCGAACGCGGGCACGGCAGATGCCGCGCCCGCCGCCGCGGCTGGCGCCGGGTCGGTCAGCGGAGCGAGGGTAAGGTAGCCATCGAATAGCGTCAGGCATCGCCCGCACCGCACCTGTCCCTGACGCGTTTGCAGCTGCTGTGGGGTCACGCGGAACCGCGTGTTGCACGACGGGCACCGGGTCACCATGCTCATCGCCCGCTCCTCAGCGTCTCGCTCCGCCGAGCAGCACCCAGCCCTGGTCGCGCGCGGCGACGCCCATCCGGAACTGCCCGGAGTAGGCGGCGCATACCTCTTCGGCCTGGGCTTCGAGTATCCCCGACAGCGCGAGGCGACCGTGCGGCGCAGTGAGCTTCGCGAGCAGGGGCGAGAGCACGATGAGCGGATGGGCGAGGATGTTGGCGATCACGATCTGCGCCGGCCCGGGAGCCGCGTGGGCGGCACTCAGGAAGCGCGCATGGACACGATTTTGCATAGCATTGCGGCGCGCCGCAAGGAGCGCCTGCCCGTCGACGTCGATCCCGACCGCGCTCGCCGCCCCGAGCTTCAGCGCCGCGATCGCAAGCACGCCGGAGCCGCAACCGTAATCGATCACCGATTCCCCGCCGCGGACCACGCGTTCGAGCCAGCGCAGGCACAGCTGTGTCGTGGGGTGGGTGCCCGTGCCGAAGGCGATACCCGGATCGAGTACGATGTTCACCGCGTCCGGCACGGGAGGACGCCGCCAGCTCGGTGTAATCCAGAGCCGCGGAGAAATTTGCACGGGAGCGAACTGGGCCTGCGTCGCGCGCACCCAGTCCTGGTCAGCCACCGGCCGCGCGTGGTGCGGCGGCGGCGCGATGCCGGCGCGCGCGCACGCCGTCGAGACGATCATTGTGCAGTCGGCCGTGTCCGGGACAAGCGCGCTCACCACGCTGCGCCGCCAGGCCGCGTCCGCCTCGTCGAATATGGCCTCTTCCTGCGGCGAGCCCGCCGCGGCGTCCTGCACGTCCACACTCAGAGCGCCGCCTCCGAGCAACGCCTCGGTCACCGCCTCGACGTCGGCGGCCGCCACCTCGAAGGAAACGGAAAGCCAGGACATCCCAGGATTGAGCTCTTAGGATCGAGGATTGAGGGAACAGCGTCGCAAACCGCGCTCTTGCTCAATCCTCAGTCCTCGATCCTCGACCGTGCCGTCGCCTACTCCTCGCGCGCGAGCTTGGCGAGCTTCTGCTCGAGATAGTGGATGCTGGTGCCCCCGCGCAGGAACGCGGCGTCGTGCAGCAGCTCCTGGTGCAGCGGTACGTTGGTCTTGACACCCTCGATCACGGTCTCGGAGAGCGCGATGTTCAGCCGCGCGATCGCCTGCTCCCGCGTGTCGCCGTAGGCGATGATCTTGCCGAGCAGCGAATCGTAGTGGGGCGGCACGAAATAGCCGTTGTAGGCGTGGGAATCCACGCGGATACCCGGCCCGCCGGGCATGTGCAGCGAAGTGATCCGCCCGGGCGAGGGCGTGAACTTGTAGGGGTCTTCGGCGTTGACGCGGCACTCGATGGCGTGCCCCCGGAACACGACGTCGCGCTGCTTGAGCGGCAGCTTCTCGCCGGCCGCGATGCGAATCTGCAGCTGCACGATGTCGAGTCCGGTGATGAGCTCGGTCACCGGGTGCTCCACCTGCAGGCGGGTATTGATCTCGATGAAATAGAATTCGCCGTCCTGGTAGAGGAACTCGAAGGTCCCTGCCCCGTGATAGCCGAGCTTGCGGCAGGCCTCCGCGCAGCGCTCGGCGATGCGGAAGCGCGCGCGCGCGTTCAAGTGCACCGCCGGCGCCTCCTCGATGACTTTTTGGTGCCGGCGCTGCATCGAGCAGTCGCGCTCGCCGAGGTGGATCGCGTTGCGGTGCTTGTCGGCGAGCACCTGGAACTCGATGTGGCGCGGGTTCTCGAGGAACTTCTCCATGTAGACCGCCGGGTTCCCGAATGCCGCCTGCGCCTCCGCGCGCGTCACTTGCGCCGCGGTGAACAGCGCGGCCTCGGTGTGCACCACCCGCATGCCGCGCCCGCCGCCGCCGGCCGCCGCCTTGATGATCACGGGGTAGCCGATCGAGCGCGCGATCTTCACCGCCTCGCTCCCCTCCTCCGGCAGCGGCCCGTCCGCGCCCGGCACCACCGGCACGCCCGCCTTCTTCATCGCGTTCTTTGCGCTCACCTTGTCGCCGAGCAGCCGTATCGTCTCCGCCCTCGGGCCGATGAACACGAACCCGCTCTGCTCGACGCGCTCGGCGAAGTCGGCGTTCTCCGCAAGAAATCCCCATCCCGGGTGGATCGCCTCGGCATCCGTCACCTCGGCGGCGCTGATGATCGCGGGGATGTTGAGGTAGCTCGCCGCGGCGGGCGGGGGGCCGATGCACACCGATTCATCCGCGAGCTTCACGTACTTCGCCTCGCGGTCGGCCTCGGAGTGCACGACCACCGTCTTGATGCCCAGCTCGCGGCACGCGCGCTGGATGCGCAGCGCGACTTCGCCGCGGTTAGCGATCAGGATCTTCTCGAACACGGATTAACCGTAAACAGTAAGCGATAAGCAGTCACGGTGCGGCGAATCGCCGCTCACGGCTCACCGCTCACGCTCTTCACCCCAGGAGAAACAGCGGCTCGCCGTACTCGACCGGCTGCCCGTTTTCGGCCAGCGCGGCCTTCACGACGCCGTCACGGTCGGCCTCGATCTCGTTGAGCAGCTTCATCGCCTCGATGATGCACAGCGTCTCGCCCGCCTTCACCGCCTGTCCCACCTCGACGAAGGGCTTGGCGCCGGGCGCCGGAGAGCGGTAAAAAGTGCCGACCATGGGCGAGCGCACGACGTGGCCTTCGGGCAGTGCCGCGTCGCCCGCCGCGGCGGGGCTCGCCCCGGCCGGGCCTGCCCCCGCGGGCGTGGCGGTGGGCACGGTTATGAACTGGGTCGGCGGCGTGGAGGGCGGCGCTCCGGCGGGTACCCCGCGGCTGATGCGCACCTTTTCCTCGCCTTCCGTGATTTCCAGCTCGGCGATGCCCGACTGCTGCACCAGGTCGATCAGTGTTTTCAGCTTTCTCAAGTCCATGTCAGCGGTTCCCCGTGTACTGCAGTGCGAACTCGAGCGCCAGCTCGTAGCCCTTGGCCCCGAGACCGCTGACGATGCCGACCGCGATGTCGGTGAAATACGATTCGCGCCGGAAGGACTCGCGGGCAAACACGTTGGACAGGTGCACCTCGACGAAGGGGATGCCGACCGCCGCCATGGCGTCGCGCATGGCCACGCTCGTATGGGTGTATGCGGCGGGGTTGATGATGATGAACCCGACGCCCTCCTTGCCCGCCCGCTGGATGCGCTCGACGAGCTCGGCCTCGGAGTTGCTCTGGTAGGTTGCGAGCTCCGCTCCGGCCGCGCGGGCCCGCAAGGCGAGCCGTTCGTTGATCGCCTCCAGCGTGTCCGTACCGTAGACGGCCGTTTCGCGCGCGCCCAGCAAGTTCAGGTTGGGGCCGTTGATGACCAGGAGGCGTTGGGGACCGGCCACGGCGGGTTAGTGCGGGTGCGCTCGCTGTGAGTGGCGGGTCCCCGGTAAACGGCCCGAGCCTGAATTGTTATCCATTCAACGGCGAAGTTTGCCGCAGTTCACGGCTGTTTGTCCAGAAATTAGGCGAAATAGCCGGGAATTACACAATTTTCCCGTAAAAGATCAGCACCTTTTCAATACGGCACGCCCGCTCCTCAGCCGACCGGCCTGGGCAACTTCAGTGGTCTCAAACTACGATCCTGGGCGCCAAGGCGCGATCGAATGCAGACGATACCAGGAGGTATTTTGAACGAGGTTAGCTGATTTTAGATGGTGTTCACGCGAAAAAACGCTCAAAGCAGCGGCTGGATGACGTTCTCGAGCTTCACCTCTTTGATTTCGCCGAGGGTCTGGCTCGTGATGCGCCCCGAACGGTCGAGCACGAGCGTAAAGGGCAGCACGCCGGGGCGATTGCCAGTCTGGCGCATGAGTTCCATGGTGTCCAAGCCGCCGAGCAGCACGGGGTAATTGATGCCGAACTCCCGGGCGAAAGCGGCGACCTGCTCCGGCCGGTCGATGGCGATGCCGACGAACTGGAGCCCCTTGGGGCCGTGACGCTCCTGCATCCGGACGAAGACCGGGATCTCCTCGCGGCACGGCGCGCACCACGTCGCCCAGAAGTTGATCACCAGCACGCGCCCGCGCCATTGCGACAGGCCCTGGACCCGTCCTTGCAGATCAGGGAGCTGCACGGCGAACACGGCCTGCGCCGGCGCTGGCTCGCGCGTCCCGGTTAGACCCGGACCCCAGAGCTGGAACGCAAGCCCGGCCGCGGCCGCGAGCACGGCCACCGCAGCGCCGAGCAGCCACTTCCGCGTGCGGCTCACCGGTAGTTCAACGCCTGTTCCAGCACCGCAGCGAACGGCCCTGCGCTCTGGAAGCCGATCACGCGCAGCCCGGGGATCTCGCGCCCGTTGCGGTCGAAGAACACGATGCCCGGCGGGCCGAACAGGCGGAAACGCTTGAGGAGCGCAGTGTGCTCCGCGGAATTGGCGGTCACGTCGGCCTGCAACAGCAGCATCTCGCCCATGCGGGCCTTCACCTGCGCATCGCTGAACGTGTAGCGCTCCATCTGCTTGCACGTGACGCACCAGTCGGCGTAGAAATCGAGCATCACCGTGCGGCCCGCGGCGGCCTGGATGCGCGATTCAAGCTCGGGGAGGCTGTTGACCCGCTGGAACACCACTGCCGGCGTCTCGCCCTGCGTCGCGCTCGAGCGCAGCCCCGCGAGCGGCTGCAGCACATCGCGCCCGCCCGAGAATGCGCCGACCAGGTACACCACACCCACGATCAGCGCGAGCACGCCAAGCCCCTTGCTGAACCTCTCGAAGCCGCGGGCGTTGGGCGGCAGCGGGTCGATCACACGCAGATAGATCGCGGTCACGACCAGCAGCACGGCCCAGAGAAACATCTCCACTGCGGGCGCAATCAACGGCGAGATCAGATAGATCGCCACCGCGAGCAGCAGCACGCCGAAGAAACGGCTCACCGTGTTCATCCACGGCCCCGACTTCGGCAGCAGCGCCCCCGCGGACGCCCCCACCGCGAGCAATGGCGCGCCCATGCCGAGCCCCATCGCGAACAAGGCGGCCCCGCCGAGCACGACATCGCGGGTCTGGCCGATGTAGAGCAGCGCCCCTGCAAGCGGTGCGGCCACGCACGGCCCGATGATCAGCGCCGAGAGCACCCCGATCGTGAATACCCCGGTCGCGTGCCCGCCATGCACGCGGTGGCTTGCGCCCGCGAGCCGGCTCTGCCACGCGACCGGAAGCTGCAGATCGTAGGCGCCGAACATCGCGAGCGCGAGCGCCACGAAGATCGCCGCGAAGCCGCCGAGCACCCACGGGTTCTGCAGCGCCGTCGAGAGCATGGCGCCCGACAGTCCTGCCGCGACCCCGGCCACGGCATACGTGAGCGCCATTCCGAGCACGTACGCGAGCGCCAGCAGAAACCCGTGCATCTTGCTGACATGCGCCCCGCGCGGCGCGATGATCCCCATCAGGATCGGCACCATCGGCAGCACGCACGGCGTGAACGAGAGCAGCAGCCCGAATCCGAAAAAGCCGATCACGACGAACCAGAACCCGGACTCGAAAAGGCCGGCGATGCGCGTGTCTTCGGCCACGGGTGCCGCGACCCCGAAAAGGTCCGGCGCCGCGCCGGCGCCGAGCGCAGCGAGCCGGAGCTCCGCCTTCTGCTCGTGCGGCACGTAGCACACGCCGATGTCGGCGCATCCCTGCGAAACGGCGGTGAGAGTGAATGCCGGCACCGTTGCGGCATCGAGCACGACGGGCACCACGATGCTGACGCTCCCGCGATAGGTCTCGACCTCTCCGAAGAATTCGTCGCGCCGCAGCTTGCCCGGCGGCAGCTGCGGTGTGCCGAGCGTCACCGCGGAGGGGGCCGCCGTGAAGCTGAATTTGTCCCGGTACATGTAGTAACCGGGTGCGATCTGGTAGATCACCTCGACCGAGCGCGCGTCCTTGAGCCGCGCGGCAAACCGGAACGCTTTGTCCGGCTCGAGCAGATCCTGCCCGATGCCCTGGACCGGCCACGACGCCGCCACCAGCACGGCGAGAAACACGCGCATCAGGAAACGCACGGAACCTTCCTAGAGCCTGTTATGAAGTTGCGTAAGTGCTTGATATGACAGCTGCGCGAAGAGCGAACTCGGCGGTTGCGCTTCACCTAACTCGTTGAATTTACGTACGCCGCGTTCGAACTTCATAACATGCTCTAGCCTATGGGAATCGAGGTCTCTTCGGCCACCCACTCGAGGTAGTCCGGGAGACCGCGTACGATTGGGACAGCGACGATCTCGGGGAGTTCGTAGGGGTGCTGCTCGCGTATCGCCGCTTCCAGCTCCGGGTAGAGCGCCGCGCGCGTCTTGATCAGCACCGGCACTTCGCGCGCTTCCTCGACGCTGCCCTTCCAGCGGTAGACCGAAGTGCTCTCGCCGAGCACGCTCACGCACGCGGCGACTCTGCGCGCGACGAGCTCGCGCGCAAGCTTCGCCGCGGCGGCACGGTCGGGAAGATTCGTCAGCACGAGGATCACCTCGTCCATTGCGGCGTGACTCGTGACGGGTGACGGATAACTGGCGATCCGAAAATCCCTGAATTCCGTATCCTGAATCCCGAATCTCGCATGCTTACGCCTCTCGCCTTTCCCCTGCCGCTTCTCTTGCTTCACGCGCCGCGGCGATGCCGTGCTCCGCAGTGGGATAGCGCAGCGCGCAGCGCAGCTCCTGCTTGAGCCGGCGGTTGACGAGACGCCGCGACTCCTGCATGAACGAGAGCAGGTTCTGCGGTACCGCCCGGCCCGCCTCAAGGCGCGTCACCCGCGGCGGGCGCGGCAGGCCGAAATGCCGCGCGACGAGATCGAAGTAATCGCCCATGCGCATCGGCGCATCGTCCGCCGCGTTGTACATCCGGCCAGGGCCACCGCGGTGCAGCGCGGCGACGACAATGCGCGCCAGGTCGTCGGCATGGACGTGGTTCACGTACGCATCGTCCTCCGGCGCAAGCGCGGGCGTGCCGCGCTCGAGGCGCGCGAGCGGGAGCCGGTCGGCGGCGTAAATGCCCGGCACCCGCAGGATGACCGCGCGCACACCGCATCTTCTGCCCCACGTGCGCAATTGCCGCTCGGCGTCGGCCCGGCGCCGCGCGCGCTCGGTCCGCGGACGCGGAGGGCGCGTCTCGGCCACCGCCTCGCCGCCGCAGTCGCCGTAGACGCCGCTCGTGCTGAGGTAGACCAGCTGCTGTGGTAGACTGCTCCCCCTCGCCAACGACGCAATCAAGTGGGCGGTGCGCGTGTCGCGCGCGCCGCGATCAGGTGGCGGCGCGAAGTGCACGACGTCGTGCGCAAGCCCGGCGAGCGCCGCGAGCGTTTCCGGCGCGTCGAGGTCCCCGCGTATGGGTGTCACGCCGAGCGCGCGCAGCTCGGCGAAGCGGCCCCGCTCGCGCGTGAGCGCGTAGATGCGGTAGCGCCCGCGCAGGAGCGGTATCATGCGCCGGGCCACGTCCCCGCAGCCCACGATGAGCAAGCGTCTCATGGCGAAATTTTAGCGCAAAGCGCCCTGCGTCGTCCGTCGCATGACCCGTAAAGTCACGATCAAGCCGAGCAACCACGTCTTCCACGTGAACGAAGGCGAGACGGTCCTCGATGCCGCGCTGCGCGAGGGCCTCGTCATCGCCTACGGTTGCCGCCACGGCTCGTGCGGCACCTGCAAGGGCAGGTTGCTGGAGGGCGCCGTCGATTACGGCGTCTACCAGGAGCACGCGCTCTCCGATGCCGAAAGGAGCGCCGGGATGGCGCTGTTCTGCCAGGCGCGCGCGCTGAACGATCTCGTGATCGAGGTGCGCGAAGTCAACGCGGCGAAAGGCATCGAGATCCGCACGCTGCCCGCCCGCGTGCACAAGATGGAGCGCGCCGCAGCCGACGTGATGTTGCTCGAACTGAAGCTCCCTGCCGGCGAGCGCCTGCGTTTCCTCGCCGGCCAGTACATCGATCTCATGCTGCGTGACGGGACGCGGCGCAGCTTTTCCATGGCGAACGCGCCGCACGACGAAGCCTTCCTGCAGCTGCACTTCAGGAATTACGGCGGGCCGTTCAGCGACTATATCTTCGGCAGAATGAAGGAAAGGGACATCCTGCGCTTCGAGGGGCCGTTCGGAACGTTCTTCCTGCGCGAGGACAGCACGAAGCCCGTGGTCCTGCTCGCGAGCGGCACCGGCTTCGCGCCGATCAAGGCGATCGTCGAGCATGTGCTGCACGCCGGGGTCCGGCGGCCGATGGCCCTCTACTGGGGATGCCGCACGCGCGCGGACCTCTATCTGAACGAGTTGCCGGAGCGCTGGCGGCGCGAGCACGGGGTGCGCTACGTTCCCGTGCTCTCCGAACCCTTGCGCGGCGACGGCTGGAGCGGGCGCACCGGCCTCGTGCACCACGCGGTGATGGCCGACTTCCCGGATCTGTCCGGCTATCAGGTCTACGCGAGCGGGGCGCCGGCCATGGTCGAGGCCGCCCACGCCGACCTGACCTCGAGGTGCGGCTTGCCGGAGGACGAGCTCTACTCCGACGCGTTCACCCCTTACGTGCCCACGGGCGGAACGGCGTGACCGGTGACTGGCAAGACGCCAAGAGCAACGGGAACGGAACAGCCTGAACCACAGAGGGGGAGAGAAGCAAAACGCGAAAAATCCGTTCGCTCCGCGAAGCTCTCTGCGTCTCCGCGGTCCGGCTCTGCTGTTATCGGTGTTTATCAGCGGTGAGAGGCGCAGGGGGTCAGATCGGGGTGCGCCGGCGGCCGCCGGTCGTCGCGCGCAGCTGAGCGAGCGCAAGATCGAGGCTCTCGCGGTAGTTGCGGCGCGCATCGTCCGCGTTCCCCAGCCGCTCCTGCAGCCGCGCCAGCGCGAAGTGCGCCGAGTAGGTGGGCTCGGTCGCGATGCTCGCCTCGAGATAGCTCTGCGCCTTCCCCCACAGCTCCTGCTGGGCGCACAGCTTCCCCAGCGTGAGCAGCAGCGCCGCGTCGCCGGGATGGGACTTCAACCAGAGCTCCGCGCGCTCGATCCGTTTCAGGGTATCGCCGCCCTGGCACTCGCCGTAGAGGCTCGCGAGTTCGCTGTCCCACGCCGCGTCGAGCGCGTCCTCGATGATCCGGTGGGCCCGCGCGCACCCGCCCAGCGAGATGAAGCACTGCGCTCCCGCCACCGCCACCCGCGCGTCGGTGCGCTGCGCTGCCGGTATCCGGTCCCAGGCCTCTTCCAGCGCGCCGCTGTCGAGGGCCCTGCGCTTCAAGTTCTCCGCGAGCGCGTAGCGGCGGATCTGCTCGCCCTGCGCCGCGTCGAACACGCCGCGTTTCTGCAGCTCTGCGGCGAGCACGAGCACCTGCTCCCAGTTGCGCGCCTGCTGCTGCGCCTTGAGCTCGAGCCGCAGGGCCGCGGTATGCTTGCGCGGCAGCCGCTTGAGCGCGTTGAGGGCGTCCTGGAAGCGGCGCTCCTCGAGAGCGAGCTCCGCCTCGGTGACGGTCCGCAGCACGCCGTCGCCGGCGGCGACGTGCCCGAGGTAGGCATCGCGCCGCTCGTGCGCGCGCAGCTCGTGCGCCGCGCGCGCCGCGAGCACCGCGGAAATTTCGGCGCTCTCGCCGAGCTCGAGGGAACGCGCGGCGGCCTTCTCGGCCTTCGCATAGCGCCCGGCGAAGTATTCGTGCAGCGCTTCGAGCAGCGTCGCCCTTGCCTTCTCGCGCCGGCGCGCCAGCCGGTACTCGCGCACCTGCCGCGGCAGGCGTACGGTGGCCGCGATGAAGCGAGAGAGCGCGTACGCGACGACGAACGCCGCCGCGGCCAGCAGCAGCAGGAGATTCAGCGAGAGCTCGGCGCGATACGATGGAAAGACCAGCAGCGCATATCCGGTGTTGTGGCGCGCGAGCAGCGTCACCCCCACCGCGAGCGCGGCGATCACGACGACCCAGATCAGCGCCTTCATCCCGGGTCCGGCTCAACGCACCGCGCGCTCGCGGGGGAGCCGGTGCGTGCGCATGGCCTCCAGCGTGGCCGAGATGTCGGGCACCTCGATACTGACATCGGTTTCCTGCAGGCTGCGCAGCGCGCCCAGTGCGTGCGCGACGTTGCTGTCGCGCGTGTCGTAGTAGCGGCCGAGCCACTCGCGCGCTGCGCCGAGATCGGCCTTGTATGCCGCCGCGTCGCGCCCGAGCAGCGCAAGCCGCGCGCCCAGCAGCCGCAGCTTGAGGTTCTCGCGCAGGAAGTAGCTCTGCGACGGGGCGAGCAGCGGCGCCTCGGGCCTGGCCGTGTGCTGCACGCGCACCAGCTGCTTGAACTCGGCCCACGCTTCGCGCCAGAAGCGCAGCCACGCGCTGCCTTCCGCCTCGCCGCGCGCCGCGCCGGACTGCTCCTGCGGGCGCATGTCCATCGCCAGGGGCAGCTTGTCCACCTGGGCGATCAGGCCCTCCAGGCGCACGCTGATCGCCGCCGCGTCCACATGCGGCAGCGCCTTCAGCCGCTCGATATCCCGGCTGATCGCCTTGCGCAGCCCCGCGAGTTGCGGGCGCTCCATGCGCTGCAGCCTCGCGTCGGCCGCCTGCAGCGCGATCAACGCCGCCCGGACGTTGCCCGCAAGCTGAAGCTGCTGGCTCGCGATGAACAGCGTCTGCTCGATCTCCGCGTAAGCCCATTCGTCGCGGTTGCGCGAGAGCTCATGGTACAGCGCCTCGAGCGCGATTCTCTGGCTCTGCGATTCGGCGATCCGCCCTTCCAGCACGCCGAGCTTCACCAGCGTGTCGGCCGCGACCTCGCGGACCTGCTCGGCGGCCAGCCGGCTTTCCCGCGCGCGGGCGTCGCTCTCGGCAAGCTTCCTGGCGAGCTCCTGCTGGAGCGCGCGCATCTCGACGCCGCCCTGGTGCCAATTCCAGCCGGCGAGCGCGAGGGCGGCGAGCGCCAGCACAGTGACCACGCCGAGCCAGCGCGCGCGCGCGCGCGCCGGCGCCGCGGCGACCGCGGAATCCGCGGCTGCGGAGTCCGGCGGGGTGTTGGCGGCGGGGACTGCCGCCTTGTCCGTCGTGTCGCTCACTTGAAACAATATCGGGCGAAAACCCAGACGATAGTATGCGAGCAAGGCTTCTGCGCCGCAACACAGATACCGGAGAACGGCAAACAGGAAACGGGAAACGGAAAAAGCAAGGAAAGCGGCCGCACGAATGCCCGTTCGTGCGTAGCCGTTTTTCCCATTCCCTATTTCCTGTTTCCTGTTTCCTTGTGTCGTTGTTCGCGCCGCGAGTCGAAGTAGTCGCTCAGCCCCGCGACCAGGCCTTCGTCGCCGGACTCCGTGACGATCACCGTCGCGATCCCCAGCGCGCGCGCGGCCTCCTCGATGCGCGGGTGCGGGACGAACAGAGGCGTCTTCTTGAGCCAGCCGCGCCCGAGGCTTCCGACCATCTCGAACAGGTTGTGCAGGCCTTCGCCGCTGGTGACGGTGATCGCGTGCAGCTCGTTGCGGGCCCATGCGCGCAGCAGCGGCGCCGCATCGAGATTGGGCTTGCCGCGGCGGTAACACTCCGCGTATTCCACCGCCGCCCCTCGCGCCTTGAGCGTATCGCCGAGCAGCTCGCGCCCGCCTTCGCCCCGGAAGATCACGACGCGCCTGCCGCCAACATCGGCGAGCGCCGGCAGGTCGAGCAGCGCCTCGCTGTCGAAACGCCCGGCCGGCGCCGTCACGCCGGTCACGCCGAAGCGCGCGAGCTCCTTCATGCTGCCGCGCCCGATCGCGGCCACCTTCAGTGCGGACGGCAGGCTGCCGCGCGCGCCGATCAGCTTCATCGCCTTGTTGACCGCGTTGGGGCTGATGAAGATCGCGAGGTCGAACTCGCCGAGCCGCTCGATCAGGCGCAGCAACGGCTGTGGATCGCGCACGTCGCGGATTTCCATCACCGGGAACGCCACAGGGTTGCCGCCGGCCTGCCGGATCAACGCGGCAAGCTCCCGCGCCTGGCGCGCGGGGCGGGTCACCACGATGCCGCATCCTCGCAGCGGCTCGCGTTTCATCTTGCCGCTCATGAAATGCGCTCGCTGCTGAAGGAAAGGCGCGACTCGTGACCGGCGAATCGTGACTGATGAATCGCGACTCGCGAATCGTGAAACATGGAGAGTTTTCCGGTTTTTCTAACGGCGTTCATCGGCGGCTGAATGCTTCTCGAGCGCGGCGAGGATCTCCGCCGCTCCATCGGCTATGAGCCGCTGCGCGAGCGCGGCGCCGAGCTCCTCGGGATCGCCCGCGGGCCCCTCGAGCTCGCCGCTCACCACCCGCGTGCCATCGGGGGCGCCGACGAACCCGCGCAAGCGCAGCCGATCCCCGCGGGCCTGCGCATAGGCGCCGAGCGGCACGTTGCAACTGCCCGCGAGCGCGCGCAAAAGCGCGCGTTCCGCGGCAACGCACTGCGCGGTCTCCAGGTGGTTGAGCGGCGCAAGCAGCCCGGCAAGGTCCTCGTGCCCGGCGCGGCACTCCACCCCCAGCGCCCCCTGTCCCGCCGCCGGCAGGCTTACTTCCGGAGAAAGCAACTCCGTGATGCGGTGCGCGAGCCCCAGGCGCTTCAGGCCTGCAGCGGCGAGAATGACCGCGTCGTAGCGGCCCTCGTCGAGCTTGCGCAGGCGTGTGTTCACGTTGCCGCGAAGCGGCTCGATCACGAGCCGCGGGTAGCGCGCACGCAACTGGCATTCGCGCCGCAGGCTGGAAGTGCCGATGCGCGCGCCCGGCGGCATCGCCGAAAGCGTCGCGTGCGCGTTGGAGACGAAGGCGTCGCGCGGGTCTTCGCGCTCGGCGATTGCGGCCAGCACGAAGCCCGGGGCGAGCTGCGCCGGCACGTCCTTCACCGAATGCACCGCAACGTCCGCGCGCGCGTCGGCGAGCGCCCCTTCGAGCTCCTTGATGAAAAGCCCCTTGCCGCCGATCTTGGCTAGGGAGACGCCGAGCCGGCGGTCGCCCTCGGTGGTGAGTCCCAGAATCTCGATTTCGATCCCGGGATGGAGCGCGGCGAGCCGCGCCTGCACGTGGTGCGCCTGCCACAGCGCGAGCGCGCTCTTGCGCGACGCGATCACGATGCGCCGCGGCTTGCCCTGTCGCGCGCTAACCACGGCGGCCTCGCGCCATCCCGCCCGAAACGATTTTCAGTTCTGCGCTCCAGCCGAAAAGCTTATCACGCATGCCCGCTTCTACCGGCGCGCGCGCTCGCGCGCGCACGTCATCCGCGGGAGATCTCGCGCACCACGTGCTGCTGGCGCCGGCTCACGGCAATGCGATCGGAAATGCCGTCCAGCAGCACCACCCAGTGCGTCTCCCCCTCCTCCACCGTGTCGCGCTCGAAGCCGCGGATCGCCGCACGCGCGACCAGGCAGTTGCGGTGCACGCGCACGAAGCGCTCCGCGTATTCCTCCTCCAGTCGCAGGAGCGACTCCTCGATCAGGAACTCGCGCTTCGGGGTGCGCACCGTGACGTACTTGAGCTCGGCCTTGAGGTAGACCACTTCTTCGATCGGGATCAGATGCACCTTGCCCCGTTCCTGGGCGCTCAGGTGGGTGCGGGGCGCGCGTTGCATCTCGCGCAGCGTCTCGAGCCCTGGCGGTGCTGCCTCGCGCACGCGCGCGAGCGCCTCCTTGAGCCGTGCGAGGCGGATCGGCTTGAGCAGGTAGTCCACCGCGTGCACTTCGAACGCCTTGATCGCGTACGCGTCATAGGCGGTGGTGAAAACCACCGCCGGGGGCGGTTCGAGCTTGAGCAGGTGCTGCGCCAGCTCGATCCCGTCCATCTCGGGCATGCGGATATCGAGCAGCACCACGTCAGCCGCGCTGCGGCCGAGCAGATCGAGCGCGGCGCGCGCGCCGGCTGCCTCTCCGACGAGGCTGAGCGGCAGCTCCTTGCCGCAGTCGGACAGCAGGTCGCGCATGCGGTCGCGCGCCGGCGCCTCGTCGTCGACGATCAGCACGCGCAGCGGCAGCGGGGACTCGCTCACGCGCGCGCCTCCTTCACGTACGGGATGACGATGTGCACCTGGTACTCTTGCGCACCCACCTTCGCGGTGAGGCTCGCCTCGGCGTCGAAGTGCAGCTGGAGGCGCTCGCGGATGTTGGCAAGCGCCATCTTGTTGCCGGCGTGATGGCCGCCCTGCTGCTGATAGGGGTTACGCAGCACCGCGTGCACCTGGTCGCGGGCGCGGTAGATGTTGATGCTCACCACGCCCGGCTCCACCCGCGGCTCGATACCGTGGTAGACCGCGTTCTCCAGCAATGGCTGCAGCACCAGCGGCGGGATCAGGGCATCGCTCGGCATCTTCTCCACGTGCCACTCGACCTTGAGGCGCTCGCCCAGCCGCAGCTGCTCGAGCTCGAGGTACTGCCGGCACAGCTCCACCTCGCGCGCGAGGGGCGCGAGCTCGCGGTTGTCCGCCATGAACACGCGGAAGAGGTCCGCCATGTCCTCGAGCGCGGCCTCCGCGCGCCTCGGGTCCTGCCGGATGAGCGAGAGCACGGCGTTGATGCTGTTGAACAGGAAATGCGGCCGGATGCGCGCCTGCAGCGCTTGCAGCCGCGCCTCCGAGAGCGCAGGCGACAGCGCACGCCCGCGCAGGTGGAAATAGAACAGCAGCACCGCGGTCGCGAGCGCGACCAGCACCCAGTAGCGCGGAAGCGCGGCAAACTCGGCGGCATGGAACGACTTGCCGGCGCCGTAGAGCACGGCCGTGAGCGTCATCTCGAGGGCAAACACGGCGGCGAGGCCGAACGCGTACGGCAGGCGCCTCAGAATGTCATTGAGAACGACCAGCGCGAGCAGGCTCGCGATGAGCAGCGGCTGCACCACCGCCGAGATCTCGAGCAGCTCCTCCCACAGCATGCGCGCATCGCCGGCCTTCACGAGCGCGGCGGCCGCGGCGAACACGTTCACCGCCACCAGGATACGGAACAGGATCCCGAGATTGCGAAAATTCGGCAGGGCGCTCGAGTAGGCGTTTTGATTTATACTTCTCGCCATGCGGTCTTCGCAGAGCTGCGCTGATAGCGGTAGAAAGTTCGCGGCTGCCCGTTGAGCTCGCGGTCCAGGTCCATGCCGCCGCCATGAATGCGGCGACCGTGTAGTGCCGGGCCGCCCGCGTTCCGAAGCCCGCGCTACCGATCCATGTCATTCTAGCAGGCCGCATGTCCGACAACGAGAAAGTCGATTCCGAGAGCAAGTCCCGGTCGGGACGGTTCAACGAGCCGGTAAGCGCCGAGGTGCAGCGCTTCACCGCGTCGGTCGCCTTCGACCAGCGCCTGGCCGAGTTCGACATCGAGGCCTCCCTCGCGCACGCGCGCATGCTGCAGGCGGCGGGCATCATCGCCGAGGGCGAACTCGCCGCGATCGAGAAGGGCATGGCGCAGATCCGCGCCGAGGTCCGCGCCGGCAGCTTCCCGTGGTCGGAGGCGCACGAGGACGTCCACCTCAACATCGAGCGGCGCCTGACCGATCTCGCCGGCGAGGCGGGCAAGCGGCTGCACACCGCGCGCTCGCGCAACGACCAGGTTGCGACCGACCTGCGCCTCTACCTGCGCTCCGCCATCGACCAGACGCTCGGCCTGGTGAAGGGGCTGCAGCGCGCCCTGCTTGACCTTGCCGACGAGCATGTGGACACGGTGATGCCGGGTTACACCCACATGCAGGCCGCGCAGCCGGTGTCCTTCGCGCACCATTTGATGGCGTACTTCGAGATGCTCGCGCGCGACGCCCAGCGGCTCGTCGACTGCCGCAAGCGCGTGAACCGCCTGCCGCTCGGGGCCGCTGCGCTCGCCGGCACCTCCCTTCCGATCGACCGGCAGACGGTGGCCAAGGAGCTCGGCTTCGAGGGCGTGTGCGAGAACTCGCTCGACGCGGTGTCCGACCGCGACTTCGCGATCGAATTCTGCGCGTGCGCGGCGCTGGTGATGACGCATCTGTCGCGCTTCTGCGAAGAGATCATCCTGTGGGCCAACCCGCGCTTCGGCTTCGTCAAGCTCGCCGATCGCTACTGCACCGGCTCCTCGATCATGCCGCAGAAGAAGAACCCGGACGTCGCGGAGCTGATCCGCGGCAAGACCGGACGCGTGAACGGGCATCTCGTCGCGCTGCTCACGCTGATGAAAGCGCAGCCGCTCGCCTACAACCGGGACAACCAGGAGGACAAGGAGCCGCTGTTCGACACCGCGGACACGATCGCGGCCTCGCTCGCGGTGTTCACCGAGATGCTCTCCGCGCTCGAGGTCAACCGCGAGGAAATGCGGCGCGCGGCAAAGCTCGGGCACATCACTGCGACCGACCTCGCGGAGTATCTCGTCAGGAAGGGCGTGCCGTTCCGGGAAGCGCACGAGGCGGTCGCGCAGGCGGTGCGCCACGCGGAGTCGCGCGGCGCCGAGCTGGCGAAGCTCGGGCTCGCCGATCTCAAGAGATTCTCCGCGCGCATCGGCGAGGATGTTTTCGAGGTGCTCGCCCTCGAGGGCTCGCTCCGCGCCCGCAGCCATCTCGGGGGCACGGCGCCCGCGCGTGTGAAGGCGGCGATCGCCAAGGCGCGCAAAGCCCTCCGGTAGAGGCCGCTACCGCCGACGCGGTACGCGCGAAGCCCGCTCGAAGACCGGTCATGGGGTCCTGGGATGCGATCGCAGCCGCGATCTCGCGCGCAACCGGCGCGCCCTTCCGCGTGCAGTCGCGCCAGGCGGTGGGCGGCGGCTGCATCAATGCCGGTTACCGCGTCGTTGACGGCGCCCGCGCCTACTTCGTCAAGCTGAACGAGTCATCCCGGCTCGCCATGTTCGAGGCGGAGGCCGCCGGCCTCGAAGAGATCGCCCGCTCCCGCACGTTGCGCGTTCCGCGGCCGGTATGCCACGGGGCCGATGACGAGGCAAGCTGGCTCGTGCTCGAGCACATCGAGCTGCGCTCCGCCAGCCAGCGGAGCATGCGCGCGCTCGGGCTAGGGCTCGCGCGCCTGCACCGCGTCACGGCCGAATGGTACGGGTGGAGCCGGGACAACACCATCGGCGCCACGCCGCAGGTCAACACGCCCTCCGCAGACTGGATCGCATTCTGGCGCGTGCACCGGCTCGGCTTCCAGCTCCGGCTCGCGGCGGAGAACGGCCACCGCGGGCGGCTGCTCGGAGAGGGCGAGCGGCTGCTCGAACGGCTGCCGGTATTTTTTGCGGGCCACGCGCCCGGGCCTTCGCTGCTGCACGGCGACCTGTGGTCGGGCAACGTCGCCTTCGACGAGGCCGGCGCGCCGGTCGTCTTTGATCCAGCGGTCTACTACGGCGACCGCGAGGCGGACCTCGCGATGACCGAGCTCTTCGGCGGTTTCGCGCCCGGCTTCTACGCGGCCTACGACGAGGCCTACCCGCTCGACCCCGGCTACGCGCGGCGCAAGCTCCTCTACAACCTCTACCACGTGCTCAACCACCTGAACCTCTTCGGCGGCGGCTACCGCGCGCAGGCGGAGCGCATGATCGGCGAGCTGCTCACGCAAGCTTAACCTCCCACCGCGGAGGACGCTGAGGACGCGGAGGAAATAGACGACACAGAACGAAATACTCTGGAACCCACTGGTTTCTCCACAACGTCCGATAGTACTTTCGGTACTTCGGAATCAAGTACAAGTGCTTGTTGAAATGGAACATTTTAGGCTTTATCCTAGCGAAGCCTACCGCTGGAGGAACAGATATATATGACATTCCTTGCGGCTCACCACGCTGAACTTTCGCGGCGACATTACGTCCGAAACGCCCGCTCATGGAACAGCTGGTTCGACCTCTCTCAATCTCGAATCGAAGGGTTCCGTGACCGATTCGGCGACGATTTCTGCATCATCCTGAACGGCTCCGACGATGCAGACGATCTGTATGTCATTCCGTACCCCATCGCGAAACGCGCGTTGCACGCCGATCTGCTTGACCACCGCCGTCGATGGGTGGGGTTCGTTCGTGGAGAGAAGCTTCGAATCAACAACGCGCAACGAAAGCTGCCTCTAAAGCCCTTCCACAATGCTTTTGAACTCTTGGAATGGTTCTCGGACTAGCAACCTACTCGGCTGCCCTTCCGTCGCCGTGGCGGTTCAACTTAATTTCTCCTCTGCGTCCTCGGCGTCCTCTGCGGTTAGAGGTTAGGGTTTCGCCGGCGGCGGCGCGGTGGAGCTGCGCACGACGAGCTCCACGGGAAGCTCGGTGCGCGCGGCCGAGGGCTCCCCGGCAAGCCGCGCAAGCAGATGCTGCGCGGCGAGCGCTCCCAGCTCGGCCGTCGGGAAATGCACCGTGGTGAGGCCCGGCGTGATCATGGCCGCAATTTCCATGTCGTCGAAGCCGGTCACCGAGATCTGGCGCGGCACTTCGATGCCGGCGGCGTGGCACTCGGCGAGCGCGCCGATCGCCAGCACGTCGTTGCCGCAGATGACCGCCGTCGGACGCGCCTCGCCGCGCAGCACTTCCTTGAGCCCTTCGCGTCCGGCGGTGAGCGTGAAGGGCTTTTCCACGACGCGCTGCGGGCGCAGCCACAGGCCGCGGGCGGCGATCGCCTCGCGCACGCCTTGGAGCCGGTCGCGCGCACGCTCGTTGCCGGCCGTCACGCCGGAGATCATCGCGAACTCGCGGTGGCCGAGATCGAGCAGATGCTCCGCGATGCGGGTGCCTGCCGCGCGGTTGTCGAAGCCGATGCAGGGATGGCGGCCGCTCGCATCGAGCGCCCAGGTAAGCACATAGGGGATCCGGTGCGTCTCCACGGCGTGGAACACGCTCGGGTCGTGGGTGGTGCCGAGCAGCACCAGCGCGTCCACCCCCCGCTCGATCAGGGTCCGCGTGACCCGCGCCTCGACCAGCGGGTCGAACTCGTGGCAGGCGAGCAGCAGCGTGTAGCCGGCCTCATCCAGCGTCTTCTGCAGCGCGTGCGTGGTGTTGGCGAAAATCGCGTTGTCGAGTGTCGGAATCACCGCCCCGACGGTGCGCGCCCGCCGCGAGGCGAGCGCCCGTGCGGCGCCGTGCGCGACATAGCCCAGCGCCTGCACCGCCTGCTGAATCCGGGCGACGGTCGCGGCCTTGACCTTGTGCGGCTGGGTCAGCGCGCGCGACACCGTGGCCGCGGAAACGCGCGCGAGCCGGGCCACATCGGAAAGCTTGGCGGCCTGGCTTCCGGTATCCCGTTTCACGGGCCGCTCCACGCCCCGCGCGCCACCCCCAGTGAGCGCCCACTCACCGAAGGTTCCCCAGGAAAAACAACGTCCGCCCGCGGGTAGGCGCTAGCGGTACTGCTTGGCGCTGAACTTGCGGTACTTGGGCAGCAGCCGCCGCGGCGGGCGGAACGCATCGCGGCGGAATGGGTCGCCAAGCTCTTGGGTGAGCATGATCTCGACCACCGCGGGCTTGCCCGATTTCACCGCTGCCTTGAGGGCGTCGCCCACCTCGTCCTCGTGGTCCACCCGGTAGCCCTCGGCGCCCATCACGCGCGCCACTTCGGAGAAGTCCGGGTTGCTGAGATTGGTGCCGACGAAGCGGTTCTCGAAGTAGTCGATCTGGTTCTTTTTCTCGGCGCCCCACTGGTTGTTGTTGAAGACCACCGCGACGGCGGGGATCTTCTCCTTGACGGCCGTCATCACCTCCGCGAGGCTCATGCCCCAGGCGCCGTCGCCCACGTAGGCGATCGCCGGCCGGTCCGGACGCGCCATCTTCGCGCCCATCGCGGTCGGATAGGCGTAGCCGCAATTGCCCCAGCTCATCGCTGCCAGGAACGAGAGCGGCTGCTCGAAGTTAAGGTAGCTGTTGGCGACCGAGCAGACGTTGCCGATGTCCGTGGACACCATGGCGTTTCTCGGCAGCGCCTTCGCGAGCGCCGCGAGCGCGCGGCGCGGCCCGATCTGGCCCTTCTTGTTGGGCGAGGGCCAGCTCGCCAGCTCCTTCGACCACGCCGCCTTCTCGGCATGCACGTCCGCGAGCCGGTTCTTGTCGGGCTTTCTCGCCCCGTGCGCCTTGAGCCGCTTGAGCAGCTCGCTTGCGGCAAGCTTCGCATCGCCGCAGATCGCGAGCGAGGCCTTTTTCACCAGCCCGAGCGTGCGGTGATCGGCGTCGATCTGGATGATCTTCGCGTTCTTCGGCCAGTAGTCGAGCCCGTGCTGCGGCAGCGTGCCGAAAGGCCCGAGCCGGGTACCGAGCGCGAGCACGACATCCGCGCGCGAGATGAGCTTCATCGCCGCCTTCGAGCCCTGGTAGCCGAGGGGGCCGCACGCAAGCGGATGGCTCGCGGGAAACGAATCGTTGTGGAGATACGTGTTCACCACGGGAGCGGTCAGATGCTCGGCGAGCGCCTTCACCTCGTCCACGCCGCCCGACATCACCACGCCGCCGCCCGACATGATCACCGGGAATTTCGCATCGGCGAGCATTTTTGCCGCCTTGTCGAGCGCGTTCGCCCCACCCGCGGCGCGCTCGATGACGAGCGGGGGCAGGATCTCGTAATCGCCCTCGCCATAGAAATAGTCGCGCGGAATGTTGACCTGCACCGGGCCGCGCTCGTGCAGCGCGAGTGTGAACGCGCGGTGCATGAGTTCGGCCATGCGCAGCGACGAATTGACGTGCACCTGCCACTTGGTGATCTTGGAGAAGATCGGCATCTGCTCGGTTTCCTGGAACCCGCCGTGGCCCGCCGTGAGGCTGCCCGACTCCGGCGTCACCACGACCATGGGGGAATGCGCCCAGTAGGCCGCGGCCACTGCGGTCACGAAATTGGTGATGCCGGGCCCGTTCTGCGCGATGCATACCGCCGGCCAGTTGGTCACCCGCGAATACCCGTCCGCCATGTGCGCCGCGTTCTGCTCGTGCGCGACGTTGATCAGCCGGATGCCGGCCCCGGGAAAGAGGTCGAGCGCATCCATGTAGGCGGAGCCGACGATGCCGAACACGTCTTTCACCTTGTGTGCGACCAGCGTCTCGATGAACGCTTCGCTCGGAGTCATGTGCACCTTGCCGGCGGGGAGTTTCGTGGCGAGGTTCTGGGTCTCGGTCATGATGTTCATGTCGGGCTCCTCCTGAGGACGGCGCGGCCGCCTGCAGGCGACCGCTCGTGCCCAATTATACCCCATGCCCCGTCCTCTGCAAGCGCTTGCATTTATTGATATAACATACTGTTTATTATGATTAACTGCACATCGCTACCAATAACGCATGGCGGCGGTGTAGAGCTGCCCGAGCTCGGGGGCTCCGGCCGCGCGTGGTGCGTTGCCGATCACGCGGCTCTGGGGCAGCGCGCCGGCCACCAGCGCCGGAACGTCTGCGGGGCTGAATCCGACCGCGCTCAAGCCGTTCGGCACCTCGACCGCGCGCATGAATCGGATGAGCGTCTGGGCCAGGATCTCGCCCGCATCGGCCGGCGCCGCGCCACGCACGTCCGCCCCGAGATGGCGTGCGCCGTCCAGATGCCGCTCGGGGCACGCGACCGCCGTATAGCGGTAGGCCGCGGGGGCGTTCAGCACCACCGACATGCCGTGTGGCAGAAACGGCCCGCCGCGCGGGTAGTGCGGGGCCCGGTACTCGCGCACCAGGCCCGAGACGGCGTAGGACATGCCGTGCGGCAGGTGGCAGCCGGCGTTGCCAAAGGCGATGCCGGCAAGTGTCGCCGCGTACATCATCTCGGTCCTCGCCTCAACGTCGGCTGCGTCCTGCACGGCGCGCACGAAGTAGCGCCCGATGAGGCTTAGCGCCTCGACCGCCGCGATATCGCTCCAGGGATTCGCGCCTTGCGAAACCGGGCGCAGGCTCGGACGCTCGGGCTTGCGGCGGCGCGCGTACGAGATGGCGGTGAGCGTCTCGAGCGCGTGCGACATCGCGTCGAAACCCGTCGACGCAACGATCGTCGCGGGTAGGGTGCGCGTGACCTCCGGGTCGATCAGTGCGGTGGTCGGTTTCATGTGGCGCGAGACCATGCCGGTCTTGGCGCGCAGCGGCGTGTGCTCGAAGATCGCGATCCCCGTCACTTCCGCCCCGGTGCCGGAGGTGGTCGGGCACGCGATGTGCGGCTTCAGCGGGCCGGGCACCGGCCGGCCCCCGCCGACGGGGGCGTTCACGTAGGCGAGAAAATCGGCCGGATGGGTCGCGTACAGGTTCGCCGCCTTGCAGGTGTCCATCACCGAGCCGCCCCCGACCGAAACGAATCCGTCGAAGCGGCCCTCCGCCGCGAACCGCGCTCCCGCGCCGAACGAAACGTCGGTGGGCTCGACCGTGACTTCGTCGTAGACCGCGACATCGAGCCCCGCCTGCGCGAGCGATTTCCGGACGATCGCGGCGTGCTCGAGCGCCGCGACCGCCTGGTCGGTGTAGAGCGCGACGCGCTTCATGCCGAGCGCCCGGGCGTGGTCGCCCGCTTCCTTCAGGCACCCGGCGCCGAACGTGACGGTGGACGCGTCCATCGTGAACGCCTCGTCCCCGGCGCCGGTGGCGGCGAAATACGCGTGACAGCAGCCCATCTTCTTCTCCTCGTGCGTTATGCGCGCGTCACGCGCCAGCGCGCGCGTCTTGCCGGATCATGTCGGCAGCTTTCTCGGCGATCATCAACACCGGCGCGTGGGTGTTGCCCGAAACGAGGGTGGGCATGACCGAGCAGTCCACCACGCGCAGCCCCGGCACGCCGTGCACGCGCAGCCGCTCGTCCACCACCGCCATCGAGTCCGCGCCCATCCTGCAGGTGCCCGAAGGATGGAAGATGGTCTGGCCGTACTCGCGCGCGAATTCGAGCAGATCGGCGTCGCTCGCCGCCGCGGGACCGGGGCGGTACTCTTCCGCGATGTACTCGCGCAGGGCCGGGGCGCCCGCCAGCCTGCGCGCGAACTTCACGGCTTCCGTCACGCACCGGCAATCCGCCTCCGTGGAGAGATAGTTCGGCTGCATCGCCGGGGCATCCCTTGGATCGCGCGAGCGTATCCGCACCCAGCCGCGCGATTCGGGGCGCAGCTGGCACACCGAAAACGTGCAGCCCGACCAGGGGTGAAGCTCCGCGCCCGCCACGTCCGCGGAGAGGGTCGCGAAGTGGAACTGGATGTCGGGGGTGCGCGACTCGCGCAGCACGCGCGTGAACAGCCCTCCTTGGTTGATCCCGATCGCGAGCGGCCCGCCGCGATGAAGCAGCCATTGCACCCCGATGCGCAGCTTGCCCCGCCACGTGCGCAGCTCGTCGTTTGTGGTGACGGGCTTTTTCACCTTGTAAATCAATCGCACCTGCAGGTGATCCTGCAAGTTAGCGCCCACTCCAGGCAGGTCCCGGACCACCGGTATCCCGTGTGCGCGAAGAAGCTCCGCCGGGCCCACGCCGGAGAGCTGGAGCAGCTGCGGGCTCTGCACCGTGCCGGCCGAGACAATCACCGCTTTCGCCGCCCGCGCCTCTTGGGGCACTCCTCCCTCCTCGAAGCGCACGCCCGTCGCGCGCACCCCCCCGAATACGATCGCGGTCGCCAGTGCGCCGGTCCGCACCTGCAGGTTGGCGCGGCGCCCCGCCGGGCGCAGATAACCATCCGCGGCCGAGCAGCGCCAGCCGTTGCGTGTGAAGAGCTGGTAGTAGCCCACCCCCTCCTGCGTTGGCCCGTTGAAGTCGTCGTTGCGCGGAACCTCGAGCTCGTTCGCCGCGCGGATGATCGACTCCATGAGCTCGTGGCGCCCGGGGATGTCGGAGCAGGCCTGCGGACCGTCCGCACCGTGATAGGCGCTGGCGCCGCGCTCGTTCGCCTCCGACTTGATGAAGTACGGAAGCACCTCGCGCCAGCTCCAGCCGCGGTTGCCGAGCGCGGCCCACCGATCGTAGTCCTCGGGCTGCCCGCGCACGTAGATGAGCCCGTTGACCGAGGAGGAGCCGCCCAGCACGCGCCCGCGCGGCCAGTACAGCCGGCGCCCGTGCATGCCGGGCTCGGGCTCTGTATGAAAACACCAGTTGTAGCGCGGGTGGAACATGGTCTTCGCGTAGCCGATCGGGATGTGGATCCACGGATAGCGGTCCGGGGGGCCGGCTTCGAGCAGCAGCACGGAGTGCGCGCCATCCTCGGTCAACCGGTTGGCGAGCACGCAACCCGCCGACCCGGCGCCCACGATCACATAGTCGAAAACCGGGTGCTGCACCGGCCCCTCTCCCGTCACACCGGCGCGCCAAGACGCCGGCGGGTCACCGTGCGGCGCGGTCGGGAATTGCCCATGCCTCGTCTTTGGACACGCCCGGCGGCGGGGTGAACAGGATCTGGCCGGAGGACTTCACCTTGTCCACCCCACCGAGGCGCTCGATCATTGCGCGCTGGTCGGCCTTCGCGCGACGGTCGGCCTCCTCGGGGTCGCAGATCGCGCGCAGCTTCGCCTCGAGCCGGCGCGCGGTCTCCGCGCCGCCGCTCTCTTGCGCGAGGTCGTGCGTCTCTCCCGGGTCCTGCGCGAGATCGAAGAGCTGGGGCGGCATGCCCACGTGATAGATGAGTTTCATGGCGGCCTCGCGCACGACGAACGCCGCGTTCTTCGATCCCTGCGCGTGATACTCCGCGAACCCGGCGCGCGCCGCGTCGGTCCCAGTGGCGGCGCTCCAGAGCGCGACGCCCGGCAGGTCACGGTCTTCCGGTGCCGCGCCGAGGCCGGCGCCTTCGATCAGGGTCGGGAAGAGGTCCACGTGCGACACGATCTGGCGCGACACCCGGGCGCGCGGCAGCCCGGGTCCCGAGAGCAGCAACGGCACGCCGATCGCGCCCTCGTACATGTTCTTCTTGCCGAACAGGCCTTGCGCGCCGAAGAGTTCTCCGTGGTCGCTGGTGTAGGCGATCCGCGTCGTGCCGAGCAGTCCGAGCTCCTCCGCGGCCCGGAGCACCTCCCCGACCTGCTCGTCGAGGTGCGTGATGAGCCCGAAGTACCCCGCCGCGATGCGCCGCAGCGTGCGCTCGTCGGTCATGTCCCGCATCCCGTCCATGCCGCGCAGGAACTGGACCGCGGGATGCTCCGGCCGGTCGCCGGGCCGGAACCGCGGCGGCAACGGCATCTTGTCCTCGGGATACAGATCGTAGAGCCGCTTCGGTACCGTGAAGGGCGGGTGCGGGCTGATGTAGGACACGAACAGCACCCACGGCTGGCGCAGCGCGGCACCGTGGCGCTTCAGCCACTCGATCGCGCGCGAGGTGATCCTGCGATCGTAGTCCTGGTAATGCGTGGATCCCGCTCCCGAGCGCACCGTGTAGAGGTTCCAGAAGCTGCCGTCCTCCTTCGGCGGCTCTTCGCCGTATCCGCGCAGCAGGTTCTTCACCGCGCCCCTGCCCTCGTGCAGGTGCATCGGCTCGATCTCCTCGGTGAACCCGTTGTCGTCGTCCGCGCTCCGGAAATGGAGCTTGCCGACCGCGACCACCGTGCGCCCCGCTTCGCGCAACCGGTAATGCCAGCTCGGCACCCGCCCGTCGTAGGCGATCGCGTTGTCCCAGTAGCCGGTCTGGTGCGGGTAGCGGCCGGTCGCGATGCTCGCGCGCGCCGGGCAGCACAGCGGGCTCGTGCAGTAGGCGTTCTCGAAGCGCACGCCGGCTGCCGCGATGCGGTCGAGGTTCGGCGTTTTCACGACCGCGTGCCGGTAGCAGCCCGCGACCGAGCGGTTGTGGTTGTCGGACTGGAAAAAAATCAGGTTGGCCGGTTGCGTCATGTCCTCGTGCTCCTCGGCGCCGGTCAGTCGATGACGATCTTCGCCTGCCCGCCGATTTTGGCGATGCGCGCGCGCTCGTTTTTCATGAACGCTGCGAATTCAGCGGTCGCCTCGGGCTGCGGCGTCGCGCCGTTCTTGCTCATCGCCGCGCGCGCGTCCGGGGCATCCAGCGCGGCCACGAGTTCCTTGTGCAGGCGCTGCACGAGCGCCTTCGGCGTTCCCGCGGGCAGCGCCGCGCCCCACCACTGCACGATCTCGTAGCCGGGCACGGTGTCCGCCACCACCGGCAGCTCGGGCAGCAGGGGATCGCGCCTCGCTCCCGTGGTCGCCAGCACCTTGATGCGGCCGGCGCGCCCGTGCGGCATCGCCACCAGCGGCGAGGTGATGAAGAACTGCAGCTGCCCGCCGATGAGGTCGGTCATCGCGAGCGCCGCGCCCTTGTACGGCACGTGCACGCTCTCCACGCCGGCGAGCACGTTGAACATCGCGCCCGCCAGGTGCGCGGGGGACCCGTTGCCGGCCGATCCGTAATTGAGCTGCCCCGGCTTCGCCTTCGCGAGCTTGACGAGATCCGCCATGCTGTTCACGCCGAGCGCGTTGTTGACCGTCACGACGTTCGCCACCCAGGCGATGCGCGAGAGCGGGATGAAGTCCTTCTCGACGTCGTAGGGCAGGTCCTTCTTCAGCACCGGCAGCGATGCGAACGTGGTCGAGGTCACGAACAGCAGCGTGTAACCGTCGGGAGCCGCGCGCTTGACGAGGTCCACGCCGATGATCCCGCTCGCGCCGCCGCGGTTGTCCACCACCACCTGCTGCCTGAGCTGCTCGGTGAGCTTCTGGCTCACGATGCGCGCGAGGATGTCGGGCGAGCCGCCCGGGGGCGAGGGCACGATGAAGCGGATCGGCCGGTTGGGAAACGCTTCCGAGGAAGCCGCGGCAGCGCCCGCCACGAACGGGGCGAGCAGTACGACGGCGAGCCTGGCTGCGACGCGCATGGGTTCCTCCTCCTTTGCTCTCAGTAGTATGCCGCTTTCGCGCCGGGCGGGGGCGAGTAGCGGAACGTGCCTTTTTTCAGTATCGCTTCCTTGCCGCCGTGCTTCTCGATGTGCGCCCGCTGGTCGGCGCGCGCGAGCTTGTCCACGGACTCCGGATCCACCACCGCCCGCAGCGCCGCTTCGCATTCCGCGCGCACCGCCGCGTACCCGGGGTCGCGCCCGAGGTCGGTGCGCTCGAAGGGGTCGGACTCGAGATCGAAGAGCATCGGCGGCATCCCGACGTAATGGATGTACTTGTAGCGCCCGCGCCGGATCATGTACGAGCCGGTCACGGCCCCGGCCGCGTGATATTCGGAGAGGATCGTTCGGTTCGGAACCCGGCCCTGCGCGATGTCGAGCAGCGAGGCTCCCGGCAGATCACGGTCGCGCGCGTCGCGATTCGCGCCGAGACCGTGAATGAACGTCGGGAAAGCGTCGGCGAGCGTCACCGGCGTGGCGCACACCTGTCCGGACGGCACGTCCGGACCGGCGAGGATCAGCGGAATCCCGGCCGACTCCTCGTACATCGTGGATTTTCCCCACATACCGCGCGTGCCGAGATTGTCGCCGTGGTCGGAAGAGTAGACGATGCGTGTGCTTCCCGCGAGCCCCGTTTGCTCCAGCGCCTCGAGAATCTTTCTGATGTTGTCGTCGAGGAAGGATACGAGCCCGAAATAGGCGGCGATCGCGCGCCGCACCATGGGCGCATCGAACGCCTCGTCGTAGCACAGGCACTTTCGCATCGCGTCGAGGAAGGGGTGGCGCGGGCGCTCCCGCGGGTCGTACATGTCCGGCCACGGCACCGCGTCTTCGGGGTAGAGATCGTAGAACTGCGGCGGCGCGATCAGCGGGAAATGAGGCGAGACGAAGCCGACGTAGAGCGCCCACGGCTTGCCGGCGTGCCGGGGCGCCTCCTCCTTCAGCCAGCGCACCGCGCTTTCCGCGATGCTGCGGTCGTAACGGGTGTATTCCGATTCACCGCGGCCGGCTTCGGGCCCGAGCTTCGCCGAGCCGGGCCGGCGCGGCAATTCGTCGCGGATGAGGCCGAGGAGATCGCCCACACCATTCACGACGTGCAGCGGGAGGATCTCCTCGTCGAACCCGTTGCGCCGCGGGTCCGTTTCCTTGTAATGGAGCTTGCCGATCGACACCACGCGGTGTCCCTGCTCCATCAGCCGGTGGCCCCATGCGGGCGCCTGCCCGTCGTAGGCGATCGCGTTGTCCCAGCAGCGCACCTGGTGGACGTAGCGTCCGGTGGCGAAGCTCGCGCGCGCCGGCACGCAGATCGGGCAGTTGGTGTACGCGCTCGCGAAGCGCGTGCCGCGGGCCGCGAGCCGGTCGAGGTTGGGCGTCTTGATCATGGCGTGCCCATTGCAGCCGAGCACGCGCGGGTTGTGCTCGTCGGACAGGATGAAGAGCAGGTTGGCGGGACGCACGCTGACCCCCGAAAACGGCGTATGTTGGCACGCTCACGCGCTCCGGGCAATCGAAGGCCAGCGCGGCCGCGTGCGCGCGTTTGTTAAACTGCAGGCTTGAAAAATAATCCCTCTCCGGCCCGCACGATGGCGGCGGCGCAGGCCGGCTCGAAGTCTCTCGGCCGCGCGCTCGAGATCCATGGCGCTTGAATCGCTTTCCTGGGCGTTGCTCGCGTGGTTCGTGTGCGTGATCACGCTTGCCGGTTTGATCCAGGGCGCGCTCGGCTTCGGCTTTCCTTTCGTCGCGACCCCGCTGGTCGCTATGGCGAGCGACATGCGCACTGCGGTGATCACGGTGCTGCTGCCCACGCTCGCGACGGTTGTCGCGAACATGATCAAGACCGGGCCGTTGTGGCCGGTGCTCCGGCGTTTCTGGATGATGCCGCTCTATGCCGTTGCGGGCGCGGCCGCCGGCACCTGGCTGTTCGTCGCCGCGCCCGGCATCCCGTACTCGCTGCTGCTCGCGTTCATCATATTCGTCTATCTCAACCTCGACCGTTTCGGCCACGGCGAATGGACGCTCGTCGCGCGGCACGAGCGCCGCTTCGCCCCGCTCGCCGGCGTGGCGGCCGGCGTGTTCGAGGGCACCGCCAACGTCGCCGCCCCGCCGCTGATCATCTTCTACCTTGCTCTGGGCCTGGCCCCGGCCATGCTGGTACAGGCGCTCAACATCTGCTTCCTCGTCGGCAAGAGCACGCAGCTCTCCGTGCTCGCCACGCACGGGGGGGTGCCGGCGTCGCATTGGCTGCAAACGCTGCCGTTCGCCGCGATCGGCGTTTCCGCGTTCCTTGTCGGGTTCAGGGCGCGCGCCCGCATCGACGCGCACACGTATCGCGTGTGGGTCAAGCGCGCGCTGTTCGTGATCGCGCTGGTGCTGATCCTGCAGTACTTGTACGGCGCGGTTGCGGCCTGATCCGCGCCCGGTAAAAAAACGGCCTGCGATGCGCAGGCCGCTCTCATTGCTGCCGGTATCGGCTCAGGCGGTGGTTTTCTCGAGCACCTTCTTCAGCTCGCCGCTCTTGTACATCTCCATCATGATGTCGGAGCCGCCGACGAACTCGCCGCCCACGTAGAGCTGCGGGATGGTCGGCCAGTTCGCGTATTCCTTGATGCCCTGCCGGATCTCGGGCTCCTCGAGCACGTTCACGGTGAAGATCTCCTGCACGCCGCAGGCGCGCAGGATGCCGACCGCGTTCGCCGAGAATCCGCACTGCGGGAAATCGGGGGTGCCTTTCATGTACAGCACGACCCGGTTTTCGGTCACCTGTTTCTTGATAACGTCCTGAATGCTCATCGCTTCCTCTAAAGTTGACCAATTCAGTCGGGATTAAGTTTACCGCTGCGGCGCGGGTCGAGTCAACCGCCGCGGCGGCCGCCGGAAACGCGCTCGATGCCGGCGAGGTCCCGTTCGGTCAGGACCTGCCCAAAGCCCGCCGCGACGAGCAGCGCGCGGCAACGGGGTGCCTGGTCGTGGCTGTGCTCGAAGAGCAGCCACCCGCCGGGCGCGAGATGCGCGCCCGCGCCCGCGACGATGGTGCGGATGCATTCGAGCCCGTCGGCCCCCGCCACCAGCGCCGCGCGCGGCTCATGGCGCAGATCCCCCTGCGCGAGATGCGGATCGCCTTCCGCAACGTAGGGCGGGTTGGCGACGATCACCTCGAAGCGCGCGGCACCGAGCGCCTCGAACCAGTCGCTCGCCACGAATTCGATGTTGCCCGCACGGTGGCGCGCGGCGTTTTCTCGCGCCAGCGCGAGCGCTTCCGGCGCGAGCTCCGTGGCGAGGACACGGGCGCGCGGGCGCTGCATCGCGATCGCCACCGCCACGCAACCGCTGCCGGTCGCCAGCTCGAGCACGCGGCAGTCGCGGCCGGCGGGAATGCGCTGGAGCGCGAGCTCGACCAGGAGTTCCGTTTCGGGGCGCGGGATCAGCACCGCGGGCGTCACCCGGAACGGGAGGCTGTAGAACTCGCGCTCGCCCGTGAGATACGCGAGCGGCTCACCGTCCGCCCGCCTGCGCACGAGTGCCTCGTACGCCTGTTGCTGCCGGGAATCGAGCGCCTTTCCCGCGTGGGCGATCAGATAGGCTGCGTCGCGGCGCAACGCGCAGCGCATCAGCGCCCGCGCCTCGGTGCCCCCAAGGCTCACGCCCGCCTGCCGCAGCGCTTCACCGATCGTGGCCATGCCGGGATCGCCGGGCGCGCCGCGCCCGCTCACGCGCTTTGCGTCTCTTCCGCGAGCTGGGCGAGCTCCTCGGCCTGGTGCTCGGCCGCGAGCGCGGAGATCAGCTCGTCGAGTGCCCCGTCCATGATCGCATCGATCTTGTAGAGCGTGACGTTCACGCGATGATCGGTGACGCGCCCCTGCGGAAAGTTATAGGTGCGGATGCGCTCGGAGCGATCGCCGCTGCCGATGAGCAGCTTGCGCGTGGCGGCGAGCTTCGCCTGCTGCTCGCGGACCTGCTTGTCCCTGATGCGCGCCGCGAGCACGGCGAGCGCGCGGGCGCGGTTCTTGTGCTGCGAGCGGTCATCCTGGCATTCCACCACGATGCCGGTGGGCAGGTGCGTCACGCGCACCGCCGAATCGGTCTTGTTGACGTGCTGGCCGCCGGCACCCGAGGCGCGGAACGTGTCCACCCGCAGCTCGGCGGGGTTGAGGATCACGTTGGCGATCTCGTCGGCCTCCGGCATCACCGCCACGGTGCAGGCGGAGGTGTGGATGCGGCCCTGTGTTTCGGTCACCGGCACGCGCTGCACGCGATGGCCACCGGATTCGAACTTGAGCCTCGAGTACGCGCCGCGCCCGATCACCTTGGCGATGATCTCCTTGTAGCCGCCGAGCTCCGAGGCACTCTGCGAGATCACCTCGACCTGCCAGCCGTTGCGCTCGGCGTAGCGCGCGTACATGCGGAAGAGCTCCCCCGCGAACAGCGCCGACTCGTGGCCCCCGGTCCCGGCGCGGATCTCCAGGTAGAGGTTGCGCTCGTCGTTGGGATCCTTCGGCAGCAGCTGCTGCTGCAGTTCCGCCTCGATGCCGGCGAGCCGCTCGCGGGTCTGCTTGATCTCGGCCTCGGCGAACTCCCGCATTGCGGGGTCCCCGGCCATCTCCTGGGCCGCCTTGATGTCCTCCTCGCCGTCCACGTAGCGCTGATAGAGCGCCACGACGGGCGCGATTTCCGCGTGCTCGCGAGTGAGCTTGCGGTACTGGTCGAGGTCGGCGGTCGCGCTCTCCTGACCGAGCAGGCGCGTGACCTCCTCCAGGCGGCTGGAGAGCTGCGCGAGCTTGGTTGCGATGCTCGGCTTCATTGCATGGCGCGCGCGATGCGGCGGGTTCTCATTCCGGCCGCGCGATGTGGTAGAGGCGCGCGATCAGCTCGGCGAGCTGCTCCCGGTCGTCCGCGCGCGCGTGGGACAGCGCGTGCGTCGGCGCGTGCAGCAGCTTCGCGGCGAGCGCGCGAGAGAGGCTCTCCAGCACCATCTGGGGATCGTCGCCCTTGACGAGCCGCCGCAGCGCGCGCTCCACTTCGTGCCGGCGCGCCCGCTCGGCGGAGTCGCGCAGCGCGCGGATCGTGGGCACCAGCTCGCGGTTGCCGAGCCAGTGCATGAAATCCGTGACCTGGTTCTCGATGATGACCTCGGCCTGCGCAACCGCGCTCTCGCGGATGTCCATGCCCTCGCGCGCGATCTTGCCGAGATCGTCCACGGCGTAGAGGAACACATCGTCCAGCGCGCCGACCTCGGCCTCGACGTCGCGTGGAACCGCGAGATCGAACATCAGCATCGGCCGGTGCTTGCGCGCCTTCAGCGCGCTCTCGACCAGGCCCTTGCCGATGATCGGCAGCGGGCTCGCGGTGCAGGAGACCACGATGTCGTATTGCGCGAGCTGGGACGGCAGGTCGTTCAACGTGATGCTGCGGCCGAGAAAGCGGTCGGCGAGGCCCTGCGCGCGCTCGAGCGTGCGGTTGGCGAAGGTGAGCCTGCGCGGATGGTGCGCCGCGAAGTGCGTCGCGGTGAGCTCGATCATCTCCCCCGCTCCGATGAACAGCGCGCTCTGCTCGGCGATGCTCGGGTAGATGCGCTGCGCGAGCCCCACCGCGGCGGCGGCCATGGAAACCGTGGCGGCGCCGATCTCGGTCTCGGAGCGCACGGTCTTCGCCACGGCGAAGGTGCGCTGGAAGAGCTTGTTGAGCAGCAGCCCCAGGGTGCCCGCCGCCTGCGCGGTACGCACCGCCTGTTTGAATTGCCCGAGGATCTGCGGCTCGCCGAGCACCATGGAATCGAGCCCGCTCGCCACGCGGAACGCATGTTTGACCGCCCTCTCCTGGGGCAGCTCGTAGAGATACGGCTCGATCTGCTGCGCCTTGACGCGGTGGTAGCCCGCGAGCCAGTCGATCGCGGTGCGCGGCACCTCCGTGTTGCAGTAGACCTCGGTGCGGTTGCACGTGGAAATGATCGCGGCCTCCTGCACCGGCCGCCGGTCCACGAGATCGCGCAGCGCGTCGATCAGGGTCTCGGCGTGAAACACCACCTGCTCGCGCACGGAGAGCGGAGCGGTCTGGTGGTTGATGCCGAATGCGAAAAGCTGCATGGACGCGATGTCTGCCGCTACGAACGGACCCAAATAGTAATATGGGGGCGGCGCCCGCGCCAATGCGCGAACGCGGCCGTCGCGGCACCGCTCAGCCCGGCGCCACCTCGTTGTGCATCGGCTGCCCGCGCGCCCACCGCGCGAGGTTGGCCAGGAATATGTCGGCCGCGCGCCGGTCGTTGCCCGAGGAAGCCGAGGCGTTGTGCGGCGTGACGATGACGTTGGGCAGCTCCCAGAAGGGCGAGTCGGCCGGCAGTGGCTCCTTCTCGAACACGTCGAGATAGGCGCCCGCGAGCTGCCCGCTCTCGAGGGCGGCGATGAGCGCCGTCTGGTCCACCACCGCGCCGCGCGCGACGTTCACGAGCTGCGCGCCGCGGGGCAGCCGCGCCAGCGTGCCGGCGTTGATGAGGCGATGCGTCTCCGGGGTGTACGGGCAGGCGAGCACCACCCAGTCGCAGCGCGGCAGCACCTGCGGCAGCGCGGCAAGCGTGTGCATTTCATCTACCGGGTCGCCGTCGCGCCGGGGGCTGCGGCGCACGCCGATCACGTGCATGCCGAGCGCCTGGCAGAAGCGGGCGATTGCCGTGCCGATCGTGCCCAGCCCCACGATGAGCGCCGTCTGCCCCCTCAGGTCGCGCGGCACCGCCTCGCCCCGCATTGGCTCCCACGCGTGGCGCCGCTGCGCGCCGAGCCAGTGCGGGATCTTGCGCGCGAGCATCAGCAGCCCGCAGATCGCTGTCTGCGCTACGGGCTCCCCGTTGGAGCCCGCCGAGGTGGTGAGCCGGACTCCGCGCTCGACGAGCCGGGGCAGGAACGGGTGCTGGTCCGCCGCGGTGCTCACGAAGTGCACCCATTTCAGGTTGGGCGCGGATACGACGGTGTCACCGAAGGTGCGATAGTGCTCGGAGAAACGGATGTCGCGCGTGAGATAAGCGATCTCGATCCGCGCGAGATCCTCCGCGGGGAGGCGCGCGGCCGGGTCTTCCGGCAGGTGCAGCACGAGCGGCGCGAGCCCCACCTCGCGCGCGGCGGCCGCAAGGTCCTCTCCGAAATTACGCAGGACCCCCTTGGACAGCAGCAGCCCGGTCACGCTTCAGTGCCGCAACAAGCGGTGAGCGGTAAGCAGTAAGCGGGGGGGCCGTTGGATTTACGGTTCACCGTTCACTTCTCACGATTCTTCGAGAACAACTCATCGAGCTTGCGCTCGTAGGCATGGTAGTCGAGGTAATCGTAGAGATCGTCGCGCGTCTGCATGAGCTCCACCACGCCTTTCTGCGTGCCGTCCGTGCGCAGGGCCTGATAGACCTTCAGCGCCGCGGCGTTCATGGCGCGGAAGGCCGAGAGCGGGTAGAGCGCCATCGCGACCCCCGCCGAATGCAGTTCCCCGGTGGTGAAGAGCGGGGTCTTGCCGAATTCGGTGATATTGGCAAGCACCGGCACCTTCACCGCTTCGGCGAACTTCCTGTACATCGAGAGCTCGGTCACCGCCTCGGGAAAGATCATGTCGGCGCCCGCTTCGGCGCAGGCGCAGGCACGGTCGATCGCCGCCTGCAGTCCTTCCCCCGCCAGCGCGTCGGTGCGCGCCATCACCGCGAACGCGGGATCGGTCTTCGCGTCGACCGCCGCCTTGATGCGGTCCACCATCTCCTCTTTCGAGACCAGCTCCTTGCCCGGGCGATGGCCGCAGCGCTTCGCCCCGACCTGGTCCTCGATGTGCATCGCGGCCGCGCCGCACTTGGTCAGCGATTTCACGGTGCGCGCGACGTTGAATGCGCCTGCGCCGAAGCCCGTGTCCACGTCCACCAGCAACGGCAGCGCGCACACATCCGTGATCCGGCGCACGTCGGTCAACACGTCGTCCAGGCCGCTGATGCCCAGATCGGGCACGCCGAGCGAGCCCGCCGCGAGCCCCCCGCCCGAGAGGTAGATCGCCCGGAAGCCCACGCGCTCGGCCATGCGCGCGTGATAGGCGTTGATGGTGCCTACGATCTGCAGCGGCCGCTCCGCGGCGAGCGCGGCGCGCAGCCGTGCGCCGGCGGAAGCGCCCCGGGTAGTGGCGCCGGATGCGGCATCGGACATGGTTACGGGCTCCTCACAGGGCGCAGGAGTCGGACCGCGCGGCGCTTGCGGTTGGGGGTCAAGTCCATGATATGAAACGGCGGCACCGCGCTGCCGGAATGCGCGATACCTTAGCACGATGGGGCGGGATTTGCGAGGGGCGCCGCAATGGCATAATCTAGTCCCGTTCACGATTCGGACTCCAACATGCCCAGGAGAATGGACCCCGAGCCGGGCGCCCGCCTGACGGGCACCCAGAGCATCGAGCGCTCGCTCACGCTGCTGCGCGAGATCGCCGCGCAGAACCGGCGCGGCTCGCGCCTGCTCGATCTCGCCACCCGCACCGGGCTGCAGCGCCCCACCGTGCATCGCATGCTGAAGTGCCTCGCGGCAGAAGATATGGTGCAGCAGGACCCGGACACGCACCGCTACTTTCTCGGGCCGATGGTCTTCGAGCTCGGACTCACCGCGGCGCCGCGCTTCAACCTGCGCGAGATCTGCCACCCCGCGCTGATGCGAATCGCCGAGGCGACGGCCGACACGGTTTTCCTCGTGCAGCGCAGCGGGCTCGACGCGATCTGCCTCGACCGCCAGGAAGGCGCTTTCCCGATCAAGACGTTCACGCTCGAGGTCGGGGTGCGCCGGCCGCTCGGGGTGGGCACCGCGAGCCTCGCCGTCCTGAGCGCGCTCGGGGAGGAGGAAATCCAGAACATCGTCGAGGCCAACGCGGTCCGGCTCACCGAGTACGGGTTGAACCCCGCCGGGTTGACGGCGTTGGTGAAGCGCGCGCAGAAGCTGGGCTACGCCATGCGCGATGTGCCGGGGCTGACCGGCGTGCGCTCGGTCGGGCTGGCGCTGCGCAACCAGGGCGGCACGGCATTTGCCGCGATATCGGTCTCGACGATCACCAGCCGGATGAACGACAAACGCGCGGCCGAAGTCGCCCAACTGCTGCGCAACGAGGTGCACCAGGTCGAACGCCAGCTGGGCAACTCCGGCGACCGGCGCTGATCTGCCCGCGCGGGGTTTGCCCGGGCGGCCGGTTTGCTGTTAAGAGCGCCTAACATTATGAAACACACGCTGCGCTGTCACGATTTTGGCAGAGCATGAAATTCAAGGCTTTCGCAAGTCAAACATTCAATGCAGACATTGAACGCACGTGGGGCCAAAATCGCGCCAGCCCGCGAGGGGTTGCGGCCAGAATCGCCACTGGCTTTGTCGCTCGGCTTGCCCATATTCCCGATATGGGCTGCACCTCGCTTCGCGCCATCGCCAATTCTGGCTCGCACCGCACGCGCGTTTCATTATGTTAGGCGCTCTAAGGTTTTCGCCCCCAGCCGATGCGCGCGGGCCACCGGATCCCATTGAACATCGCACCATGTCCCCGCCGCTGACGCCGTTCCAGACCCACACCGGGTGCCCGCTCGACGGCGTGCGCGTGCTCGATCTCTCGCGCGTAGTCGCGGGCAACATGGTGAGCCTGACGCTCGCCGATTTCGGCGCGGAAGTGATCAAGATCGAAACGCCCGAGGGCGACCCCCTGCGCGACTGGCTGGTCGCGGGGATCGCCGCCAACTGGAAGGTCTACGCGCGCAACAAGAAAAGCGTGTGCATCAACCTGCGCAAGGAGGACGGAAAGCACCTGCTGCTGCGCCTTGCGCAGACCGCGCACGTGCTCATCGAGAATTTCCGCCCGGGCACGCTGGAAAAAATGGGGCTCGGGCCCGAGGTGCTGCGCGAGCGCAACCCGGGCCTCGTCATCGTGCGGGTCACTGGCTGGGGGCAGACCGGGCCGTACCGGCACCGGCCCGGCTTCGGCACGCTCGCCGAGGGCATGTCGGGCTTCGCTGCGCTCAACAGCTTCGCGGACCGCGAGCCGGTGCTGCCGCCGATGCAGCTCGCCGACTGCACGGCGGGGCTCTACGGGGCGTTCGCCGCGATGGTCGCGCTGCGCGAGGTCGAGGTCGGGCGCGGCAGCGGACAGGTTATTGACGTCTCGCTGATCGAGCCGCTGTTCGCGTTCATGGGGCCGCAGGCGGCCGCCTACAAGGCGAGCGGTCGCGTGCGGCCGCGCACCGGCAGCCGCTCCACGACCGCCGCCCCCCGCAACGCCTACCGCACCCGCGACGACCGATGGGTGTGCATGTCGGCCTCCACCCAGGCGATGACGGAGCGCCTGCTCCGCGCCGTCGGGCGGCCCGATCTCATCGACGATCCGCGCTACCGGACCAACGCCGAGCGCGTGAAGCACGCTGCAGAACTCGACGCCATCGTCCAGGAATTCATCGGCCGCATGACGCTCGAGCAAAACCTCGCGTTCTTCGACAAGGCCGAGGTGACGGTGGGCCCGATCTACGACATCTCGCAGATCGTGGAGGACCCTCATGTGAGGGCGCGCGAAATGGTACTGGAGCTGCCCGACGACGAATTGGGCGCGATCCCGATGCACTGCGTCGTGCCGCGGCTGTCGAAGACGCCCGGCGCGATTCGCCGGCCCGCGCCGAAGCTGGGCGAGCATAATTCGGAGATTCTGGGCGCGCTGGGGCTGACCCCCGCCGAGCTCGCGCGGCTCGCGCGCGAGGAAGTCATCTACGAGGGCAGCCAGCGCCGCAAAGCCGCCGCAGCCGAGGCCTAACCAAATGCGGGTGAACGGTGAGCAGTGAGCGGCGAGCAGTAAGCAGTGAGCAGTAAGCGGTAACGTGCCGCGCGACGCACCGACCGCTCACCGCTTACCGCTTACCGTCCACGGACCAAGGGACATCGTGATGAAACGCGAACTGCCGGTATGGCGCTCTTTGCTCTACGTGCCCGTGAACGTGGAAAAGTACGTGGACAAGGCGCATACGCGGGGCGCGGACGTGATCCAGCTCGACCTCGAGGACGCGGTCCCGCCCGCGGAGAAGGAAAAAGCGCGCGCGCTCGTGGAAAAAAACGCAGCACGGGTGCGCCGCGGCGGCGCCGACGTCGTGGTCCGGATCAACCAGCCGCTCTCGCTCGCGGTGCGCGATCTCGAGCACTCCGTGTGCCCGGACGTGGACGGGATCGCGATCACCAAGGCCGACAGCGCCTCGCACGTGAAGCTGCTCGACCAGCTCGTCACGGAACTCGAGGCAAAGCGCGGCATGAAGCCGGGGCACACGAAATTCATCGTCATGATCGAGACCGCGGACGCGTTCACGCGCATCGACGAAATCCCGCGCGGGAGCCCGCGCGTGGTGGCGATGAACATCGGCGGCGAGGACTTCGCGCTCGATCTCGACGCGCAGCCCGATGACGACGTGCTGCTGCAGCCCAAGCAGCGCATGATCATCGCCGCGCGCGCCGCCGGCGTGATGCCACTCGGCTTCATCGGCACCGTCGCCGATTTCAGCGACTGGGAGAAATTCCGGATCATGGTGCGCCGCGCGCGCCGCTTCGGGTTCGACGGCGCGGGCTGCATCCACCCGGGACAGGTCAAGATCGTGAACGAGGAATACACGCCGGACGCGGAGGAGGTCGCCTACGCGCGCAAGGTCGTCGAGATGGACCGGCAGGCCGCGGCGGCGGGACGCGGCTCCTTCCAGATCGAGGGCAAGATGATCGACGTCCCGGTCGTGGTGCGCGCGCAGAGGCTCATTGCACGCCATGAGGCGATCAAGCGGCGCGAGGCGCGGACGCTCGCTGCGATGGAGAAGACGCGATGAGCGCCGTGCTTTTCCAAACGCGCAATTCGAGTCCAATACCAACGAGAGGAGCCCCAGCATGGTAACCATCCGGCCGAAAACCGTAGTCACGATGAAGGTCGAAGCGCGATGCCCGTCGCACGCGCGCACCGACGTCCGCGTGCGCGACGTGTCCACCACGATCGACGAGCCCGCCGAGCGCGGAGGCACCAACACCGGGCCGACGCCGACGGAGACGCTGATGGCATCCCTGCTCGGTTGCACCAACGTCATCACTCACAAGGTCGCGCACAAGAACGGCGTGCACATCGACGCGATGAGCCTGCGGCTCGAGGCCCAGTTCGACCGGCGGGGCGTCACGCTGCAGGAAGAAGTGAACGTGCCGTTCCCGGAAGTAACGCTCTATATCGATCTCACCACCAGCGCTGATCAGGCGGCGGTGGATAAGGTGAAACAGGAACTCAATATGTTCTGTCCGGTCTCGAAGGTGTTCCGCGGCTGCGGCACCAAGGTGAACGAAGTGTGGACGGTGCGGCGGCCAGCGGCATCCGCCACCGCGCATTGAAGCGCAACACGAAAGGAGGAACCTCATGAAGCCCTCCATCCTGGCATCCGGATTCACCGCTCTTGGGGCGCTTGCCGCGGCAGCAGGCGCTTTCGCGCAGAATTATCCCGACCGGCCCGTGCGCTTCCTCGTCGCTTTCCCTCCCGGGTCCTCGACCGACATCGTGGCGCGCATCGTGGCGCCGAAGATCACCGAGATCCTGGGACAAAACGTCATCGTCGAGAACCGGGGCGGAGCCGGCGGAGTGATCGGCGCGCAGGCGGCGAAGCGTGCCAATCCCGACGGCTACACCATCCTCATGAACAGCTCGGCGATGGTGGTCAACGTGAGCCTGCACAGCAACCCCGGCTACGCGATGAGCGACTTCATCCCGATCTTGCAGGGGCCGACGACGCCGAACCTGATTTCTGTCCATCCCTCGGTGAAGGCGGCTACGCTGAAGGAGCTCATTGCGCTGGCGAAGACCACTCAGATGAGCTACGCCTCCTCGGGCACCGGCACGACCCCGCACCTCGGCATGGAGCTGCTGACCAGAACGCTCGCGAAGGTGGAGATGACGCACGTGCCGTACGGGCCGGCCACGGCGGTTGCTGCGGTGGTCGGCAACCAGGTGCCGATCGCATCGACCTCGATGCCGCCAGCGGTGCCGCACGTCCACGCGGCAAGGGTGCGCCCGATCGCCGTCACCACCGCGCAACGCTCCCGCATCCTGCCGAACGTGCCGACGGTAGCCGAGTCGGGCTTTCCGGGCTTCCAGGAGCACACCTGGTTCTCGTTCTTCGCGTTGGCCGGCACCCCCGCCCCGGTCGTCAAGCGGCTCCACGCCGAGCTCAGCCGCGTGCTGCAGATGCCGGACGTGAAGGAGCGGCTTGACACGATGTCGCTCGAATTCACGCCCAATACCCCGGCGCAGTTCGCGGCGCTGGTGAAGGCCGAGCTCGCGAAATACGCGAGAATCGTGAAGGAATCCGGCGCCAAGGCCGACTGAGGTTGCCCGAAAGGGAGCGCCCGCCATGCGCAACATCACCCGGGACAACATCACCCAGGCGGTGATCGGCTCCTTCGGCGGCGCCGAGAGCGAGCGGCTGCGGTTCGTCCTCTCGCGGCTCATCACGCACCTGCACGATTTCGCGCGCGAGGTGGAGTTGACGCCCGAGGAGTGGAAGGCCGGCATCGACTTTCTCTGTCGCGCCGGCAAGATTTCCGACGACGCGCGCAACGAGTTCATCCTCGCTTCCGACATCCTCGGGCTCTCCTCCCTCGTGGACCTGCTGCAAGGCGCCGCCGGTGCCACCGAGCGCAGCAACCTCGGGCCGTTCCACGCCGAGGGCTCTCCTGCCCTGCCCGTGGGCGGTGACCTCATCCGGAGCAACGACGGCGAGCCGGTGCTCGTGCGCGGGCGGGTTCTCGACCAGGCGGGAGCGCCCATCCTGGGCGCGCAGCTCGACTTCTGGCAGGCGGCCGCGAACGGCCTGTATTGGCAGCAGGATCCGCAGCAGCCGCGCTACAACCTCTACGGCACCCTGCGCGCCGATGCGCAGGGACGCTACGCCTTCACCACGATCCGTCCGGCCCCGTACAACGTGCCCTACGACGGGCCGGTCGGCGATCTGCTGCGCGCGGGCGGGCGCCACGCCTGGCGACCCGCGCATTTTCACTTCATCGTCGCGGCGGACGGATACCGCCCGCTCACTACGGAGCTCTACTTCGACGACGACCGCTACCTCGACGCCGACGCCGTATTCGGGGTGCGCGAATCGCTGGTGCTGGCGCTTGGGAATGGCGATGCGGAGGACGGGCGCCCGTACGGCCTCAAGCCGCCCTTCCGGGTCGCGCAATTCGACTTCCGGCTGGACGCCGAGTAACGGCGGGTGAGCGAAATGGACACGAAGCTCGAGAGCCTCAAGGACTGGATCGGCCAGCGCGAGTCCGCGGTGGATTACGTCACGGTGCCGCTCGTGCAGCGGCTGGCGGCGACGCTCGACCGCGATGATCCGCTCCCGAAGGCGGGCGATCCGCTGCCGGCAGGCTGGCATGCCGTGCTGTTCCCGCGCGTCGTTCGCCATTCGCAGATCGGCCCCGACGGCCATCCGCGGCGCGGCGACTTCCTGCCGCCGGTGCCGCTGCCGCGCCGGATGTTCGCCGGCAAGCGCGTTCGCTTCGCGGGCGAGCTGCGCGTCGGGGACGAGGTACGGCGCGAATCCGAGATCCAGAACGTCGCGATCAAGCAGGGGCGCACCGGGCAGATGGTGTTCGTCACCGTGAAGACCGACCTCCACAGCCCGCGCGGGCTCGCCGTGAGCGAGGAGCAGGACATCGTGTACCGTGAAGAGCCGACGCCTGGCGCGCCCGCGCCTGCGCCGCAGCCTGCGCCGGGCAGGGCCGTGTGGAGCCGCGTGGTGACCCCCGACCCGGTCCTGCTGTTCCGCTATTCCGCCCTTACCTTCAACGGCCACCGCATCCATTACGACCTGCCGTACGTCACGAAGACCGAGGGCTATCCCGGCCTCGTGATGAACGGCGGGCTCACCACCTTGCTCATCTTCGAGCTCGCACGCACGCACGCCTCCACCCCGGTTGCGTACATGTCCTCGCGCAACGTGCGCCCGCTGTTCGTGAACCGCCCGATCACGCTCGGGGCCGAGCCCTCGGTGGACAACCGCACGGCAACGCTGTGGGCAACCGACGACGAGGGCGCGCTCGCGCTCACCGCGGAGGCCGAGTTCCAATGACAGCGATCTCCGTCAGTCGTCACCCGTCACTCGTCACGGGAGCGTAAGCAGATGGCCGGCGGTCCGCTCGAAGGCGTTCGCGTCGTTGACCTCACTTCGGTGGTGGTCGGGCCGCTCGCGACCCAGATCCTCGCCGACCACGGTGCCGACGTGATCAAGGTGGAATCGAAAGCGGGCGATCTCGTGCGGGTGATGAACGGCGCCTCGGTAACCCCGGGTATGGGCGCGAAATTCCTGCATCTCAACCGCAACAAGCGCAGCATCGCGCTCGATCTCAAGAATCCCGCCGGCCACGATGCGCTGAAGAGACTGCTCGCGCGCGCCGACGTGATGATCTGGAACAACCGCCCCCCTTCCATGGCGCGCATGAAGCTCGCCTACGAGGACGTACGCGCGGTCAATCCGAAGCTCATCTACTGCGGCATGTTCGGGTTCGGCCAGGACGGCCGCTACCGCGACAAGCCGGCCTACGACACGATCATCCAGGGCGCCGGGGGAATGGCGGCGCTGCACCATCGCGCGATGGGCGAGCCGCGCTACGTGCCGATGGTGGTCGCGGACAAGGCGGTGGGCCTGATCGCCGTGCAGATGATCGTCATGGCGCTTTACCGCCGCACGCGCACCGGCGAAGGCTGCTCGATCGAGATCCCGATGTTCGAGAACCTGGTGAAATTCGTGCTCGAGGAACACCTGTATCTGAAGACCTTCGATCCGCCGCTGGGCCCCACCGGCGACCCGCGCCTGCTCGACCCGGCCAACAGGCCCATCCCCACCCGGGACGGGTGGATCTGCATCTCCGCCAACACCAACGCGCAGGCGTTCGCCTTCTTCGACGCGATCGGGCGGCCCGAGCTCAAGACCGACCCGCGTTTCTCGAGCGTGGAGGCGCGCTTTGCCAACGTCACCGAGTACTTCCGTGTCCGCATGGAGGCGCTCGAGAAAAAGACCACCGCGGAGTGGCTGGAGGCCTTCGACCGCTGCGATGTGCCGGCGATGCCCTTCCGCACGCTCGACAGCGTGCTCGAAGATCCCCATCTCGTGGACGTCGGCTTCTTCGAAATGAAAGACCATCCCACGGAAGGGAAGACGCGCAACATGCGATTGCCGAACAAATGGTCGTGCGGCGCGCGCAACGACTGGAATCCGGCGCCCAAGCTCGGCCAGCACAGCATCGAGGTGCTGCGCGAGGTCGGCTACGACGAAACGGCAATCGCGGCCATGATCGCGAGCGGTGCGGCCGTGGACGGGCGCATCGAGAAGTCGTGAAACCGGGTTCCAGGTTTCAGGTTCCCCGTTTGAACCTTGAACTTGGAACCTTGAGCGGCAAACCCCGCCCGGACGCCTTGATCGCCACCGCCTTCATTCCTCTCACAGTCTCGACCCGCTGCAATACGCAGGGCGCCGGTGCGGTAAACTATGGCCCCGGCCGAACGTTGAGCCCCCGATCGGCGGCAGCGCCGCCCGCACTTTTCGTGTCAGATAGAGGACCCTTTATGCATCGCTCCACACCCCGCGCCACATGTTCGTTTCACGCCATCGTGCTCGCCGCGCTCGTCCTGACGCTACCCGCGGCGGCGCTCGCCCAGAGCGCGGCGAAGCCCGGCACGGACTACCAGCCCAGCGTCGGGCAGGAAGGCAAGGACGTCATCTGGGTGCCCACGCCGCAGGCGCTGGTGGAGCGCATGCTGCAGATGGCCAACACCAAGCCCGACGACTACGTCGTCGACCTCGGCTCGGGCGATGGGCGCACCGTGATCGCAGCGGCGAAAAAGTTCGGCGCGCGCGCTCTGGGCATCGAGTACAACGCGGACATGGTGACGCTCTCCCAGCGCACCGCGGAGAAGGAAGGCGTCGCGGGGCGCGCACAGTTCGTGCGCGGCGATATCTTCGAGTCCGATTTCAGCCAGGCCACCGTGCTCACGCTGTATTTGCTGCCCAACCTCAACATCAAGCTGCGGCCCACCATCCTCAAGATGAAACCAGGCACCCGCGTGGTCTCGCATGCCTTCAGCATGCAGGAGTGGCAGCCGGACCAGACCGAGAGCGTCGAGGGGCGCACCGCCTATCTGTGGATCGTCCCCGCGCCGGTGGAAGGCACCTGGCGCTGGTCCGTCTCGACCGGCGGCCCGCGCGACTACGAGCTCACGCTGCGCCAGTACTTCCAGCACGTCGAGGGCCTGGTCAGGCTCGACGGCAACATGGGACAGGTGCGCGACGTAAAGCTGAACGGCGACGGGATCCGTTTCTCGATCTACGAGCTCACCGGCTCCGCTCCGGTGCGCCGTGATTTCATCGGGCGCATATCCGGCGACACCATGAAGGGCAAGGTGAAGCGGCACGACGGCGGCCCGGACGCGGACTGGACCGCCACCCGGACGCCCTCCGCGGCGGCTCCGGCTGCCGCGGCGGCACGCTGAGCGCGCCGCTCGCCGCAGAACGGCGCAGCGACGGAGCTGCGCCGTTCTGCCGGGGCGCGGCGCTCCGATATAATCGCCGAAGCAGCGGGCGCCTCGCGATCCTCACGCGCGCAGACCGGGGAGTGCAAGCCATGCCGGATCGAACACTCCATGCAGCCATCGTCGGTGGCGGCATCATGGGCGGCGATATCGCCATCATCTTTGCCGCGGGCGGCTGGAACGTTCACGTCATGAGCCCGTCGCCGAAGACGCGCGAGGCGTTGCCGTCGCGGCTCGCAGCCGGGCTCAAGCAGCTGGGCGCGCCCGGGGCCAACGCGGCACTCCTCAAGACCTATCGCGCGCTCGTCGACCTGCCGTGGACGGACATCGGCGTGGTGGTGGAGGCCGCGACCGAGGACCTGCCGCTCAAGCAACGGCTGTTCGGCGAGCTGGATCGGCTCGCCCGGTCCGATGTCATCCTCTCGAGCAACACTTCCACGTTTCCGATCGGCGAGATCGGCAAGGGGCTCAAGACGCGTTCCCGCGTGGCCGGTCTCCACTTTTTCATGCCCGCGCACCTCGTGCCGCTGGTGGAGGTAGTCAGCGCGGAATTCACCGACGCGAGAGTCGCCGAGCGCCTCATCGAGCTCATGCGCGCGCTCGGCAAGGCGCCGATCCACGTGAGCAAGGACGTGCCGGGCTTCGTGGGCAACCGCCTGCAGCACGCGCTCATGCGAGAGGCGCTGTGGCTGGTGGAGAGCGGCGTCACTACCCCGGAAGGGATCGACACGGCGGTGCGCTTCGGTTTCGGATTCCGCTACATCGCGTGCGGGCCGATGCTGCAGAAGGAGATGTCGGGTTGGGACACGAATCTGCTCGCGGGCACCTCGATGTATCCGCACCTCAGTAACGAGCAGGCCCCGCCGCCGTTCATCCGGGAAATGGTCGGGAAGGGCCATATCGGGATGAAAAGCAGGCGCGGACTATGGGACTGGACCGACGAGAAAGTGGCGCGGGAAAAGGCGCGCGTCGAGCGCTGCCTCAAGGCCGGCATGGAAATACTGAAGAGCGACGGTAAAAAATAGCCCCGCCCCGGGGGTTCGCGTCACTCGTACCCCAAACCGGGTTTACTGGGAGAAACCATGAGCAGGATTCCAACTCCGGAACATCTGAGGCTCGCAGACCAGATCCAGGCGGCCAACGCCTTTGCGGATAAGGTCAAGGCGCTGGAAACCAAGATGTCGCCCCGCGCAGCCACGCTGTGTGCGCTTCACTACGAGGCCATCTCGACGATCGCGCGGCTCGCGGAACTCGTGGACCGGGGCAGCAATCCCGTGCTCATCGACAAGGCCATCACCGCCGTGCAGCGCTGGAACGACCTGGTGCGGGAAGCCCGCGTGCTGGTGAAAGCCGGATAGGAGCCCGTATCAAACCAAAAAGTTTGAAACCGCCGATGAACGCAGATGGACGCAGATAAGGACAACCCTATAAACACCCAAAGGGTTTATTGTCCTCCTCGGCGTGTATCGGCGTTTATCTGCGGCTAATATTTTCGGATTTTGTTACCGGCTCTAAAGAATTTGTCGGGGTCATGTCCGACAAACTCTTAGTCCACGCGCGCCCCGGACTCGCGCACGATCTTGCCGAGCCGCGGGATTTCCACACGGAGCATCGCGGTCAGCTCATCGGGCGTGATGCCTCCCGTCTCCAGACCGAGATCGGTGAGCCTTTTTTGCGCCTCGGGGGAACGCAGGATCTTGACGACCTCGGCGTGCAGGCGCGTCACGATTTCCCGCGGCGTTCCTGCGGGAGCGAACAACGCCTGCCAAGAGCTGATGTCGTAGCCCGCGAGCCCCGCCTCCGCCATCGTCGGGACTTCGGGCGCGACGAACGATCGTTTGGCGGTGGTCACGGCCAGTGCCTTGAGCCTTCCCGCCTTGACCGGCGGGTAGGCGGTCGTGATGTTCTCGAAGCTCAGCTGGACGTAGCCTGCAAGCAGGTCCGGAATCATCGGCCCGCTGCCCTTGTACGGGATGTGCTGCATCCTCACTCCCGTCATGGTCTTGAACAGCTCGCCCGAGATGTGCTGCGAGGTGCCGTTGCCCGCCGAGCCGAAGTTGAGCTGATCGGGCCGCGCGCGCCCCAGGGCGATCAGCTCCTTCACCGTCTTCACGGGGAGCGTCGGGTGCACCACGAGCATGTTCGGCAGCGTCGCGAGCAGCGTGATCGGCGCGAAGTCCTTCACCGGGTCGTAGGGAAGCTTGGAATAGAGCGACACGTTGATCGCGTGCGAGCTGACCGTACCGGCGCCGATCGTATGTCCGTCCGGCGCGGCGCGCGCGAGCTCCGCGGCGCCGATCGAACCCGCCTGACCCGGCCGGTTGTCGACGACGACCTGCTGCCCGAGCACGGGCGAGAGGCCCGTCGCGAGCATGCGCCCGAGAATGTCGGTCGTGCCCCCGGGCGCGAAATTCACGATGTAGCGAATCGGCTTCGCCGGCCAGGACTGCGCGTGGGCGGTCGCGGGAATCAACAGCACAGCGGCGACAAGGGCGGTCTTGCGTGTTCGCATGAATGCCTCCTCGTAGCGTGGATGCAACGTCCGGTCCCGGGCCGGTGATCCGCCTGTGCGGGCGCGCCGGGAAAAACCGCCGGCGTAGTGTAGCAGCGCTGAGCCGCAAACAGCAGCCAGGAATGCCTGCAGGCGGCGGGTTTGGTCAGTTGGGCGGGCGCCGGCAAACAATTGGTGGCCAGGGACGATTACAGGTGGCCAGCCAGCTCAGTCGGGAATTAGGGAAATGGTGGGCGGGGACGGCTGCAGACGGCCAGCTAGCTCTGTTGGTCTGAGCCGTCGGAAAAGGAATGGTGGCCAGGGACGACAACACGCCGCGCATTATTTCCAGTGGCTGCGGATGGCCCTCCGATCGGCCGCAGCCTCGTTCCATTCCGCGGCTTGTTGCGGCGCAGGCTAACCTGCTTGCAGGTTAAGCGCCGACAGGCGCGGCCGAAGCCAAATTGAACCGCCGACACAAGGATTTTCAGACTAAGAAGTAGTTTGTGGGAAATTTGGGGTCGTTGATAAATCAGTCACTTGCGACGCTTGCCAACCCCAAATCCAATCCCACACGAGGGAAAATCAATGCAAATCGGCCTGAATTTGGCACAAATTCGCACCCAATCCGCAGCCGAGGACGCCGTGCCATAGGTAGAATGGCTTTCAGTTAACCTATACACAGCCAATAACGCATGAGCGCACGGAAAAGTGGACCCGGCCCCATTTTGGCTTGAGGCCTACGCCTACGACGCGACTCAACCACCTTTACGCATATGTAGATGGGAATCCGCTCTCGCGCGTCGATCCAAGGGGATTGGGCTGGGAGACCGTCATTATTCCCGTAGTAGCTGTTGGCGGTGGATTGTATTGCTACGTAAGGGGGGTACGTAAGTGTGAGGAAATGTACCCAAAGCATAAGGACCGCGAGCATCCAGATTTTGCAAACTTCATTCAGTGCACGACCGGGGTTGCGAAGGTAATCGCGCTAGGCATAGGTATTAGTTCTGATCCAATCGGTGGTGCCGCATCAGCCGCAGGTGAGGCGGTCGGAAAGCAGTTTTGTGAAACTTGCGAGCGCTAGAGTTCGGGAGATTTGTCATGGGTAAGACCAAGCCACATGTTGTCGTGTTCAACCTGGCTCTGGTTGCGATGTTTTGTTTCGGGGTCGCTTTCTTTCCTTACTTTCTGTCGAGCAGCGGCGAGGGAGCTGATCGAGTTGCTGACATGTTCTCCGCAATCGAGGACGCCTACCGTGTGTCACCTAGTATCGCGGTATCGTCTTTTTATATCCCGTTTGTCATTGGCTTATTTTCACTGGCTGCCATCGCGTTTGTTTACGTTCCACGACTCAATGACAAATTACCCGTGATCGTAAAAACCTTGAGCTTTGTTTCTGTTGTCCTCGTTCTTCTGAGCTCCGTCCTAATTCAGAACATCCATGTCTCAGTAATTGCTTTGATCCCGATGGGGTTTGCGCTACTGAGCAGCCGCAAGTTGTCAGGCGATCAGAGATAGGCAACCGCTGACCTCGACAAGGAGACCAACCTGCACTACCGGGGATAAATGGGGCCGGGTCCACATTTCCGGCCTCAGTCTGGAGGTGTATGAGCTTGGTGTGAAGGTCTGCCTCGTTTTGGCAATGAATGGGGCCGGGTCCACATTTCCGGCCTCAGTCTGGAGGTGTATGAGCTTGGGGATAAATGGGGCCGGGTCCACATTTCCGGCCTCAGTCTGGAGGTGTATGAGCTTGGTGTGAAGGTCTGCCTCGTTTTGGAGGCCGAGCCACGCGGCGCAGGGCGGCTTCGATCTGGTCTTTGAAGCGATCACTGCCGAGAGGCCAACCGCGGTTTGCGGCGCCACGTATCTCGGAGAGTTCGTCGGAATCCAGCTCGCTACGGAAAAGCTCCCGATAGGCCCGTTGCCGTTCATCGGCTGTGAATCCGAGCCGCTGGTATTGCTCGTGCGTCGAGAGCAGCCTATCCGGGGCGCCCTCGGCGTGAAAGCGATAGCTCGACCAGCGGTAGTCCGCCGGGTGCGCGACCATCCTCGCACGTACGGGATTGCACTCGATATAGCGGCAGCAGCGCAGGAAGTAAGTCTCCGTATCCACCAGGCTCGCCTTGAACCGCCCCTCCCAGGCGGTGCCGCTGCGCTGATAGACGAAATTGATGTGCTGGACGTAACGCCGCCCGAGATCCCGCATGACAAGCGACATGGTCTCGGGCTGGCCTGAGGTTGTCAGCAAGTGGACGTGATTTGTCATCAGCACGTAGGCGTGAATTGCGCATTCGTGCTTGATCGCAGCCTCGCGCAGACACTCCAGATAGAAAACATAGTCCTCATCGGCGAAGAAGGTCGCCTGGCGGTTATTGCCACGTTGAATGACATGCTGCGGGACGCCTGCAATCCGCAGCCGAGGACGCCGTGCCATAGGTAGAATGGCTTTCAGTTAACCTATACACAGCCAATAACGCATGAGCGCACGGAAAAGTGGACCCGGCCCCATTTTGTTTTGGTGCGCGGCTTCCGCGACATGAAGCAACTCGTGAGCGCGCTCGCCCAGCGCGTGCGAGCCCGCTTCGACGTCCAATCCAAGGTCGCGTAACATGCTCACGCGCATTCTGGCGAAAACAACAAGCTTCGGGCCAGGCGCCAAGCTGAGGATTCGCCCTAATGCGCCTGACAACCCGGAGCCGCCACTACCTCACCGTTCAACACGCTGCGGGACATTGCCCGGAAAAGTGGACCCGGCCCCATTTTGTTTTTTCTACCTCACCGTTCAACACGCTGCGGGACATTGCCCGGAAAAGTGGACCCGGCCCCATTTTGCCCTGGTGCCATAGGTAGAATGGCTTTCAGTTAACCTATACACAGCCAATAACGCATGAGCGCACGGAAAAGTGGACCCGGCCCCATTTTGTTTTAAATGAGCCTTTAAGCAGCGTGCCATCGGCTGCGTGGCACACGCAGATCAGCTGGATGCCCCGCGTGTATTGGGGAAACACCAAAAACAGTAGGACCAACCGAGAGCGGTTGGTCCTAAAGAATGGTGGCCAGGGACGGAATTGAACCGCCGACACAAGGATTTTCAGTCCTCTGCTCTACCAACTGAGCTACCTGGCCACTTGCTGCAAAAAACCGTTGAACCGCCTCACACAAGGATTTTAGCTTCGGCCGGGCTGCCGCCCTTAACTTTAACGTCGAGAGCGACGTGAAAGTTAGCCTTCGCTGAAACAAGCCGCCAACATGGAAGGCTTCGACCGCAACGAACGCGGTCTCCGCCAAAAACCAAACTTGGCGGCGTGTTTTCAGTCCTCTGCTCTACCAACTGAGCTACCTGGCCACTTGTGGAACGCCCGCGAGCTTTCGCCGCACGGGCGGTAACGCTTCCGGAAAGCGCGCTATTTAAGCGTCAATCCCGCGCAGCGTCAAGAGAAACAAATAGACAGGATTCACAAGATTTACAGGATTAGATCAACAACAAGATCAAAAGGGGTTCGGGGTGTTTTTGAATCTTGTTAATCCTGTTAATCCTGTCTATTTTGGTTTTTTACTCTAGCACTGCGCGCCGCGCGCGAGGCAGGGGTAGCACTTCCAGTAGCCGAGCACGACGCATCAAACAAGAAGCCCCGCTCGCGCGGGGCTTCTCCGGATCCCCGCCTCCGCGGGGATGACTCGCGCGAACGCGCTCGTCACATATCCATGCCGCCCATGCCGCCCATGCCGCCACCGCCGTGAGCGTGGGGTTCTTCCTTCGGCAGCTCCGCCACCATGGCGTCGGTAGTGAGGATGAGGCCCGCGACCGAGGAGGCGTTCTGCAGCGCGCAGCGCGCAACCTTGGTCGGGTCGAGCACGCCCATGTTCACAAGATCGCCGTACTCCCCGCTCTGCGCGTTGTAGCCGAAGTTACCCTTGCCTTCCACGACCTTGTTCACCACCACCGAGGGTTCGTCACCCGCATTGGCGGCAATCCAGCGCAGCGGCTCTTCCAGCGCGCGCATCACGATCTTCACCCCCGCTTCCTGGTCGGGGTTCTCCGGCTTCAACTTGCTCTTGAGGGCGTCGCGCACGCGCAGGTAGGCCACCCCGCCCCCGGCAACGATGCCCTCCTCCACCGCGGCGCGCGTGGCGTGCAGCGCATCCTCCACCCGCGCCTTCTTCTCCTTCATCTCGACTTCGGTCGCGGCACCCACCCGGATCAGCGCCACGCCCCCGGCGAGCTTGGCAACCCGCTCCTGCAGCTTCTCGCGATCGTAGTCGCTGGTCGCCTCTTCGATCTGCGCGCGGATGTTTTTCACGCGGCCTTCGATCGCCTTCTTCTCGCCGTTGCCGTCGATGATGGTGGTCTCTTCCTTGCCGATCTCAACGCGCTTAGCCTGGCCGAGGTCTTTCAGGTTCACCTTCTCCAGCGTGAGGCCCACTTCCTCGGCGATTACCGTGCCACCGGTGAGAACCGCGATGTCTTCGAGCATCGCCTTCCTGCGGTCGCCGAAGCCCGGCGCCTTCACCGCGCAGGTCTTGAGGATCCCGCGGATGTTGTTCACCACCAGCGTCGCCAGCGCTTCGCCTTCCACTTCTTCCGCCACGATCAGCAGCGGCCGGCCCGCCTTGGCCACCTGCTCCAGCACCGGCAGCAGGTCGCGGATTCCGGAGACCTTCTTGTCGTGCAGCAGGATGTACGGGTTGTCGAGTACCGACATCTGCTTTTCGGCGGTGTTGATGAAATACGGCGAGAGGTAGCCGCGGTCGAACTGCATGCCCTCGACCACTTCGAGCTCGTTCTGCAGGCTCTTGCCGTCCTCGACCGTGATCACCCCTTCCTTGCCCACCTTGTCCATCGCATCGGCAATGATCTTGCCGATCTGCTCATCGGCATTGGCCGAGATCGCCCCCACCTGCGCGATCTCCTTGCTCGTGGTGCACGGCTTGGAGATCTTCTTCAACTGCTCCACCACCGCATCCACCGCCTTGTCGATGCCGCGCTTCAGATCCATCGGGTTCATGCCCGCGGCCACGAATTTCATGCCCTCGGCCACGATCGACTGCGCCAGCACGGTCGCCGTCGTCGTACCGTCGCCGGCCACGTCCGAGGTCTTGGAGGCCACCTCCTTCAGCATCTGCGCCCCCATGTTCTCGAACTTGTCTTTCAGCTCGATCTCCTTCGCCACCGACACGCCGTCCTTGGTCACCGTGGGCGCACCGAACGAGCGCTCCAGCACCACGTTCCTGCCCTTCGGACCCAGGGTGATCTTCACCGCGTCGGCAAGGATGTTTACCCCGGACACGATCTTGTTGCGGGCGTTTTCGTGGAACTTGACATCTTTCGCTGCCATTCTGAATTCTCCTGTTTCGCGGGATTTACTTGCCTTCGATCACGCCCATGATGTCTTCTTCGCGCATCACGAGCAGCTCGTCGCCTTTGACTTTCACGGTCTGCCCGGAATACTTCCCGAACAGAATCCTGTCTCCTACCTTGATGTCCAGAGGACGCACCTTGCCGTCCTCGAGGATCTTGCCTTTGCCCACCGAAATGACTTCGCCCTGGTCGGGTTTTTCGGCAGCGGTATCGGGAATGACGATCCCGGATGCGGTCTTGCGTTCCTCTTCCAACCGCTTGACGATCACGCGGTCGTGCAGCGGACGTATTTTCATTGTTGAACCTCCTGTGGAATGACTGGGATAACAGTGAGCGACTTGACTGGCACTCATCTCTTTGGAGTGCTAATAATACCTGCAAGATGTTCAAGAGACAACGGGTTAGCCGATGGCATCAGCAATGCATAATAGTGAGCGAGCGCTCACTATCACAAGTGAAATCAGGCTAACCTACCGTCACGATTAGCGGATTCAGCCAGGTCAGCTGTCGAGCTCGAGGGGGGCGCTGGCGGGAACGCCGAAGCGATAAACGGTCTTGCGTTTGCCGTCCAGCCTGGGCGGGATCGGACGGTGCGGGCAGGGCGGGGCACGGCGTCCTCCGGCAGTGAGCGTGGCGTCGTCCGCGTACTCGGCCCAGATGCCCCCACGTACCGGACGGAACAACCACATGAGGTAGCCGCGGCTGGCAGCGAGCTGCAGCAGCTCCTCGGCATCCGGCGCGTCGGCGACCACCACGTGAGTGCCGTTGATGCCGTACGGGAACGAGCCGAACGCCTGCAGGCATTCCAGCGCCTCCGTGGAGGGCGCTCCCGGGCGCATGCAACCCTGATGCTCGGCGCGCGCAACGTCCCATGCGCCGAGCTCCCACGCCGCCTCCATCGCGGCGAGGTCGACCGCGACGAGATCGCTCCAACGGTCGTTCAGCTGCAGTGCCGAGCTCGGCACCGGGGTGTACGACACCGTATCGGCCTGCTCCACGTCGGCCAGCTTCTCCTTGATGAAGCCGTGCCAGTGCAACGTCAGGATCACCGGCGTGTCCGGGCACGGCACTGCTGCGAGGGTGATGCCGAACAGCGGCAGGCCGGCTGCCGCGATCTGCTCCTCGATGCGCTCTAGTATGTGCATGGCCGGATACGCTCCTGGAACGATGCTACACTCGGACACGAACGCCAACGATCATACGAGCAGGATTCATGCCACTCGTCCTGGCACAACGTCGTGGAAAGAGCTGAGGTTGACCGGGCGGGACGTGCGGGGCGAAGTCGGGCGCAACCGGCGCGTGCGGTGCGTGCCCTATGCCACAAATTACCCGAATGAAGAAGTCCGGCTCCTCGCGGCGCACTCGATGGAACTGCGCGTTTTTTTAAAGCCTGCGTGACAAAAATGCAAACTAGCACTCCCCGCGCCCTGCTGCTAAAACGCAGCCTCGCCGCGGTCTGGCACCCGTGCACGCAGATGAAGGAGCACGAATGGTTGCCGCTCGTCCCGGTGGCGCGCGGCGAGGGCTGCTGGCTCTACGATCCGGAAGGGCGCCGATACCTCGACGCCATCAGCTCCTGGTGGGTGAACCTGTTCGGCCACTGCAACCCGCGCATCAACGCCGCGCTGCACGACCAGGCCGGCCGGCTCGAGCACGTGCTGCTCGCCGGATTCAGCCACGAGCCCGTGGTCGAGCTCTCGGAACGGCTCGCGCGCGCGACCGGTGGCGCGCTCGGCCACTGCTTTTACGCGAGCGACGGCGCCTCCGCCGTCGAGATCGCGCTCAAAATGAGCTTCCATTACTGGCGCAACTGCGGCCGCGACGCGAAAAAGCGCTTCGTGAGCCTCGCCGGCAGCTACCACGGCGAGACCCTGGGCGCGCTCGCGGTCACCGACGTGGCGCTGTTCCGGGACACCTACGCGCCGCTGCTCATGGGCGCGAGCCAGGTGCCCAGTCCAGATGGGCGGCGGGCCGATCCCGGCGAGCCGCCGCGCGAGTTCGCGATCCGCTGCGCCGGCGCGCTGGAACGGCACCTCGAGGAGCACCACCGTGTGACCGCCGCGCTCATCGTCGAGCCGCTCGTGCAAGGCGCGACGGGCATGGCGATGTACGACCCAGAATACCTGCGGCGCGCGCGCGCGCTGTGCGACCGCTACGAGGTGCATCTCATCGCCGACGAGATCATGACCGGCTTCGGCCGCACCGGCACTTTTTTCGCCCACGAGCAGGCCGCCATCACGCCCGATTTCCTGTGCCTGTCGAAAGGCATCACCGGCGGCTACCTGCCGCTGTCCCTGGTCATGACGCGCGACGCCGTCTACCAGGCGTTCTACGACGATGCCGTCGCGCGTGGCTTCCTGCATTCGCATTCCTACACCGGCAACCCGCTCGCCTGCCGCGCCGCGCTCGCCACGCTCGACATCTTCGAGCAGGACCGCGTGATCGAGTCGAATCGCGCAAAGAGCGCGCGCATCACCGCGGCCGCGCAGCCGATCGCCGGGCACCCGCGCGTGAAGCATTTGCGCAATTGCGGCATGATCTGGGCGTTCGAGGTGGACACGAACGACCCCGGATTCGCCCGGAAATTCTTTGCGCGGGCGCTGGAGAAAGAGCTCCTGCTGCGTCCGCTCGGCAACACGGTCTATTTCATGCCCCCGTACGTAATCGGCGAGGAAGAGATCGAACTGCTCGCCTCCCGTACCGTGGAGGTCCTCGACGCACTGTCCGCGGGCTGAGCGCGTGACCGGAATCACCTTTCTCGGCGGGGCCGGAGAAGTGACCGGCTCGTGCTACCTGCTCGAGCACGGGACTTCGCGTTTTCTCCTCGATTGCGGGCTGTTCCAGGGCATGGGTGCCGCGCCCAAGAACCGCGCGCGCTTCGCCTATGTCCCGCGCGAGCTCGAATTCGTGCTCCTCACCCACGCCCACATCGATCATTCGGGACTGCTGCCGCGGCTGGTGGCGCACGGCTACGCCGGCCCGGTCTACGCCACCCCCGCGACCTGCTCCCTGCTGGAGGCGATGCTGCCGGACGCCGCCTACATCCAGGAAAAAGAGGCGGAGTGGACGAAGAAGTCGAAAGCGCGCGGGCGCGGCAGCCCGCCGCTCTATACCGTGAAGGACGCCGAGCGTGCGCTCAAGCGCCTCGTCCCCGTGGAATACGACCGCGCGTTCAGCCCCCGTCCCGGAATCCGCTGCAGTTTTCGCGACGCCGGCCACATCCTCGGCTCCGCCATCGTCGAGCTGTGGACCGGACAGGCGGCCGGGCAGCGCAAGTTCGTCTTCTCCGGAGACATCGGCCAGCCGATGCGCCCGCTCGTGCGCGATCCGGCCCCGGTGGAGACCGCCGACGTGCTGCTCGTCGAATCCACCTACGGCAACCGCCTGCACCGCTCCTGGGCCGACACGCTCGCCGAGCTCGAGCACGCGATCACCGACACCTTCACGCGCAAGGGAGGCAACGTGATCGTGCCCGCGTTCGCCGTGGGCCGCACCCAGGACATGATCTACCTGCTCGCCGACCTGCACCGCAAGGGCCGCCTGCCGGACATGGACATCTACGTGGACTCGCCGCTCGCCCTGAAGGCGACGGAGGTCACGCTGCGCCACCTCGAGGTGCTCGACCGCGAGGCAGCGCAGCTGATGGGCTGGCTCAAGGCGAGCCGCGAACAGCCGCGCATCCGCTTCGTCCAGGACCTCGAGGAATCCATTTCGCTGCACCGCATCCGGGGCGGGGCGGTCATCATCTCGGCGAGCGGCATGTGCGAAGCCGGGCGCATCAAGCACCACCTGCGGCATAATCTCGGCAGACCGGAGTGCACGGTCATGATCACGGGTTTTCAGGCGGCGGGTACATTGGGGCGCAGCCTCGTGGACGGAGCGAAACAGGTGCGCATCTTCGGCATACCGGTGCCGGTGCGGGCGGAGATCTACACCATCGGCGGGCTCTCGGCGCACGCCGACCAGGCCGGCCTGCTCGCGTGGCTCGCGCACTTCCGCGCCGCGCCGCGCGCCACCTACGTGGTGCACGGGGAAGAGGGGATCGCGCACGGCTTCGCCGGGGTGATACGCGAGCGCCTGCGCTGGGACAACGTGAGCGTGCCGCGGCGCGGAGAGCGCGTGCAGCTCGAGGGCTGATCACCGTGCCCCGCGCGTTCGTGCAAGCGGTCCTGGTCCTCGCGCTGTGGACCGGCGCGGGCGCCGCGCCGCCGGCGCTCGCGCAGGGCGCGGGCCTGCCCGAGCCTCTGGCGCGCGCGCTCGCGCAAGCCGGCGTTCCGGAGAGCGCCGCCGCGTTCTACGTCCACGAGATCGGCGCAGAGCGGCCGCTGCTCTCGGCCGGGGCCGACCGGGCGCTCAACCCGGCCTCCACCATCAAGCTGCTCACCACCTATTCCGCGCTGGAGCTGCTCGGACCGGCCTACGTCTGGGTCACCGAGGCGCTCGGCACGGCGCCGCTCGCCCAGGACGTGCTCGCCGGCGATCTCGTCCTCAGGGGCTCGGGCGATCCCAAGCTCACGCTGGAGAATTTCTGGCTGTTGCTGCGAAGCCTGCGGGCGCGCGGAGTGCGCGAGATCCGGGGCGATCTCGTGCTCGACCGCAGCTATTTCGCCGCCGAGGAATTCGATCCGGCGCGCTTCGACGACCAGCCTACGCGCCCGTACAACACCGGTCCCGACGCGCTGCTGGTGAACTTCAAGGCGATGCGGCTGCATTTCGTCCCCGATCCGGAGCGGCGTTCGGTGCGCATCATCCCCGAGCCCTTCCTGCCGCAGGTGCAGATCGTCAACAACCTCGCGTTCGATCACGGCCCGTGCGGCGACTGGGTGGGGCGCCTGAAGATCGAGGCGCAGGGCGGGAGCAGCGCGGCGCGCCTCGCGTTCAACGGCAGCTACGCGGGCGCCTGCGGGGAGCGCACGCGCAACTTCAGCGTGCTCGGCCACAGCCAGTACCTGCTCGGGCTGTTCCGCGAGCTGTGGCGCGAGGTCGGCGGAACCTTCAGCGGCACGGTGCGCGACGGGACCGCCGGACCGGGTGCGAAAATGCTGGTGAGCGTGCACTCACCAACGCTTTCGGAGATCGTGCGCGACGTCAACAAATTCAGCAATAACGTGATGGCGCGCCAGCTTTTTCTGACGCTCGGGGCGGTCGGGGCGGGGGCCCCCGCCACTGCGGACAAGTCGAGCCGCGTCATTCGCCAGTGGCTCGCCGGCAAGGGCCTGTCATTCCCGGAGCTCGTGCTGGAGAACGGCTCGGGGCTCTCGCGCGTGGAGCGCATCAGCGCGCGCAATCTGGGGCTGCTGCTCGTGAACGCCTTCCGCAGCGCCGTCATGCCGGAGCTCATCGCCTCGCTGCCGCTCGCGGCGGTGGACGGCACCATGAAAAAGCGCCTCTCCGGGGCGGAGCTCGCCGGCCAGGCGCACATCAAGACCGGCTCGCTCGCCGGGGTGCGCTCCATCGCGGGCTACATGCTCGATGCGCAGGGCAGGCGGGTGGTCGTCGTGTTCATCGTGAACCATCCCAACGCGGGCAACGCCCAGGCCGTGCAGGATGCGTTGCTGAAGTGGGTCTACAACCGCTAGCGCCGCTTCGCGTTCCCAGTTCCGAGTTTCGCGTTCCGGGTAATCCGCGTGGCGGCCGACTACCCACCATTCCCGATTTCCGATTTCCCATTCCCGCGAGCCGCGGGTCACAGCCCCAAATCACGCCACAACGCGTCCACCCGTTTCTTCACTTCCTCGCTCATCGCGATCGGCTCGCCCCACCGGCGGTCGGTCTCGCCCGGCCATTTGCTGGTCGCATCGATCCCCATCTTGGAGCCCAGGCCCGGCTGCGGGCTCGCGAAGTCGAGATAGTCGATCGGGGTGTTCGCGGTAATCAGCGTATCGCGCTGCGGGTCCACGCGCGTGGTGAGCGCCCAGATCACCTCTTTCCAGTCGCGGATGTTGACGTCGTCGTCGGTGACGATAATGAACTTGGTGTACATGAACTGGCGCAGGAAGCTCCAGATGCCGAACATCACGCGCTTGGCGTGACCCGCATACTGCTTCTTCATGCTCACGCACGCGAGCCGGTACGAGCAGCCCTCGGGGGGCAGATAGAAATCCACGATTTCCGGAAACTGGCGCGCAAGCAGCGGCACGAACACTTCGTTCAGCGCCATGCCGAGCACGGCCGGCTCGTCCGGCGGCTTCCCCGTATACGTCGAATGGTAGATCGGGTCGCGGCGCGAGGTGATGCGCTCGATCGTGAATACCGGGAACCGCTCCTGTTCATTGTAGTAGCCGGTGTGGTCGCCGAACGGGCCCTCGAGCGCGGTCTCGCCGGGCTGGATCCAGCCCTCGAGCACGATCTCGGCGCTCGCGGGCACCTGCAGGCCGTGAATCATGCATTTCGTGATCCCGGTCTTGGCCCCGCGCAGCAGCCCGGCGAACTGGTATTCGGAGAGCGCGTCGGGGACCGGGGTGACCGCCCCCAGCATGGTCGCGGGATCGGCGCCCAGCGCCACCGCCACCGGGAAGGGATCGCGCGGGTGCGCGAGGCAGTGGTCGCGGTAATCGAGCGCGCCGCCGCGCTGGGCCAGCCAGCGCATGATCACCTTGTCCCTGGCGATCACCTGCTGGCGGTAGATACCGAGATTCTGGCGGCGCTGGTTGGGGCCGCGCGTGACCGTGAGCCCCCAGGTAATGAGCGGCGCAACATCGTTCGGCCAGCAGGTCTGGATCGGGAGCCGCGCGAGATCCACCTCGCCCTTCTCCCAAACCACTTCCTGGCACGCCGCGCCGGACACCTCGCGCGGCGCCATCGCCAGCACCTGCTTGAGCAGCGGCAGTTTCTGCCACGCGTCCTTCAGCCCCGCGGGCGGCTCGGGCTGCCGCAGATACGCGAGCAGCCGGCCGATCTCGCGCAGCTCCGCGACCGGATCGTGCGCGTCCACCCCCATGCCGAGAGCCACGCGCCCGACCGTGCCGAACAGGTTGCCCAGCACGGGCATCGTGTGGCCTTTGGGCTGCTCGAACAGCAGGGCGGGGCCCGCGCGCTGGAGCACCCGGTCGCAGATCTCGGTCATCTCGAGCCGCGGATCGACCGGCGCGGCGATGCGCTTCAGCTCTCCGCGCGCTTCGAGCAGCGCGATGAATTCGCGCAGGTCACGGTACTTCATGGCATCGCCCGCCGCGACACGGCCGCCTCAGCGCCCGATCCCCAATCGAAAGTACAGGTCGAGCGCCAGGCCCGCAAACACCGCCAGGCCCACCCACCCGTTGTTGAGGAACGCCTTGAAGCAGCGCTCCCGGTCGCGCCCCTTGATCAGCTGGTACTGGTACCCGACGAGCCCCGCCGCCGCGGCGAGGCCCAGGTAGTAGAGCGCGCCCAGCTGCTGCCAGCGGCCGACCACCGCCATGATCGCGAGGAACAGCGCGTGCGCGACCATGACGCCCGCGACGTCGTAGCGCCCGAGCAAGATCGCCGAGGATTTGAGGCCCAGCCGCGCGTCGTCATCGCGGTCCACCATCGCGTACTCGGTGTCGTAGGCGATCGCCCAGAACATGATGGCGATCATCAGCACCCACGCCACCGCGATGAGCTTCCCGTACTGCGCCGCATACGCCATCGGGATCGCGAAGCCAAACGCGATGCCGAGCCAGGCCTGCGGAAACACGAAGAGGCGCTTGAGAAAGGGGTAGATGGCGGTGAGCGCGAGCGCCACCACGGAGAGCAGCGCAGTGAGCCGGTTGATCTGCAGCACCAGCCCGAAGGCGATCACCATCAGCACGGCGGCGAGCGCGAGCGCCTCCGCCGGAGTGACGAGGCGGGCGGCGAGCGGGCGGTGCCTCGTGCGCTCCACCTGCGGGTCGAAGTCGCGGTCGGCGAAGTCGTTGATCACGCAGCCCGCGGAGCGCATCAGGACCACGCCCACGATGAAGATCAGCAGGATGTCCAGGTCGGGAAAACCGTATGCGGCGAGCCACAGCCCCCACAGCGCCGGCCACAGCAGCAATACGATGCCGATCGGCTTGTCGAGCCGCATCAGACGCTCGTACGCGTCGAGCTTTTCGATCAGCGTCACAGTTTCAGGATCCCCGGAAGAAACACCTCGGTCACCAGTATAGGCGATCCGCGCAGGGTGAACAGCGAACGGCGGGCCCATAGCGCGGGCAGCCGAGCGCCGAGCACCGCGCGCGCGCGCGCGTGAAGCTCGTCGCGGGCGTCGAGCTTACGAAACTTGAGCGGATAGCGCCGCACCCTTGGATTCGCGAACAGGGCTGCGCCGAGCGGGCGCGCGCCGAGCCGCGCGAGGCTGCGCCAGGGCCCGCGCAGCTCGCGGCGCCTCAGCACACTGTGGGCGAACACCACCGGTGAAGTCCGGCAGTAGAGGCAGACCTCGCGCACCAGCACCTCGCGCGCGCCGCGCGCGGCGCCGAGAATGCGCTCGTCCCGGTTCGCGCGCCGGGCCCCCTGGAACAACAGCTTCACGTGAAAGGCGGCGCAACGCGCCTGTATCCGCGCCGTGAGCGAGCCGCGGTCCATCAGCCACGGACGGTAGCGCCCGGCGCCGGGAGCAGGGCGTTGTTGCCAGTAGCGGTCGCGCGGAACGGCAGTCACGGACAAGCGGGAGTTATTCTTCGCGTCATTATCGCAGATCGGAAAATCAATTGAGCCACGGAGGCGCCGGGACGCAGAGGAAACTCAAATTGACCGCGAAACCGCCATGAAAGCCCGGGGCACCGGCCGCGCCAGGTCCATCACGCAGCCGACAAAAAAAGACTCTCTCGGCGCCTCCGTGTCTCCGCGGTGAAAACTACACCTTGAGGTACTCGTGCCGCGCACCGAGCCAGCGCGCGAGATGGCGGCGCGCAGCGTCCGGGTGCTCGCGCAGCAGGGGCTCCGCCGCGGCGCGCGCCTGCTCGAGCAGGTCGAGGTCGGCATTGAGGTCGGCGAACCGCAGCAGCGGCACCCCGCTCTGGCGCGCCCCGAGCAGCTCTCCGGGACCGCGCAGGCGCAGGTCGTGGCGCGCGATCTCGAAACCGTCGTGGTGCTCGTAGATGATCTTGAGCCGTTCGCGCGCGGCATCGGTCAGCGGGTGCTGGTAGAGCAGGATGCACGTGGCTGCGTCCGAGCCGCGCCCGACGCGCCCGCGCAGCTGGTGCAGCTGCGCGAGCCCCATGCGCTCGGCGTGCTCGATCACCATGAGCGTCGCGTTCGGCACGTCCACTCCGACCTCGATCACGGTAGTGGCGACCAGCAGCTGGATCGCGCCGCGGCGGAATTCCTCCATCACGCGCGCCTTTTCCTCGCCCTTCAGGCGCCCGTGCACGAGACCGAGCTTCAACTCCGGAAAGGTCGCGGCGAGCGCGGCGTGTGTCTCGCGCGCCGTCTTCAGCTGCAACGCCTCCGACTCTTCGATCAGGGGGCATACCCAGTAGGCCTGGCTGCCGACGACGCACGCGTCGCGGATGCGCCGGATCACTTCGGCGCGGCGCGCCTCGGACACGAGCTTGGTCAGCACCGGCGTGCGCCCCGGCGGAGCCTCGTCGATCGTCGAGACGTCGAGGTCGGCGTAGTAGCTCATCGCGAGCGTGCGCGGTATCGGAGTCGCGCTCATCATGAGCTGGTGGGGCTGCGCGCCCTGACCGGGGCGGGCCCCCTTCATGCGCAGCGCGAGCCGCTGGTGCACGCCGAAGCGATGCTGCTCGTCTATGATCGCCAGCGCGAGGTCCGCAAACGCGACTTCCTCCTCGATCAGCGCATGTGTGCCGACGGCGACGACCGCCGCGCCTTTCGCCACGGCCGCGAGCGCCGCGCGCTTGTCCTTGCGGCTGAGGCCGCCCGAGAACCACGCCACCCCGACCTTGAGGGGAGCGAGCCACGCGGCGAACTTTCGATAGTGCTGCTCGGCGAGGATCTCGGTCGGCGCCATCACGGCAACCTGGCATCCGCTCTCCGCGCATTGCAGCGCCGCCAGCGCAGCGACCACCGTCTTGCCGCTGCCCACGTCGCCCTGGAGCAGCCGCTGCATGGGGCGCGGGCGTGCAAGATCGTGCTCGATCTCGCGCCAGGCCCTGCGTTGCGCCCGCGTGAGCTCGAAGGGCAGGCTTGCGAGCAGCGAGCGCGTGAGATCCGCGCGCGGCGCGAGCGCGCGCGCGCCGGCCGAGAGCCGGCGTTCGCGGTGCACCCGCATCGAGAGCTGCTGCGCGAGCAGCTCGTCGAACTTGACCCTGCGCCACGCAGGGTGCCGGCGCTCCTGCAAATCCTCCCGCGCGAGGTGCGGCGGCGGATTGTGCAGCAAGCCGACGGCCGCCCGAAACGCCGGCAGACCGAGCCCGCCCGGCAGCTCCGGGGGCAGCGTGTCGTCGAGATCGCAGCCGGCAAGCGCGTGCGCGATCAGGCGCCGCAGCGCATCCTGAGCAAGCCCCGCGGTCGTCGGGTAGACCGGCGTCAGCGCGCGCGCGACCGGCGCCCCGCTTTGCACCGCGCGGTAGCGCGGGTGCACCATCTCCGGCCCGTAGAAACCGTTGCGGATCTCCCCGAAAGCGCGCAGGCGGGTTCCCGGAACGAGGCTCTTCAGCTGGCTCGTGTAGAAATTGAAGAAACGCAGCGTGAGCACCGCGCTGCCGTCTTCGATATGACAGATCAGCTGGCGCCGGGGACGGTACTTGACGTCGCACTCCACGACGTTGCCCTCGACCAGCACCGGCTCGCCTGCCGGCGCCTCGTTGAGCGCGTAGAGCCGCGTCTCGTCGTCGTAGCGCAACGGCAGGTGCAGCACGAGGTCGAACTTGGCTGCGATCCCCAGCTTCGCGAGCCTGGCGCGCGTGCCCTCGCTCAGGCCCGCGAGCGAGGACTGAGGATCGGGGGTTGAGGATTGAGGATTGAGGATTGAGGGGGGGCGCTTTTTATCCACATGCCCGGCGTGATCAGGCCGCCGTGTAGTTTGACGCTTCAACTTCATCGCTTCGCGATCACTTCAATGCGTCCGCTGCTCGATCCCGACAACTCAATCCTCAATCCTGGCAGCTCAATCCTGGATCACCATGATCGCGTCGATCTCGACGAGCGCTCCGCGCGGGAGGCTCGCGACGCCGACCGCGGCGCGCGCCGGATACGGTTCCGCGAAGTACTCGGCCATCACCTCGTTCACGCGCGCGAAGTTCGCGAGATCGGTGAGGTAGACGGTGAGCTTGACCATGTCGCCTGTCCCGCCGCCGGCGGCGCTCGCGACGGCCTTCAGGTTCTCGAACACGCGCCGGATCTGCTGCTCGATCCCCGGCACGAGCTGCATCGTCTGCGGGTCGAGCCCGATCTGCCCGGCGAAGTAGACCGTGCCGCCGCAGCGTACCGCCTGGGAGTAGGTGCCGATCGCTTTCGGCGCGGCGTCGGTGTGGATGATCTTCTTGGGCATGCTTCCGCCTCCGTCGGGTTTTTGTCGGGCGCCGTGCGTATGCGCTATGATGATGCGGCCACCGCAAGAATTCAATTGCCGGCCCTCCCGCGCGCCGTCTCCTCATGACCGGAAGCGTGCTGCATAACCTCACCAAGCTGCTCGACGCGGGGCGCGACGACGCGCTCACGCGCTTCGCGCTCGGCAACGAGTATCTCAAGGCAAACGACGCGGCGAATGCCGCCGCGCATCTGCGCGCGGCGGTGCGTCACGACCCGGCATACTCCGCTGCGTGGAAACTCCTCGGGCGCGCACTCGAGCAGGGCGGCGAGCTCGCGGACGCGCTCGAGGCCTACCGCGAAGGCGCGCGCGTGGCCGAAGCCAGGGGCGACAAGCAGGCAGCGAAAGAGATGACGGTGTTCGCCAGGCGCATCGAGAAGCAGCTCGAAGGCCGTGAGCGGTAAGCGGACCCGCGGCTTCCGGGAATTTACCACTGACCGTTCACCGCTCACTGCTCACTGCTTACTGCTTGCGCTCACCCGGCAAGTGCGTCAGGAAGGGAGCTTGAGCACGTACTTGGCGAGAATGTTGCGCTGGATCTCGCTCGAACCGCCGTAGATCGTCGCGGGGCGCGCGTAGTAGAACGGGCTCAGGAAATCCGTTTCCACGCCCGCGATCTCGCGCACGCCGGCGATGACGCCTTCCTCGGCACCGGCCTCGATGAGGAGCTCCGTCAGCTGCTGCCAGGTCTCCATCGCCCAGATCTTGAGCATGGAGACGTCTTCTCCGAGCGGCTCGCCGCGCTTCGCCCGTCCGACGAACCGGCCGTAGAGAGAGGCGAGGTCCTCGAGGTCGAGCTTGAGCGCGATGAAGCGGTCGACGAAACCCGGATCGTCGAGCAGGCCCTTGGCGCGCGCGAGCATTTCCAGGCGCCGCAGTGCGTACTGCGGCCGGCGCGGGCTGCCGATGTTGAGCCGCTCGAAGGAGAGCAGCGCTTTCGCCACCGTCCAGCCCTCGTTCAGCTTTCCGACCAGGTTTTCGCGCGGCACGCGCACGCGGTCGAAAAACACCTCGCAGAACTCCTCGTGGCCGGCGATGTTGCGGATCGGGCGGATCGTGATGCCCGGCGTCTTCAAGTCCGCCAGCAGAAAGCTGATCCCCTGCTGCTTCTTCGCCTGCCGGTCGGTGCGTGCAAGCAGATAGATGTGCGTCGCGTCGTGGGCGAGCGTCGTCCAGATCTTCTGTCCGTTCACGACAAAGTGATCACCCTCGGGCACGGCGGCTGTCTGCAGGCTCGCAAGGTCGGAGCCCGCGTTCGGCTCGGAGTAGCCCTGGCACCAGATGCACTCGCCCGACAGCGTGCGCGGCAGATAGTGGCGCTTCTGCGCCTCGGTACCGAACTGCATGAGGATCGGGCCGACCTGGGTGATGCCCTGGTCGGGTGAGCGGGCAACGCCATATCGCTCCATCTCCTCGAGGTAGATCACCATCTTGCCGGCATCGAGACCCATCCCGCCCTCTGCCCGCGGCCAGTTGGGCGCGATCCACCCCTTCCCGTAGAGTTTGCCCCACCAGCCTTTCATCTCGTCCCAGCGCGCGCGGCGCAGGATATAGCGCAGCTCGCGCGGGTACTCGGCCTCGATGAAGGCCCGCATCTCGCGGCGAAATGCCTCGTCGCTCATCGCGTTCCAGTCCGTCATGCGACGCCCCCGCGTTACGCCGCTGAACAGCGGATTCCGAGACCAGGGATTTTCGATTTACGACTCACGATTCACGCCTTCCAGCGCCGCGTAGCGGCGGCGGTGCGCCGCGCCGCCGCCGAGCCACGCGGCGAGCACGAGCGCGCGCTTGAGATAGAGCCCGGCGTCGTACTCGTCGGTGAAGCCGATCGCCCCGTGCAGCTGGATGGTCTCGCGCGTGATCCTCAGCGCCGCGTCCGAGCAGCGCGACTTCACGCGGCTCGCGAGCGCGGCGCGCGCCGCCGGAGCGGGCTCGCGGTCGAGCGCGGCGAGCGCGTCCTCGAGCACCGCGGAGGCGAGCTCCTTTTGGATGTGGAGATCGACCGCGCGGTGCTGCAGGGCCTGGAAGCTGCCGATGGGCCTGGCGAACTGCACGCGCGTGCGCAGATACTCGAGGCTCATCTCGAGCGCGCGGCTCATGACGCCGTGGAGCTCGGCGCTCGCGATCGCCGCGGCCCGGTCGAGCGCGAGCGCAAGCGCTTCGGCCGCGGCCGCGCCCGAGGCCACCACCTGAGCCGCCGGAGCGAGCGCATCGCGCAGCGTGAGCGTCCCGAAAGAGCGCCCGTCGGCGAGCGGCTCGAGCGCAAGCTCGACACCGGCGGCCCCGCGCGGCAGCCAGAAGATCGCCACGCCCGAGGGCGTGTTCGCCGAAACGAGGAAAGCGTCGGCCTGCGCCGCCCCGGCGACGAAGCGCTTGGCGCCGTTCAGCCGGAAACCGCCTTCGAACGGCCCGGCGCGGCACGCGATCGCGCCCGCGTCGAGCGTCGCCGCCCGCTCCTGCCACGCGAGCGCGGGGAGCACCGTGCCCGCGACCATACGCGGGAGCTGTTCGCGTTTGAGCGCCTCGTTGTCTCCGGCGACGAGCGCGGTCGTCGCCAGCACGCCCGCGGCATTCAGCGGTTCGGGCACGAGCCCGCGCGCGAGCCCCCCGGCCACGATCGCCATCTCCGTGAGACCCAGACCGAGCCCCCCGTAGCGCTCCGGGACCAGAATGCCCAGCCATCCGAGCCCGGCCATCTTCGTCCACGCCGCGCGGTCATGCTCCGCGGGCGAGCCGCGCAGACGGCGCACGCGCGCGATGTCGGTCGCCCGCGCGACGAAGTGCGCGACACTTTCGGCCAGCAGCGCCCGATGCTCCACGCCCGGGTTGGTATGCGTGCCGGAGGCCGCCGCCATCATCCGGTTCCGATCATAAGGCGTGCTGAGCGAGCCACCAGGCGACCGCCGCAATGAAAGCGGAGCACGGGATGGTGAGGATCCAGGCGATGACGAGGCTTCCCGCGATGCCCCAGCGCACCGCAGAGACCGACTGCGCCGCGCCCACGCCCGCGATCGAGCCGGCGATGGTGTGCGTCGTGGAAACGGGAATGCCGAGCCCGGTTGCGAGGAAAAGCGACATCGCCCCGCCGGTCTCCGCGCAGAAGCCGCCCACCGGCTTCAACCGCGTGATGCGCTGGCCCATGGTCTTCACGATGCGCCAGCCGCCGAACGCCGTGCCCAGCGCGATGGTGACGTAACACGACACCACGACCCACATCGGCACCGGCTCCGCGGTCCCCAGCATGCCCGCCGCGATCAGCAGCATCCAGATGATGCCAATGGTCTTCTGCGCGTCGTTGCCGCCGTGGCCCAGGCTGTAGAGCGAGGCTGAAATGATCTGCAGCTGCCGAAACCATTTGTCCACGCGCGCCGGGGTGGAGCGCATGAAGAGCCACGACACCGCGACCATCAGCGTGGCGGCGAGGACCATCCCGAGCAACGGGGCGACCAGGATGAACGCGATTGTCTTGGCAAGACCGCTGCCCACCAGCACCCAGGCCCCGCTTTTCGCCACCGCCGCCCCCACCAGCCCGCCGATCAGCGCGTGCGAGGAGCTGGAGGGGATGCCGTAGTACCAGGTGATCAGGTTCCACGCGATCGCGCCCGAGAGCGCGCCGAAAATCACGTAGTGGTCCACCACCGCGGGGTCGACGATGCCTCGCCCCACGGTGGTCGCGACCTTGAGCTGGAACACGAAGATCGCCGCGAAGTTGAAGAACGCGGCGAGCAGCACCGCCTGGTGCGGTTTGAGCACGCGCGTGGACACGATCGTGGCGATGGAGTTGGCCGCGTCGTGGAACCCGTTCAGGAAGTCGAAAACGAGAGCGACAAAAATCAGGAAGATAACGGCGCCGAGGCCGATGGTGGCGATCTCCATCGCGGCGCGCCCTACGAATGCTCCAGGATGATCCCCTCGAGGATATTCGCCACGTCCTCGCAACGGTCGGTGATCAGCTCCAGCTGCTCATAGATCGAGCGCAGCTTGATCAGCTCCTTCACGTCCGCCTCTTCGCGGAACAGGCGCGACATCGCCGAGCGCATCACGCGGTCCGCGTCGGATTCGAGCCGGTCGATCTCGTCGCAGGTCTTCAACAGGGCCTCCGCCGACTTGGGACTGGCGAGCATCCTGACCGCCGCGTTCACGCGCTCGCATGTCATCTGGCAGATCTGGGTGAGCTGCCGCGCTTCCGGGGTCACGCGGCGGATGTCGTAGAGCACGAGCGACTCGGCGACATCCTGGATGAGGTCGAGGATGTCGTCCATGTTGGTGATGAGCTTGTGGATGTGGTCGCGATCGAGCGGGGTGATGAAGGTCGTATGCAGCTTGGCGATGGTCTCGTGCGTGATCTTGTCGGCGCTGCGCTCGGCCTCGTCGATGCGCCGCGCATGTTCGTCGGGCGAGGAAACGTTTTCCATCAGCCGCACGAGCGCGTGGCTTCCCTCCACAATCTGCGCGGCGTGCGCGTTGAACAGCTCGAAGAACCTGACTTCCCTCGGCATCAATCTATGGAGCATGGCGTTCGGGATCGTGTTGGATGGGGATGCCGGCCGCGGACTGCGGCGAGACCCCATATTGTGCCAGAGGCGGTGCGTTGCACGGCAACCCCGCGCGATACGCGCGCAAAGAAAAAGGCCAGAGTATCCTGGCCTTTTTTCGACAGTCGTGGTGGAGACGAGGAGGATCGAACTCCCGACCTTCGCATTGCGAACGCGACGCTCTCCCAGCTGAGCTACGTCCCCACGTTGCGGCGGACCGTTATTTTATAACGGCTTGGAAACGCGCGACAATCTCGCCTTCGCTGCGGCCCCCGCCGCGCGCTATATAATCTCCGCCCACCCGAACGAAAGGCCGCGCCATGGACATCAAGCCGCCCTACGGCTTTCAGGAGATCGTCCCGCTCACGAAGCAGTACCGTGTGGCGCTGCCCGAAGCGCGCATGGTTCCGCCAGCGTTTCGCCGCACCGCCGTGCTGCCGCTTTCGTACACGGAATTCGTGGTCGCGTGCCGTGATTATCCGATCGCGTTCGTGAGCGGCGACGCCGGCGCGAGTTATGCCGCGATGATGGTGCTGGGACTGGAGCAGGGGGAGAACCTGTTTGTGACGCCCGACGGGACCTGGGACCGCGGCGTGTACCTGCCCGCCTACGTGCGGCGCTACCCGTTCTGCATGACCCGGATCACGGTGAACGGGCGCGAGCAGCAGGAACGCATCGCGTGCGTCGAGAAGAGCGCGCTCGCCGAAGGGGGCGAGGCGCTGCATGACGAGCGGGGCGAGCCCCTGCCGCTGTGGGAGGAGCGCCGCAAGCTCCTCTTCGAGTACGAGGCGGACCTCGCGCGCATCGAGGAGATGTGCCGCACGCTCGCGGCCCTGCAGCTGCTCGAGACGTTCACGGTGCAGGCCGTCCCGAACGAGGGCGCGCCGCTCGCCATGACCGGGGTGTACCGCGTGGCCGAGGACCGGCTCGCCGGCCTTGCGCCCGACAAGCTCAAGGAGCTGCTCGACCAGGGGGTCCTCGCGCGCGTGTACGCGCACCTGATCTCGCTCGCCAACTTCGGCCGCCTGCTCGACCGGCGCGCGGCCGGGGCAAAGCCCGGCTAAGTGCGTGAGTCGCGAGCGGTGAGTGACATGAACCACTCGCCAATCACGCTTTTCCGCTCGGGCGGTAGGCCCAGGCGATGAGCGCGACCCCGGCGAGCACCATCGGCGCCGAGAGCCACTGGCCCATGGTCAGGCCGAGCGCAAGCAACCCCAGGAAGCTGTCGGGCTCGCGCGTATACTCCACGAGAAAGCGCAGCACGCCGTAGCCGGCGAGGAACGCGCCGGAGACTGCGCCGCGCGGCCGGGGTCCCGCCGAGTACCACCACAGCACGGCGAAGAGCACCACGCCTTCGAGGGCGAACTCGTAGAGCTGGGACGGGTGCCGAGGCACGCGGTCCACGTTGGGAAACACCATCGCCCACGGCACCGTCGCGGCCCGGCCCCACAGTTCCGCGTTGATGAAATTGCCGAGCCTGCCCGCGCCCAGCGCGAGCGGCACGAGCGGCGCGATGAAGTCGGTGATCGCCAGCCAGTCCTGCCTGCGGGTCCTTGCGAACCACCATAACGCGGCGAGCACCCCGAGGAGCCCGCCGTGGAAGGACATGCCGCCCTCCCACAGATAGAAGATGCGCCACGGCTCGGCCGCGTACTCGCCGATCTTGTAGAAGAGCACGTAACCCAGGCGTCCGCCGGCGATCGCGCCGAGTATGCCGTAGAACATCGCGTCGTCGAGGTCGCGGGCGGCCCACACCCCCGATTGCGCGGTGCGAATGCGGTAGCGGCCCGCGATCCAGACCAGCGCGAATCCGGCGAGGTACATCAGCCCGTACCAGCGCACCGCGAGCGGGCCGAGCTGGATCGCGACAGGATCGAACTGCGGGTGTACGAGCATTCGAGGCGTCAGGCGCGATGCGTTTGGAGTCTGTCGCCCCCGAGGCCGACAGGCTGCTAGAATGGCGCCCTTCATTATACGCAACACGCTTGCCCGGAGACTTCCATGCCTCTCAACAAACGCTCGCGGATCATCACGGACGGCGTGCAGCGCTCGCCCAACCGCGCGATGCTGCGCGCGGTAGGGTTCAAGGACGCGGATTTCAAGAAGCCGATCATCGGCATCGCCAACGGGTACTCCACCATCACGCCGTGCAATATGGGACTGAACGATCTTGCCGCGCGGGCCGAGACGGCCGCGAAGCGGGCCGGTGCGATGCCGCAGCTCTTCGGCACGATCACCGTATCCGACGGCATCTCGATGGGCACCGAGGGGATGAAGTTCTCTCTGGTCTCGCGCGAGGTGATCGCCGACTCGATCGAGACCGCCGTGCAGGCGCAGAGCATGGACGGCGTGCTCGCGGTCGGCGGCTGCGACAAGAACATGCCCGGCGCCATGATCGCGATCGCGCGCATGAACATCCCCTCGATCTTCGTCTACGGCGGCACCATCAAGCCCGGCCGCTACCAGGGACGCGACCTCACGGTGGTGAGCTCGTTCGAGGCAGTGGGCGAGTACACCGCGGGCAAGATCAGCAAGGAGGAGATGCTCGGGGTCGAGCGCCGCGCGTGTCCGGGCGCCGGCTCGTGCGGCGGCATGTACACCGCGAACACGATGTCCTCCGCGATCGAGGCGATGGGCATGAGCCTGCCGCACTCCTCGACCATGGCCGCGGAAGACAGGGAAAAGCACGACAGCGCGGCGCGCTCCGCAGAGGCGCTCATCGCCGCGATCAAGAAGGATCTCCTGCCGAGGCAGATCATGAACCGGAAGAGCTTCGAGAACGCGATCGCGCTGGTGATGGCGGTCGGCGGATCGACGAACGCCGTGCTGCACCTGCTGGCGATGGCGCACGCCGCGGAAGTGCCTCTCGCCCTGGACGACTTCGAGGCGATCCGGGCCCGCGTGCCGGTGCTCTGCGATCTCAAGCCCTCGGGACGCTACGTTGCCACCGACCTGCACAAGGTAGGGGGAACGCCGCAGGTAATGAAGATGCTGCTCGAGCATGACCTGCTGCACGATGACTGCATCACGATCACCGGAAAAACGATCGGGGACGTGCTGAAAAAGGTGCCCGCGCAGCCGCCCAGGGGCCAGGACGTGATCCGGCCGTGGGAAAAGCCGATGTACGCGCAGGGGCACCTCGCGATCCTCAAGGGCAACCTGGCTCCGGAAGGCGCGGTCGCCAAGATCACGGGACTCAAGCGGCCGAAGATCACCGGCCCCGCGCGGGTGTTCGAGTCCGAGGAAGAGGCGATGGCCGCGATCCTGGAGAAGCGCATCCGCTCCGGCGACGTGTTGATCATCCGCTACGAAGGGCCCAAGGGCGGGCCGGGCATGCGCGAGATGCTCTCGCCCACCTCCGCCCTCGTGGGCGCGGGGCACGCAGAGGACGTCGGTCTCATCACCGACGGGCGCTTTTCCGGCGGCACCTACGGCATGGTCGTGGGGCACGTCGCCCCCGAGGCGGCGGTCGGGGGACCGATCGCGCTCGTCCGGGAAGGCGATTCGATCACCATCGACGCCGAGCGCCGCCTGCTGCAGGTGAACCTGCCCGACGAGGAGCTCGCACGCCGCCGCGCGGCGTGGCAGCCGCGGCCCGCGCGCTACACCCGCGGCATCCTCGCCAAGTATGCGGCGCAGGTTTCGAGCGCTTCCAGGGGTGCGGTAACCGACTGAAGCTCGCTGGCGCGCAGCGCGCCAGCGCCTTGCGTTCACTGACCGCGACACGGGATGGCGACACACGCGAAGCGCGTGCTCCTGGCGCAGGCTTCCGAGGTGCAGGAGCGACTGCTCAAGGAGGCGCTCGCTTCCCAGGGCGTGGCCGTCACCGCGGTGGCTCCCTACGCGCACCTCGAGACCGAGATCGCGCGCGCATCGGCCGCTCGTGCCGACGGTCTGCTCGTGGTGCTCGACCTTGCCGTGCTCGCGCAGCTGTCGAATTCACTCGCGGCATTCGGCCACTGGATGCGCGAAGCTTGCGCGCCGGCGCAGCTTGCGCTCACGTGCGGCAACCTTCTCTCCATCCGCCCCGAGGAAAAGCGCTGGGCGCGCCACCACGGCGCGCTCGATCTGCTGCCCGGTTGCGCGCGCGCCGCATGGCAGAAGCATCTCGTTCCTACGGTGCAGGCGCTGCTCGCCGCGCTCGACGCGGGGCCGCTCGACATGGCGCGGCTCGAGAGCGCGCTTGCCGCGGTGCGCGAGCCGGCCCGTGGAGTGGATGCGGCCGCCGACCTGCGCGCCCGTCTTGCCGGGCTCGAGGGATTCGACGGCCAGGCGGAAGGGGTGATCGCGAAGCTGCGCGGCGGCTCGGGCGTGCCGGTGGCGAATCGGCCGTATCACATGACGACGTATTCCGAATGCTTCCTCGGCTCGGAGGCGGTGGATTGCATCGTGCGCGAGACGGGCCTCTCGCGCAAGGCGGCGGTGGAGGCGGGCCAGGCGCTGCTCGAGGCCGGAGAGATCTACCACGTAGTCCGCGAGCAGCCGTTCCTCGACGGGCGCTTCTTCTACCGTTTTGCGGCTCGCGGCGAGCGGCTCGACGCGCTCGACCTCGCCGCGCTGCTGCAACGCTTTCGCAGCGCGTCCGGGGTGACGATCCAGGACCGGACCTACCACGGCGCGGGGTTTCCGGCCTGTTTCGTCGGCGCAGAGGCCGCGCAGTGGCTGACCCGCGCGGCGCAACTCACGCCCAACGAGGCGATGACGCTCGGGCAGCGGCTGATCGATCTCCACGTCATCCACCACGTCACGAATGCGCACGGCTTCAAGAGCGGGTATTTCTTCTACCGCTTCTACGAGGACGAGCAACATCCCTGAGCGCGTTGTGGATATGCTTGCCATCGCGCACCGGCGGCGGGAAACTCTTCATTGACAGCAGCCGCCCGATCGGACGAGCACACGCGTCCGCGGACAGGGGCGTGCTGAAGCGATCATGACCAACCGCCTCGCGACACAGACCTCGCCCTACCTGCAGCAGCACGCGGACAATCCCGTGGACTGGCAGCCGTGGGACGGGAAGGCGCTCGAGCTCGCGCGTGCCCGCGACAAGCCGATCCTGCTCTCGATCGGGTATTCGGCTTGCCACTGGTGTCACGTCATGGCGCACGAGTCCTTCGAGGACCCGGAAGTCGCCGCCGCGATGAACGAGCATTTCATCAACATCAAGGTGGACCGCGAGGAGCGGCCCGACCTCGACCAGATCTACCAGACCGCGCACCAGATGCTCACGCAGCGAAGCGGCGGCTGGCCGCTCACCATGTTCCTCGCGCCCGACGGCACGCCGTTCTTCGGCGGCACGTACTTCCCCAAGCACCCGCGCTACGGCATGCCGGGGTTCCTCGAGCTGCTGCCGCGCATCGCCGAGGCGTACCGGGACAAGCGCGCCGAGATCGCCAAACAGAACGCGGCGCTGCTCGACGCGCTCTCGCAGACGCTGCCCGCGCCTGCCGCAGAGCGCGCGATGAAGCGCGGCCCGCTCGACGCGGCAGTGCGCGAGCTCGCGCAGGTGTTCGACGACGTCTACGGCGGCATCGGACACGCGCCGAAATTCCCTCATCCGTTCGAGCTCGCCTTCTGCCTGCGGCGCCACGCCGCGGAAGGCGGTGAGCTGAGGCTCGCGATCCCGCGCCTGACCCTCACCCGAATGGCCGAAGGCGGCATCTACGACCAGCTCGGCGGCGGTTTCTGCCGCTACAGCGTGGACCAGTACTGGAGCATTCCACACTTCGAGAAGATGCTCTACGACAACGCCGCGCTGCTCGCGCTCTACAGCGACGCGTGGCTCGCGACCCGGCAGCCGCTCTTCAAGCAGGTGGTCGCGGAGACCGCACAATGGGTGCTGCGCGAGATGCAGTCGCCCGCAGGCGGCTATTACTCGGCGCTCGACGCCGACTCGGAGCACGAGGAAGGCAAGTTCTACGTGTGGGCGCCGCAGGAGGTGAAAGGGCTCGTCTCCGCCGACGAATGCGCCGTCCTCGAGCCGCATTACGGGCTCGACGGGCCACCCAACTTCGAGGGAAAAAGCTGGAACCTGCGCGTGATGAAGCCGCTCGCCTTCGTCGCCAAAAAGCTCGACGTGCCGCTCGCCGAATGCGAGGCACGGCTCGGTTCGGCGCGTGCCAAGCTGCTCGCCGCGCGCGAGAAGCGGGTCCGTCCCGGCCGGGACGAGAAGGCGCTCGCGAGCTGGAACGCGCTCATGGTGAGGGGCATGGCGCGCGCGGCGCGCGTCTTCGACGAGAGCACGTGGCTCGAATCGGCGCGGCGCGCCGCCGACTTCGTGAGGAGCACGATGTGGCGCGACGGGCGGCTCTACGCGACCCATAAGGACGGGGTTGCACATTTGAACGCGTATCTCGACGATCACGCATTCCTGCTGGACGCGCTGCTGGAGTTGATGCAGACGGATTTCCGGCCCGACGACCTGCGCTTCGCCACCGAGCTCGCGGAGCTGCTGCTCGCGCAGTTCGAGGACCGCGAGGCGGGCGGGTTCTTCTTCGTTTCACACGACCACGAGCGGCTCATTCACCGCGCGAAGCCCGGCAACGATGGCCCCACGCCGTCGGGCAACGGCATCGCCGCCGCCGCGCTCGGGCGGCTGGGGCATCTCGTGGGCGAGCCGCGCTACCTCGACGCGACGGAGCGCACGCTGAAGCTGTTCTACCCCGCGCTCGAGCGCCAGCCGAGCGCCTTTGTCACCATCGCGACCGCCCTCGACGAATACCTCGAGCCCCCGCAGATCGTGATCCTGCGCGGCGCCGGAGTAGAGGTGGCCGAATGGCAGCGTGCGCTCGCGCGCACCTACCGTCCGGCGACGATCGTGCTTGCGCCCGCGCGCGGAACGGGCGACCTGCCGGCGGCGCTCGACAAGCCCGCGCCTGCGGACGGCGTCAACGCCTGGGTGTGCCGCGGCGTTACTTGCCTGCCGCCGATCACCAGTCTCCCCGAGCTCGAGCGGGTGCTCGCCGGGGGGTGATGCTCGCATGGGAATGCGCGCCCCGGAGGTCCGAGGTACCGGCGCGTTGAGCCGCAATCGTGCGGATATTCCGCGCCGGCGCGAACCGCGTGTTCCCGTAGTTGGAGAGCCTGATCTGGGTTACAATTCGCCGTTTTTTTAACTTGGAGCCACAAGGAGCCACGCATGAAAGCACTCGTAATTCCGTTCGCCGCCGCCGCGGGCCTGATGCTCGCAACGGGCGTCCATGCCGCCGACGCCAAGGCCGCAGAAGCCCTGGCCAAGGCGAGCGGCTGCATGACCTGCCACACGGCCGAGAAGAAGCTGATCGGGCCGTCATTCAAGGACATCGCGGCGAAGAACCGTGCCTCCAAAGGGGCCGAGGCTCTGCTCATCAAGCACGTGAAGGAAGGCAGCAAGGGCATCTGGGGCGAGATCCCGATGCCACCCAACGCGCATGTCAAGGATCCCGACATCAAGACCCTGGTGCAGTGGATCCTTACGCTCAAGTAAGTCCTGACTGACCCGCAGCCTGTCGGACCTGGCATTCCGACAGGCTGCAAGCAGCAAGACCGCCTGCGGATTCGATGTGGAGCGGGCGCGCAACGTAAATTGACAATGCGAAACACGGCGCGGATAATCAGCCGCACAAGAATATTTATCCCGTTGCAACAACCAGTTACCTGAAGGGGTCCCCCATGCAACGCAGACGAGTTCTCGGCATCGGTTTCGCTCTCACGCTCGCATTTGCGCTCAGTGGCTGCGGAAGGGAAACGCCGCCGCCACCGCCGCCGGCACCGAAGGCCGAGGCGCCAAAGCCGCCACCCGCGGTCACGGTGAAGATCGGTTCGGTCGCGCCGCTCACCGGCCCGCAGTCGCACCTCGGCAAGGACAACGACAACGGCGCGAAGCTGGCCATCGACGAGTTGAACGCCAAGGGCGTCATGATCGGCGGTGCGAAGGTCACGTTCGCGCTGGTGAGCGAGGACGACCAGGCCGATCCCAAGACCGGCACCATCGTCGCGCAGAAGCTCGTTGACGCGAAGGTCGCGGGGGTGATCGGGCACCTCAACTCCGGGACCACGATACCGGCGTCCAAGATTTACCACGATGCCGGGATCGTGCAGATCTCGCCGTCCGCCACCAACCCGAAGTACACCGAGCAGGGCTACAAGAGCGCGTTCCGGGTGATGGCGAACGACGTGCAGCAAGGCAAGGTGCTGGGCGAGTACGCGGTTGCCCGGATGGGCGCGAAGCGCATCGCCATCATCGACGACCGCACCGCCTACGGCCAGGGTCTCGCCGACGAGTTCGAAAAGGCGGCCAAGGCGGCCGGGGCCACGATCGTCGGGCGCGAGTACACCAGCGACAAGGCGACCGACTTCCGCTCCATCCTCACCAGCGTGAAGGGCAAGAAGCCGGACCTGCTCTTCTACGGCGGCATGGACGCCCAGGCCGGCCCGATGGCATCCCAGATGAAGGCCCTCGCGGTGGGCTCGAAGTTCCTCGCCGGCGACGGCGTGCAGAGCCCCGAGTTCATCAAGCTCGCCGGCGCTGCCGCCGAAGGCGTCGTCGCCTCCTCGCCCGGAGTGCCGCTCGACAAGATGCCCGGCGGCAAGGGCTTCACCGAGCGGTTCACCGCGAAGTACGGGCAGGTTCAGATCTACGCGCCGTTCGCCTATGACGCCACCATGACGCTCGTCGAAGCGATGATCAAGGCAAATTCGACCGATCCCGCCAGGTATCTGCCCGAGCTCGCCAAGATGAGCCGGCAGGGCGTAACCGGCCCGATCACCTTCGACGAGAAGGGCGACCTCAGGAACGGCCCGATCACGCTCTACCTGGTGAAAGACGGCAAGTGGAGCACGATCGAAACCGTGGGCGGGCTGGCGGCAGCGCCCGCGGCGGCACCCGCGCCAGAGAAGCCCGCTCCGGCCGCGGAGAAGAAGTAGACATGGCCCGGTGAGCTTCGAGTCCCGGCACACGAACGGCACCTGCGGGTGCCGTTTTTTTCTTCAATGGACATCTTTCTCCAGCAGCTCGTAAACGGCGTCGTGCTCGGCGCGATCTACGCGCTGGTCGCGCTCGGGTACACCATGGTCTACGGCATCCTCGGGCTCATCAACTTCGCCCACGGCGAGGTCGTGATGATCGGCGCCATGGTCGCGCTCACCGTGATCCAGCTGCTGCTCGCGAGCGGTGTACCGCTGCCCGGGCCGGTGGTGGCGGCCATCGGCCTCGCCGCGGCGATCCCGACGTGCATGCTCCTCGGCTTCGCGATCGAGCGCGTCGCCTACCGGCCGCTGCGGGAAGCCCCGCGTCTCGCCGCGCTCATCACCGCGATCGGCATGTCCATCGTGCTGCAGAACGTCGCCATGATCATCTGGGGGCGCCGCTACCATTCGGTGCCATCGCTGCTCCCGGTTACCCCGCACCAGTTCGCCGGAGCCACCATCACCGATCTGCAGATCTTCATCGTTCTGCTCGCGGCGCTCATCATGGCGGGGCTCCTCTACCTCGTGCACCGCACGCGGCTCGGGCGCGCGATGCGCGCGACCTCCCAGAATCCGGAGGTCGCGGGACTGATGGGCGTCAACATCAATACCGTGATCTCGATGACCTTCATCATCGGCTCGGCGCTGGCAGCCGTCGCCGGCTTGATGGTCAGCGCCTACTACGGTGTCGCGCATTACGTGATGGGCTTCATGCTGGGGCTGAAAGCGTTCACCGCGGCGGTGCTCGGCGGCATCGGCAACCTCGGCGGCGCGATGCTCGGGGGGCTGCTGCTGGGTGTGATCGAGAGCCTCGGGGCAGGTTACATCGGGACCCTCACCGGCGGCTTCCTCGGCAGCCATTACCAGGATGTGTTCGCGTTCACGGTGCTGATCCTGGTGCTCGTGTTCCGGCCCTCCGGCCTGCTCGGCGAGCGCGTAACCGAAAGATCGTGAACGGTAAGCAGTGAGCGGTAAGCGGCGAGAACGAAATGCAACACCTGAACCGCTTACCCATTACCGCTTACCGCTTACTCCGCGACGAGCCTGATGATGCTTGAGACGGCACAACGGTGGGCGAGGTTCAAACGCGACCCGCGCGCGGCGTGGGCAGCCTACGTCGCGCTCGCAGTGCTGCTGATCGCGCTGCCGTTCGTGACCGACTGGATGCTGGGCCGCACCTGGGTGCGCATCGTCGCCTTCGCGCTGCTCTACATCATGCTCGCGCTGGGGCTCAATATCGTGGTGGGCTACGCGGGGCTGCTCGACTTGGGCTACGTCGCATTCTTCGCGGTGGGCGCCTATCTATACGCGCTGCTTGCGTCGCCGCACTTCGGCCTGCACCTGCCGTTCTGGCTGCTCATGCCTCTCTGCGCGGCGATCGCGTGCATCTTCGGCGTGCTGCTCGGCGCGCCGACGCTGAGATTGCGGGGGGACTACCTCGCGATCGTGACCCTCGGCTTCGGCGAGATCATCCGGATCTTCCTGAACAACCTCAATGCGCCGGTCAACATCACCAACGGCCCGCAGGGCGTGAACCTGATCGACCCCATCCGCTTGGGCGATTTCTCCCTGGCGCAGCCGCACAGCATCGCGGGCATCGCTGTCCCGTCCGTCTACAACTATTACTACCTGTTCCTCGCGCTCGCGCTCGCGGTGATCTTCGTCTCGATCCGGCTCGAGAACTCGCGCATCGGTCGCGCATGGGTGGCGATCCGGGAGGACGAGGTCGCGGCCGCGGCGATGGGCATCAACACCCGCAACGTGAAGCTGCTCGCGTTCGCCATGGGGGCAAGCTTCGGCGGCATCTCGGGCGGTCTCTTCTCGGGGTTCCAGGGTTTCGTCAGCCCCGAGAGCTTCACCGTCATCGAGTCCATCATGATCCTGTGCATGGTCGTGCTGGGCGGCATGGGGCACATACCCGGCGTTGCCCTGGGCAGCGTGCTGCTGGTCGTGCTGCCCGAGGCGCTGCGCTACCTGGGGCCGCTGCAACAGGCGCTGTTCGGGCGGGTGCTCGCGGACCCGGCGGACCTGCGCCTGCTGGTATTCGGCCTCGCCCTCGTTCTGGTGATGCAGTTGCGTCCATCGGGCCTGTGGCCATCGAAGATCCGCCGCCGTGAGTTCTCCGCGCAAGGCGAGGAGGCGCGCCACGAAAGGGAGTCCGTCTATGACGCCGCGCGCTGAAGCGCCCGCGCTCCTCGAGGCCCGCGCGGTCAGCAAGCGTTTCGGGGGCGTGACGGCGCTCGCGGAGGTCTCGCTGCACGTCGAGCGCGACGAGATTTTCGGCCTGATCGGGCCGAACGGCGCCGGCAAGACCACGTTGTTCAACGTGTTGACCGGCCTGTACCATGCCGACGACGGCGAGTTCTACTTCGACGGCAGCCCGATCGCCGGACTCAAGCCGCACCGCGTGGCCGAATGCGGCATTGCCCGCACATTCCAGAACATCCGCCTGTTTGCCAACATGTCCGCGCTGGAGAACGTCATGGCGGGACGCCACGTGCGCACGCGGTCCGGGGTGATCGGCGCGGTCGTGCGCGATGCGGCCACGCGCGCGGAGGAGGCCGCGATCGAGAGCCGCGCGCATGCGCTGCTCGAGTACGTGGGGATCAGCGACCATGCGCAGGCGCTCGCCAGGGAGCTCGCCTACGGCGACCAGCGCCGGCTCGAGATCGCGCGCGCGCTCGCGACCGACCCCAAGCTGCTCGCCCTGGACGAACCCGCCGCGGGCATGAACGCGACCGAGACCGAAGAACTCAAGCGGCTGCTCGAGCGCATGCGCGGCGACGGCATCACGCTGCTGCTCATCGAGCACGACGTGCGGCTGGTCATGGGGCTCTGTGACCGCGTGGCGGTGCTCGACTACGGAAAGAAGATCGCGGAAGGCCCGCCCGCCGACGTGCAGCGCGACCCCGTCGTCATCGAAGCGTACCTCGGAGGCGCGCTTGCTTGAGGTGAAGGGGCTCAAGGTTTCCTACGGGGGTATCAACGCCGTCAAAGGCATCGACCTCGAGGTCCGCGCAAAAGAGATGGTGACGCTGATCGGGGCGAACGGCGCAGGCAAAACCACCACGCTGAAAGCGCTCGCGGGGCTGCTCAAGCCGGCGGAAGGGCGCGTCCACTATAATGGCAGGGACATCACGGGGCGCCCGGCATTCGAACTCGTACGGCAGGGTTTGGCGCTCGTGCCCGAGGGGCGCGGCGTGTTCGCGCGGCTTACGGTGAAGGAAAACCTGGAGATGGGCGCGTACAGCCGCGGCGACCGCGCGCGTATCGCCACGGATTTCGATCGCGTCTACGCGCTCTTCCCGCGGCTGGCGGAGCGACGCCGCCAGATGGGCGGGACGCTCTCCGGCGGCGAGCAGCAGATGCTCGCGATCGGGCGCGCGCTGATGAGCCGGCCCAATCTGCTCCTGCTCGACGAGCCCAGCATGGGACTCGCCCCGCTCATGGTGCGCAGGATATTCGAAACCGTGCGCGCGATCGCGGCCGAGGGCGTGACTTTGCTCCTGGTCGAGCAGAACGCCAAGGCCGCCCTGGAAACGTGCCACCGCGGCTACGTGATGGAAAGCGGCCTGATCGCGCTCGCCGACACCGCGCCCGAGCTGCTCAACAATCCCCGCGTGCGGCAGGCCTACCTGGGCGAATGAGCGCATGATGCCAAGATTGACCGCGATGCTATCGATCCTGCGCAGGGGGCCGCGGAGCAAGGCCGTGCACGCGTCCCTGATCGGCGCCGCCGCGGTTGCCCTCATCGCCACGCTCGTTTACCTCTACGTCAAGACCGAGGGCCCGGATTTCAAGCGCCAGAACGAGGTGCTCGCGTTGTTAAGGGAGCTGAAGGAGATCGACGCGCGCTGGGACGTGGACATCCTGCGGGCCCGCGCCGAGATTGCGGTGCCGCCGGCCTCGCCTGTCGACCACGCGGCGGCGCTCCCGCGCGTGCGCGAGGAACTGACAGCGGCCGCGCAGGAACTCGATAGCGCGGTGCTCCGGCTCGGGATTGGCGAGCTCGGCAACGCGTTCCAGCGCAAGGCGGAAGTGGTGGACAAGTTCAGGCAGGCGAACGCCGCGGCCAAACAGGCCCTGTTGCAGGTGCTCGCCGCCGACACCGAAATCGCCGGTCTCGTGCGCGGAGCGTGGCAGGACTTCCGGGAGCGCGAGCGCCTCGTCGCCGCGGAGAGCGCGGTGGCCCAGCTGCTGGCGGAGGCCCAGAGATACTATTTCGCCCCGGCCGAGCACAAGCGCAAGAACGTGGAGGCGCTCGCCTCGGACTTGCGCGAGGCGGCCGCCCCGTTTCCGCCCGCGTTGCGCGAGGGCATCCTCAGGCTCGACGCCAGCGTGCAGCAGCTGCTCGGCGCAAAGCCGATCGAGCAGGACCTCTACAACACGCTCTCGTTTCTGACCGCAGGGCCGCGGGTGGGCAGTCTCACCAGCGCGTTCTCGCGCGAGCTCGAGGCCACGCTCACCGCACGCGAGCTCTACGGGGCCTACCTCACCGCGTACGCCGGCGCGCTGCTGGTCCTGCTCGGGTATCTCGCGGCGCGGCTCGTCGCGAGCTACCGGCTGCTCAATGCCGCCAACCTCGCGCTGACGGCGGCCAACGAGGGCCTCGAGCAACGGGTCGCCGAACGCACGGCGGAACTTTCGCAGGCGCTGCAGCAGCTCAAGGACTCGGGGGCGCAGCTCATTCAGACCGAGAAGATGTCCTCGCTGGGACAGATGGTTGCCGGAGTCGCGCACGAGATCAACACGCCCCTCGCCTACGTCAAGAACAGCCTTGCCTCGGTCCGCGGGAAGCTTCCCGAGCTCGTGCAGCTCGTGTCCGAGTCCGAGAAGCTGATCGCCATGCTGCGCGCGAAGGCGAACGATCCCGAGCAGCTTACCCGGCAGTTTGCCCAGATGCGCACGCTCGTCGCGCAGCTCAACGAGCATCGCGTCCTCGAGGAGCTGGGAGAGCTCACGAAGGACGGGCTGTACGGCATCGAGCAAATCTCCGAGCTGGTGGTGAACCTCAGGAACTTCTCGCGCCTGGATCGCAGAAAGGTCGAGTCCCTCAACCTCAACGACGGCATCGGGGCGACGCTGCTGCTCGGCCGGCACGAGCTCAAGAAGCACGCAATCAAGAAGAGCCTGGGCGACATTCCGCCGATCGTCTGCTCGCCCTCCCAGATCAACCAGGTTTTTCTCAACCTCATCAAGAACGCGGCGCAGGCGATCGAGCCCGCCCAAGGCGTGATCACGATCACCACCCGGCGCGATGGCGACGCGCACGTCGCGGTGGAGATCGAGGACAACGGCAAGGGCATCCCCCCCGAGGTGCTTCCAAAGATCTTCGATCCGTTCTATACGACCAAGGACGTGGGGCAGGGCACCGGACTGGGGCTCGCGATCGTCTACAAGATCATCGAGCAGCATGGCGGCCGCATCGGCGTGGCCTCGACCGTGGGAGTTGGCACCAAAGTCACGATGGTGTTACCGTTGACGCCGCCGGAAAACAAGGCCCAGTAAGACCCAAGCGCTTCGCCCGCGGAAAACATGAACGCTCCGACCACCATCGGCAAGTACCAGATCCAGGGCATGCTCGGGCAGGGCGGCATGGGCACGGTCTACAAGGGCTTCGATCCGGCGATCCATCGCGAGGTCGCGGTCAAGACCGTCACCAAATCAGCCCTCGATCCCGCGGACCTCCAGTACGCGCTGACGCGCTTCCGGCACGAGGCGCAGGCCGTGGGCAGGCTCACGCACCCGAACATCGCGGCCATTTACGACTACGGCGAAGATCTCGATCTCGCTTTCATCGTGATCGAGCTCGTCCACGGCAAGTCGCTGTTCCAGCACCTCCAGGCCAAGTCCAGGCTGGAGCCGAAGGAGGTCGGAGACCTCGTCGCCCAGCTGCTCGACGGGCTTGGCTACGCGCACGCGCGCGGCGTGGTCCACCGTGACGTCAAGCCCTCGAACATCCTGGTCACGAACGACGGCAGAGTCAAGATCACCGATTTCGGCATCGCGCGCCTCGATTCGTCCCAGCTCACTCACGTCGGCGAGATCATGGGCTCCCCGGGCTACATGTCCCCGGAGCAGTTCCTCGGCACCGAGATCGACGCTCGCAGCGATATCTACTCGGTGGCCGTGATCGCGTACGAGCTGCTCGCGGGCCGGCGCCCGTTCACCGGCAACGACGCGGAGGTGATGCGGCAGGTATTGAACGAACGCGCGGCCAATCCTTCCGAACACAACCCTGCGATCTCGGCGCAGCTCGACTGGGCGGTGCAAAAAGCGCTCACCAAGGAGCGCGCGCAGCGCTTCCAGCGCGCCGAGGAGTTCGCGGAGGCCTTCGCGAAGGGGATCCAGGCGAGCATACGCCAGAGCATGTCGGTTCCCGGGCCGGTGGACCTCACGGAAGTGACCACGCAGCGGATGGACCCCGACCTGCTCGCCGCGGCGCGCATGATCGCCAGCGCGCGCGAAGAAGAGCGGCCAGCCGCGGTGCCGGACCCCGGCGCCAAGAAGGCGCGCATCCTGTTCGTGGACGATGAGGAGCGCGTGCTGTCCGCGCTGCGTTCGATTTTCAGGACGCAATACCACGTGTTCACCGCGACCAACGGGCCGCAAGCGCTCGCGTTCGTGAAGCGCTTCCACCCGAACGTCGTGGTGAGCGACCAGCGCATGCCGGAGATGACCGGAGTCGATCTGCTGCGCCAGGTGCGGGAAGTCGCGCCGGAGAGCGTGAGCATGTTGATCACCGGCTATTCCGATCTTTCGGCGATCGTCGGTTCGATCAACGAGGGCGAGGTGTTCCGGTTCATCTCCAAACCGTGGAACCAGCAGGAACTGCAGCAGGCCGTCAGCGACGCGGTGGCCGTTTCCCTCGGGCTCGCCGATGCCGCGGCCGTCCCCACGGAAGTGCCCGGCGAACTGAGCGGCTCGATTCTGGTGATGGGCAGGGACGAGACGCTCTACCGCGTGGTGAACGAAATGTTCGGAAAGGGTGGCGCCGTGTTGCGCGCGGATGATGTCGACGGCATGTTCGCCGCGCTTGAATCCCGTGAAATCGCGGTGATTGTCGCGGACATCGAGAAGGGAGCCAGCGAAGCGACTGCCTCGTTCAAGCTGCTCAAGCAGGAGCATCCCGAGATTCTCACCGTGGTGGTGACCGACGCCGCCGATGCCGAGCTGGTGATCGAGCTCATCAACGAGGCCCAGATCTTCCGCTTCATCCACAAGCCCGTGAGCGTACCGCTGCTCCGGCAACACCTGGGCGCGGCTCTGAAGCGCTACGCCGAATACAGGCAATCCCCGCAGCTCGCGCGCCGGCACCGTGTCGCGCCGCCCAAGGTGAAGGACGAATCCCTGGCGGAAAAGGTGGGCGGGCGCGTGCGCTCGCTGAAAGGCTGGTTCGGGCTCGCGGAGAAGTAGCGGGCGCCGCCGCTGGTGCGGAATCGCGCCCGCGCCGACGCGACCGAGCGCTACTCCTCGGCGAGCCAGTCCCTGGCGGCCAGAAACTCGGTATAGAGCTGCGCCTCCGGGCTGCCCGGTTCCGGCCGCCAGTCGTAGCGCCAGGCCACGCGCGGGGGCAGCGACATCAGGATCGATTCCGCGCGCCCGCCCGACTGCAGGCCGAACAGCGTGCCGCGGTCGTAGACCAGATTGAATTCGACGTAGCGGCCCCGGCGGTAGGCCTGGAAGGCGCGCTCGCGCTCCCCGTAGGCGCGGTCCTTTCGGCGCTCGGCGATCGGCACGTACGCGGGCAGGAAGTGCTCGGCCACGCTCCGCGCGAGCGCGAAACACGTCGCGAAATCGGGCTCGTTCAGGTCGTCGAAGAAGACGCCTCCGATTCCGCGCGGCTCGCCCCGGTGCCGCACGAAGAAGTAGTCGTCGCACCATTTCTTGTAGCGCGCATAGCGCTCGGGCCCGAAGGGCGCGAGCGCGTCACGACAGCAGCGGTGAAAATGCCGCGCGTCCTCCGCGAACGGGTAGTACGGCGTGAGATCCATGCCGCCGCCGAACCACCAGACGGCGCCGGCACCGCGGATCGAAGCGACGAGGAAACGCACATTCATGTGCGCGGTGGGCACGTACGGATTTCGCGGATGCAGCACGACCGACACCCCCATCGCCTCGAACGAGCGCCCACCGAGCTCGGGCCGGGCCGCGGTCGCCGAGGGCGGAAGGGTCTGCCCGTGGACGTGGGAGAAATTGACCCCGGCGCGCTCGAACACGTTGCCCTCCTCGAGCACGCGAGTGATGCCGCCCCCGCCCTCGTCGCGCTTCCACTCGTCGCGCAGGAACGGCTTTCCGTCGAGCGCGGACAGGCGCTCGACCAGCGCACCCTGCAGCGCGAGCGCAAACTCCCTGACCGCCCGAAGATCCACCGTCTAGCCGCCGTAGGCGTCGCGCCCGCGCACGTAGCCGCGCTGGGTCTGGGCGGGGTTGCGGTTGACGAGCGCACGGCCCCACATCGGGTGCTTCAGGCTGCGCACCTCGTGCTCGATCTCGAAGAGCCTGGCCCCCGTTTCGGGATCGACGATGTGCTGGAATCGGTACTGGTGCTCGTCGCTTTCCTCGGTCACAAGGCCGCGCTGCGCAAGGAGCCGGTGCGGAGTGGAAAAATCGGCGATGTACACCGCGATGTGATGGCCGTCGTAATCCCGCGGCGGCGCATCGTTCTCCCGAAAAATCACCTGCTGGTCGTGGCCGACGGATACCGTGGCCATCGCGTCGTCGCGCGAGAGCGCAGTCCGCGCTGCAAGCACGTGCTCGTAGAAGCGCGCGATGCCCGGGGCCGTTCCCGGCCTGACCGTGAACTCGACATAGGCCATTCCGAACGTCATGTCACCAAACCGCGGTTGGGGCGCGTAGCAGCGCAACTCGTTGCCCCAGGGGCAGGTGACCGCCACGTGGCCGTTGTTCTCCGAACAGGCGAAGCGGGTGCCCGCGAGCTTCGCGCGCACGCGCCCGAGCCGCGCCGCGAGCGCGGCGAGATCGGGCACTACGACGCCGACATGGCCGCGCAAGACCTGTGCGCCGCGCGTCGGCAGGTGAAACTGCTGGCGCCCGAGGTTCACCCACATGTTCTCGTCCCCGACCGACAGGTACGGGTCGCGCGTGAAGCCCATCCCCACCACGTAGAACAGCGTCGCGAGCCGCTGGTCCGGTATCGTCACGTTCACGTGCTCGAGCGCGACGATGTTGCCGACGTCTTCCCTGGAGCGCTCGAAACTTCGGGCCACGCCGCCTCCTGTCGCGTAACCGGCTACCGGCGCCCGGCGGCGAGGGCGCGATGGCCGATGTCGCCCCGGTACTGCATGCCGTCGAAGCGGATGCCCTGCGCGATCTCGTAGGCGCGGCGCTGGGCCGCGCGCACGTTGGCCCCGAGCGCCGTCACGCACAGCACGCGCCCGCCGCTGGTGACCACGTCCTTGCCGTTCACCGCGGTGCCCGCATGAAACACGTGGTAATCCTCGCCCGCAGCCGGCAGGCCGCTCACCACGTCGCCCTTGCGGGGCGCATCGGGATAGCCGTGCGCCGCGAGCACGATTCCGAGCGCGACCCGCGTGTCCCAATCGGCCTCTACCTCGCCGAGCGTGCCGCCAAGCGCGTGCTCGATCAGCCGCACAAGGTCGCTCTTCAGCCGCAGCAGGATGGGTTGCGTCTCCGGGTCACCCAGGCGGCAGTTGAACTCCAGCACGTTGATCCGTCCCTCGCCTGTGATCATCAGCCCGGCATACAGAAACCCGAGGTAGGGCTGGCCGTCTTTTTCCATGCCGGCAATCGCTGGCTGGATCACTTCGCGCATCACTCTCGCGTGGATGTCCGGCGTGACGACCGGCGCCGGCGAGTAGGCACCCATCCCGCCCGTGTTCGGGCCACGGTCGCCGTCGAGCAGCCGCTTGTGATCCTGGCTGCTCGCGAGCGCCAGCGCGTGCCGGCCGTCCGCGAGCACGATGAAGCTCGCCTCCTCGCCCTCGAGGCATTCCTCGATCACCACCCTGCGGCCCGCCGCGCCCATCTTTCCCTCGGTGAGCATCATGTCCACCGCCGCGTGTGCGCGCTCAAGATCCGTGGCGACCACCACGCCCTTGCCCGCTGCCAGGCCGTCGGCCTTGATCACGACGGGCGCGCCCGTCCGGTCCACGTATTCGTGCGCCGCCGCAGCCTCGCTGAACGCTGCGTAGGCGGCCGTCGGAATGCCGTGGCGCACCATGAAGCGCTTCGCATACTCCTTGGAGCTTTCGAGCTGCGCGGCGGATCGCGTGGGCCCGAATATGCGCAGACCGGCCGCGTGAAATGCGTCCACGATCCCTTCCGCCAGCGGCGCCTCGGGCCCCACGACGGTGAACGCCACCGCCTCCTTGCGCGCGAACTCGACCAGGTCCGGGATGGCGGTGAGCGCGATGTTGGCGACTCCGTCCTCGCGCTCCGTTCCGGCGTTGCCGGGCGCGACGAGGACCCGCGACACGCGCGGCGAGCGCGCGAGTTTCCATGCCAGGGCGTGCTCGCGCCCGCCGGAGCCGATGACGAGCAATTTCATCTATCGCCTGACTCGTGAGTCGGGAGTCGGGAGTCGTGAGCCGCGCGCTCGCTCGGCCAGCAGATGCTACGGTTCACGAGTCACCATTCACGATTCGCGATTCACGATACACGGGCTTCCAGCGCGCTAGTGCCGGAAATGCCGGTAGCCGGTGAACACCATCGCGATCCCGCGTTCGTCAGCGGCGGCGATCACTTCCTCGTCGCGGAGGCTTCCTCCGGGCTGGATGACCGCGACCGCGCCCGCCTGCGCCACGACGTCCACGCCATCACGGAACGGGAAGAACGCGTCCGAGGCCACGACCGAGCCGCGCAGCGCAAGGCCGGCGTTCTCCGCCTTTATGGCGGCGATGCGCGCCGAATCGACGCGGCTCATCTGCCCCGCGCCCACTCCGAGTGTCCGACCGTCGCCGCAGAACACGATCGCGTTGGACTTGACGAACTTCGCCACGCGCCATGCGAAAAGGAGGTCGGAGATCTGGGCTTCGGTGGGCCTTGCCCTGGTCACGAGCTTGAGTTCGCCGGGCCCGACCGTCACCGCGTCGGGGGTCTGCACCAGCAGTCCGCCGCCCACCCGCCTGAGTTCCGTGTCGTTTTCCCCCGGCGCGAGCGCCACCTCGAGTATCCGGATGCTCGCCTTCTGCGCGAGCACGCGCGCCGCTTCCGCATCGAGCGCGGGGGCGATCACCACTTCGACAAACTGCTGGACGAGCGCCTCCGCCGTTCTTCCGTCGAGCTCGCGGTTGAACGCGATGACGCCCCCGAAAGCGGAAGTAGGGTCGGTTGCGTACGCGTTGCGGTACGCCTCGCCCGCGGTGGCGCCGAGTGCCGCCCCGCAGGGGTTGGCATGCTTGACGATGACGCACGCGGGCTGCGTGAAACCCTTGACGCACTCCCATGCCGCGTCGGAATCGGAGATGTTGTTGTAGGACAGCTCCTTGCCCTGGCGTTGCCGGTAGGTAGCGAGTGCGCCCCGCGCCGGGCGAGGATCGCGGTAGAACGCCGCTTCCTGATGGGGATTCTCGCCGTAGCGCAGCGGCTGTACGAGCTCGAACTGCAGGTTGAGCCGCCGCGGAAAGCGCATGCGCCCTCCGGCAGCATCGAGCGCGGTCAGGTAGTTGGCGATCGCCCCGTCGTAGGCCGCCGTGTGCGCAAACGCTTTCTGCGCGAGACGGAACCGCGTCTCGGCTCCGATCGCGCCGTTCGCCGCCGCCATCTCCTTCAATACCGCCTCGTAGTCTGCGGGGTCGGTCACCACCGCCACGTGCTCGTAGTTCTTGGCCGCGCTACGCACCATCGCTGGACCGCCGATGTCGATGTTTTCCACCGCCTCGGGCAGCGTGCATTCGGGGCGGGCCACCGTCGCGCCGAACGGGTACAGATTGACCACGACGAGATCGATGGCGGGGATCGCGGCGCTCTTGAGCGACTTCACGTGCTCCGGGATATCGCGCCGCGCGAGAATGCCGGCATGCACCTTGGGGTGCAGCGTCTTGACCCGCCCGTCGAGCATCTCGGGAAAGCCGGTGTAGTCGGCGACCTCAGCGGTGTCGAGGCCGCCTTCCGCCAGCAGCTTCGCGGTGCCTCCCGTGGAGACCAGCGCAACGCCGAACCGCGAGAGCCCGCGCGCGAATTCGACGATACCGCTTTTCTCCGAGACGCTGATCAGCGCCCGCCTGATGACGGCCATGACGGCAGGATTGGGCTATTAGGATTGAGGATTGAGGGGGGCGCCGTCCGAAACCGAGCCTGCGGGATACTCAATCCCCGATCCTCAGTCCTCAATCCTAGAACTTGATGCCGTGCGCCCTCATTTTCTTGCGCAGGGTGTTGCGGTTGATTCCGAGCATCTCGGCCGCGTGGGTCTGGTTGCCCTGCACCCGGTGCAGCACGGATTCGAGCAGGGGTTTTTCGACGCAATGGATCACCATGCCATAGACGCCGGAGGGCCTCTCCCCGTCCAGGTCCCGGAAATACCCGTCGACCGCCCGGCGCACCATGCGCGCCATTTCCGTTTCGTTCATCATGCTGCAGCTTCCTCGACATAGGTCAGACGTTGCCCGCGGCCCGCAAGCTGCGTGAAGAATTCGTCCACGGCAGCCAGCTGCTCCGCGCTGGATTCGAGTTGATTCATGGCGTGGCGGAACGCCGCCGAGCCGGCCAGGCCCTTCGTATACCATGAGATATGCTTGCGCGCGACGCGCACGCCGGTATGCTCCCCGTAGAACCCGTAGAGATCGTGCAGGTGCGCGACGAGCACCCGGTGGATTTCCTCCACCTCCGGCGGTGGCAGCTGCTCGCCGGTTTCCAGGAAGTGGCCGATCTCGCGGAACATCCAGGGGCGGCCCTGGGCCGCGCGCCCGATCATCACCGCGTCGGCCCCGGTGTAGTGCAGGACCCGCCTCACCTGTTGCGGCGTGTTGATGTCTCCGTTCGCGATGACGGGGATGCCGACGCCGGCTTTGACGGCGGCGATGGTGTCGTATTCGGCCTCACCGGAGAAGCCACAGGCGCGGGTGCGCCCGTGTATCGCGAGCGCCTGGACGCCGGCGTCTTCCGCGATCCTCGCGACGCGCAGGGCATTGCGGTTGTCGCGATCCCATCCGGTGCGGATCTTGAGCGTCACGGGCACATCCACGGCCGCCACGACCGCGTCCAGTATGCGCCCGACCAGCGGCTCGTCCTTGAGCAGCGCCGAGCCGGCCATCACGTTACACACCTTCTTCGCCGGGCAACCCATGTTGATGTCGATGATCTGGGCGCCCTGATCCACGTTGTAGAGCGCCGCGTCCGCCATCATCCGGGGATCCGCGCCCGCGATCTGCACCGAGATCGGCTCGACCTCGCCGTCGTGATTGGCGCGGCGGCGGGTTTTCTCCGACCCCCACAGCAGCGAGTTGCTCGCCACCATCTCGGACACCGCCATGCCCGCGCCCATGGCCTTGCACAGCTGCCGGAACGGGCGGTCCGTGACGCCTGCCATCGGAGCGACGATCAGATTGTTCTTCAGTTGATACGGACCAACGTGCATCGGCCGCGTCGCTCACGCAATTCGTCCACGGGGAAGCGGGTGATTGTAATCGTTGCGCCGGCACAAGAGAAGCAATCGCGCGGTTTTTTTTGACGGGTGTTGCGGCGAGCCGACACGGCGATCGCGGATTTCGCGCGCCGCGGTGAAACCGCTAGGCGAAGTAAGCGCTTATTAAAAAAACTTCGAGCGTTGCTCGCGGCTTAGGTCGTAAGCCGCGACGCGCATTGATGGTGCACCGGTTCGCCTGCGCGGCTAGCCGCGCGCGCCGAACGTCATGCGCCGCACGACAAAGTCCTTGACGGGCGGCGCGGCCGAGAGTAGGCCCATCCCGAGGCCGCGCGCGAAGCGCAGCGGCGCGATATCGTTGGAAAACAGGCGCACCAGCGTATCCGTGAACCACACGCCCCCCCGGCGGTCGAGCCGGCGGCGCGCGGCATATGCGTTGATGAACGCCGCGTCACCGACTCGCAGCGGGTCGCAAGTCCGCAGCATCGCCGCGAGCTCCCACGCATCCCGCAATCCGAGATTGAATCCCTGGCCCGCAACGGGATGCAACGTCTGGGAAGCGTTGCCTACCGCAACCGTGCGTGGCGTGGCGAGACGTTCGGCAACCCTGAGCGTGAGCGGGAACCATGTCCGTGTGCCGACCGCGGTGAACGCGCCCAGACGTTGCCCGAAAGCAAGCTGCAGGCGCCGGAGGAATTCGTCGGCGCCAAGCGCGCACATTTGCTCCGCCCGATCGCCCGAGGTGGTCCAGATCATGGACAGGGCATCGCCCGCAGGAAGCAGAGCCAGGGGGCCCTCCGGTGTAAAGCGCTCGTACGCGACATTGCGGTGCGGGACGCGGCTCTCCACCCGGGCGCTCACCGCGGCCTGACCGTAGTCGCGGGCACGCACTTCCGCCGTTGCCGCCAGGGCGCCGCCCTCGGCTACCACCGCCAGCAGCGCTGTGGCCTGCTCGGTGCCGCGACCGCGCGAGAATGCGACGCGCACGCTGTCATGCTGTCCCTCAAGGCTTGTCACCCGCGCCCCGGTCACGTAGTCGCACCGCCCGTCGATGAGTGCGCGCGCGAGCGCGCCGGCAAGCCGGCCGTAGTCGAGCACGTAGCCCAGCGCCGGGAGCCGCGCCTCCCCGGCGTCCAGCTCGACGCGCCCGAAGCCGCCGTGTTGCGAGACATGGATGCGCAGTATGGGAGTTACCGGCGCGAGCTCGTCCCACACGCCGAGCCGCTCCAGAATGAGCCGGCTGCCGTGCGAGAGCGCGATCGGGCGCGGGTCCGTCCCCGCCGTCCCGGGCGCTTGCGCCTCGAGCACTCCGAGCCTGAGCCCGCTGCCGCGCAGGGCCATCACCAGCGCCGCGCCGACCGGGCCGCCCCCGATCACCAGCACGTGGTGCTCAAGCATCGCGCACGCTCATGATCGCCTCGATCTCGGCGATCGCCTTGGGGGCGTCCCGGGTAAGCACCTCGTTGCCGGCCTCGGTCACCAGCACGTCGTCTTCGATGCGCACCCCATGGCCGGCAAACTGCTCGGGCACCCCGTCGCCCGAGCGGATATAGCAGCCCGGCTCGACCGTCAGGACCATGCCCGGCTCGAGCGCGCGCCACTCGCCGCCCCGCTTGTAGTCTCCCGCGTCATGCACGTCGAGCCCGAGCCAGTGCCCGGTGCGGTGCATGTAGAACTTGCGGTAGGCCTGCGTTTCGATGACCTCGTCGACGCTGCCGGTGAGGAGCTTCAGGTCAATGAAGCCGCGCGCCAGCGTGCGCACCGCCGCGCGGTGCGGCGCGTCCCAGGCATTGCCGGGCATCACTTGCGCGATTGCCGCAGCCTGCGCGCCCAGCACCAGCTCGTAGAGATCACGCTGGATCGCGGTGAACTTGCCGTCCACGGGAAAGGTGCGCGTGAGATCCGAGGCATAGCCGTCGACCTCGCAGCCGGCGTCGATCAGCAGCAGCTCGCCCGCCTTGAGCACCCCGTCGTTCTGGACGTAGTGCAGCACGCACGCGTGCTCGCCGCTCGCGACGATCGGAGTGTACGCGGGCGCCTGCGCCCCGCGGCGCCGAAACTCGTGGAGAAGCTCGGCCTCGATCTCGAATTCCGCGCGGCCCGGGCGCGCAGCGCGCATCGCGCGCTGATGCGCACCGGCCGAGATCACCGCGGCACGCCGCATCAGCGCAACCTCTTCCGGGCCCTTGATCAGCCGCATTTCATCGAGCAGCGCGTGCACGTCGTTCACCTCGTTCGGCGCGGTGACACCGCTGCGCACGCGATCGCGGACCTCATTGACCCAGCCCATCACCCGCGCGTCCCATGCGGCGTCCGCCCCGATACGGCAATAGAGCGCGTCCCGGTTCGCGATCAGGTCCGGCATCAAGGCATCGAGCCGCTCGACGGCATGCGCCTCGTCCATGCCGAAAGCGCCGCGCGCCGCGTCCGGGCCGTAGCGAAACCCGTCCCAGATCTCGCGATCCGGATCCCTGTCCCGGCAGAACAGGATGCTCCTGGGCTCAGCGCCAGCGACGATGACCAGCACCGCTTCCGGCTCGCGGAACCCGGTGAGGTAATAAAAATAGCTGTCGAAGCGGTACGGGTACCGCGAGTCGCGGTTGCGCGTGCGCTCGGGAGCGTTGGGCACGATCGCCACACCGCTCTTCATGCCCGCGGCGAGCCGCGCGCGTCGCGCCCGGTAGACCGCAGTGTCCACGTCGGCTTTCATCGCTCGATAGGATTATAAACGGCGTCGCCGCGTTCACCAGCGGCGCTGATTCACCTGCTCGCTGAAACGTGTATCGAGCGCCGTGCGCAGTTTCAGCAGCGCATCATGGAACGCAAGCGCCCGCCGCACGCGGCCGCCGTCGATGTGCTACCCGTCGCCGGCCTGCGGCCGGAGCAGGCGGTTTGCTTCCGCCAGCCGCTGTGGCGTTCCGACATCGATCCACAACCCGTGGTGCTGCTCTCCGCTCACGCGGCCATCCGCCATCGCCGGGCCGATTAGCGCGATGAGCGGGCACCGGTCGCCGCGATTGACCGCGGCGAACAGCTCGGGCGCATAAACGCCGATGCCGCTGAAAGTCAATCGCTCCTCACCGCCCGCGCTCAGCAGCCCGTCTCGGAGGCAGAAGTCGCCCTCCGGGTGGTGCGGCGGGTTGTCCACCAGCACGAGATGGGCCGCAGCCGCGCTCCGGGCCAGGCGCGCCCCGGCAGCTTTCAGGCGCGCAAAATCGTAATCGCAGCAGATGTCGCCGTTCACCACCACGAACGGCGCGTCCCCGAGCAGCGGCAGCGCGTAGGCGATGCCCCCGGCCGTCTCGAGCGGGGCGGCCTCGCGTGAATAGACGATGCGGGCGCCGAACGCCTGCCCGTCGCCCAGCGCGCGCTCGAGCAATTCGCCCCCGTGCGAGACGTTGATCACCAGGTCGGCGTATCCGCAGCGCGCCAGCTGCGAGACGACACGCGCGATCAACGGGCGGCCGCCGACCTCGAGCAGCGCCTTGGGCACGCGGTCGGTGAGCGGCCGCATGCGTTCGCCGCGTCCTGCAGCAAGGATCATCGCCTTCATGCGCGCTCAGAACGTGTAACCGGCAACGGGGCTGCGGTCCTCGAGCTGGTCGAGGAGCCGCGCGAGCGGCGCCAGTTCCCGATACCGCTGGCACACCGCGCACGCGTAACGCAAGAAACGCGGGGTGTCCTCGAGATAGCCCGGTTTGCCGTCACGGTAATGGATGCGCGCGAAGATGCCGAGCACCTTGAGGTGGCGTTGCAGGCCCATCCACTCGAAGTCACGGTAAAAGGCGCCAAAGTCGCGGTCGACCGGCAGCCCCCTGCGCTTCGCCTTTTCCCAGTAGCGCACGGTCCAGTCGAGGACGCGCGCCTCCTCCCAGCTCACGAACGCGTCGCGGAACAGCGACACCACGTCGTAGCTGATAGGGCCGTACACCGCGTCCTGGAAGTCGATCACGCCGGGGTTGGGGTCGGTCACCATCAGGTTGCGCGGCATGTAGTCGCGATGCACGTACACCGCCGGCTGCGCCAGGCTGCGCGAGACGATCAGCGCCAGCATGTCGGCGAGCGTCCCCTGCTGGGCGTCGGAAAGCGTGACGCCGAGATGCCGCGCGACGTACCACTCCGGGAAAAGACCGCATTCGCGCCGCAGCAGCGTCTCGTCATAGGGCGGGAGCTCGCCCCCGCGGCTGGCAAGCTGCCACTTGATCAGCGCTTCGATCGCGTCGCCGAACAAGGAATCGGCGTTGTCCTCGGTGAGCGCGGAGAGGTAGGTGGTGCTCCCGAGGTCGGTCAGCAGCAGGAACCCGCGCTCGAAGTCCTGTGCGAGCACCCCGGGCGCGTTCACCCCCGCCTCGCGCAGCAGGCGCGCCACGTGCACGAACGCTCGGCAGTCCTCGCGCTCCGGCGGCGCGTCCATCGCGATCCACGTCTGGCCGCCGGAAAATACGCGGAAATAGCGCCGGAAACTCGCGTCGGCAGAAGCAGGCTCGAGCGTCAAAGCGCTCGCCGAAAAGCGCGTCCCGAGCCATTCGCGCAGATGCTCCAGCCGTGTCTCGGATCCTTCCGGCAAGCCGATTGCCTTCAGCGGTGAATTGTGCGATTTTAGCACTTCGCCGCGGTAATCCCCCTGATGAACAAGCCGGAAATAAGGCGTCTCTCGCTCGCTGTTCTGTGCGCACTGCCGCTCGCCGCCGGCGCCGAGCAGGGCCTCAAGCTCCGCGCTCAGCCCGCGTTGATCCCGATCCCGCCTTCGCTCAGGGAGGAGGTGCCGGTGTTCCTCGACGCCGACCGCCTGCAGGGACACGCCGACAAGGAAACCGAGGCAGAGGGAGCCGTGCGGCTGCGCAAGCGCGGCCAGGCCGTGTACGCGGACTGGCTGCGCTACGACAAGCCCGAGGACGAGATCACGGCGCGCGGCAACGTGCGCATCGAGCAGCGGGCAGACGTGATCGAAGGCGCGCGCCTGAGGTTCAACCTCGAGACCGAGCGCGGATTCATGGAAAGCCCGCGCTACACGCTGCACAAGAGCCCGGAGCCCTACCGCGAGCAGCGCGCGTTCGGCTATGCCGATGCGCGCGGCACCGCGGAGCGGCTGCTGTTCGAAGGGCCCAGGCAGTATCGCGCGCAGCGGGCGGAATACACCACCTGCGGACCGGGCGAGGATGCGTGGTATGTGCGCGCGGGCGATCTGCGCATCGACAAGGACCGCGACGTCGGCACCGCGCGCGACGCGAGCATCGTGTTCCAGGGCGTGCCGGTCTTCTACTCGCCGTATCTGTCCTTCTCCCTGCACCAGGAACGCAAGTCGGGGTTCCTGACGCCGCACTACGGAAATACGACGCGCAGCGGCACGGAGCTATCGGTGCCCTACTACTGGAACATTGCGCCCAATCGCGACGCCACCATTACGCCGCGCGTCATGAGCCGCCGCGGGCTGCAGTTGAACAACCATTTCCGTTATCTCGAGCCGAACTACCGCGGAGAGGCACACCTCGAGCTGTTGCCGGACGACAACCTGCGCAACGGGACCGAGCGCCACGCGTTCATCCTTCGGCACCAGCATACGCTGCCGTACGGGTGGTCGGGCTCGCTCAATCTCCAGGGAGTTTCCGACGGCACTTATTTCACCGACCTTGCGAACCAGATCGCCGTCACCTCGCAGGTGCAGCTGCCGCGCGAAGGAACGTTGAGCAAGGGCGGCGCGTGGGGCCGCGCCGGCACCTATGGCTTCAGCGCGCTCGTGCAGCGCTGGCAGACGCTGCAGCCCGATCCGCTGGTGCCGGTGACCCCGCCGTACAAGCGCGTGCCGCAGCTGACGCTCAACGCCACTCACCTCGATGTGCTGCGCTCCGACCTGGATCTACAGGGCCAGTTCGTGGCGTTCGATCATCCCACGCTGGTGAACGGCAGGAGGATGATGATCTATCCGAGCCTGAGCCTGCCGTTGCAGACCGCGTTTGCGCACGTAACGCCCAAGGTCGGATTGCATGCGACGCACTACGACATCGATCCGCACCCGACCGGGTTCACCGACCGCACGCGCGTGCTGCCGACTTTCAGCGCCGACTCGGGTGTCGTATTCGAGAGGCCGACGGCGATCGGCGGCGCGCCGTTTCTGCAGACGCTGGAGCCGCGCGCCTACTATGTCTACATCCCCTTCCGCGACCAGAGCCGCATCCCGGTGTTCGACAGCGGCCAGCACGACATCAACTTCGCGACCATCTATTCCGAGAACCAGTTCGCAGGCATGGACCGCGTCAACGACGCGAACCAGGTGACGCTCGGCGTGACCTCGCGTTTCATCAACGCCGAGACCGGGGCCGAGCGCGTGCGCGTGGGCGTCGCGCAGCGCTACTACTTCGCCTCGCAGCGCGTCACGCTGCCCGGGGTGCCCGCGCGCACCAGCACCAGCTCCGATCTGCTCGCCGCGCTCTCGGGCACGGTGCTCCCGCATCTCACGGCGGAAGCAGGCTGGCAGTACAGCACCAACTTCTCGCAGACGCAGAGGTTCAACATCGGCACGCGCTACCAGCCGGCGCCGGGCAACGTGCTGAACGTGAGCTACCGCGAGACGCTCAACGCCATCCGCCAGACCGACGTGTCCACCCAGTGGCGCTTCGGGCAGGGATGGACGGGGCTCGCGCGCTGGAACTACTCGATCCGCGAGTCGCGCATGCTCGAAGGGTTGGCGGGAGTGGAGTACGACGGAGGATGCTGGGCGCTGCGCGTGGTCGCGCACCGCTTCGCCACCGCCACCAAGGAGTCGTCGACCACGTTTTTCGTGCAGCTCGAACTGAACGGCATCTCGCGGATCGGCTCCAACCCGCTGGATACGCTCCGGCGTAATATCGGAGGTTATGTCCGATTCGACCCCCGCACGCCGCAAGCCGCAGAGCCCCAAGGCCCGTATTATTGACCCGGGCCGCGGGCTCCCGGCGTGACTCGTCATGACGTTTCTGAAACGCGCCCTGCAAACCGCTCTTCTCGCCTTCACCATGCTGCTCGCGGCAGCGGCCCCGCCCGCGTTCGGGCAGAAGCCGCGCTCCATCGTGGTGCTCGACCGCATCGTGGCGGTAGTGAACGACGAGGTGATCACGCGCGTCGATCTCGACGAGCGCATTCGGACTGCGGCCATGCAGCTCAAGCAACAGGGCACCGCTCTCCCGCCGCGCGCGGTGCTCGAGAAACAGATCCTGGAGCGCATGATCACCGATCGCGTGCAACTGCAGTTTGCGCGCGAGACCGGGCTGCGCGTGGACGACCCCGAGCTCGACCGCGCCATCCACCGCATTGCAGAGCAGAACAAGCTCACGGTCCCGCAGCTGCGCGAAGTGCTGGAGAAGGACGGGGTCCAGTTTTCCCGGTTCCGCGAGGACATCCGGGCGGAGATCTCCCTGTCGCGGCTCCGGGAGCGCGAAGTCGAGAACCGGATCACCGTCACCGAAAGCGAGATCGACAATCTCCTCCAGTCCCAGCAGGGACAGGACGCGCGCGGCGACGAATACAATGTGTCGCACATCCTGGTGACGGTCCCCGAGAACGCGAGCCCCGAGCAGATCCAGGCCCGGCGCGCGCGCGCCGAGCAAGCGTACGCGCAGTTGAAGTCGGGCGCGGATTTCCGCCAGGTTGCTGCGAGCTATTCGGAAGCGCCCGACGCGCTGCAGGGCGGCGCGATGGGCTGGCGCGAAGGCGCGCGGCTGCCGGCGCTGTTCTCCGACGCGCTGAGGGTGATCCGTGCCGGAGAGCTAACTCCGATCCTGCGCAGCGCCAACGGGTTCCATATCCTCAGGCTGAATGAACGGCGCGGCAGCGCCTCGCCGGTGATCGTACGCCAGAGCCTGGCGCGTCACATTCTGATCCGGACGAACGAAATCGTTTCCGAGGAAGAGGCACGCAGGCGCTTGCTGGGCCTCAAGGAGCGACTCGACAACCAGGCCAATTTCGCGGAACTCGCCCGCGTGCACTCGGAGGACGCGAGCGCGGCCAAGGGCGGCGACCTGGGGTGGATCTCGCCCGGGGACACCGTACCGGAATTCGAGCGCGCGATGGACGCGTTAAAGCCGGGGCAGATCAGCGCACCGGTCCGGACGCAGTTCGGATGGCACCTGGTGCAGGTGCTCGAGCGGCGCGACGCGGACATGTCGAAGGAGCGCCAGCGGCTCACGGCGCGGATGGCGCTGCGCGCGCGCAAGTCCGACGAATCCTACCAGGAGTGGGTGCGCCAGCTCCGTGACAAGGCCTACATCGAATACCGGCTCGAAGAGCGCTAGCGTGGAGTTTTGAGTGTTGAGTTATGAGTGTTAAGTTACGGATTACGCGCTGCATACTTTTCCGCGGCAACTCGATATTCGACACTCAAAACTCAAAACTCCGCTGATTGCGGTCACCGCCGGCGAACCGGCGGGAATCGGCCCCGATCTTTGCGTGCGCCTCGCGCGCCGGCGCCTGCCGGCGCGTATTGTCGTGGTGGCCGATCGCACATTGCTGACGGAGCGCGCACGCACGCTCGGCCTCGCGCTGCGGATTTCCGATTTCTCCGCGAAAGAGCGCACCGCGCCCGGCTCCGGCGCGCTCATGGTGCGCCACGTTCCGCTCGCGGCACCGGTCGCGCCCGGAGCACCCGACCCCGCGAACAGCCGCTACGTGCTGCGCACGCTCGAGATCGCGGCGGATGGCTGCCTCGACGGAGTTTTCGCCGCGATGGTGACGGCGCCGGTGCAAAAGAGCGTGATCAGCGACTCCGGCATCTTGTTCACCGGCCACACGGAGTTTCTCGCCGCGCATACCGGCACGCCGAATGTCGTCATGATGCTGGTGGGCGGCGATCTGCGGGTTGCGCTCGCCACGACGCACGTCGCGCTGAAGGACGTGTCGCGGACCCTGACGCGCAGAGGGCTGGAGCAGACGCTCACCATCCTGCGCCGCGACCTCGTCGAACGCTTCGCGATCGCGCGGCCGCGCATCGCCGTGGCCGGCTTGAACCCGCACGCGGGCGAAGCGGGCCATCTCGGCCGCGAGGAGATCGAGGTGATCCGTCCGGTGCTGGAAAAACTGCGCGCGCGGGGCCACGAACTCTCAGGGCCGTTGTCGGCGGACACGCTTTACAACCCGCGGCGGCTGAAAAACTACGACTGCGTGCTCGCGATGTACCACGACCAGGGCTTGCCGGTGCTCAAGTACGCGACGTTCGGCTCCGGCGTCAACGTCACGCTCGGGCTACCCATCATCCGAACTTCGGTGGACCACGGCACCGCGCTCGAACTCGCGGGCACGGGCAAGGCCGATGCCGGCAGCCTGATCGAGGCGATCAAGCTCGCAGCCGACCTAGCCGCCCGCCGCGCGCGCGCCGCGCGCTGAAGCGGGAGAGCGGGGCGGGGAGACCGGTGCGCCACCAACCCCGTCGGCGATTCGGCCAGCACTTCCTGACCGACGAGTCGGTCATTGCCGCGATCGTCTCCGCCATCGCGCCGCAACGCCATGATCTCGTCGTGGAGATCGGGCCAGGACTCGGAGCGCTCACCCGGCCACTCGCGCGGCAACTCGACCATCTTCAGGTCGTCGAAATCGACCGCGACATCGTGGCGCGACTGCGCACGATGTTCCCGCCGGAGCGCGTGACCGTGCACGAAGGCGATGCCCTCGAGTTCGATTTTTCCGCGCTCGGCGCGGAGCTGCGCGTCGTCGGCAACCTCCCGTACAACATCTCCACGCCGCTGCTGTTCCACCTCGCCGCGTGCGCTTCCAGGCTGCGCGACATACACGTCATGCTGCAAAAGGAGGTCGTCGAGCGGATGGTGGCGGCGCCTTCGGGCCCGGAATACGGCCGGCTCTCGGTGATGTTGCAGTACCGCTTCCGGATGGAGTGCATCATCGCCGCGCCGCCGTCGGCGTTCCGGCCGGAGCCCAAGGTCGAATCGGCGGTGGTCCGCATGGTTCCGTACGCGCGTTTGCCGCACCCCGCGCGCGACGAGGAACTGTTTGCGCGCGTCGTGGCAGCGGCGTTCATGCACCGCCGCAAGACGTTGCGCAACGCGCTGCGGGAGTATTTCTGCGCCGCCGATTACGGCAGGATCGGGATCGACGCGGGGCTGCGCGCGCAGAATCTCGGCGTCGAGGATTTCGTCCGCCTCGCGGACGAAGTCCTTGCCCGACAGGAAATTCGACAAGAAACCGGCTAAGCCGACTTCTTCTGGATGAACTCGATCTTGTAGCCGTCCGGGTCTTCGACAAAGGCGATCACGGTCGTGCCGTGCTTCATCGGCCCGGCTTCGCGCGTCACCTTGCCCCCGCGGCTGCGCACTTCCTCGCACGCCTTGTAGGCGTCCGCGACCTCCACCGCCACGTGCCCGTAGCCGGTGCCGAGGTCGTACGACTTCGTGTCCCAGTTATGGGTAAGCTCGAGCACCGCCGCCCTGGACTCGTCATCGTAGCCGACGAAGACGTTCGTGAAGCGCCCGGAAGGGTAGTCGGTCCTGCGCAACACCTTCATGCCGAGCACCTTCGTGTAGAAGTCGATCGAGCGTTCGAGCTCCCCGACCCGGATCATGGTATGCAGGATACGCATAGGCACAATGTTGAGTGTTGAATGTTGAGTTTTGAGTTTTGAGCGCCTGGCTGGACGCGGGGGCAACTCAACACTCAAAACCGAACACTCGAAACTCTAGATCGCCACCATCTCGAAATCCTCCTTGCGTGCCCCGCAGTCCGGGCACGTCCAGTTCATCGGCACGTCGTCCCATCTCGTTCCCGGCGCGAGGCCTTCCTCCGGCAGCCCGGCCGCCTCATCGTAGATGAATCCGCAGATCAGGCACATGTACGTCTTGTAGATCTGCGTGTCCGTCGCCGTCATGCATCCGTCCGTTTTGCGCTAAAATCCAATTCTATCGAATCGCTCCCCGCGCGACCATTTCCGCGCGCCGACAACCCCGCGACCTCTTTGCGCATGGCCGAGCTCCCGCCCATCGTTCTTGTCTTCGCCGCAACCGACCCCAGCGGCGGAGCGGGACTGCAGGCCGACATCATGACGCTCTCCAGCATGGGCTGCCATCCGCTGTCGGTCGTCACCGCCGTTACCATCCAGGACACCATGGGCGTGGACGATGTCTCGCCGATCGAAGCGGAGTGGGTGGCCGACCAGGCGCGCTGCGTGCTCGAGGACATGCCGGTCGCGGCGTTCAAGATCGGGCTGCTCGGCAACGTCGAGCAGATCGCGGCGATCGCCGAAGTGGTGTCGGATTACCCCGAGGTGCCGCTGGTGCTCGATCCGGTGCTCGCTTCCGGCCGGGGCGACGAGCTCGTCACCGAGGAGGTCATGAACGGGCTGCGCGAGCTGCTCATTCCGCAAAGCACCATCATCACCCCCAACAGCATCGAGGCGCGGCGGCTCGCGGCCGAGGATGGAGAGGAAGGGGGCCCTCCCGACCTCGCAGAATGCGCGCGCCGTTTGATCGCGTCGGGTTGCGAGTACGTGCTGATCACGGGCACGCACGAGAACACCCCGCAGGTCGTGAATACCCTATACGCGCAGAACGGCGTGCTGCGCAGCGACTCCTGGCAGCGGCTGCCGGGCTCGTATCACGGCTCGGGATGCACGCTCGCCTCCGCGATCGCGGCGACCATTGCCAACGGGCTCGAGATCGGCGACGCGGTAAAGGACGCGCAGGAGTACACCTGGCAGACGTTGAAAGCGGCGTTCCGTCCGGGCATGGGCCAGCACATACCGGATCGCCTGTTTTGGGTGCGCGAGGAAGAGCAGGCCGATGAGCCCGGCGATTAGGGGTCTGTACGCGGTCACGCCCGACGTCGCCGACACCTTCGGGCTCCTCGCCAAGGTCGAAGCAGCGCTGGCAGGAGGCGCAAGCCTGCTGCAGTACAGGAACAAGAGCGCGGGCGCGGCGCTGAAGCTCGTCCAGGCCCGGGCGCTGCTCCCGCTGTGCGGGCAGTACGGCGTGCCGCTCATCATCAACGACGACCTCGAGCTCGCGCTCGCGCTCGATGCGGCAGGCCTGCACCTGGGCGTGGAGGACGGATCGCTGTCACACGCCCGCGGCAAGATCGGCCCCGACCGGATCCTCGGCGCATCGTGTTACGACGCGTTCGACAATGCGGTCGGCGCCGCGCGGGCGGGCGCGAGCTACGTCGCGTTCGGCAGCTTCTTCCCGTCCAGCATCAAGCCCGGCGCCGTGCGCGCGCCCCTTTCACTTCTCGCCAGGGCCAAGCGCGATCTTGCCGTGCCGGTAGTGGCCATCGGTGGCATTACGCTCGATAATGCCGCGCAGCTGATCGCGGCCGGCGCGGACAGCGTAGCGGTGATCTCCGGGGTATTTTCCGCGCCGGACGTCGAAGCGGCCGCCCGGCGCTTCAGCTCGCTTTTTGAAGAACACAGGACATGAAACGCAGCCGCAGACTGTTCCAGCAGGCGCAGCTCGTCATTCCCGCCGGTGTCAATTCGCCGGTGCGGGCGTTTCGCTCCGTGGGCGGCACGCCCCTTTTCATCCAGCGCGGCAAGGGCGCACAGGTGTGGGACGCCGACGGCAACGCCTACGTCGATTACGTCGGCTCCTGGGGCCCGCTCGTCGTCGGCCATGCCCATCCCGATGTGGTGAAAGCCGTGCAGCGGGCGACGGAACGGGGGCTGAGCTTTGGCGCGCCTACCGAACACGAGGTCGAGATGGCCGAGCTGCTGTGCAAGCTCGTGCCCTCGCTCGAACAGGTGCGCCTCGTCAGCTCGGGTACCGAAGCAACCATGAGCGCCATCCGCCTTGCGCGCGGCTACACGGGGCGGAGCAAGATCGTGAAGTTCGAGGGCTGCTACCACGGCCACGCCGATGCGCTGCTGGTGAAGGCGGGCTCGGGCGCGCTGACATTCGGCCAGCCGAGCTCGGCGGGCGTGCCGGAAGAGACGGCCGCCCACACGATCGTGCTCGACTACAACAACGAGATCGCGCTGGAAAAGGCGTTCACACGCGAGGGCCCGGCGATCGCCGCGGTGATCGTGGAACCCGTCGCCGGCAACATGAATCTCGTCGCACCGCGTCCAGGTTTCCTCGAAGCGCTACGCAAGCTCTGCACCCGGCACGGGGCCGTGCTGATTTTCGACGAGGTCATGACCGGTTTCCGCGTTGCACTGGGCGGTGCGCAAGCGCTCTACAGCGTGAAGCCCGACCTCACGACGCTCGGCAAGGTGATCGGCGGGGGCCTGCCGGTCGGGGCATTCGGCGGACGGCGCGAGATCATGGAAAAAGTCGCGCCGCTCGGACCCGTGTACCAGGCGGGCACACTCTCCGGCAACCCCGTCGCCGTCGCCGCCGGACTCGCCACGTTGAAACTGATCCAGGCGCCGGGTTTTTTCGACCGCCTGGCCTCCACCGCGCGCTCACTGTGCCAGCGCCTGGCCGCAGCAGCACAGGATCAGCGCATCGTGTTTTCCGCGCATAGCGTGGGCGGCATGTTCGGCATTTATTTCCGCGAAACGCCGCCCACGAGCTACGCGGAGGTCCTGCAATGCGACAAGGAAGCGTTCAACGGCTTCTTTCACGCCATGCTCGCAAATGGCGTCTACCTCGCGCCATCCGCCTATGAAGCCGGGTTCGTGTCGAGCGCCCATGGCACGGCCGAAGTCGAAAAAACCGTCATGGCGGCGCACAAGGTGTTTGCCACACAGCGTTAGCGCGGACGACTGCCGCGGTCGCGCACATTGCGTGACGGCGCACCGATCGCGCATTGCGTACGCCCGGTATGGATACCGCCCAGACCTATCGTGCAGCCGACGGGACCACGCTCGGCTACCGTATCGCGCGCGCCGCGCGGTCTCCGGCGCCGTTGCTGGTCATGATCCATGGCGTGGCGAGCAACCTCACTCGGTGGTCCGAATTTGTCGAGCACACGAAGCTTCGCGGCAACTGGGACCTGCTGAGGCTCGATTTGCGCGGCCACGGCGATTCTTTCACCCGCAGCGGGCTGCAGATCGCCTCCTGGATCGATGACCTGGGTGCGCTGCTCGATCACGAGCAGCGCAGCTCGGCAGTGTTCGCTGGCCACAGCCTCGGAGCCCAGGTCGCGGTGCAATTTGCGGCGCGCCACCCCTCGCGCGCGCGCGCTCTCATCCTGATCGATCCGGTGTTCCGGCAGGCACTGCGGGGGGGATTGCGGCTCGCGGCCGCGTGCGCACCGTTCGTGCGCACCGTGGCGGCCGCGGTACGGGGACTGAACGCGATCGGCATCCGGCGCAGGCACATCCCGCAGCGCGACCTGCATGCGCTCGACGAGCGCGCGCGCCAACAGTGGCTTTCTGCAAACCGCAGCCGCGAGATGGTCGCGCACTACGGCTCCCTGCTGGAAGACCTCAGGTATTTTCCGCTGGCGAGTTACCTTGCCGATGTGCTCGCGATGATCGAACCGCTGCCGGCGCCCGAATCGCTGGCGATGCCGACTCTTGCCCTGTTATCGTCGGGAATCACCTACACCGAGCCCCGACCCACCCGCGAGCTGCTCTCCCGCCTGCCGCACGGGCGCATCGTCACGGTGGATGCTTATCACTGGCCGCTCACCGAGCGGCCGGACGAGGTGCGCGCGGCCATCGAATCGTGGTGCGTAGAGCTTGCGGCGCAGCCCTCCAGCCGGACAACGCGCTGATCGGCCACTCCGCGACCCGCGTTGCGCCGGCAGCCGCCCCGGCTGCGCCGGTGGGCTCGAGCCCGAAACAAAAAAAGGTGACCTGCGTCACCCTCTCTGCGTTACTCGCACCGGGATGCGCGGATCAGCGCAGCCCCGCGATAAAGTCGGCCACCGCGGCGATCTCCTTGTCCGAGAGCTTCCCGGCGATCATGCGCATCATGCGGCCGGGATCGTTGGCGCGCTCGCCCGCGCGGAATGCTTTCAGCTGTGCGGCCACGTATTCGGCGTGCTGCCCGGCCAGGCGCGGAAACATGGCGGGCACGCCCGCGCCATTCGGCCCGTGGCAGGCGGCACATGCCGTGATGCCCTTCGACAGGTTGCCGCCGCGATAAATCACCTGCCCGAGCTTGACCAGCTCCGCGTCGCGCGCCGCGCGCGCAGCGGGCTTCTTGTTCTCGTAGTAGGCGCCGACGTTACGCATGTCTTCCGCGGTAAGACCGGCAACCATGCCCGCCATGATCGGGTTGCCCCGTTCCGCGGGTTTGCCGCCCTGCGGCTTGAAGTCCATCAGCTGCTTGACCGTGTACTCTGCGTGCTGGCCAGCGAGCACGGGGTTGGCGGGTTGGGGGCTGTTGCCGTCCGCAGCGTGACAGGCAGCACAGAGTTGGGTGGCGATGCGCTCGCCCTTCGCTGGATCGCCTTTCGCGGGCGCCTGCGCAAACGCGCTCGAGGCAGCGAGCATGCCGGCGATCACCTGCACGGACCAGCGGAATTTCATTCGGGCTCCTGATTGTATGCGGCTCATCGCGCGGAGCGCGTATTGTATAGTAAGCGCCTGCTCGCGCGCCAGTTTCGGGCACGATAACAATAACCTATGTCATTTTTCCAGCAACCGGAGTTTCACCGGGCGGTGCACGATACGGGCGACTTGCCGCCCGACAATGCCGCCGAAGTCGCGTTCGCCGGCCGCTCCAACTCCGGCAAGTCGAGCGCCGTCAACGCCATTTTGCAGCGGAAAAATCTGGCCTCGGTCAGCAAGACGCCCGGGCATACCCGTGGTATTCATTTCTATCGCCTCGATGCTCACCGTTATCTCGTCGACCTGCCAGGGTACGGCTACGCGGCTGGGCCGGGCGCCGAGCGCCGCCGCTGGGACGCGCGCATCAGTGCCTATCTCCAGACCCGCCGCTCTTTGCGCGGCCTGGTGCTGGTCTGCGACACGCGCCGTTTGCTGACACCCCTCGACCGGCAGCTGATCGCATGGTTCTCCCCGACGGGCAAGCCCGTCCACGTGCTGCTTACCAAGGCGGACAAGCTCCCGCCGGCACAGGCTCTGCTTGCGCTGACACGCTGCGAGGGCGAGCTTCGGGGTGAGGGTCCGGCGCTCACCGCGCAGCTCTTCTCGGGCCGTACGCGCGTCGGCGTGCCGGCGGCGCGGGAGATCCTCGGAGCCTGGCTGAAATGAGCGGTGGTGAATTTCCTGAGCCGGATCGTCAGGCTTGCCCCCGATGCAAGCGACGGTCGCGGCAGGCAATAAAAAACCCCCGGTTAAAGGGGAGTAAAACCGGGGGCGAAAAGCCTTAACTTGGAATTAAGGCGCCCGCTCAGGGAGGAGAAGCGGGAGACGATAAACATCGTCTACGCCATAGGACGTTTATAATGCGCGATAGTTCCCTGGCCGCTTAGCGAAGAAATGTTATGTTTTTCAAATGGATAGCAGATGACCCGCATTCTGGGTGAGTATCCGCGACGGCGCATGCGCAGGATGCGCCGCGACTCCTTCTCGCGACGCCTGATGCGTGAGTGCAGGCTCACCGTCGACGACCTGATCTACCCCGTATTCGTGATCGAGGGCAAGAACCGCGTGCAGGCGGTGCCCTCGATGCCCGGCATCAAGCGCTACACCATCGACCGGCTGTTGCCGCATGCCGAGCAATGCGCGACGTTGGGCATCCCCGCGCTCGCGATCTTTCCCGTGGTGGCGCCGGAGCAAAAGACACCGGACGGACGGGAGGCGGCCAATCCGAAGGGTCTGATTCCGCGCGCGGTGGCCGCGCTCAAACGGCGTTTCCCCGAACTCGGCGTGATCACGGACGCCGCGCTCGATCCCTATACCACGCACGGGCAGGACGGCGTGCTCGACGCCTCGGGCTACGTACTCAACGACGAGACCATCGCGGTTCTCGAAAGACAGGCGCTTGCCTGCGCTGCCTCCGGCGTGGATGTGGTGGCGCCGTCGGACATGATGGACGGGCGCGTCGGCGCGATTCGCGCCGCGCTCGACAAGCACCGCTACACCGGCACCCGGATACTCGCCTATTCGGCGAAATACGCATCCGGCTTCTACGGGCCGTTTCGCGACGCGGTGGGCTCGGCGAAGAGCCTCGGCCGCGGCAGCAAGCACACCTACCAGATGGACTATGCCAACAGCGACGAGGCGCTCTGGGAAGTCGGCCTCGACCTCAAGGAAGGCGCCGACATGGTGATGATCAAGCCCGGGCTGCCGTATCTGGACATCGTGCGCCGGGTCAAGGACGAATTCAAAGCACCTACCTTTGTCTACCAGGTAAGCGGGGAATACGCGATGCTGAAGGCGGCCGCGGCGCGCGGCTGGCTGGACGAGCGGCCGTGCGTGATGGAGGTGCTCACCGCCTTCAAGCGCGCCGGCGCCGACGGGGTCCTCACCTATTATGCGTTCGACGTCGCCGGCTGGCTGCAGACCGGCGCGTGAGCGCGCGCGAGCGGCGTTCAGGTGTCCGCGAGCAGTTGTTCGACCACCTGCAGCTTGGCGCGTTCGATCACCTTGCCCTCGAGGCTAGTCCTGAGGGGCACACGCAGTTCCCGCGACGAGAGCACGATAATCTCGATCTCGGTTCCCTGGTCATCCACCGTGTATACCGGCACGGTGCGTTGCTCTTCACCCGCATAGAGCCGGCTCTGCGCCGTCCGGTACGGGATCTGGCGGTCGATGAAGTAGAGTTCCACCGCCTTCACGTTGTCGGTAAAAAGCTGGAGCTTGACGTCGGCATACTTGCCCGCGTTGCCGTTCAGCACCGAGCCCGTGAGATAGGGATTGAACTGCGCCAGCTCGCGCATGGCCCGTACCGCGGCCAGGCGCAGCTCGCGCAGGCGGCTGCGGTGGGCCTGCTCGTGATAGAGCTGCCGGTGAAGGCGCAACGCAGCGTCGATCTCTTCGTTGGTGGGCAGCTCACGAGTGTCCGCCATCCCCGCCTGACGCGCCGCCTTGCGCTTGGCGAGCGCATAGTCCTCGATGCCGTCCTCGGCCATCAGGCGCGCGGCAAGGTGCGCGATGCGCACACGCGCATCGTTGCGGCCGGATTCTCGGGGCATGCAAACCTCAGAACAGTTGGTTACGCACCTCGTCGCGGGGGCGCTCCCCGCCCACGACGCCGCCCAAGAGCGTCTCGTGCTCGGGCGGCAGAAATTCCTGGTAGAAGTGGTCCATCAGCCCCCCGGAGCCATCCGCGACACGCAGCCCGGTTTCCGGGTGGACGCGCACCGCTACCACCCCGGGCGGCGGCACGAGCGGCTGCTCGGGCAGGCCCTGGAGCACCGCCCCCATGTAGCCCATCCAGATCGGAAGCGCGGCCTGCGCGCCGGTCTCATTGCGGCCGAGCGTCTTCGGCGTGTCGAACCCGATCCACGCAACCGCGACCAGATTCGAGTTAAAGCCGCAGAACCACGCGTCCACAAAATCGTTGGTGGTGCCGGTCTTGCCCGCGAGATCATCGCGCCCGAGCTTCATCGCGCGCACGGCAGTGCCCATGCGCACGACGTCACGCATGATGCTCGTCATGATGAAGGCGTTGCGCGCGTCGATCACGCGCTCGGCATCCACCCCGGCGACCACGGGTTTGCCCTGGAACAGAACGTTGCCACGGGCATCTTCCACTCTTTCGATGAAGTACGGCGGCACCCGGAATCCCCCGTTCGCGAAGGTTCCGTACGCCACCGCCATCTGTAGCGGCGTGACGTTGCCGGCGCCGAGCGCCATGGTGAGATAGGGCGGGTGCAGCTTGGGCTCGAAGCCAAAGCGCGCGATGTAGTCCTGCGCGTAGAGCGGCGAGATCGCCTGCAGTACGCGCACCGAAACGAGATTCTTGGACTTCACCAGCGCCGTGCGCATGCGCATCGGCCCCTCGAACTTGCCGTCGAAGTTCTTCGGTTCCCACGGCTCCGAGCCGGTCTGCGCGGCAGTGAACAGCAGCGGCGCGTCATTGATCACCGTTGCCGGCGTGAAGCCCTTCTCCAGGGCCGCCGAATAGATGAAGGGCTTGAAGCTGGAGCCGGGCTGTCGCAGCGCCTGGGTGACACGGTTGTACTGGCCGCGCCCGAAATCGAAGCCGCCGACCAGCGCGCGCAGCGCGCCATCGCGCGGATCCATCGCCACGACGGAGGCCTCGACGACCGGCAGCTGCGTGATGTGCCAGCGGCCCTTGTCGTCCTTTTGCACGCGGATGATCGCGCCGCGCCGGATCCGCTGGTTCGGGCTCGCTTTCTCGCCCAACATCCGGGATGCGAAGCGCAGGCCCTCTTCGCCGATCTCGATCCATTCGCCGCCCCGGCGATAGGCCTTCACCCGTTTGGGACCCGCCTCGACCACGACGGCGGCATGGATGTCATCGCTGTCCACCACGTCGTGCAGCGCGTCCTCCAGCGCCTCATCGGTCGGCTTGGCCGGAAGCTCGGCGTACCCCTCGGCGCCACGGTAGCCATGGCGGCGATCGTATTCCTGCACCCCGCGGCGCAATGCGACGTAGGCAGCCCTCTGGTGTGTAGTGAGCAGCGTGGTGTAGACGCGGATGCCCTTGGTATAGGCGTCCTCCCGGTAGCGCTCGTACATCGCCTGCCGCACCATCTCGGCGAAGTGCTCGGCCCTCGCCGTGAATTCGCTCACTTCCTTCCGGATGGCGAGCGTCTGCCGGTCGGCCTCCAGGTATTGCTCCTCGCTGATCGATTGCAGGTCACGCATGCGGCGCAGCACGTATTGCTGCCGCAGTTTCGCGCGCTTCGGGTTGACGACGGGATTGAAGCGCGAGGGCGCTTTCGGCAACCCAGCCAATAACGCCGACTCGCCGAGCGTCAGCTCGTCGAGCCGCTTGCCGAAGTAGACCTGCGCCGCGGCCGCAAAACCATAGGCGCGCTGGCCCAGGAAGATCTGGTTCAGGTACAGCTGCAGGATCTCGTCCTTGTCCAGGCTCGCCTCGATCTTGAACGCCAGCAGCATCTCGTTGAACTTGCGAGTCAGCGTTTTCTCTTTTGTTAAGAAGAAGTTACGGGCCACTTGCATGGTGATCGTGGAGGCGCCCTGGCGCACGCCGCCCGAAATGAAGTTCGAGATCGCGGCACGGGCGACCCCCACGTAGTCCACCCCACGATGTTGGTAGAAACGCTCGTCCTCGGCCGCAAGGATGGCCGCGATCAGCGGCTTCGGCACCTCGTTGATGGTGACGACCGCCCGGCGTTCCTCCCCGAACTCGGCGATCAGTCGGCCCTCCGCGCTATAAACCCGCAGCGGGATCTTGGGCTGGTAGTCGGTGAGGACTTCGAGCGAAGGCAGGGTCGGATAGACCATGGCGGCTGCGAATGCGACCAGCATCAACGCCGCGAGGCCGGCGGATAGCAGCAACAGGAATGGGAACGCCCACCAGCGTATGGACATGGCCTAGAGCCTAAGGTGGGGCATGTTGTAATTCTGCAACAAACGCGAATCCGGCGCAGCCCGGAGTGTGGAACATCGCACAGCGCCGCAACTGCCGAACCAGTAAGCTATATTTCGAGCGGCCCGGTAATTATAAAGCGAGGCCATCCGGAAAGAAAACGGGCCCAAATCGCTTTACATGCAAAATAGTTGTTGCTAGCATTTAAAGTAAACTGTGGGATTATGTCCCCATTGACCTATGATAAAAGGGAAATTTAACATCAATCTCGACGCGATCGAGGGCTGGTTCAAGCGACGTGATCCCCAATTTCAGTAGCAGTTTGATTTAGAGTCCACCCCGTCAAACTGTAGCCGATTCGACCGTTTCCTGGTTCGCCTGTAGGGCAAGCTTCGCGGCGTAGACTGCGGGTGGCACCTTG
>Ga0194131_10000122_pt1 | contig 117234 bp, 97 predicted proteins | sample TA2KigO120mmetaG_FD_148631 | JGI IMG/M metagenome (GOLD analysis project Ga0194131, IMG submission 148631) | Freshwater microbial communities from Lake Tanganyika, Tanzania - TA2015053 Kigoma Offshore 120m | ecosystem: Environmental > Aquatic > Freshwater > Lake | place: Tanzania: Lake...
TCGCTCGGTAGCTCGGCCTACAACTACAGCGGCGCTGCGTTCGGCTCCGCGCAGATCGGGCCCGAGTCGTTCGGCCCCACCGCGGGTCCGGCACTCACGACGACCATTGGCCTGCAGTTCCGCTTCAACCTCAGCGCCGGGGACAGCGTGTCGTTCTCCAGCCTGTTCAACGTCGTCCCCGCGCCAGGAGCCGTGGCGTTGCTGGGTGCTGCCGGCTGCATCGGGTCTCGACGTCGTCGGTGAGGCAAGCAGATCAACAAGACCTTCCTGAGTACGCCGAGGTGACAGCGCGTGATGGAAGGCAGGGTGGCGGAGGTGGGCCATCCGGGAGAGTTCCGACAGGGGATCCAAGGGAGACCAGCGTGCCAAGGCAGGCTGGGTGAAGCAGGAGGGAAGAAGAGACATGAACCGACACCATCGCAACGCCGTCATCGCCACCACGCTGTTGGCCTCGTCCACAGCCTCGGCAGCGATCTCGGCCAATGCAGCCACCTTCAGCCTTACAGCCAACGGTACTGCGCAGACCGTCAACAACAGCGCGGTGGACCTGGGCGACGGTCGCTTCGCACACACAGGATTCTGGGCAAACAACGGGATGCTTGTGCAGTGGTCGAACCTCATCACGAGTTACTCGGTGGTGAGTGGTGTTGAAACCGCCTATGTGTCCGGTGGCTTCACCGTCAAGAACAACAACGCCACGAACCCCCTGTTGCTCGATCTCAGCGTGCTTATGGCGGGCACCATGGGGTGGGGCGGGACCTACACGGGTTCGGCCGGCGGACAGGGCGTGAATTTCTCGTTCAACCAAGGCACGCTCGGTGCCGTGAACGGCGCCCCTGTGTGGGCTGGGCTGATCAATGGATCGCTCGTCGGTGGTGCGATCACCTCGACCCAAACCGTCAACCCCTTCTCGCTCGCGAGTTTCGCGCCGCAGTCGTTCAACGGCTCGGCTGGCTCGGTGACAAATGGTGTGGGCATGCGCCTGCGCCTCACGATCTCGGCCGGGATGGAATCGAGTTTCAGCGGGACCTTCGCTGTGTCGGTCCCTGCACCAGGGGCCGTGGCGCTGGCTGGTGCTGTCGGACTCCTCGGCGGCCGTCGCCGCCGTTAACGGGCTCTTTCTTCCTGTCATCGCGGAGGGAGCGGTGACATCTACCCACGCGACCCACGGCGCTCCCCACGAGCGCCGTGGATCGTTTTTGCCGAGGACGCCCTTCGGGCTCATGTTCGTCAGAGCAACAGCACAGTCCTCGTGGGCGGGGTGGATCGCCGCAGCACATGCGTGAAGGTCGTCAGCGTGCGCCGATCCGCTCAGGGAACCCTGAGATCCTTGGCCTGGGGCAAGTCGCTGATCGACGCGATGCCGAAGGTGCGCAGGAACTCACCTGTCGTGCCATACAGCATGGGTCGGCCGATCTCTTCGCTGCGGCCCACGATCCGCACCATGCGGCGCTCCATCAGGCTGCGCAGCACTTCACCGCAGGCCACACCACGGATCGCCTCGATGTCGGCGCGCAGGATGGGTTGCCGATAGGCCACGACGGCCAGTGTCTCCAGGGCGGCTTGCGTCAAGCGGGCTTGTGCCCGTTCTCCCCTCAGCCTCGCCACGACCGGACCGAGCGCCGGGATCGTCATCACCTGACGACCACCCGCCACCTGTTCGATGCGAAATGTCCGGGCCGTCGCCTCATAGCCAGCATTGAGCTCATCGATCGCCGCACGGACCTGCGGTGCACCGAGCTCGAGGCCCAGCACATCGGCGATGCGACCATCGGCCATCGGCCGATCCGCCGCCAAGAGCACGGCTTCAACGCGCTGGGACAGCGGCCGATCGGCACAGGGTGCCTCGTGTGACGGCGTAGGCTCGGTCTCGTGCTCGCTCACGAGCCCCGACCGGCAAGGGCAATACGGGCCGCTGCGCGACGCTGCGCACGCTCGATCTGCTCGCGCTGCTCAAGGGTGAGTGGGGCGGGATTGGTGGCACTCGCACGGGCGTTTGCCTCGGCAAGATCGGTCTGCGCCTTGCCGGCGTCGATCGAGCCCGCATCCTCGGCACCATCGACCAGCAGCGTGAGGGCATCACCCTGCATCTGTGCGAAGCCGCCGTCGATCACGAACCACCGTGACTGGCCGCTGGCCAGGTCAAGACGCGCCGCACCGGGCCCGAGCTTGACAAGGAACGCGCTCGCCCGGGGTGCAACGCCCTTCTGGCCATCCCAGGCCTGGAAGGTGGCGTAGGTGACCTGCTCGTCGAGGAGCGCGTCGGATGGGGTGACGATGGTGCAGCGGAAGTTGGCCATGGGTGCTCCGTGGGTCGGGAATGGTAGTGGCTCGACACGGCCGGGTGCATCGCTGATTGTGGGGCCGGGAATGCGGAAATCCCCATCGCTGCCTACTGTGGCGGGCCCCGCAGGGCCAACGCGCTGTTGCGATAGCGGGGATCGGCCGTCACCTCACGCACGATCCACGGGGCGAGCCATGCCGGTGGATCGATCGTGGTGTCCACGCTTGGCAGCTCGACTTCGGCCAACCAGAGGTCGAGGCCGATGAAACCGTCGATCTCCCAGCGTAGCGATCCGTGCGGCACGACATGCCGGATCTTGCTCAATCGCCGACCAACCGTCTGCGGCCAGAGTTCATCGAATGCTGCCGGCTCAAGCGCGTATTCCTCCTCGTGGCGCACCAGACCCATGCCGGACTTGCGGGTCATGGTGCAGTGCACGGTGCCGCCCGGACCGATCGCGCGACGCAGGCGTGCACCATGGCGCACGCCGTCGGGCCCGAGGAGATACCCCTGCTCGATCCGGATCGCTGTCCGCGCATCAGGAAGTGCAGGCTCACCGCGCAGGAGCCACACACGCTCGATCTCAAGGTGTCCGCTCATGTGTTCGGTCATGTCTTCGCCCGCACGAGCATTCATGCACCGCGGAGGGACAAGAGCGGCGCACACTGGGCCATGAGGTTCGCGAGTACGAGTTTCTGGTTCACATTGCTCGATACCGAGTGCTCGGCATCGATGAGTGCATCGACGCATGCCGTCAAGGCATCGACACGATCGGTGGAGCCTGACCTCGACGCTGCGACCATCCGCTGCTGGACGATGCGCCCGAGCACGGCCATGAGCAGGCCGAGTGCCTTGCGATTGGCAGCATCCTTGCTGGCGTCAGGATTGGCCTTCACCACCCGCTCGGCAAAGGTCGACACGAGTTCAGACATCGTCTCGGCCATGGCGGGGGCGACCGTGCCGCGCTCGAGGTCCGCGACCATGGCCTGGAGCTGCTGGTTCCATGCGTGCAAGCCATGCTCGATGGCCTCGAGCGCCAGGCCCGGGCTGCCGCCCGCGAAGCCGATGACCCACTCAAGCGCCGGGGTGGCCGGATCGATCCGGCGATCGACCCACGCCTGCATGGACCCGGGATCAAGCGGACCGCATGGCACGCGCTGGCAACGGCTGCGAATCGTGGGCAGCAGCCGATCCTCGTGCGAGACCACGAGGATGATCGTCGTGTACTGCGGCGGTTCCTCAAGGGTCTTCAGCAGCGCGTTCTGGCCATCGGTGTCGAGCAGTTCCGCTTCGTCGATGATGAAGACCTTGCCCGCACCGAACACCGAGGAGTGCGAGACGCGCGACTCGTGCACATGTCCATCGCCCGATGAGCCCCCGATCATTCGCTCACGCAAGAGGCCAATCGGGATGTTGAGCTGCTTGCGGTCGCGCAGTTCCCGGTCGGCGCTGGTGGCCGCGAGTTCCTTGCGGATGAGATGGACATCGGGGTGCGTGCCCTGACGCAAAAGGTCCGCACTGCGGGAGTCGCGCAGTGGTGTGAAGGTGCGCAGGCACTCAGGGGTCGAGTCAGGATCGACCAGGAGCGCCGCGAAGCGCACCGCAAGCGTGCACTTGCCCACGCCCATCGGCCCCGACACGATCCAGGCGTGGTGCGGCCGACCCGAACCGAGCGCCTGGGCAAGCCGGCGCTGGGCGATGTCCTGGCCGAGCACACCGTCGTCAAGTGCCACGCGCGCAAGCGCCGAGAGCACACCATCGCCACCTGGTGGTGGTGGCTCTGGGATCGACTCGGTACGGCGGCGCGGAGCGGCCTTGCCCGCCTGTCGTGACTTGCTCACTTGGGCACCTCGACCAGCGTCGGTGGCTGCGCGCGGAGCTTGCTCGGATCGCTCTTGTCGTAGGGCAGCATCAGCGGCTCACCATTCACCAGGTGCTTCGGGAAGCGTCGGAGCACGGCTTCAACCTCGGCTGAGTAGAGCGTGCTGCGTGGGTCGTAGGCATCCTTGCCGAAGACGCCAACGCACACACAGCTGGTCTTCGTGCCGCCGTCGTGGAACACATAGGCCTCGATGCCTCGCGTGCGCAGCTGCTTGCAGTACGAGTCGGCGCGCTGCTTGACCTCGGCGCGTGAGAGTTCACCGGATCCAAGATCGCTCCACACGGCAACCTGCACTGAATAGAGTGGATTCTGGTTGGGGAATCGTTCCCGCGCACGGCGGATGTCGAATTGTCCCATCACTCCCGGACTGGCTTCGAAGCGCGTGAGCATCGCCAAGGCAAAGGGTCGCGCTTGGCCATCGACGATCTGCTTGATCTGATCCAACTGCTGCTTGGCGCGTGGGTCGGTCGGGCCAGAGAATGTGCCCATGAGCACCGCGCTGCCGCCACCCACTTGACGCACATAGGCACCGTCGAGCTGGGACCAGCGTGAGCGGATCGACTTCAGCGCCGACTGGGCGCGTGCGGCGTGATCTGCCTGCGAGAAGGTCAGCAGGACGATGCCCCAGGCTTCGCCGTCACCATCAGGATCAAGATCCGAGGTTGCGCTTGAACGAGCGGATCGCGGTGTGCCAAGGTCGATCGGCTGCGGCGCCAGATCGTCGGCCGTGGGCTGGCTTTCGGCCTTGGGCCGGGATCCGGTCGGCGAGGACCGTGTGGGTGACGCTGCTGACGCTGTGGGACCTTCGCCGGTTGCCGTTGGTTGCGTCCCCCCGGGATCTGCTGACGGTGCAAAGCGCTTCGGTGGGAGGCGCGTGGTGGCGCTGGCCCCCTGCTTGCCCTTTGGGGTTGCGGGTTCGGGAAGTTCGTCATCCCACTGCAGGCTTGTGGACTCGCTCGCCGCCGCAGGCTTGGGTTGGGTTGACGCGGGGCCACCACAGGCTGGAATCAAGCTGGCCGCCAGAATGAGGCCGAAGCCAAGGATTGAAACTCTTGTTTTATTGGCCATTTCACTCTGCCGGATGTGAGGTTCGCCCTAGGGCGGTTGCGGGTCCGGATTGTAAGCGGATTTGTTTGGATTTCGTGCGAAAGTCGTCGCTGGTGGCGTTGAATCACTCAAGATCGGAAGGGTTCTGTGTCGATACCGTCCTTTGCGGCTCATACATCCTGTTGTGTGTGATCTAGCCGCAACCACCATGGATGTCCACGACAACCTTGGGCGGTGCCGAGGAAGGACTCAAGGCCCGTCTACTTGGAGTTTGCCATGTCGATTGACTTGCGAAACGACGGCACCTCAGCCCTGAGCGCGGCCCCAACCTTTTCGGATCGTTCCTCATCCTGCGGTTCGACCGCCGCTGCCCACGGACTGCGGCTGAACGCCGAGTGTTGTGGTGGACCTGCACCCGCCGGCGATGAACCCACCCCCGCTTCCGAACATGATCGGCGCCTGGATCAACTCCGCGCCATGCCTGATGTGCGTCAGGCCAAGATCGCCAAGATCAAGGAACAGCTCCAGCAAGGGTCCTACGACCCTGATGTGGTCCTGAACAAGGCCATCGAGCGCATGCTCGACGAGATGGACTGAACGCCGCCTGCGCGGCCTCCACAAGCCACTGACCGTCACGGAATGATGGTCAGCCGAACAGTGCCGCCCGTGAGCGGGCGCTGTTCATCGATCTATGCTGCGGTCCATGACCACCATGACCTGCGGTGTGCTCGGGCTGATCGTGTCGACTGTCGTGGCACAAGTGGCGCCACCCAACGGCATGCGCGTGAGCGATGTACGGCACGATGCACTGGTGCACTGCACCGTGGTCACGCAACCGGGCACGGTGATCCTTGACGCCACGATCGTGATGAAGGATGGCTGGATCGTCGCGGTGGGTCCCTCTGGCTCCACGGCGATCCCCGCTGGTGCAACCGCACATGACTGCACCGGACTGATGGCCTACGCAGGATTCATCGAGCCCTACCTGCCTATCGACACCACCGCCCAGGCGCGTGCCGCAGCATCGCAGGCCGACGCCCACTGGAATGCGCGCGTCACGCCGCAGGTCCGTGCGCGTGATGCCCAGTTCCCGGCAGCCTCCATGCGTGAAAGCCTCCGTGATGCCGGCTTCTGCGTCGCCGCAGCCTGGCCATCGGTTGGTGCGTGGCGAGGCAGCGGCGCAGCGATGACGCTCGCGGACGACGACACGCACGTGATGTGGGTCGGCCATGATCTTGGCCAGGTCGCTGCCTTCGATCGATTCACGCCACCCGAGGGCCAGGAACCACCCTTCGACAGTGCGCGTGCCGTGGTGTATCCCGCATCGCGCATGGGGGCGATCGCGCTCGTGCGACAGGTCATGCGCGATGCTGCGTGGAACGCGCAAGCCGCCGCAGCGTGGAACGCCCAGCCAACGGGCCAGGATCCACCGCGCGCCAGCGCTGCGTTGGCGGCGCTCGCGCCGTGCCTCCCTGGGCCCGGTGCCCGCGCGCTGCCCTTGGTCGTCGAATGCAGTGATGAACACGCCGTCCTCCACACCAAGGGCCTGTTGGACGAGGCGGGCTGGACGGGGTGGTGCGTGGCGAGTGGCCTCGAGTTCCGGGAGCTTGATGCGGTCGTGGCCACACGGCTGCCGCTCGTGGTGCCTCTGGACTTCGCGAAGGCTCCCGACCTCACCAACCCCAGGCGTGCCGACCAGATCTCGCTGCGTGAGTTGGGGACCTGGGCATGCTCACCCATGAATCCGGCGCTCCTGGCGGGGCGCGGAGTCACGGTGGCGCTGACCACCCATCGGCTGAAGGACCGCGGCGACCTGCACGCACGCCTGCGCACGGCCGTGGAGCATGGGCTCTCGGCCGATGAGGCACTTGCTGCGCTCACCACCACGCCAGCCACATTGCTTGGGCTTGGGACGACGCATGGTCGCATCGCTCCCGGCTGCATGGCCAACATCGTGCTCATGGAGGGGGCGCTCGCCTCCAAGGACACACAGGTGCGGCGGGTCTGGGTCGCCGGTCGGCAGTCGATCGTCAAGCCGAAGCCGGTCCTGCCGATCGATGGCGGCTTCGTGATGACCTCGGGTGATCGATCGCTGCGCGGCTCGATCAACCTGGTCAAGGGAACCGTCAGCCTGATGAAGCCGCCCGCCGAGGGTGCCGAGGCCAGCTCGAAACCGGAGTTCGTGAAGGCCGACAAGGTCGATCTTGGCCAACGCATGATCTCGTTCGTGGCGCCAGCCGGGACGCTCGACGCCACGGCGCGTGTCCGGATGGTGGGCGAGGTCGATGGCACGACCATCCGGATCGAGGGCGTGACGCCGCGGGGCGATCGCACGGTCTGGACGATGATCGCCGATGCAACCGTACCCACCGACGACAGCCCGAAGACCACGGCGAATGGAGGGGAGGAAGATGATGGTGCGAAGGCCGTCCCTGATGCGCCCAAGGGCAACGATGCTGCATCGCAGGACGACGGGTCATCGGCCCCGAAGGATCCGCGTCATCCTGCCGCACTGACCCTGCTCTCGACGGCACCCTTTGGGGATGCGGGTGTTCGCTTCGACCGGACAGCCAAGGGTGACCGCGCTCCACGCGCGATCCAACGCACGGTCTTCCGCAACGCCACCGTCTGGACCAGCTCCGCCGCGGGCATCATGGAGGGTTGCGATGTGCTCATTGACGGTGGCAAGGTCGCTGCGATCGGTCGTGCGCTCGCCGTGCTTGCCGGCACCCAGGAGCTCGACTGTGCCGGGCGGCACATCACTCCCGGCCTGATCGATTGCCACAGCCACACCGGCGTGCTGGGCGAGGTCAACGAGTGGACGCAGGCGTGCACCGCGGAGGTGAGCATCGGTGACGTGATCGATCCCACCGACATCAACTGGTACCGGCAACTCGCCGGTGGCCTGACCGCGGCGAACCAACTGCACGGAAGTGCCAACCCAATCGGCGGACAAAACAGCGTGGTCAAGCTCAAGTGGGGTGAGCCGGCATCCGCCTTCCTGATTCCCGATGCCAAGCCCGGCATCAAGTTCGCCCTGGGCGAGAATGTGGTACGGCCACGCGATCGCTACCCCGATACCCGCATGGGTGTCGAGGCATACATGCGTGATCGATTCCGTGCAGCGGCCGAGCAACGCGCGGCACTCGCTCACTGGAATGCGCTGCCGACCGCCACGCGTTCGCGCACCGTTCCACCGCATGTGGATGACGAACTCACGGTGCTTGGTGAGATCCTCGTCGGCGAGCGCGTCGTGCATTGCCACTCCTACCGCCAGGACGAGATCGTGATGCTGCTGGATCTTGCCGACGAGCTCGGATTCAAGGTGGCCACGCTGCAGCACATCCTCGAGGGCTACAAGGTTGCCGACCGCATCGCACGCCATGGTGCGGGGGCGAGCAGCTTCAGTGACTGGTGGGCCTACAAGATGGAGGTCATGGATGCCGTCCCGCACAACGGCGCGGTCATGGCGGGCCAAGGGGTGCTCACGAGCTTCAATTCCGACAGCGACGAACTGGCGCGACGGATGAACACCGAGGCCGCGAAGGCCTGTCGCTACGGCGGGCTCGAACCCGCGGAGGCCCTGAAGTTCGTGACCATCAACCCGGCGATCCAATTGGGGATCGGGCACCGCACCGGCAGCCTCGAGGTGGGCAAGGATGCGGATCTGGTCGTGTGGACCACCGATCCATTGTCGAGCTACGCGATCTGCGACCAGACCTGGATCGAAGGCGTGAAACGCTTTGACCGCGCAGAGGACCGCGTGCGTCGCACGGAGGATGCTGCCCTTCGCGCCCAGTTGCTCGAGGCGGCGTTCGAGCGCGGCGCGATGGATCGACCGCCGACCAAACCCGAGTCGGAGGGTGGCGATCAACGCCGCGGGCCGACGCTGCTTGCCCGCATGCTTGAGACACGCGAGGAGGCGTTCTGGGAGATGTACCGACGAGGCCAGGACCCGGGCGCCGTGCGTTCCGGTGAGTGCGGATGCGGTGCAGCGATGAGCATCTTCGGTGGAGGTGACCGGTGAGAGCCATCATCCTGAGCCTGGCACTGTGTGCGACCGCGTACGCCCAGAATTCGACGGCGCCCAGCCCCGCTCCCGGGCAGGTGACCTGCATCCGCAACATCACCGTCCACACGATGGACCCCGGCTTCACCGTGATTCCCGATGCCGCGGTCCTGATCGGCGTCGATGGTCGCATCGAACGCATCGTGCCGGCTGCGCAGGCGCCGCAGGACGGTGTGCTGGTCTTCGATGGCCGGGGTCGACACCTGTGGCCGGGCTTCATCTCGAGCGCCACCACGATGGGCCTGATCGAGGTGCAGCAGGTCCGCGCGACGGATGACCGGACGGAAGTCGGCCAGTTCCATCCCGAGGTCGAGGCCTGGGTCGCCATCAATCCTGACAGCGATCTGCTGGCTGTCGCAAGAGCCAACGGGATCCTTGGTGCGCTTGTCTTCCCGCAGGGTGGTCGCGTGAGCGGCACGGCCAGCATGATCAGGCTCAACGGGTGGGATACCCACGACTTGGTCTTGCGAAAGGACAGTGGCGTCATCGTTCGTTGGCCGGCCACCGAACCGACGGTGCAGTGGTGGACGCGCTCGACGCCTGATGACCAGGCCAAGCGGATCAACCGCGACCTTCGAGAGGTGCGGGAGTTCTTCAGCCGCGCCAAGGCCTATGTTGCCGCGCGTGATGCCGGATCGACCAAGGTCGACGACCTGCGGTTCGAGCGGCTGCGTCCTGTCCTCTCAGGCAAGGCGCCCATCTACCTCGAAGCCAGCAGTGCCGGCCAGGTCGCCAGCGCAGTGACCTGGGCCATCGCCGAGGGCTTCAGGCCGGTCATCGTCGGCGGTCCGGGTGCGCTCGACCAGGCGGATCTGCTGCGCGCGCACGAGGTGCCCGTGATCGTCATGGGGGTCCACCGCGTGCCGCGGTGGGCGCACGAGGCCTGGGACGCTGCCTTCACGCTGCCGGCACGACTGGCCGAGGCGGGCATCCGGTTCTCGATCGCCACCGGCGATGAGCCGAGCAACGACCGAAACCTGCCGCACCACGCCGCGACGGCCGTCGCTCATGGCCTGCCGCATGACCGTGCCGTGGCCGCCATCACGCGTGATGCGGCCATGATTGCAGGTGTCGGCGACCAACTCGGCTCGATCATGCCCGGCATGCGAGCCAGCGTGATCCTCTGCAGCGGCGACCCGCTCGATGTGCGCACCCCCGTCGAGGCTGCTTGGATCGACGGGCGACAGCTGGATCTGTCGAATCACCAGACCAGGATGCTCGAGAAGTACCAACGGAAGTACGACGCACCCAAGCCTTGATGGACGCACGACGGCTGCGCGCGAAGCGCGGCCCCGTGCAGGATCCCATGGGGCGCGCCGCGGTCAGGCTGCGTCGATGACCGAATAGCGGTCGAGGTTCAGGGTGACGAGCTCGCCGTCGTCCTTGCGCAGCTCCAGGCGATCGAGCCAGAGGCGATCCTGGTGGGCATGCGCGAACCACGAGCCGGTCTTGGCCTGGCGCCAACGGATCACGACGCCCTCGACCGCGGTGGTCCACACCTGGGCGACTTGGGGCATCTGCTGCATCACGCGCACGCGCGTGCCGGGCTGGAGCGCGAGTCCTTCGAACATGGTCGGGAAGTATAGCCGTGCCTCATGCAAGATCGGTCGGTGCGACGATCGATCGGCAGAGTCCGTCGCGCCATGACGCGCCGCAACGACGCGCAAGCAGTGCATTGACCTGGTCGAGGCTGACGCCACGCAGATCGGAGGTGAGTTCATCGAGCGAACGCAGTCGCCCATAGGTGAACCAGTCGCTGGCCAAGGCCATGGCGCGGGCCGATGTGCTTTCCTCACTCATGACCATGCGGCTGAGGATGCCGGTACGGGCACGCTCGAGCTCCTCGGCATCGATGCCCCGCTCAAGGCGCTCGAGTTCGCGCAGGATGCAGTCCAGGGTCTCTTGTGCCCGCTCGGAACGCGACCCGGCGTAGATCATGACACGACCAAGATCCCGGCCGCCGGAGTAGGAACTGCCCACGCTGTAGCACAGCCCGCGGCGTTCGCGCACTTCGTCGAAGAGCCTGCTGCTTGAGCCTCCGCCGAGGACGCGGGTGGCAAGCCGCATGGCGTGGCGATCCTCATCGCGCGCGCTGGGTGCATCGAGCGAGAGCGCCATGTGGGTCTGGGAGGTCGGCATCACCTCGATGTGGCGCGTCGAGCGCGGTGATTGGCCCGGGACCATCGTGGTCGAGGATCCGGCCCACCCAGCGAGCGCTTGGTCAAGCACGGCACAGGCCGCGTCATGATCCACATCACCGGCAAGACCGATCAGCGTGCCGCCCGGAGTGCAGCGACGATGCCAAGCTGCGTGCAGTCCATCGGCGGTCAGCGCTCGAATGCCCTCCGGCGTACCCAGCCCCGACCGGTTGAAGGGCGCGGGCATGCTGATCCGCAGGAGGTGCTGTGTGCATAACTGTTGTGGTTCGTCGCGGATTGCAGCGATGGCCTGCAATCCAAGGGCCTTCGCTTGTTCGACACCATCAGGATCCATGCGTGGCGATCGCACCATCTCCCCCAGGCACGCCAGCATGTCGTTCGCCTTGGGACCCGTGGTCACGGCCGACAGGTTCACATGGTGCATCGAGGCTGCGGTGTTGCGCTGCACTCCCAGGACATCGAGTCGCCGGGCCAACTCCTCACTCGTACTGCGTTCAGTGCCACGAAGGAGCATCTCGGCGCACATCGCGCTCTCTCCCTCTCCGGCTGCGCCGTCTGGATCGCCCGAGGTACCGACGGGCGAAAGCCATGCGACACTGACGCTCGACATCGACGGCATGTGCTCGGAGAGCAGCCAGGCCCCACAGGTCAACCGGGTCGATCGGAGCGGTTTGGTCAGCGTCATGTCCTTGCTCCGGCCTGGTGACCAAGACGATGGTCGAGCCAGTCATCCATGGTCACCAGGCCGCTGGGCCGGCCATGAAGCCAGTGCGCCAGGCGCAACGCGCCGATCGCGAAGAGCTGGCGACCGATGGCATCATGCTCGATGCGGATCATCTCGAATGGTCCCGCAAACTGCACGGAGTGTGTACCGATCGTGTCACCCGCACGGATGCTGTGGATGCGTGACGGTGGCACCGGAATCCCCGACCCGGCGCTGACTGCGTCGGCCAGGGTCAGCGCGGTACCGGACGGAGCGTCGGCCTTGCGGTGGTGGTGGTGCTCGATGAGGTCGACCGCATACTCCGATCCGAGCAGGCGAGCGGCGTCACGGCAGAGCCGACGCGCCACCGCGACGCCCAAGGAGGTGTTTGGGGCGACCATCACGCAGATTTTTTTTGCGGCCCCCAGCACGGCCTCCCGAGCCTCGTCGTCAAGCCCCGTCGTGCAGGAAAGCAGCGCCGCTCCGTGTTCGGTCGCCAGGTGCGACGCTCGGATCGCGCCACGAGCGCTGCTGAAGTCGATCACACAGTCGATCGCTGCAACTGCTTGCGAATCAACGGTTTTTGTATCCATCTCCAGGACCGTCCGGCACCGCAATGATGGATCCGTCGCTGCTTCGATGACCGCGCGACCCATTCGGCCGGATGCTCCGACGATGGCGATGTTGGTCATGGTGTGTGTCATGGATCGCGTCGGCGGTGAGTCGTGTCAAGGCCCCTGCTGACCCAAAATCAAAGATTTTGGATCAAGCCCCTTTCCAACTCCCGTCGATAACGGTACAACATGTGTGGTCACCGAGGTAACGCTGCGCGCCTCGACTGACTCTCCGACCCGAAGCGTGGCCAACATGGAGCCCATCACCATGGCTAAGAAGAAGGCTAAGAAGAAGGCCGCGAAGAAGTCCGCCAAGAAGTCGAAGTGATTCGGCGGTAGGCCAAGCAAGACACCAAGGGCCGGCCATGAGCCGGCTCTCGGTGTTTTTGGGCGCATTACACTTCGGCCCGCCCGCACCACCAACGCCCATGCCGCATGTCATTGCTGAACCGTGCATCGCCACCAAGGACGCCAGCTGCGTCGAGGTCTGTCCTGTCGATTGCATCCACCCCACCAAGGGCGAGGGCTCGTTCGCCGGAGCTACGCAGCTCTACATCGATCCGGCCACCTGCATTGACTGCGGACTGTGTGTGGATGAGTGCCCGGTCCGGGCCATCTTCCCCCAGGACGACCTGCCCGAGGAATGGAAGAAGTACATCCAGATCAACGCGGATCACTACACGAAGTGATCGGGGCCGACTTGATCGGTACCCGTCGCCACATGGCTCGCTGGGTGGCTGATGCGGATTCCGCCTTGGAATCCGAGCCAATCCCGGTCCCTGCCGCTCACTCGTCGTCGGGCGCTTCCTTGTTCACGCCGCTGGAGGCATCAGGCCGCTCGGTCCAGTCCTCGCAGCGCCCCGCGAGGTTGATCTCACTGGGCATGGTCTTGCGATAGCCGAGCTTGCGGGCGACTTCGAGCACATCGGTCCAACTCGGGAAAGGCTTGCCATTGACGCGCTTGAACGCATCGATGGCCATGAGCCACATGTACTGTTCGCGGCTCATCTCGCCCTCTTCGGCGCTGCGGATGAAGTCGGTGAGTCGGCGGCCGGGACCACGGCGGCGCTCCAGGTTGGTCGGTGACGCCGGTGCGGCGTCGCGGCGATCCTCGCCACCGCGTCGCTCCTTCATTCCGTAGCTGGGCTCAGGCTTGGCTGGGTCGTACGGGTCGCTCATGGCGTGGTCCTCCGCGCCGGACGGATCCGCGCGCATCCCTACACTCTACAGTGCGTCACCCCCATGAGCACCCTGCCCGACGAGGATGGATTGAACTGGTTCGAAGCTGCTTTGGGCTGGCTTCTTCCCGGCTACGGGCTCATCCGGCTCGGCCATCGTCGCCGTGGTATCTGGGCGATGGCGGCTGTGCTCGGTCTGTTCACCTCTGGCACGTTGATTGGTGGACTGGACTCGGTCGACCGGCGCGAGGATGGGCTCTGGTTCGTCATGCAGGCCGGCGCCGGACCGGTCGCGTTCGCTGCCGACTGGGGCAACACACGGCTCATCAAGAGCGGGCACTTTGGCCGGCTCGTCGAGACGCCACCATCGCGGCTCATCGATCGCGGCTCGCAGCCGCGGGTCAGCACGCTCAAGTCCATCACCTATTCAAACGAGATTGGCACGCTGTTCAGCGCGTTGGCTGGCCTCATGAATGTCTCTCTTGTCCTGGACACGCTTCAACGCCGCCGGACCGAGGAAGCAAACTCATGACGGCCCTTGCCTGGATCCCGATCCTTGAGCCTGTCGATCTGGGGCGGCTCTGGTGGCTGCTCATCGTGCCATTGTGCTTCGGCATCGCCATCGTCTATCGCGCCGTGAAGGCACCATCCATGGACCGCTTCCTGCCCGGTGTGCTCCGGCTCACGGCCAACATCCTTGGCGTGATGGCGCTTCTGGCTGCGCTCGTCTTCGTGGTGGTTTACGGTGCGCTACCGCTCTTGCCGGCGGATTGACGGGTCGCCAGGACAACCAGCACCATTGGCGCGGCGATGGTGAGCCAGCACACCACCACACCCGTCATGCCAACCCACGACCGTACCGACGCACCATCGGCTGATTGGCCCCAATCGCGCACGGCACGCCGGAGCGACTGACAGGGCTCCTCATTCTCGGCGATTGGGGGGAAGAAGTGCTCGGTGTCCGTGGCGACCCACTGACAGAAGGACCACCGGACCGGCCATCCCAGCGCGACCGTCCCAACCCTGCGCTCCGCGGCCGATTCCGGCACGATCGGCAGGTCGAGCCACGCAGGAAGCCCAGGATCGGGCGTCTGGTCGGGCGCGTCGTCCTCGGCCTCGAGGTTGATCCACTCGACACCCGGACTGGATGCGCCATTGGCAACCCACAGGATGCCCCGAGCAGCAACGGCGTCGGTGAAGGACGGCTTGCACTGATCAACCTGTGAACCAAGGATCATGGGCTGCGCAGCAACGCCGAGTGCAGCCACCAGGCCGATCACGATCAACTTGGTCCGTCGTGACATGGCCATGGTGGACTCACGCCTTGGGCCTGCGGACACCACCGCCTGGCTTCTGGTCGGGCATCAGAGGCTGTTTGCGCATCAAGCCGCGCAACTTCTTGCTGCTGGCCATTCGCGAGATCCGATCGACCTTGCCTGAGCGGCGAGGCTTCTGGGGACCTCGCGGACCCTTGCTGCTCCAGGAGGGTCGATCACCACGCTGGTTGGACGGGCGCGGATCAGTGGCGGGTTGGGCGGCTCCGTCCTTGGTACGACCCGTGGCTGCGGGTCGACGCGACCCGTGTGTCGCCCTGGACGATCGGGCGCCGCGCTCAGGCGATGTGGATGCCGTGGCGGTCCGACGGCCCTTGTTCTGGACTCCGAACTCCGCGAGGTCCGGGGCGGTACGCGCCGGAATGTCGACCCCGGCGAAGTCGCCGATGCGCTTCCAGCGGTCAGCATCGAGCCCTGCGACGAAGGTCACGCTCTGGGCCTTGCCGCCACCATGGCCGGCGCGACCCACGCGATGCACGAAGTCCTCAAGCATGATCGGAACGTCGTAGTTCACGACAGCCTTGATGGCCGGCACATGCAGACCGCGCGCTGCGACATCGGTGGCCACAAGCACCTTGGCTGAACCCGACGCGAAGGCCTCGAGCGCCTGGTTGCGGCGGGTCTGAGAGAGGTCGCCATGCAGCATCGCCACCGCAACGCCGTGCCGGCGCAGTGCACCATCGACCCAACCCACGCGGCGGCGCGTCCGGCAGAAGACTGCAACACCGTTGCGCCGCTCGTTCTTGAGCCACCAGAGCAGCATCGCAACCTTGTGTTCGTCCTGGACAAGGAAGGCATCATGGCCAACCTCGGTGGCAGGAGCGTTCTGCCGGCCAACACCGACCTCGACGGGATCCGTACCGAGCAGCCCGAGCACCGTGTCGCGCAGCGTTCTCGGCATCGTGGCACTGAAGGCCATCGTGATGCGATTCCCGGGCGCACGGCCGAGGATCTGGGTGACCTGCGGAAGAAAGCCCATGTCGCTCATGCGATCACCCTCGTCGATGATCGCGTGCGTGAGATAGGCGAGCGTCACTGCATCATCATCGAGCAGTTCGCGCACGCGCCCCGGCGTACCGATGAGGAGATCAATGCCATGGGCAACGGCCTCCTTCTGGGGGCCGATGGCGCTCTTCCCATAGACGCACGCCACGCGCAGGACCGTACCGCGCACGAGGAGCTGGAGGTCCTTGGCGACCTGCTGGGCAAGTTCCCGTGTGGGAACGAGCACCAGGGCGCGCAAGCGCTCGCGTGGGTCGATGCCGTGGTGGCGGCGGCGCGGAGGCGTGATGAGCAAGGCATCGAGCACCGGGAGTGCGTAGGCATAGGTCTTGCCGCTGCCGGTCGGGGCGAGCGCGAGCACGCCCCTGCGCGCTGCGGCAGCCTCGATCGCCTGTGCCTGGACTGGTGTGGCCTCGTGAAAACCCTGGGCATGGAGGGCACGGACCAGGATGGGTGACAGGGTGGTTTCGTCGAAGCGCACGGCGTGAGCGTAGCCGGGCGCAGTACAGTGCCGCGGCACGATGACTCCGGACGCTTCCCTTTCCGTGATGTTGGGGTTCCAGGCTGTCTCCACCGCGATGGCGGCGCCTGTGGTGGCCGGCCTTGTGCTGGTGGTTCTCCTGCTGCTTGCGCCGGTGGTCTGGCTGATCGTGGTCTACAACCGGCTGGCGAGCCTGCGGGTGCGCTGCGAGAACGCCTACAGCCAGATCGATGTGCAGCTCAAGCGCCGCTTCGACCTCGTTCCCAACTTGGTCGAGGCGGTGAAGGGATACATGGCGCACGAACGCCAGACGCTCGAAGCGGTCATCAAGGCCCGTGCCGCGGCGGTCGATGGGCTGCGAGGGGCTTCGGGCGCGATGCATGGTGGTGCGGTCGGGATGGGTGCGCTTGCAGCCGCGAGTGGGCAACTCGATCTGGCGCTCGGCCGTCTCTTCGGCGTGATGGAGCGCTATCCGGACCTGAAAGCCAATCAGAACGCCCTGCAACTGCAAGAGGAATTGGTGCATACCGAGAATCGCATCGCCTTCGCGCGCCAGGGCTACAACGACAGCGTGCAGTCGATGAACTCGCAGATCGCGATGTTCCCCACCAACCTGGTCGCCGGGCTCTTCGCGTTCCGGCCGATGCCGATGTTCGAGGCCGCTGACCAGGAGCGCACCGCCGTGCGAGTCAACCTGAGTGATCCCTCATGAAGGACTTCTTCGATCACCAGGAGCGCGCACGGCGCTCGACCTGGTGGCTGGGGCTGTTCTTCGTGCTTGGTGTGGTGGGCACCGTGGGATCGCTGTTGCTCCTCGTCGGGGCGATCGCGCTCATCAAGGCCAAGGGTTCGGCGTCGGTCGAGTCGGTCGATGACCTGATGCGCCCGGAACTCGGTTGGGCGTGGGCCGTGGCGGGCCTCGCCACGCTCGTGATCCTGGTCGTGAGCCTGAACCGTCTCTGGCAGCTCTCGCGAGCCGGAGGCGCCGTGGCCGAGATGCTCGGTGGGAGGTTGGTCGACCGACGCACCACGGATCCGGCCGAGCGACGACTGCTCAATGTGGTCGATGAGATGGCGCTGGCCAGTGGTGTTCCTGTACCGCCGGTCTATGTGCTCGAGGAGGCATCGATCAACGCCTTCGCTGCGGGGACGACCCATGCCGATGCGGCGCTTGGCGTGACGCGTGGGTGCATCGAGCAACTCGATCGCGATGAGCTGCAGGGTGTGATCGCCCATGAGTTCAGCCATGTCTTTCACGCTGACATGCGCATCAACGCGCGCACGGCCGCGGCGATCGCCGGAATCATGGCGATCGCCACCATCGGCTATGTGCTGGCGCGGTTCGTGGGGCCATCGATCGCGCGTTCGGGCGGTGGTGGGCGCAAGAACAACGGCGCGGGCATCGGGCTGGCGATCATCCTCGGCGGGGTGGTGTTGATGATCATTGGCTTCGGTGGCTCATTTTTCGGGATGCTCATGCAGGCTGCCATGAGCCGGCAGCGTGAGTACCTGGCCGATGCGAGCGCTGTGCAGTACACGCGCAATCCGCGCGGGATCGCGGGCGCCCTGCGCAAGATCAAGGCAAGCGCACGCACACCAATCCACTCCTCCCATGTGCGCGACATGAACCACTTCTTCTTCGCCAATGCGGCGGAGCAGTGGCTGTCGACGCACCCCCCGCTCGATGAGCGGATCCGCAGGATCGAGGGCCTGCCTTCTGATGCCCGGGTCCTGGTCGATGGAACAGCCTTGGCACCGGACTCTGCGGCCTTCGATCCATCGCAGCGCTTCAATCGGTACACACAGGAAGGTGCGCGAGGCTTGGTGGGCGCGATCGGCACGATGTCCGTGGCGCCGTCAGGACACGCCACGAAGGCGGTTCCGATCGCTCCGCCACCCCCCGTGCCTGTCGAGGGTGCTGCGTCGCTTGAAGAGGCTGCACGCGATTCCACCATGGCACCGGCGATCGTGGCGTGCCTCTTGCTCTCGAAGCAGTCGTCGTTTCGTGAGCGCCAGCTTGCCATGGTGGCCGGGGCGCAGGCTGCGTGGGCCAGGAATGTCGCGGCGCTCGCGCCTGCCATCCTCGCGCTCCAGGCACGCGCGCGATGGGAACTCTTCGATCTTGCCTGCCCAACCATCATCCAGGTCGGTCCCGGACCCTATCGCTCGATGCGACAGGTCTGGGAGCAACTTGTCCGCGCGGACGGGTCGGTCTGCCTCGAAGAGTGGACGATCATCAATGCGCTCAGGTGCCATGTGGAATCGCAGTGGTCCACACGACCGATCGGTGAACCACGATTGCGTGCGCGTGAACTCGAGACCGAGATCCGCACCGTCCTGTGGACCATCGCCGCGAACACGGGTTCGGCCGAACGCGCCGAGCGCGCCTTCAACGCCTCGATCGTGTTGGTACGGATGACGCCCGGCGTCCCGGATGCGCGACCGAGTCTTGAGGCCTTCGCCACGGCCATCACCCGCATCGGTTCCGCGATGCGTTTCATGGACCGACGCTTGCTCGTGTCGGCATGCCTGGAGTGCATCACGAACGACCAGCGCGTGACGGACCAGGAGATCGAGCTGGTGCGCGCGATCTGTGACTCGCTCGGCTGCCCGATGCCGCGCCTTGGGCTGAGTGCGGCATGAGAATCCTGCTCACGGCGTTCGAGCCCTTCGGCGGCAGTGACCGGAACCCGACCATGGCGATCGTCCAGTCGATCGGTGCCTCCATGCCATGGGTCACCACGACGGTCCTTCCTGTCGTGACCGGTGTCGGATCCGGCAGTGCGTGGTCCGTGCTCCATCCGATCCTGCAGGAGTCGTGGGGCGCGATCGTGCATCTGGGTGAGTCAGCCAAGGCGAGCATGATCCTGGTCGAGCGCGTGGCCGTGAACCGGCGCGACAGCAGCGTGGCCGACAACAACGGATCCTTGCTTCATGACGCTCCGGTCGTGGATGGTGGGCCTGCCTCGTATCTCTCAACGCTGCCTGTACGCGAACTTGTCGAGGCGTCGCTTGCCGTCGATGTGCCGGCAGCCCTGAGCCCGAGCGCAGGTACGTTCCTCTGCAACGAGACGATGTATCGCTCCCTGCATGCGCTGCGTGGCGCCGGGCGATCCACGGCGGCAGGATTCGTCCATGTGCCGCAGTTGCCGGAGCAGGCCGCCTTGCGGGGTGGACCCTGCATGGACGCGGAGGTCATGGTGCGTTCCATTGGTTCCATGTTGAGCCGGCTTTGCGAAGGTCCTAGACTCAACCACGCATGATGCGATCGATCTCCATCATCCTGTTGCTCCTTGCGTCATGTTCAACCGTCCCGGAACCCGCACCTGCGGTCACCGCGGCCATCACGCAGCAATTGTCTGGTCCATGGACGGTCGTTGATGGTGGTGCTGCCTTCTTCGGGGCCGAGTCCGTGCTCTTCGTGGCGGACGGTCACATCCGCATCACGCGCGAGGGCCGGCTCAGGCGGGGCACCTGGACCATGGTCGACGGCATGCTCGAGGTGAAGGGCCTGGACCAGACCACCAGATTCGACCTTGCGCCGACTACCGATGGTCTGTTGTTGTGGCCCCTGGCCGAGCAGCGGGGCGCCTGGCGGCGGACCGAAGCCAAGGTCGCCCTTCGCGGCGCCCGTGTGCTGCCGACCACGGGGTGATTCCCTCGACAACCTCATCGGCCTAGACTGATCCGTCCACCATGGATGAGGCCCCGATCAATCCCGGGATTGCACGCACGCTGGCCCGCCACCCCCGTCCACTCGGGGGTGACACGGTCCGTAGCGTTGGTCTGCCTGCCTTCAGCCTGACGGACAGGATCCTGCAGGATGGTGTGCAGCAGCGCGTGATCGGCAAGAAGCCAGACTGGCTCCGCGCCAGGGTCCCCGGGGGCGAGGGCTACGATCGCCTCAAGGCGATCATCGATGAGCATCGTCTGCACACGGTCTGCCAAGAGGCCAGTTGCCCAAACATGGGCGAGTGCTGGAGCCGTGGCAGCGCCACGATCATGATCCTGGGTGATACATGCACCCGAAGCTGTGGTTTCTGCAATGTGAAGACCGGCAAGCCTCCTGTGTTCGATGTTGACGAACCGCGGCGCGTGGCGGCGAGCCTGGCGCTCATGGGCCTGAAGCATGTGGTCATCACCAGCGTCAATCGCGATGAGCTGCCGGATGGTGGTGCTGCGATCTGGGCCGAGACCATCGAGCGTGTGCATGAAGCGTGCCCCGGAATGAGCGTGGAAGTGCTTGTTGGTGATTTCCTTGGTGATGAGGAGGCCATCCAGGTGGTTTGTGATGCCCGGCCCGAGATCATCAGCCACAACATGGAGACCGTGCATCGCATGCACCCGGCTGTCCGGCCACAAGCCAAGTACGAGCGAAGCCTGGCGGTGCTCCGCCAGATGAAGGCCAGCGGCCTGGTCACCAAGACCGGCTGCATGGTCGGCATCGGCGAGCGTGATGACGAGGTGCTCGATTTGATGGATGACATCCGCGTGGCCTGCGAGTGCGACATCCTGACGATCGGTCAGTACCTGCAACCGACCCGCAACCATCTGCCCATCGATCGATGGGTGCACCCTGACAGCTTCCGCATGTTCAAGGAGCAGGCCCTGGCGCGCGGATTCCGTGTCTGCGAGAGCGGCCCATTGGTGCGAAGCAGTTATCGAGCCGACGAGCAGGCGGCGCTCCTGAGCAAGCCTCGTCACTGAGTGTTCCGTCTTGGTTGGCCGTCACAACTCTGACCGTGCCGTGGTTACACCGATCTTTCATCGGGAATCATGAATCGTCGCTTGTCCCAAGGGGCCCCGAAATCCACCCTTGGTCCGGGTTGGTGGGGCCGCGCGTGAGGTTCGCGTGGAGGGAGAGGACATGCCTGAACATTTTGACGACCTTCGCAGTCTCCGCAAAGCCATGGCACAGACGCTGGCCGAAGACCGCCGCGATCGAAGCCGCGTGACCATCGTGACCGATGTGCTGGTGCGTTGGCATCATGACCCCGGCAAGCAGATGCGCTACGAAACACTTGACATCTCAGAGGGTGGTTTGCGCATCCGCAGCACTTGTGTGCTGCTTGAAGGTATGACGGGCCGGGTTCGATTCAGCCTACCCGAGTCGCCGACCATCGACCGCCCGGCCATGGTGGCCTGGAGCCGCGCGTGTTACAACCAAGAAGGGCGCGTCGACCACTTCGAAGCCGGCATCAGGTTGTTCTGATCGATCACGCGGGAAGCGGCCGTGTGCGACCTGTCACCCATGGTGCAAGCGGAAACCGCTGCGCAACGCGCCTGACATCGGCTGGGGTGACTGATTCGATGTGCTGAAGCTCTTCTGTGAGTGACTGGTACGGAACCCCACGAGCCCAGTTGCCGCCAAGCCGGCGCATGCGGCCCGATGGGCGCTCGCCTGCAAGCGTGACCATGGTGGTGACCTTCGCGCGCACCGATGAAAGTTCATCGTCGCTCACACCATCGACGACCCTGTCGAGTTCATGGAGGAGGATCGACTCGACTTTCGCGCTGGCGCCAGGATCGCATGTGGCGCTGATCAACACAACCCCGCAGTCATCGTGCATGTCGAACGAGACATCGGCATTGTCGGCAAGTCCGGGTTCGACAAGGGCCCAGTGCAGACGGCCGCTGTCGGAGTCGCTGAGGATCTGGCAGAGCACCATGTATGCATAGCGATCCATGTCATGCACCGATGGACCCGGCGCCAGGCCAAGCATGTAGTGGCGCGTTGCCTTGGTGCTGTTGATCGTGAACTCCTGGCGCCCATGAACCGGTGTGGCGCGTTTGTTGTGTGGTGATTGTGGCTGGATCGCACCAAGTTCAGCTTCGGCGGTCCGGATCGCGGCATCGAAGTCGACCTTGCCGGCAAGGGCAAGCACCGTGTTGTCAGGGCTGTAGCGCGCCTTGAAGTACTCCCTCATGCTGCCGACCTCCATGGCCTGGATCGACTCGGGCGTGCCGAGCACACGGTGCCCGAGTGGATTCCCGGCATGGAAGGCTTCTGATGCGCGCTCGAAGAGCGGCCAGAAGGGGTTGTCGTCGTACATGGCGATCTCCTCGAGGATCACCTTGCGTTCCTCGGCAAAGTCCTCGCTGCGCAGTGCTGGGCGCAGCAGATCCGAAAGCAGCGAGATGGCCCTGGCCTGATGATCGGGAAGGGTGTGCGCGTGGTACGCCGTCATGTCGATCGTGGTGAACGCGTTGTGCTCTGCACCGATCGCATCGAAGCGGCGATTCACCTCCTGGGAGCCGATCGATGCGGATCCCTTGAACATCATGTGCTCAAGGAAATGGCTCACGCCCATGAGGTGCGTTGGTTCATCACGACCACCGGTGCGGATGAAGTAACCGGCAGCCATGGTGTGGGCGCCCGGATCGATCTCGGCAATGATCGTGAGACCGTTGGGCAGCCGATGCTCGGTGTGGGCCGAACGCATGCGGTCGATGCTAACTGTGTTGGTGGTCCGCGCCCCGACGCGGAACGATGCGGGTGCCTTGTGGGATTGGCCCGAAGAAGGCCGCCTGGGTCCCGGGCTCGGCCTGAAGGTGATGCCGGACGCAGGCTGCAAGCAATGTGGCGCCGCGGTGCGCATCATCTGCCCCGAGCGAAGGATCGTGTCGCAGGGCCCGGCTGATGGCCATGAGTGTCGAGGATCGGACGGTCCAGGTGTGTTCCGTGGCTTGGTCGACGCAACCAATGCCTGGATCAAAGGCACATGTTTCGGTGGTGGGTCCATCGATCGTGGGTCCAAAGCCGGTTTCCCCAAGCAGTGACCAGAGGAATCGAGCCATCGAAGGCTCGATGTCCCCGCCCGAAAGCTCACGGAAGGTCTCGATCAACCTGTCGAAGAGTTTGGGGTGGGGATCATGTGGCTCAAGCATGCGACCGATGCACTCCAGCACATACCACGCACCGGCGTTGGCGCGTGCTGAGGTGCGCAGGGTCGGCCACGACTCTGTTGGGTACCATGAGGCCAGCGTGCATAGGTCACCGCCGCGGACCTCGATCCAAGAGAGTTCACCCATCGTGAGAAGATCCATGCCACCGGAGAACGCACCGCGTTCTCGGCGCGCACCCTTCGCGATGCCACGGATGATGCCGGCGGTCCGGCAAAACATGCTGACCGTCTGGCTGGTGTCGCTGAAATCCCAGTGGCGGATGCAGACGGCTTGGTCGTGGTGCGTGGCCATGTGGCTCACGCCGGCGCCGACACGACCACACGGTTCCTGCCGCCCTGCTTGGCGTGGTAGAGCGCCGTGTCCGCGGCCTTCAGAATCGACTCAACCGTGTCGCGCCCCGAACCGAGTTCGGTCACGCCAAAGCTCGCCGTGACCACAAGTCCTGGGTGGTCGCTCCAGGCAATGTGCTCGAGTTGCTCGCGATAGCGGTTGGCCACTTCTTCCGCCTCTATGGCCGTGGTTGAGGGCAGAATCACGCAGAACTCTTCTCCACCGTAGCGACACGCGACATCGGAACTTCGTCCACCCGAGAGGATCTGTGCGAATCGCTCGATGACGAGATCGCCGAACGGATGTCCAAAGTGGTCGTTGTGGTGCTTGAAGCGATCGATGTCACAGAGGATCATCGAGAGCGGCTGACCATGACGTCGTGCCTCGTCAACTTCCGCTGCCAGGCGCTGGTCCATGTAGGCACGATTCCAGAGCCCCGTCAGGCCATCGATCTGCGCCCTCTGTGCCAGCATCTTCAAGAGCCGCTGCGAACGGATTGCGGTGCGTACGCGAGCCTTGAGTTCCACGACCTCGAAAGGCTTGGTCACGAAATCGACAGCACCTTGGTCCAGGGCGCGGACCTTGTCCATCGCTTCTTCGGTTCCACTGATGAAGATCACGGCAATGTCCTGTGTGAGTGGGTCGTTCTTCAGCGTGGTCAGTACGTCGAATCCGTTCATGTCCTCCATGTCGATGTCGAGCAGGATGACATCGGGTTGGAGTTCGCGTGCCATCACGAGGCCTTCGCGGGCATTGATCGCGCCATGGATCTCAAGCCGCTCGTGTTGCAGGCGGAACTTGAGCAGACGATGGATGAGTTCACTGTCATCGATGGCGAGCAGGCGCGCAGCTGCCGTGACTGCCATGAAGGCCTTGGGGTCGACCGAGTTCATGATGAGACCCTTGTGCACAACCTGATCAGGTCCTGTGCTGCATCGTGTGCGTCATCGAGGCGCTTCTCTCGGATGGCCAGTTCCACGATCCGTGCGGCGTCGGTCACTTGTGGAAATCCGTATCCGCCGCCGGCACCCTTGAGTTGGTGGGCCAGGACACGCGCCTGCTCAGTCGCGCCTTGATCGAGGCGCTCAAGGATGGTGCTGGCACGCGTGGTCAGTGATGAAACGAACTCGTCGATCAAGGTGGCCATGTCGGGATCGTCGGCAAACACGCTTCTGATGGGTGCATCGTCTGGCATGACGCGAACAACAGGGTACGCCAAGGCGGTGCTGCGCTAGCATGGATCCTTCCGCCGCGGACCGCCCCATGATCCCCAACCCCCCCGTCAAAGACGGTCAACTTTCGTTCCTTTGGCTTCCGCCCCATCGCGTGCAGGGTTTCAGTGTGGCCGGTGAACAGACCGTGGTGCATATCCCGGAGCTGGAGGTGGCCTTCGACGCCGGCTTTTGCCCGCGTGTGTTGGTGCCCTGCCCTTCGATCGCCCTGTCACACGCGCACATGGACCACATCGGCGGCCTGCCATACTGGTTCAGCCAGCGGTACTTCCAGAGATTGCCGGCGGGCAAGGTGCACTGTCACCGCGCGATTGTGCAGCCCCTGCTCAACATGATGAAGGGGTGGGTGGACCTTGAGTGCCAGCAGACGCCGCACGAGGTCATCGGGATGGAAGATGGCGAGGAAGTCCTCCTGAAGCCAAACATCTGGTTGCGCGCGATCGAGGTACGGCACACGGTGCCGGCGCTGGGCTTTGTCGTCATCGAGCGACGGAACAAGCTCAAGCCTGAGTTTGCAGATTTGCCGGCCGATGTCCTGCGCGAGGCGAAGGTGCGAGGCGAGACCATCACTCGGCAGATCGACATCCCACTCGTGGCCTACACCGGCGACACGCTGATGGGTCCTCACTTGTTGCGTGATGAGTTCCGCCAGGCACAGACCGTGGTGACCGAGTGCACGTTCTTCGATCCTGAACACCGGGACCGGGCGGCCACCGGCATGCATCTTCATGTCGAGGACATTCGTGAGTTGTTGCAGGCTTGGTCTGCGCGTGATGTCGTGGTCGTGCACCTGTCGCGCCGCACGATGCTTTCATACGCGCGGAAACGCCTCGACGAGGTTGGTGGTGAGGGTCGAGTCCATATTCTCATGGACCATCGTGCAACACGCGCGCGTTATGAGCGCCAAGTGAGCGAGGATCAAGACGCGTCTGGTGCACAGGGTGCGTCAGACGGAACCGAGAAACCAAGTGCAGCCTGATTTGGACAGCTGGGTGTTGATGCCCCGACGGTCACCACCTATATTCCGCCCCCCGCCCTGACCTGGGCGATCATGGCAGGGATGCCACACAACACGACGAACCGGATTGGGGTCCCATGGGAACCGCCTTGATGCGCATGCATGACGATGACTTGAGGGCTGCCCTCATCACATACTTGCGCAAGCACCACACAGAGGTGTGTCGGCAGTGGTTCGACGACATCGCCTTTGGTGGGATCGATGGGGGCGTTCTGCGCCTGGTTGTCAGCGAGCCTGTCCAACTGAATTACCTGCAGCGCGCTTGTGGAACGCAGTTCACCGATGCCGCGCAGGCCGTGACCGGTCGGCTGCTCGCTGTGCGATTCGTGGGCTCGGGCCCGGAACTCGTCCATGAGCCCGCACCTGAAGCCGTGACCGCCGACATGCCGGGCTTTGGCGAGCAGATGCTGCTCTCGCCGGACTACTCGTTCGACATGTTCGTGGTTGGACCGGGTAACCGGCTCGCCCACGCTGCTGCCCTCGCGGTCGCGGAGAAACCAGGCCGGGCCTACAACCCGTTCTTCATCCATGGTGGCATTGGGCTCGGCAAGACCCACTTGTTGCAGGCGATCTGCCAGACGTTCATCCGTAACCGTCCATCCACGAAACTGTGCTACATCAGCTGCAGCACATTCATGGACCTGTTCCATGAGTCCGTGAAGTGTGGTCGCATGCAGGACTTCCGCCTGCGCTTCCGCAATGTCGATGTGCTGGTCATCGATGACATTCACTTCCTCTCCAAGCGCGATCACTCGCAGGAGGAATTCTTCCATACCTTCAACGCGCTCCATCAAGCCGGCAAGCAGATTGTGCTCTCCAGCGATGCTGCTCCAGAGGACATTCCTGAGCTCGAGGAACGCCTGGTGAGTCGCTTCAAGAGCGGCCTTGTGGCTTGTCTGGAGCGTCCATGCTTCGAGACTCGGGTGGCAATCGTCAAGTCCAAGGCGAAGCTTGTCGGTGTCGAGTTGCCCGATGAGGTGCCGGCGTATGTCGCTGCGCGCATCGACTCAAACATCCGTGAACTCGAGGGGGCCCTCACTCGTGTGCGTGGACACGCCGCGGCAACCGGAGTTTCCATCACGCTTGAGAGTGCCAAGGCGGCCCTGCATGATCTTGGTGGTGGTTCGGGTGCGCCGAGCCTGCAAGCGATCATCCTCGCGGTGACCCGGTACTACGACATCAAACTCACCGATCTGGTGTCGCGACGGCGAACCAAGTCGATCGCGTTGCCGCGTCAGGTGTGCATGTGGCTTGCGCGTCGTCACACTCGATTCAGCCTTGATGAAATTGGTGGTCACTTTGGTGGTCGTGACCACACGACAGTCCTGCACGCGATCCGAACGATCGAAGAGCGTCGTGCCCGCTGCCAGGAACTCGGTCGAGCGGTTGAGGAGATCGAACGGACGCTTGGTCCACGGACCTCTGTCTGACCGTGGATTGGTGATCGTTGGCAACCCGTGGAGAAGATGTCGCAACGATCTGGGGCCTGGGTTGATCGGTCGACCCAGTCGCCTGTTGCGCTTCTCTGGTCCAGACGCGCCAGCTGATCCCCGACGGCGGGGTTGGTGTTCCCGACACAGAAGCCGACATGTCATCCACAGTTGTGTGTGGTCCTAAGTGTTGTCGGTGTTGGTATTTATGCAACTTGGTGTTGGGCTATCCACAATTCGTCAGGTGTTCTTCCTACGACGACGATGTTCTTTCTTCTCATAGAAGATGAGCCAAGACCCTTGTCAGGTTTGACAGCTTTCACACCACACGGTTGCGCGTCCGGCCACCCGTCCGGTTCGGAGAGGTCGGGAACAGACCGCGCAAGGCTGTCCGGACCGACCGTACACACGGAGCGAGTCCTGGAAGGCCCCTGCGCCGCCACCGAGCCGCCGATAGGTCCGGATGGTGCTGCCGCCACAGGCAATGGCAGATCGCATGATTGATCCGATTGCCTGCCCAAGGCCATCAAGTTCGCGCTGCGTGAGCCGACAGCATCTGCGTTGCGGCCTGATCCCCACAAGCGCAAGCGCCTCATCCGCATAGATGTTGCCAACCCCTGCCACAGCGCACTGATCAAGCAGCGCCGCTTTGATGGCGCGACGGCTCGTGGAGAACGCCACAGACCAACCAGGCCGCAGATCAAGCGCATCGGGACCCAAGAGCGACCAGCGGGTCCTGAGGGCGGTCTGGCCCCCGAGCCATGTCACGCGCCCGAATCGGCGTGGGTCCACGAAGCGCAGGTCGCGCGATTGATCGAGGTGCCAGGTGATGTGCGTGTGGGTCGCGATCGGCGAGGATGCCGGTACGACACCGAATGCGCCGGTCATGCCCAGCTGCACGACAAGTATGTTGCCGTCACATCCGACGAGCGCGAGTTGCTTTCCGTGCCTCAAGACGCGCTCAATGCGCGAACCAAGGAGGATCCGATCGATTTGCCCCGACGCCCCGGCCACGACATCCCAGCGATGCACACTGGCACCGACGATTGTGGATCGCCGCAGTGCGCGGCGCACCTCACGGGCGACAGCTTCGACTTCTGGGAGTTCCGGCACGCGAAAACCTGCGGGAAATGCCGCATCCGAAGTATAGTTTTATGAACCCCCGGGACTCCGCCGGGACCACACGAAAGGCCGCCCATGGAAGCCCCCGCGTCACGCATCACCGGTTCGAGCATGCTGGAGCGCTCTGCCTCCGTGAAAGGTGCGCACGAGGCCCTGCGGCAGGAACTCGCCGGCACGATCGTGGGCCAGGATGATGTGGTGCAACAACTCCTGCTGGCGATCCTCTGCGGTGGCCACGCGTTGGTCGAGGGCGTTCCGGGCCTGGCCAAGACGCTGATCATCGGATCGCTCGCCAAGACACTCTCGCTCGAGTTCAAGCGCATCCAGTTCACACCAGACCTGATGCCCAGCGATGTCACGGGTACAGAGGTGATCCAAGAGGACAAGGCCACAGGCACACGCGAGTTGCGCTTCGTGCGGGGGCCGGTCTTCGCCAACATCGTGCTTGGAGACGAAATCAACCGAACACCACCCAAGACACAGGCCGCCCTGCTTGAGGCGATGCAAGAGGGTCAAGTCACCTCTGGCGGCATCAACCACCGCCTACCACGGCCATTCTTCGTGCTGGCCACACAGAATCCAATTGAGCAAGAAGGCACCTACCCGTTGCCCGAGGCTCAACTCGACCGGTTCATGTTCCTGATCCGGATCGACTATCCGACGGAAGCACAGGAACTGGAAATCGTCCGCCGTACAACTGGCCGCGCTCGACCGGAACCCAGGCGGGTGCTGAGCGCCGAGGATTGCACGGCCTTGCAGGACATCGTCCGCGAGATGCCGGTGCCCGACCACGTGATTTCATATGCCCTTCGCATCGTGCGGGCAACGCGCGGCAGTGACGCGTCGGCACCCACGATGGTCAAGGACTACCTCTCATGGGGCGCCGGGCCGCGCGCAAGTCAGTTCTTGGTGCTTGCAGCCAAGGCCAAAGCGCTCCTTGACGGCGACCAACATGTGATGGTCCACCACATCCGCGCCGTGGCGCTTCCTGTGCTGCGCCACCGCATCGTGACCAACTTCAACGCCCAGGCCGACCGCGTGACAAGCGATGATGTGATTGCCTCGCTGCTCGACTCCGTGCCCGTGGAATCCACCGATCCCGCGACGGCCAAGGGCCTTGATCGCACCATTCCGGTGCAGTGAGCCCGCCGTGTCAACCCAAGGTCTTCGCGCCGAACAGTATCTCTCGCCCGAGACCCTGGCGCAGCTCGCTCCATTCGAACTCAGGGCCAAGATGGTTGCCGATGGCGTGATGAACGGCATGCACCAGTCGCCACTGCAGGGCATGGCTGTGGAGTTCGCGACCCACCGGCAGTATTCAGCAGGCGACAGTGTCCGTCATCTCGATTGGAAGGTCTTTGGACGCAGCGACAAGCTGTATGTCAAGGAGTATCGCCAGGAAACGAACCTCGATGTGATGATCCTGGTGGATGGATCGGCCAGCATGTCGTTCGGCACGCTCGGCGTGAAGCAAGGCTGGGGCGGTACGGACGCCACGCGCCGGCGCGGTGCATGGACCAAGTTCGACCACGCCACGGCGAGCGCGGCTGCACTGGCATTCCTCTGCTTGAGCCAGCGAGACCGCGTGGGCGTGGCGGTTGGGGCCGATGGCTTGCGCGGGGCGGTACGCAAGAGCGCGACGCGAGATCAGTGGCGCTCGATCGTGCGGTGTCTGTCATCGGAACCCGTCGAGGCGTCTTTCTCGCCGCCAGCATGCATCAATCAGTTGCTCGCACAGACCCCACACCGAACGCTCTTCGTGATCCTGAGCGACTTTCTGGGCGACCCAGAGGGATTGCGCGCGGCCCTGGCACGACTTCGTCACCGGGGCCACGATGTCATGCTCTTGGCCATGCTCGATCACCGGGAACTCACCCTTGATCTGGACATCGAGGCCCCATTCATCGGGCTCGAGGGAGAGGATGCGCTCGACGTGGACACACGCACGATCCGCGTGGCGTATCTCGAGGAGTTGCAGCGTCACCTGCAAGGGATCGACCGGCAGGCGCGCGCGTTCGGGTACGACCTGCAGGTCTTCGACACACACGAATCGGTTGGGCCGGTCCTCGCTGCACTGTTGTCTCGCCGCGAAGGCACGGTGGTCAGGGGTCGCCGATGACCTTCATCAGCCCATGGCTTGCTGTGGCGGGCGCCGTCGCCATGGCGCTGCCGATCGTGATCCACCTGTTCTTGCGCCGTCGCCAGAGACCCATCGAGTGGGCAGCCATGGAACTCCTGCGTCGAGCGGTACAGCAGAGCCAACGCGCGCGTCGTGTGGAACGGTGGATCCTGCTGGTTCTGAGGTGCCTGATCCTTCTCTTGGTGGGCTTGGCTCTGGCGCGCCCCGCCACGGTGACGGCTCTGTCCATGAGCCAACCCATCGCGCTCGCGGTCGTGCTCGATGACAGCGTGGCATCGCGAACCACCGCATCACCAGACATTGCACCAGGACAGACGGCGTTCGAGGCAGCGCGCGCAGCCTGCATCGAGTCCATCCAGGCTTTGCCGAGCGGTTCCTTGGTCCATGTTCTCACGACATCAGGAACCATCGAGCACACAAGCGAGGCGGTCCAACCCAACCGTGCCGTGGCCATCCTCGGCGAGCTTGAACCGACCCACGAGCCTTCGCGCATGCGACAGGCGGTGGACCGCGCAGACGATGTTCTTGGTCGGCTATCGATGCCAGGCCGCATCGTGCTTGCCAGCTCCTTCTCGCGCGGCGCGATCGACACCGAGGCGCAGGTGTTGCCGGCCACCGAGGCAACCTTGGACATTCACGATGTTGGTTCGGATGACACGGGGACCGCGGCCATCGTGTCCATGCTGCAGCGAACCCTTGGTCCGCAGTTGACGGGTTCCATCACCGTGGACGTGACGGTCATGCGACCAGGCAATGACCAGGCGCGCCGCAGCGTTCCCGTGACGGTGACCGATGTGCAGACGGATCGATCAGCCACGGCTGATGCCGTCTTCATCGAAGGATCGCAGCGCGCGGTAGCGACCGCAACGCTTCCGGTCGACCCCACGGCGAGAGAGCATGCGTGGATGGCAACGATCCCCACGGATCGCCAGCCCGCGGATGATGTGCGCGCCGCCACGATCTCGACGGTGTCGGCCGACCCGGTACTGATCCTGGACCGCGAACGCCTCGACATCGACGAGGGATCGAGTGCGCAGTGGATCGAGCGCGCGCTTGAACCGATTGCCGGCATGGGCCTGGCCCACCAACGCCTGGATCCCAACGAGGTTCGCGAGGGATCACTCGGGGGTGCCACCTCGATCATCATCTGCCGGCCGGAACTGCTCGATGCGGCCGGATGGGCCGAGTGCACCGCAGCCTGCGAGGCGGGCGCACTCATCGTGATTGTCCCCCCCACGGAAGAGACCTTCGTGGAGTGGCAGGACCCATGTGCTGCCATGCTGGGTCCGGGTGTCACGATCCGCCGCGATCTTGTGAACCACGAACCACCGATGAGGCTGCGGCCCCAGCAACCCACAAGCCCGATCACGCAATTGCTCACAGCCGAGCTGACCGAACTGATCGCACCCATCGAGATCAATCGGTCGGTCACAATCGATGGTCCGCCGACCACAGTGTCACCAATCCTCATGATGGACGATGGTGCACCCATGATGGTGCTCTCGACCAGGGGGCGTGGTGCAATGGTCATGTTCGCCACGGCCCCCGTGCCATCCTGGAACACGCTCGCGACCAAGCCCATTTTTGTCCCGTTGATGCAGGAGACGATCCGTCAGGGCGAGGTGCTGTTGGACGCGGGCAGCGGCGTGACCATCGGTTCAGGTCGTCTCCCGGAGGGCACGACCGAACTTCGACCGGTCCTTGGATCGACGGCGGCAGATTCACCACTGGCGGTCGATCCTTCTGGCCAGATCGTGGGCGCCGGGGCCAAGCCGGGAATCATGCGGGTGGTCACGGCGCCAGGCACCACATCAACGGTTCGGCGCGCATCCTTCATCGCGCTCAATGTCGATCCAGAAGCATGTGACCCACAACACAACGACGCAGCCCGATTGACGGCCTGGCTCAACCAGACCGTGTCGCCCGGGGTTGTTGTCGGCACCACGATCCGAACGCCCCAGTCCTCAACGAGCGCAGCGGTCTGGTTGCTGACGGTCGCAGCCCTGCTCGTTCTCGCCGAAACGCTGCTCGGACGCATGTTCTCCGTCCCGGAGCCCAAAGCCACATGATCGACCAACCGATCATCCGTTGGCTGCTCGGGATCGAGGTCGATCCGTCCACACGGGGATCGGTCCGGCTTGGATGGGAGATGCCGCTGGCCGGCTGGATGTGGCTCGTTGGCATCAGTGCGGCCGTGGCCCTTGCGTGGCTCGCGTACACACGCATGACGCCGCGTCCCTGGGTACGGCGCTCCCTGACGGTGCTTCGGGCAGCAACGCTCCTGCTCCTCTTGGTGCTGGTGGCGCGACCCATCCTTGAGTTCGTCGAGGAACGGCGCGAGTCGGACCGCATCATCATGCTCGCTGACCGCAGCAAGAGCCTGCAACTGGCGGATTGGAAGGATGGCACCGGCACGCTGCGTACACGCGATGAGCAGTTGCGGTCGAGTCTCGAGGCGATCCAGCTTGGAGGGCGACCTGCGGAGTGGTTCGCATTCTCCGGCGATGTGGCGCTGATCACGCCCTCAGAGCCAGGACCCGCCAACGGTCGGACGACCGACCTGCCGCTGGCCATCGATCGTGCGCTCCGGCGCTCCGGCGGTGGCCCCATCGGTGGGCTGGTGCTGGTGACCGATGGACGGTCGACGCGACCGATCGATGCACGGCTGATCAGGTCGCTGACGGCACGGTCGGTCCCGGTCTATGCGATCGCACTTGGATCACGCAATCCGCTCGGCGACGCCGCCATCATGGATGTTCAAGCGCCGGCCAAGGCCTTCGTCCGCGACCAGGTGCCATTCGTTGTGCGGGTTCAGCCCCTGCGCGATGCACCGGGCCGCCTGGAACTGGTGAACATGGACACCGGCGCGGTGATCGACCGGGCGTCCGTGCCGGCGGGCGAGGCATCGACCCATGTGCTCGTGGCCACGACGGACTCCGGCGACTCGATGGACCTTCGTGTGCGACTGGTTTGCGATGCCGAGGATGCCGTACCCACGAACAATGAAGCCACGGTCACCCTGGGCATCATCGATCGTGCGATCCGGGTCTTGATGGTCGAAGGCGGTCCTCGATGGGAGTACCGATACGTCAAGAACATCCTTGTGCGCGAACCCTCGATGGAGTCGAGCATCATGCTGCTCAGCGCAGACCGCGACTTCACGCAGGAAGGCAACATGGCGGTCACACGAATCCCGACCGCGCGCGAGGAGTTCGATCTTTACGACCTCTTCGTGATCGGCGATGTGGCTTCCGGGCAATTCAGCGATGCACAACTCGAGGAAGTCCGTCGCGCCGTGACCGAACGCGGTGCGGGACTGCTCTTGATCGGCGGCGAACGATCCATGCCGATGCAATGGATGGGAAGTCCTCTGGACGATGTCTTTCCCATGCGCTTGTCGAGTTCGATTCCACGACAGGCCGAGCCGGTGGCGATCGAGCCCACGCCGCTGGCGAAGGGGCTCGGGCTTCTTCGGCTTGGTGATGGTGACGATCACTGGCCACCCGAACTCGGCCGGGATGGCCCGGCGTGGTCGCGGCTGCAGTGGATGCAACGCATTCCCTTCGAGGATCTGAAGCCGACGGCCGAGGTGCTCGCGACGGCATTCGGCTCGACGACCGAACCGATTGGCGCGGCCGTGCTCTCGATGCGGTTTGGTTCCGGCCACGTGGTGTATGTCGCGACGGACGAGACATGGCGCTGGCGCAACGGCATTGGTGAGGCGTATCAGGAGCGATTCTGGATCCAGCTCGTTCGCTACCTCTCCCGCGCCGGGCTTTCCGCGGCGAGTGGTGGAGCACAACTCTCCGTCGAGCCCACGACCATCACGGTCGGCCAGACCGCCACGATTCGGCTTGATGTGAAGGATGAACTCATTCAGCGCCGACTCCCCAACGCGATCGATGCCGTGGTGTCGCGCTCGATGCAGCGCGAGGATGTGATCCGGCTCTCGACGGATGCGGCGACCAAGGGATCATTGGTTGTTGGACTGGCCGGCATCTGGCAGCCGCGCCAGGCCGGTGAGTACGACGTCGCCGTCATGGACGCAGCGTTCGGCGACACCCTGATGGCGCGCGTGCGGGTGATCGAGCCGGATGACGAGTTTGCTCGACCAGAGACAGATCATGCCACGCTTGAGTCCCTGTGCGCCTCGACCGGCGGTCGCCTCCTGTCGGCAGCCGACCTCCCCGATCTGGCCACCATCATTCCCGATCGATCCACATTCACCGAGCGCATCGAGCGCGTGCCGGTGTGGTCAAGCCCACTCACCCTGATCCTGTTGGTCGTGCTGTGCGGCCTGGAGTGGTCCATCAGAAGGGCGGTTCGCCTTGCTTGATCCGCGCCAGATGATCGACCGCGCGATGGTCCGTGCCCGTGTGGTGCTGACGATCGCGCTGCTGTCGCGTGTGGTGCGCAGCGCACTCGTCGTGCTGGCCGTACTGGTGGTGCTCGACTGGATCTTCCGCCTGCCGGTCGGATTCAGGATGGTGCAGGGCATCATTGCACTCCTTGCGCTGGCTGCCTTCGCGGCGTTCGGCGCGCGCCAGATCGTGGCGTTCAGACCAAGCCGCATCGATGTGGCCCTGCGCATCGAGCGGAACCACCCAGCACTTCGCAATCGGCTCGCTGCCCTGCTTGAGTTTGAGGACCTCCCCAGTGACGATCGCACGGAACTCCTTGCCCTTGGATTGCCGATCCTGCGGCAGGAGGTCGATGGTGCCATGCGCGGGATGGATCCAACATCGATCACATCGATGCGACCCGCGTCACGCCCGATTCGGCAGCTGGCCCTGGTCGTGGTGTTGTGGGTCGGAGTCGCGGCTGCGCTCCCCTCGATCGTGGGCGTCGGCATTGCGCGGGCCGTGGCCCCCTGGAGCGATGCGCAGTGGCCAAGCACCACCGAACTCATCGACCGCACCGATCGAACGGTTGTTGCCACGGGCACATCATTCCCATGGAAGGCTGAACTGGTCCGCGGCGACCCGTCACACGAGCGCGTGAAGGTCGAGTTCAGGATCCGGACCGGATCCTGGGGCGTCTGGCAGTCAGGCTGGCTGGGCAGGACCGATGGTCCGATGTTCGACCGCATGCAGGATGTACCCACGGATGCCCGAGAGATCGAGTACCGGTTCACGGGTTCCGATTCGATGACGCCCCTCGCCGCGATGCGCTGTGTCCAGGCACCGAGCGTGGTGCGCGCGAACCTTCGCGTTGCCCCGCCGTCGTACCTGAAGGGCCGTGGTTCGACGATGCTCGATCTTCTTCCCGGCGGGGCACCAGCCGTTCGTTTCCATGAGTGCGTCGAAGGCAGCGCGGTCGAACTCGAATTGGCCTTCTCGCGGCCGGTCCAGGCACCCGACACCACGGATGGGGCCCCTTCCGTTGCGTCGGCACTGGGAGTCACGGCACCCTGTGACGGGTGCTCGATCACCGCCACACCATCATCATGGACGGCGTCGTTGAACCTTGTCGAGGATCTCGCCATCTCCATCGTCGCCAGCGATGATGATGGTGTATCGATGATCGAGCCATTCACCATCAGGTTGGTGGCGCTGCGTGACCAGGTACCGATCGCCCGGTTGCTCCAACCAGCCACCGATCAGACCGTGTTGCCGACTGCCAAGGTCCCCACCGCAGCCCGCGCCGAAGACGACTTCGGCCTGATGCGTTCAGCGATTGCAGCGCAACGCATCGCCGGCACGGCCAGCGCCACCGAGCGAGTGTTGGTCGAGAGTGCCAACAGATCGATGGCACAGGATCTGACGGCGATCATCGATCTTGCAGAGCTCGAGGCCGCTCCCGGCGATGTGGTCCTGGTGAGTGCGCTTGCCGAGGACGCCTACGAGCGCGATGGCAAGCGGCGCGAGGCCTCGCGCAGCACCCCACGACGCCTGCGCGTGATCTCAAACAGCGAGTTCAGCGAGGAGATCGCCGCGGCCACGGCATCACTGCGCCAAAGCGTTCTTCGCCTCGAGGAACGACAGGCCGGCGCCAAGGACTCCACGGATCGACAAGCGGTGCAACGCGAGCAGGTCGACATCACATCACGCGCAGCGAGCACCACTCGACAGGCGCGCGCACTCGCTGATCGTGTCCGCATGAACGAGGATCGCGACACGCCGACCTCACGGCTCCTGGACGAAGCCACCAACCTGCTTGACGAAGCCCGGGCCGAAGCGTCAGCGGCCAGCGAAACGGCAACCGCGAGCGATCCATCCGCCTGGCGGACACCGGAACTCGCCGAGAAGCAGGAGGCCACACGGGCCACCCTCGAAGCAGCAGCGCGCCTGCTGGACCGAGACACGAAGTCATGGGAGGCATCACAGTCGCTGGCCCGCGCGGCGGAGGCGATTCGGTCCAGCCGGGGCGAGCGCCAGAGTCTTGGCGAGCATGTTCAAGGCAAGACCCGCGCCGAACTCACGCCAGGCCAACGCACCGCACTCGATCGGATTGCGCAGCGCGACGCGGAAACCGCGCAGGCCTTGCGCGAAGCCACGGAGTCGATCACGGCCCAAGCCCAGGAACTCGAGGAATCGGATCCCGCGCAGGCGGCAGCCATGCGGCAAGCCGCAGAGCGTGCCCAACAGGAAGGTGTCGTCGGCAAGGTTGAACAATCGGGTGAACAGACGCGCGAGAACGCCATACAGCAGGCACAGCGCTCGGCCCAGCAGGCGCTCGACTCGCTCGCTCGCATGCAGGATGACCTTGATGCGGCCCAGCAACTCGAATCCACGGTGCTCAGGCGCATCGCCGAGGAGTTGGCCGATCACCTCAGGCAACTCATCGCGGATGCTGAGGCTTCAATGCAATCGGTCGATGATCTTGACGATGAGGATCCGCTGCCGCCACAGGCCATCAGCGGCGATGTTGATCGCCTGCGCCGCAACACCAGCGCCGCACTCGACGAAGCCATGCGCATGGAGCGCCAGCTTGATGTCGTGATCCGCCTGATCACCCCAGCGATTGGCCACGAGGAACAGGCACTGGTTCGGCTTGCTGCGCTGCAGGAACTCGCTGGTCGCCCGGGAGTGAACCAGTCGATCGAGGCCGCGCAACAGGACCTGCGTCGTGCACTGGAAGCCACGCAAGCTGCCGCCGATGAGGCCAGGCAGAACGAGCAGCGCCAGGCACAACGGCGGCTTGCCGATCAATGCAAGGCACTCGTGGCACGGGAGACAGCCATCGTGCAGAGTGCCACCGAACTCACCGGCCAGGCCGATGCTCGCCGCCGACTCATCGAGGGCCGTCGACTGGCCCTGGCACAGGACGAACTCGCCGAGGGCATCGGTTCCTTGATGGCCGATGAAGCAGTCGCCAAGAGCGAGATCTTCGGAGAGGCACTGTCCCAAGCGGGCGCATCGAGCACACGAGCCTCGGAAGCATTCCGACGGTCCGATGGACTGGCCGATGCAACGGATGCGGCACGCGACACCCTGGATTCGTTGGCGGGGTTGGCCAGCGCGCTTGCCGAGAAATCCATGGAGAAGGATCGCTTCGCCGAAGCCCGGCAGCAAGGCGACCAAGGGAACAACGCGTCAGGCGGCGGCGGTGGTGGTCAGCAAGACGGCATCCTGCCAATCGCCGAACTCAAGTTGCTGCGTGATCTCCAGGCCAAGCTCGGTCGGCGCACGGCAAGCGCACTGTCGGATGGTGGCGATCGCTCGCGCCTTCCCGCCATACGACAGGCCCAAGAGCGGCTTGAGTCCATGGCCGGCCGGTTGCGCGAAGCGGTCATGCGCGCCGAGGGAATGACCCCGCGCATCACGCCGGCCGAGCCCGGTGCCCAGGAACCGGAGGCCACACCGTGAACACGGCATCGACTGCGGTCGTGAAGCATGGCATGATGACCATCATGCGTCACAGCCTGGGCCTGATGCTGGTCACGGCAACCGTGGTTGCGCAGGATGCACCACCAGTGACCGGCGAAGGGCCTCGCACCAAGACGCTCGATGAGCTCTTGGGCATCGAGGGTGATGGCGACGGTTCGAGGGCCGCACAGGACGATGCCCGAGCACGGCTTGATCGCGACCTCGGCGAGCAGAAGCTGGCCGACACCTTCGAGCGCGCGATCGAGGGCATGCGGCGCTCGACGGAGTTGCTCGATCGATCGGCTGCTGCGGCCGATGTTGCGCGGACCCAGGAGGAGATCCTGTCCCGGCTCGATGCAATCATCGACGAGGCGTCTCGCCGACAACAACAGCAGCAGTCCAGTTCATCATCGAGCTCATCCTCCTCATCAAGCGCCGGCCGGCCGGGCCAACAGGGCAGGTCGGGCCAACTGTCGAGCGAAAGTGAGCAGCAGCGCCGCGCCAACGCACGCAACAATCGCCCGGAACGCACTGGCAAGGGTCGGCAGGGCGCAGAATCCGGTGAACAGCAGACCGAGGACGCTGCCATGGAGGATTCACTCGATCCGGGTGACTTCCTCGCTGGTGAAGCCGAGTGGGGATCGCTTCCTCCGCGGGTACGCGAGCAGATGCGCCAGGGCATGCGTGAGCGCATGAGCAGTGTCTACCGCACCTGGACCGAGCGTTACTACGAGCGTGTGGCCAAGGAATCAAAGCCATGATGTCGATCCTGTTCTCATTGGCGGTGCTCGCCCAGACACCCGTCAACGACGATGCGGGTGCCGAGAACCGGCCCATGGAGGGCGAGACCACGCCTGCCTGGCGTGCAAGCGTCGATCGTGGCCTGCGTGGGCTTGCTGGCCTGCAGAACGATGATGGGTCGTTCGGCCGCGGTCGTTTCGGTCGCCACAGCGGGATCACCAGCCTGTGTGCCTTGGCCCTGATGGCCGATGGTCATCTTCCGGGTCGCGGCGAGTATGGCGATCAGGTGGCGAAAGCGTTGGAGTTCGTCCTGAGCAACGTGACCGAGAGCGGGCTGCTTTCGGCGGAAGCGACCGCGGGTCCGATGTACGGCCACGGCTTCAGCACGCTCTTCCTGGGCGAGATCTATGGCATGAATCCGCAGGACACGCGGGTGCGCGACACGCTCGTTCGTGCGGTGCAGCTCATCGTGGCGAGCCAGAACGCGGAGGGTGGTTGGCGCTACTACCCCGTACCCAACGATGCCGATGTGAGCGTGACGATCTGCCAGGTGATGGCGCTTCGCAGCGCACGCAATGCCGGGATCAAGGTGCCGCGCGAGACGATTGATGCCGCAACCAATTACATCCTGCGTTGCCAGAATGATGATGGCGGCTTCCGGTACATGAGCGCGATCGGGCAAAGCGCGTGGCCACGCAGCGCGGCGGGCGTGGCGAGCCTGTTCTATGCCGGTGTCTACGAGGGCGATGCCATCACGCGCGGCCTGTCGTACATCAGGTTGAATGACGGTACCGACGCAGGCGGGCCGATGGGTACGCCCCACTTCCACTACGGCGCGTACTACACGGCACAGACGATGTACCTGGCTGGTGGCTCGTGGTGGCGCGGCTGGTGGCCGCAGGCGCGTGATGGATTCATGGCCACACAGGAGCGCGATGGCCTGTGGGTCGATCACCAGAATGGACCCGCCTATGCGACGGCGATGTCGCTGATCGTCATGCAGATGCCCAACCGATACCTGCCGATCTTCCAGCGATGATGCGGTGCACCACCAGGTTCGTGCTGGTGTGTTTGGCGGCATCAGCCGTTGGCGCGAGCAACCATGCCACCGGGCCTGATGATGTGGCCGACCCACTGCTGGGGACCACCATCATGCTGCGTCAGGATGGGTCGATCGTCCGTCTCTCCGAGAGTGTGGCCCTGTCGGTGCCATGGACCGGCACGGCGTCAGGCGTCTCGATCGGCAACGAGCGGGGTTGTGCGCTGGCTTGGCCCCTGGCCCTGGCTCCACGCGCCATCGGCCAGGCGTTGTGGCTTGCTGATGGGCAATGCCTGCTTGGTGCCTGCGATCTCGTCGAGGCGACGAAGCCGGGCACGATCCGATGGCGGTCCTCCTCGCCGCTCATGACGATTCCGCTGTCTGCGGTTCGGGCATGGACAGCCGCGGGAGTGGATGTACCAACCGACACCATCGATGCAGACCGCATCACACTGCGCAATGACGACACGGTCGATGGACTGGTGACGGACCTTGGATCGACGGTGACGATCGATGTCGATGGCGTGAAGAGAACCATCGATGTCGAGTTGATCGCGAGCATCCAGTTCGTGCAGGCGGCCGATGCGCCCGCGACAAGGGATCGCCTGCGGGTCTGGGTCGACGACGGTTCAATCATCGACGCCGAATCGATCGAGCGCGAAGGAACACTGCTCCGACTGAGTGTGCCGGTGCCGGCCGGCGAGAAGATGTCCACGCTCCGCTTGCGCATCGACCAGGTGTTGGGCCTGGCGACACCCGCGCTGTCGCGAGATGGACTCGTGCTGCGCAACCTTGGTGTGTCGCCGGCATCGACCACGGGCTCACCACCGCCAGGATCACCAGCATGGTCTTCATTGCCGGGCATCATTCCGAGCGTTGAACTCACGGGTCCGGGACGACTCGGTTGGATGCAAGCCGTGTTGCGTGGACCGGGATCGTGGTCCTTGCCGATCGTCACGGATGGTGTGCTGGTGAGTCGGGTCCTGGTCCCCGACCGTGCCCGACCGGTGGCCGATCACGCGCTGGTGGTCCGGCAGGCCGGGGTCGAGCTCGCCAGGATCGAAGCGCGCTCGGAGACCCGCTCGATGCGGGTGGCAGTCAAGCCCGGAACGGTCGAACTTGATCTTGTTCCCGGAAAGCCAGGGCCCGTGGGGTGCGTGATGGAGCTTGCCGACCTCGTCTTCATCAGGGCCGCGCCATAGGCATATGACCATGTGGCCACGAATCACCTTTGCGCTTGTGTTGGGCGCAGAGCGGTCATCGTGCGCCATCCTTGGTCCCACCGCTCGATCGACATCGATCCATCCGTCACCGTGATCCGAACCGCACCATCGCGTGCCGTCACGCTGCGGGAAGTCTCCCCATCGATCCACGCCCATCGATCACGAGTGAGGCGTGCCGGACCCGTGCTCTGCCCGATCCACGCCGGTCTCAGGCATGCGATGAGCGAGGCCGCGCCGGGCGTAAAGCTCCCATGATGGGGAAGTTCCATCAACAGGGTGTTGCTGTCGGGAACAGCACCATGGATCGCGGCGCGAACGCGTCGTGAACCCTCTTCCTCGATATCCCCCGTGAGGAGCAAGGAAGCCCCGACCGTGTGGATGAGCCAGACCAGGCTCGACTCGTTGCGTGGAAGCGGCGCCACATCACCCGGCGGATGCAGCGCCAGCCACGAGCCATGACCGAACTCCAGCGCATCGTGAGCTTCGATCCCCACCACCACGCATCCAGACTCCCATGCCGCCGAGATCGCGCGATCCGATGGCGTGCCGGGACAGGCGCCCTGGATCACGCATGGCGTGGTCACCATGCGGTCAACCGGCACACGCTCAAGCACACTGGGCAAGCCGTTGAGGTGATCAAGGTCGGCGTGCGAGAGCGAGATCATCGTGAGTCGGCTGATGCCAAGGGCCCGCAGTGCCGGAACTATGGTCCGTGCACCGACATCGGGGACATCGAGGCTTCCGCCATCGACCAAGGCCACGACATCGCCATGTTCGACGACCCACGCCGATCCGTTGCCGACATCGAGCATGGTCACGCGGAGGTCGAATCGGCTCGGCCAGGCCCACCACACCAGCGAGATCACGGGTGGGACGAACCAAACCGGCACCAACAGGTTTCGACGGCCCCGCCCGGAACCCGCCAGGTCATGCAATCGGCGCATGGCCATGAACAGGCATGCGAGTGATCCGATGCACACCGAACCATGGATGGGTTCAACGCTCCAGGAAGCATCCGTCCACGAAGCAAGTGCATCGGCGAGTGCTGCAAACGCAGCCGCACACCAACCGGCAGGGACGATCACCAACGATGCGAGGGAAGTGCTCACGCCCCCCACGATGAGCGCCACGGTGCCCAGCGTGACGATTGCCGCCGAGAGAGGTGCCGCCACGATCGAGCCGGGCACCACGAGCGGATTGATCGAACCGAAGTGATGCAACACGATCGGCCCACTGGCCAAGCCGGCGATCGTGCCCGTGATCAGGGCGACGAGGCCAATCTGGGTGACCACATGCAGTCGGGCATGCCATGGGCCAAGAGGCGCGCCAGCGGCCACCAGCCGATCGGCCCAGGCGCCGGCGATCATCGGTGCTCGACCACCCCACGCCGCGAGGGCCGCAGCCACCATCACGCTCAGTTGGAAACCGATGTCCAGGAGCGCTGACGGCGCGCCAACCACCACGACGATCACGACGAGCGACGCAGCGTGCCAGGCCCGCACGCCACGCGCCGCACCGCCCACCCCCGACGCAAGCATGGCTGCGACAGCAGCGCGATCAGCACCGATGCCGGCCGACGCACTGAGCATGAAGATCACCGCACACCCCACCAGCATCATGGCACGCACCGCACCGCGGCACGGCGTGATCGCAAGGAGTCGCCCGGCAAGCGCGAGCAGCAGGCCGACATTGAACCCGCTCAAGGCCAAGACATGCGTCATGCCGGTGACCTGGCAGTCGGCGGCGATGTCGTCCATCGGCGGGCTGGTGGGCCCGAGTGTCATCGCCACACAGAGTGCAGCATGCTCTGGCGCCATGCCGGACACGATGGATTGCAGATTCAGGACGAGGCGGTGCCTCCATTGTTCGATTGGCCGTGGTTCGCGCCCGACGCGCCTGACCAGATCGTTGGACTCGATGAAGAGCGACCCCAGGATGCATCGTGAACGGGCCCAACGCGACATGTCGTAGCCCCCCGGATTGGTCGATGGCGGCAGTGGCGAGATCCATCCCTTGACCATGACACGGTCGCCGATGGCCAGATCGGTGTGCGTACCGGCGATGCGCGCGTTGATGGTGGCACGCTCGGGCCACGGCGCACCATGCGTGCTGGTGATCGATCCGAGCGTGAACCGCACAGCGCGGCGATCGGCCGCGAGGGGTTCCATGACCGGGTCAGCCAGTCGCGAGGGCTCGGGTGCCGCCACGACGGTGGCGGTCAGCGCGACCAGGGTTCGCGCATCGGGATGGGTGATCCCGAGTGACATCATGCATGCCCGCCAGGACCGGGCATCGTGCGTGCCCAGTACCAGGCCGATGCTCGCGCACGCGACCAAGACGAGTGCCATGATCACGCGTGTCAGCGGCACGGACGCGACACAGACCACAGCCACCAGCACAAGGAACGCCGTGCATGCCGGCAGCGCAGCGCCCCATGCATCGAGCAAGGGTGGAGCCAACCAGGCATGGTGGTCGGTACCCAGAGACACCATGGTGCCTGCCGCCAACGACACAGCGCCCGCGGGTAGCACCACGGACGGCGAAAGGCTGTGAACCCCGCGTGGGGCAGTGTGATCACCCCTTCGAGAGCTCGCACGCCTTCGCCAGGACATGCGCGCCGCCCCCCTGCTTCAAGGCACGACGGGCCATATCGAGCCCCTCGCGAAGATCGCGCGCCGCCCCACCCACACGCAATGCCATGGCCGCATTGAGCGCCAGCATGTCGTGGCACGCATCCATGCGCGTTCCATCAAGGAGCTGCGAGAGGAGCTGGGCCGCTTGGTCCGCGCTCGTGGGCGCCAGCGTGAGCGGATCGACCGGGTCGATGCCCAGCGCCGCCGGATCAACGACCCACTCGCGATTGCCATCGGGACTCACTTCGACCACATCGGTGGGTGCGCCGATCGAGATTTCATCGAGCCCATCACGGCTGTGCAGGATCACGGCGTGCTCGGTCCCGAGCCGTTGGAGCGCCTGCGCCATGGGATGCATGAACGCGGGGTCCCATACCCCGATCATCTGCCGACGCGCGCCCGCGGGATTCGTGAGCGGGCCAACGAGATTGAAGAGCGTTGGAAACGGCAGCGCTCGGCGGGCCGCGACGGCATGCCGTACCGCAGGGTGATGTTCGACAGCGAAACAGAAGCAGAACCGGACCCGTTGGAGCATGGTGGCCTGCGCCAAGCGCGAGCAGGAGAGGTTGAAGCCAAGTGCCTGGAGCACTTCGGCGCTGCCACGACCGGTGCGACTGCGGTTGCCATGCTTGGCCGAGTGCACCCCACAGGCTGCGGCCACGAGCGCGGCACCGGTGCTGGCGTTGAAGGACTTGGGCGTGCCACCGGTTCCGGCGGTGTCGAGGATGGACTCGGGTGGAAGCCCACTGTGCACCGTGCTCGAGACCGCGCGCATGGCCAGTGCCGCACCCACGATTTCATTGACCGATGGCGTGCGTGCGGCAAGCAAGAGCAGGAGCTCGGCGATCTCGCCATCAGGGCAGCCGCCCTGCATGATGAGCGTGAAGGCGGCGTAGGCCTGGTCCTGGCCCAGGTCGTGGCCAGACCGCAGGTGCTCGATGGGCCCACGCAGCATGGTCGGTGTGCAGGGACCGAAAGGATTGTCGTGGGTGGGCGGCATGGCAGCCGCGCCGATCCTAACGAGGGTGTTGGCATGAACCTCGAAACCCGAAGAAAATTCGGCGAAGTCAGCGACTTGATCATCCCGCCGTCCCTGCCCTGCACCATCCATCCGGGTCACGAAGCAGCCGGCATACACCGTGATCCTGGGAGATACTGCCACCAACCGGCATGCTGACCTTCGCAGCCATCCTCCACACGCTCGATCCATTCATCGTCCAGTTCACGCCCAGCGTCGGCCTGCGCTGGTACGGGCTGCTCTATGTAGGCGGGTTGCTCAGCGCGTGGATGATCATGCGCGCGGTGGCCCGGCGGGGCCGGGCCGGGCTCACTCCGAAGCAGGTCGATGACTTCATCACCGAGGTCGTGCTCGGCGTGGTGATCGGTGCCCGTCTCGGGCACGCCCTCATCTACGACCGCGTGCTCTTCACGACCTTCACGCCGTCGTTCCCCTTCTGGGAACTGCTGGCGGTCCACAAGGGCGGACTGTCAAGTCATGGGGGCATGGTCGGGGTGTTGGTCGTCTGCTGGCGCTTCAGCGTGCGCAGCGGCGCGCCCTTCCGCACACTGCTCGATCTCTGCAGCATCAGTGCGCCGCCGGGGCTCTGCATGGGCCGCATGGCGAACTGGATCAACGGCGAGCTCTGGGGGCGACCACTTCCGGCGGACCTGCAGGCCAACGCACCATGGTGGAGCATGAAGTACCCGCGTGAAGTGCTTGAGTCCAGTTTCGATCCAGCCCGCCTCGAACCACTTCGTCCACTCGTGCATGCGGGCGATGACCTGCAGCAGGCCGTGGTTGCCGCCGCCTACACCGGTGATGCCAAGGTGCAGGCTGCACTCGAGCCGCTGCTTACGGCGTACTGGCCCTCCAACTTCTTTCAGGCGTTCACGGATGGACCGGTCCTCGCACTCATCGTGTGGATGGTGTGGCTCCGCAAGCCAGCACCCGGGATCACGGCCGCGTGGTTCCTGATGGGCTACGGCGTACTGCGCTTTGCGACCGAGCAGTTCCGCGAGCCCGACGCGGGCGTGAACCGATTCGCCGGACTCACGAGCCCGATGCTCATCTCGATCGGGATGGTTGCGACTGGCGTCGTGCTGGCATGGCGTTGGCGGGCCGGGTCACGAGCCGCCTGAACGGCGCGATGCAACGGTCGATCATCATCCGCCACGCGCCGCAGCCGTCGCCGGATCCTCACGCTTCACCGGTGGCGTCCCCGCCCTCCGCACCGGCAACTGGACCTCGCTCCACTTGTTGGCGTTGCGGATCTGTGGGCCGTTGTAACTGAATGCGCGCACATCACCGGCGCGCTCCCATTCGGGGTGGGTCTTGAGCCACGACTCGAGGATCGGCAGGCCTTCGTTCACGCGGCCGATGCCATACGGCCCAGTCAGGCCGACCGACAGCACCGTGACTTCGTCGTGGTCACGGACCTTCACGCGACCAGCCTCGCCGGTCGGTCCTTGCCCACGCTGCCGATACAGGAAGCTCATGGTCCACTCACCCCTGGACTCATCGAGTTGATATGGGTTGCCCTCGCTCTCCATGCCGCGGTAGTCCATCTCGACCGGACTGGTCATGGCGATGTCGCGGTCCTTGATGTGGTTGAAGAGCGGCCAGAAGGCGAAGTTCATGCCGACCATGGTGCTTCCCTTCGCGGTGATCTCGGCGCGGCGCACCACCGGATAGGTCTTCAAGTCGATCGCACCCGGCGGGGTCGGCGCGGGGTAGCCCTCGGGAAGCGGCGCTTCGATCAGGCAACGGCCCGAGCGCCAGGTCTCGCCATCGAGGTTCGATTCGACCTTGAGGTCGCCACCCACACGAATCGTCGTCCCGATCTTTGGGGCGTCAACCGGTGCGGTCAACTCCTTCGCAGCCCAGGCCGCTTCTGCTGCCGCTTGGGCCGCATCCTTCGTGGCGGCATCGTCACCCATGGCCGCAGGCGAGGGCGTGGAGCGCGACCCGTCCGTGGCGCAGGCGATGGCGCACAACCCGGTCGACACGATGGACAGGACGATCTGGATGGCTCGGTTCATGGCCGGGACTTCGTTGGCCGTGACAGCCCGATTCACTCCGTGCCGTCATAATGCCCCAATGCAGCCAGCCCCGACGGTCGTTTGGTCGTATGCCCCGGCCCCCGAGACCTTCCCGGTCGAGATTTCGCAGGAGCATGGCCTCTTTATCGGCGGCACATTCGTCGATCCCCGCTCGCGCAAGCACTTTGGGACGATCAATCCGGCGACCGAGAAGGAACTCTCCCGCGTGGCCGAGGCAGGCAAGGCCGATGTCGATGCGGCAGTCAAGGCGGCTCAGAAGGCCTTCAAGGGATGGAGCCGTCTGCGACCCGCCGAGCGCGCGGGTCATCTCTTCCGCATCGCTCGGCGCATCCAGGAGCGCGCTCGTGAACTCGCCGTGCTCGAGTCGATCGACAACGGCAAGCCGATCAAGGAGACACGCGATGTCGATGTGCCGCTGGTGGCCCAGCACTTCTTCCATCATGCTGGCTGGTGCGACAAGCTCGCTCACGCGGTGCCCGGCATCGATCCCCGTCCGATCGGCGTCTGCGCGCAGGTGATCCCCTGGAACTTCCCGCTGCTGATGGCCGCGTGGAAGATCGCGCCTGCACTCGCTTGTGGGAACACGGTGGTGCTCAAGCCCGCCGAGACCACGCCGCTGACCGCGCTTCGGCTGGCCGAGATCCTGCAGGAAGTCGACCTGCCGCCGGGCGTCGTGAACATCATCACGGGTGCAGGCGAGACAGGTCGCCTCCTTGTCGAGCACCCCAATGTGCAGAAGGTCGCCTTCACCGGCAGCACCGAGGTCGGCAAGCGCATCGCGCGTGCCTGCGCGGGGACCGACAAGCGGCTCACGCTCGAACTCGGCGGCAAGAGTCCCAACATCGTCTTTGCCGACGCGCCGATGGACCAGGCGATCGAGGGCATCGTGAACGGCATCTGGTTCAACCAGGGCCAGGTCTGCTGCGCCGGCAGCCGGCTGCTGGTCGAGGAAAGCGTGGTCGATGAGGTGATCGGTCGGCTCACCCACCGCATGCGCAGCCTCCGGGTGGGCAACCCGCTCGACAAGAACACCGATGTCGGGGCGATCAACAGCCGTGCCCAGCTTGAGCGCGTGAACCGCTTCATCGAGTGCGGGGTGCGCGAAGGGGCCGACCGCATCGTCTGCTTCGATGGTGCGCTGCCGGACACGGGCTACTGGGTCGCGCCCACGCTCTTCCGCGGCGTGCAGCCCGCCCACACGATCGCCCGCGAGGAGATCTTCGGTCCGGTGCTGACAGTGCTCACCTTCCGTACGCCCGACGAGGCGATCGCTCGCGCGAATGACACCAACTATGGCTTGAGCGCGGGCGTGTGGACGAGCCGCGCGAGCAAGGCGTACGAGGTCGCTGCCGGCGTGAAGGCCGGCGTGGTCTGGCTCAACACCTTCAACCAGTTCGATGCGACGAGCCCCTTCGGCGGGTTCAAGGAGTCTGGCTTCGGCCGCGAGGGCGGTCGAGCCGGCCTGGCCGCGTACCTCGCCTGAAAGGAACCACGATGGCCACCGTGACCAAGACCTGGAAACTCTTCATCGGCGGCGCGTTCCCGCGCACCGAGAGCGGTCGCACCATCAAGGCCGTTGCCGGTGGCACCGTGCACCACCTGTGCAAGGCGAGCCGCAAGGACCTGCGCGATGCCGTCGAGGCAGCGCGTGCCGCGCAGCCCAGGTGGGCGGCGTCGACCGCGTACCTGCGCGGGCAGATCCTCTACCGGCTTGCAGAAATGCTCGAGGCTCGTCGCGGCGAGTTCATCGAGGCGATCCGCGCGACGAGCCGTGCCACGCCGCGCAAGGCCAAGGCCGAGGTCGAAGCCTCGATCGAGCATGTGGTGAGCTTTGCCGGCTGGACCGACAAGATCGCGATCGTGCTCGGTTCGCAGAACCCGGTGGCCGGGCCGTTCTACACCTTCACGGGCATCGAGGCGACCGGCGTCGTGGGCGTGCTTGCCCCGGATGAGTCACCCTTGCTCGGCGCACTGGCGCTTGTGTGCCCAGCCCTGGCGGCAGGCAATGCGGTCGTGCTCGTCGCGAGTGAGCGCCATCCGATCCCCGCATTGGTCCTGAGCGAGGCCCTTGCCACGAGCGATGTGCCCGACGGCGTCTGCAACATCCTGACAGGCGATCATGCCGAACTCGTGTTGCAGATGGCCGGTCACCGCGACATCGATGCGATCGTCGCTGGAGCGAAGGGCAAGCAGGCCGCCACCCTCAAGGCCGGTGCTGCCGAGAACATGAAGCGCGTGACGATCGTGGATCCCGCGAGCGACTTCACGGATGCACGATGGCGCTCGCCGATCGCGTTTCGCGGCGTGACCGAGGCCAAGACGATCTGGATGCCCTCGATGGCGTGAGCGTCATTCGCCCGGCTTGGCCACCGCGGCGGGATCGGCGGGCGGGGTCGCAGGCGGCGTCATGGCTTCGGGCTTGTCGGACGGTTCAGGCTGGCCTGCGCCGGCCGACGCATCACCACCACGCGCCTCACGGCTGTCGGCAGCAGGCGGATTGACCACATCAGGTGAGAGTTGGCTCGTGATCTCGTCAGCGCGCGGTTCGCGCAGCAGCACGACATCACCGACCGAGAGGCCATCCACGATCTCGGCATCGATCTCGCTCGTGCGGCCCACACGCACGAGCTTCTGCGCGAAGCCGCCGCCATCGGGCACATAGACGAAGCTCACACGACCCTTCCGGAAGACCGCCTGCACCGGCACGCTGAGTGCCTCACGCACCTCGTCGAGCAGGATCTGCGCCTTGCAGCGCATGCTCGGCTTGAGAGCAAGGTCCTCGCGCTGCTCGAGCGCCACGCGCACGGTGTAGTCGCGCCGGTTCGGATCGCGCCATCCGCCGCTCTCGGCAAGCACGCTCACCCCGAGCACATCGCCCGAGATCGGAACGCCCGGCGTTGCATCGCTGAAGACCGTCACACGCTGGCCGGGCTTGATGCGGCCTGAGAGCGCCTCGCTCACCTTGAGGTTGGCGACCATGGCGCTCGTATCAGGCAGGATCATCACGAGTTCGTTGGGCTTGAGCTCCATGCCAGCCTGCGGTGGCGGCGTCTCGTTGCCGCGGCCCCATCCGCCCGATTCGAGGCTGCTGGCATAGACGACCAGACCGTCGCTCGGCGCGTTCACGGTGCAGTAGGCGATCTGCTGCTTCGTTTGATCGAGCCGCTCCTGCGCGGTCTGCTGCTTGAAGTGCGCGCTGTCCAGTTCGGTACGCGCCTTCACCAGCTCGGCATCCTTCTTCTGCTCGGTGCGGCCGCGTTCGGCGCGGGCCTGGTCGAGGTCGCTCTGCTTCTTGGCCTCATCCTGCGGGTACTGAAACTCGTCGTAGACCTTGATGTCGATTTCGGCCTGCTTGACCTTGGCGTTGGCCTGGATGAGCGCGACGCGGTCCTTCTCATAGTCGTCACGGCTGATGAACCCCTTCTCGACCAGGCTCTTTGCCTCATCGAAGCGCCTGGCCAGCCGCTCGGCATCAATGCGGTTGGTCTCGAGCGCGGTCGCCAGTTCCTGGCGCTTCTTGACCACATCACCATTCAGCCAGCCCTGGAGACCAAGCTCTGCCATGCGCACGGCAACATCGGCCTTGTCGAGTTCGCTCTGCTTCTCCTGTTCCTTGATCGACAGGTTCTGCTCGGCGGCGATGACCTCGCCTTGCGCGGTCTTGAGTTTGTCCTCGCCATCCTTGAGCTTGGTGATCAGCTCCTCCTCGGCAAGCTTGATGAGGAGATCGCCCGCGGCCACGCGCTTGCCCTCGGGAGCGATCTCCGTGATGATCGCCCGGCCCTCGAGCTTGTTCCGGATCTCGATCTTGCGCAAGGCCGCCAGTTCCCCGCTCACGGGCAGCACGACATCGAAGCTCCCCTGGCGTGCCGTGGCCCGATCACCGCCCGGCGACCTGGAGGCGGACACGGACCACCCCGACGAACCCGAGTCATGACCACGACGACCCTTGAGGAGCACACCGGTGATGGCCAACGAAGCCACCCCGAAGATCACGGCACTCATGATCCGGATCCGTCGCCAAGGCGTGGAGGTTGGGGTCTCGTCGAGGGACATCGTGGTGCAGGGTAGGTCGGCGAAATGGGGGATGGTTCAGGATTTCGCGGGAGCCGCGACGGGTGCCGTGGATGGCGGCTCTACCGTTGGCGCCGGCGGGGCGGGCACATCGTTCACGGGATTGGGCATGAGCTCGGCCGTGCGCAGATAACGGACATCGAGGCCCTTCGGCGGCATCAGGCCCCCATCCTGCGACACGCGCAACTGGCCGGTCGAATTGAGGTAACCAAGGATCGCCACCTGGAGTTCGCGCCGCGCACGGTCGCGGTCGTTGAGCGCGCGCACGAGCGCATCCACGGTCTCGGTCCGGTCACGCGGCGTCGCGCGGTCGGGTGCAGCGTCGATCGACTCCTGCCGCTGCTGGGCGATGCTGATGTTGCGCTCCTGCAGCTGCAGCGAGAACAGGCTTCGCTCGATCGCGCGCGTGGCCTGGCGCACCTGGACGCTGACGGTGTCGCGCGTGTTGAAGAAGGCGCGCTGCACCTGCTCCTGGCGCAGTTGGGCCTGACGCAGCGCGATGCGCTCGTCCACCCGGTCCAGCGGGACTTCGATGTTGATGCCGACCGTGTAGTCATCGAACGACCCATCCAGCTGGACGCCGTTGAAGAAGTCCGGGTCCTGCAGCATGTCGATCTGGGCTGCCAGGTCGACTGCCGGCAGCAGGCCGTTGCGCGCCAGTTCCACCAGGCGCTTCACGTCATCGACCTGGTCGCGGCTGTTCTGCAGATCAAGCCGAAGGTCGAGCGCCATCTGCACGGCCACTTCGCCATCGATCACCGGCGGCTGCATGTCGAGCAGTTCGGTCTCGATCTCAAGCAGCTGGTCGGGCGGCAGGCCGATGCGCACCTTGTAGCGGTCGACCGCGAGCTTGAAGGCTTCCTCCTGCGTGGCCAGGCGATCGACCGCGAAGAGCGCGTTCTGCTTGGCCAAGTCAGCCTGGAAGGGCACCTGGCGCCCGCTGGCGACAAGCGCATCCTCGCGGTCCACGATCGCCTTGAGTCTCAGGATGCTCTGCTTGGCGTTGTTGATCTGCAGGCGCTGCACGACGAGGCCCATGTACTCGTCGACCAGGCTCACATAGAACCGGCGGCGGAAATCCTCGAACGCGCGCGCCGCGTAGATCGTGTTGCGCTGCGCCTGGATGAGCGGCTCCTGCGCCACCAGCCCCGCGCCCTTGAGCAGCGGCAGATCGAGCGCGAAGAACGCCTCGACGCTGTTCTGGCCGGCGATCGTCGCATCGCTCAGGTCGTCGGCGACCTGGGCAAGGATGTTCGCACTCACCTGGCCGCCGTAGGGCAGCTTCTGCGTCAGCTCGAACTCGTTGACCAGCTCGAGTGCGAGGGCGTCCGTGACTTCACCGGATGGGTTGAGGATGTCGTTCCCGGTCAGGTCCACCGACTGGAACTGCGGCGAGATCGTGTCGAAGATCCGTGGTGTCCATTCGTTGGTCTCCAGGAGCAGCGACAGGCACGCGAGCAGGTACTGCTCCTCGGCGTTGCGATACTCGACGCTGGCCGTGAACGCCTGCTTGATCGCGCCAGCCAGGTCAAGCTTGACGATGGTGGTGCCGGAGACCGGCGTGGCGGCATCGGCGATCACCTTCTTGGGATCGAACGGCGGTCGCTCGCGCACCGTGTAGTTGAGTTCGGACGCCTCGGGGTTCACGGTCGGTGGCGTCCGCAGCTCCGGCGTGTCGTCGTAGGCATTCGGGTTGCCGTCGGCCTTGCGGTCACGGATCGAGGGAACATTGGCCTTCTCCCCGATCTCGGCGCTCGCCTGCCGGATGCGCTCCTCGGTCTGGCGGTCGATCGCCTGCATGCCGGTCTCGCACGCGTTGAGCGCGAGCAGCATGGGGGTGAGGAGGATGGCAGCCAGGTGGCGCATGGCTTGGTGAACGATCACATCTCCGCTGCATTCGACCGCAAAGGCCCGTTGGAGCCAAGATCATCGGTTATCACACTCGGTACCGTGCGGGGAGCCGCGGGAATTCCTGACCCGAGCCGCGGACCGTACCCAAGGAGCGGCCATGAACGACACGGTGAACGAGGACTGCACCGACCTCGATGCCCATCGGGCCGGCGACCGCGAGGCCTTCACACGGCTGGTGGATCGCCATGGCGCCGTCACGCTGGCCATCTGCCGCCAGCACACGGCCAGCCTGCCCGATGCCGAGGACGCGTGCCAGGAGACCTTCATCCGTGCCCACCGCAAGCTCAACCAGGTCCATGACTGCACCGGGTTCCGATCGTGGCTCTACGCGATCGCCAAGCTCGCGTGCAGCGAGCGCCGCCGCAGCGCCGGCCGCCGCGCGCGCCATGAGGGCGAGGCCATGACCATGCATGCCCAGCGCGATCGAGTCAGGTCCACCACGCCAGGCGAGGACGCGGCCCGTGCCGAGTCACTCGCTCGCCTTGATCGTGCGCTTGACCACCTGCCCGAGGATGAGCGCCTCGCGATCCACCTCTACTACCTCGAGCCTGATCCCGTGACCGCTGCTCGCAGCGCGCTGGGCTTGGGCCGAAGCGCCTTCTACAAGCTGCTTGCGCAGGCGCGCGAGCGGCTCGCTGGACTCCTTGAACAACCCGCCATGAATCGAGGCACCCCATGATGTTCCGATCGCTGCTGGCCTTCCCCTTGCGTTCACCCAACGATGACGATGGCGCACCGCCGCGCGATGCGCTCGATGGCCTCCTGCGCGAATGGCATGACCGCCATGGCGCCGTGGCGAGCGCCAACCGCGACCGACTGCTTGACGCCGTACGCAAGGATGCGCGCCTGCGGCCGTCGTTCGTGCCCCGCTGGGTACGGCCGCTCTCGATCGCGGCGTCCCTCGGGCTCATGGTGGTCCTTGGGTTGCTCTTCACGACCGCCATCGATCGCCCCGCGTACGCGGATGGGGTGGTGATGATGCCCGAGGCCGGCCGGCTCGATGCGCTTGCCCCCAATGGACAGCTCATCGGCCCCTGCCCCTTGCGTCACACGGATGTGCAGGCGTCGGTGGTGGGTCCGTTCGCGCGCGTCACACTGCTCCAGCAGTACCAGAACACCTACCCCACCAAGATCGAGGCCGTCTACACCTTCCCGCTCTCGCACCGTGGTGCCGTCGATCGCATGACCATGACGATCGTGCAGCCTGATGGTGAGCGCGTGGTGGTCGGCGAGGTGCGCGAGCGCTCGATCGCCCGTGCGATGTACGAAGCCGCACGCGAGCAGGGCTATGTCGCGAGCCTGCTCGAGCAGGAGCGTCCGAACATCTTCACCCAGAGCGTGGCCAACATCGAGCCCGGAGCGCGCGTGGACATCGAGATCTCGTATGTCGAGACGCTGGTGGCCAAGGATGGTCGCTACGCCTTCGAGTACCCGACCGTCGTGGGACCGCGCTACATCCCCGGCCCGGCGCCCTCGCCAGGCATGATGCCACCCGGTTGCACGCCGCGCTTGGGCGTGGTGCTGCTTGCGCCAGTCACCGCCGCCGCTGCCGATGGCGAGGTGCCCGCTTGGATGCCCCCGCTCGCGCAACTCCCCGAAGCACTCGCCGCGGCTCTGCCCATCGCCACACCCGAGGCGATGATCAAGCGCGATGCAGCATCGACCTGCGGCTTCATGGTCACCTACGGCAACGGCAGCCAAGAGCGCTGCATGGTCTTCGACGATGGCACGGGTTGGGTGAATGGCCGGTGGTTCTGCCTGCCCAACGCAAGGCCCGGCGCGCCGTTCGCCCAGCCGACGACGCAGGTCCCCGATGCCGATCGCATCACGCCGATGCCGGTGCTGCCTGGCACACGCGCTGGTCATGACCTTGGCATCTCGCTGTCGATCGACGCCGGTGGCATCCCGATCACGAGCCTGCGCAGCGCGCTGCATGTCGTTCGCGACCAGGCCGTGACGGAGTCGCGGCGCGTGGTGACCCTGGCTAAGCAAGCTGAGCTCCCCAACCGCGACTTCATCGTGGAGTGGTCGCTCAAGGACGATGCGATCCTCGAAGCCACCGCTTCGCATTGGTCCACGCGCACAGCACCCACTGGCATGGGCACAAGTTTCGATCCAGCGAGCGTGCCGGCAGCGATCGAGGGTGGCTACCTCACGCTGGTCGTCTCGCCGCCGGCCGCGATCGCGCCAACGGAGATCCCCGCGCGCGAACTCGTCTTCGTCCTTGACACCAGCGGCAGCATGCGCGGATTCCCGATCGACAAGGCCAAGCAAGTCATGTCCAAGGCCATCGCCGCGATGCGCCCGGCCGACACCTTCAATGTGATCACCTTCGCGGGCTCGACGCGGGTGCTTTGGCCGCAGCCCGTTCCGGCAACACCAGCCAACATCCAGTCAGCCCAGGCGTTCGTTGATGGCCAGCAGGGTGGCGGCGGCACCGAGATGATGCAGGCGATCAACGCAGCGCTTGTGCAGCGTGCGGGTGGTGGGCTCACGCCGGCAGAACTCATCGATCTTCCTGCCGATGGTCGCGAGGTTCATGTGCTTGTGCCCTACACGGCCATCGTCGACCAAGGCGGTCGCCTGCAGATCCAGGCTTCACCCACCGTTGCCTTCCCCTTCACAAGCCCGGTCGAACTGCCGAGCGTGCTCAAGCCCGAGGGCGTCACGCTCTCGATGCGCGGGCGCTGGGCGACCGTCGGTGGCGAGCGCGTGCTTGAGGTGCGCGAGGCGGGCTTCGCGCCCATGGCCGCCACCTCACCCATGCGCCTGTGCATCTTCCTGACGGATGGCTACGTCGGCAACGATCGCGGCATCGTCGCTGCGGTGCGGGCGAACGCGGGCACCACGCGGGTCTTCAGCTTCGGCATCGGCAACAGCGTGAACCGCTGGCTGCTCGATGAGATGGCGCGTGCCGGTCGCGGCGAGAGCGAGTTCGTCACGCTCGAAGCCTCGGCTGACGAGGCGGTCGAGCGGCTCACGCGCCGGATCCAGACGCCGGTCCTGGCGGATGTCTCGGTCTCGTTCGAAGGATTCGAAGCGACCGCGACGACGCCTGCCCTGATCCCCGATCTCTTCGATGCCAAGCCCATCGTGGCCCATGCGCGCTACCTGAAGCCCGGCAGCGGCACGGTGATTGTGCGCGGCCGCACCGGCGGTGGTCCGTGGGAACGACGCATCCCCGTGCAGTTGGTCGGGCCCGGCTCGGGCAACGCCTCGGACATGCTGCCCTCGCTCTGGGCGCGCAGCCAGGTCGATGATGCGCTGGCTCCCGTCCTCAAGGAACTCGAGCAAGGTGCCGTGCCGGCTGATGTGCGCCGCCGCGTCACGAGCCTTGGTGAAGGCTGGCAGGTCATGACGCCCTTCACGAGCTTCATCGCGATCGAGAAGGCGCGCGTGACGATCGGCGGCCGTGCGCTGCTCGTTCCGGTGCCGATCGAACTGCCGCAGGGCACGCGGTTCGACGGATTCTTCGGCGAGTGGTGTGGTGGCCCTGTCCCGATGGTCGGGCGCATGAGGGGTGGCCTCCTTGGTTCGGGTGGCGATGATCAGGACATGAGCCTTGGCTTCGCTGCCGAGGCTGCACAGAACGCGCAGGGCGTCTCGGTTGCACCACCCGTACCGGCGAGTGCGGCTCCCGCGCCAAGCGCGGCAGCCGATCCCAAGGCAGCACCAGCACCAATGGTTGCGTCGAGTGCACCCCCAGTCGGAGTTGTCGAAGCACGCAAGGAGTCCGCATCGCGCGGCTTGCGCCGGGGCAGTGGTGACGCGGGACGCGCTGGCACCGGTCACCCTGGCGGCGGTGGTGGCGGGTCGCAGGGCCAAGGTGCAGCTGGTGGATTCGGCGGCGACTCCAAGGGCAAGATGGAGTCGATGGCTTCCCGCCCAGCCAAGCCTGGGGCGCCTGCCGAGGTTCAGCAGCCTGAACGGAAGGGCCAATCGGCAGGTGGTGGGATGCCTCCCGCCGGCACGGCAGCCGACCGCGCCGGGCGCAACGAAGCGGATTCGCTGGAGCGCTCGACGGGTCGAGGAATCGACGCCAAGCGGGATGCGGCAGTCGATGCAACGCGAGATGCGCCAACCCGGGCTCGCGATGGATCCAATGATGGCGAACCTCCGGCGGAGCCCGCGGCACCGGTCGCACCAGCCGAAGATCCAGTCATCGTGCTCCATGATGTGCGTGATCTGGTTGGCCTTGGTGCCGAGCCAGCCGTCGTCGCGCAGGCGACCGAGCGCTTGGTGCGCGAGCTGCAGAGGTTCACGGGTCGTGAGCTCTGGACGGATCAGGGTGGGCGCAGCGCGGCGTGGTCGGCGCAGGATGGCCTTCTCAGGATCGAAGCCTGGCCGAGCCTGCAGCGCATGATCGACGGCGCCCTGCGCACGCGCCGAGCGGCGATGGGCGCAACCGGCGGAATCGACCGCGACCTCGTGCGCGCCGATGAGGGTGCAGCGATCACGGCCATGCGTGCGCGTGTCGCGCGTCCGCTCACCACGGTCGAACTCGCCCGGGCGTGGGACCTGCTTGGCACCGACCTCATCCGCGCTGCACTCCTTGGCACACCGCCCGCGGGGACTTTGGGCACCATGGAGGATGGCTCGGTCTGGGTCTCGATCAGTGTGACCGAGAACAATGCACTTGGAAGGCTGGCGTCGGGGCTTGTGGAGCCCGGCATCAACGCTGCGGCGCGCGTGGTGGTTGGTCGTGTGCAGCCGGTGCGCCTTGTCGAGCTTGTGCAGGACCCCGGCGTTGCCGCGGTCAACACGATCCCGGCACCGTGACTCGATCGAACGATTCGCTGTGGACAACCTTGCAGCAGGCCCGTGCGCCGGACCGGGCCTCGTACCGTTCCTGCATGGCCGCTGCCTTCATGTCACGGATCGCGTGGGGCGCTGCACGGCGGGTCTGGGGAACGGTGCGCGAAGCCCTTGAGGTTGTGTTGCCGCCGTCCCTGGCCATTGGTGCAGTCGGCTTGGTCGTGGCGGTCGTCGGCGCGCCAAGCGGCGCAGCGGTGCTGGATGCATCGCACCCTGCAGGGACTGCAGGGCCGGCTGACCCCGCCACGCATGGAGCAGACATGGTCCTGCAGGTGCCCACCGTACCGGCCAAGGCCGGCGTGCTGATCTTCTCGAAGACTGCGGGCTTCCGGCACGACAGCATCGAGACCGGTGTCGCAGCGATGAAGGAAGTGCTGGCACCGACCTACATGGTCGATGCCACCGAGGATGCAGCGGCCTTCACGCCCACGAACCTCGAACGGTTCCGCGTGGTTGTCTTCCTGAACACGACAGGTGATGTCCTTGATGATGCGCAGCAAATGGCCTTCGAGCGCTTCATCGAGGATGGCGGCGGCTATGTCGGCGTTCACTCGGCCAGCGACACCGAGTACGACTGGCCTTGGTACGGCCGGCTGGTGGGTGCCTACTTCAAGACCCACCCGGCGATCCAGGAAGCGGTCATCCGCAACGAGTCGAAGGATCATCCGAGCATGGCGGGCTGGCCCGCCGAGCTCAAGCGCACCGACGAGTGGTATGTCTATCGAACGAATCCGCGCTCGGTGAAGGGCATGATGATCCTGGCGAGCCTTGACGAATCGAGTTACACCGGCGGTGGGATGGATGGCGACCATCCGACCACCTGGTGCCACGAGGTCGGCAAGGGCCGCGCTTGGTACACCGGCGGCGGGCACACCAAGGAGTCGTTCGCCGAGCCGCTCTTTCGCAGCCACCTGAAGGGCGGCGTTGACTGGGCGTGTCGCTGTGCCGGCCCGGGTCGTGGTTGAATCCGCGTCCTGCGTGCTGCATGCGGTCAATGACCAGTGGAGTGGGTCCGATTCGTCCTTGAGGTAGGAGAGAGAATCAGTTGGATTCAAGGACCTGCCGGCGTCGCGGCACCAAGCCCGATGCGCGCCAGGTCCGTCTTCGCTTGCTCAAGGACCGCCTTCGCCGGCTCGCCCTCGCGGGAGGCGGCGCTGATCGCCTCCAGCAGGAGCGGCTCAGCCTCCTTCGCAAGGTTCTGCTTGACCAAGAGATGGCCAAGTCGTCCGACCGCCGCCGTGGTGTCTGGGCTGCCCTGTGGCATCGCCCCACGCAGGACCTCGACCGCATCCCGCTGCGCGCGTGTCGCCCCGCCCAGATCCGAACGTGCCTCGTCGATCCTCGAGAGCAGCTCCATCGACTTGGCCGTGTTCATGGGGCTCTTGCCATGGGACTTTCGCCCAGCCATCGCGCGGCGGGCGATCTCGCGCGCCTCATCCAGGTTGGTGCCGAGCTTGAGCATGGTGTCGGCCAGGTCGTGCTTGGCCGCCGTCACGGATGGATCGCTTTCGCCGAAGCGAGTCTCCATCAGCCGGTCCGCGCGCTGCAGGTTGGGAAGCGCCGCCGCGAGTTCCCCGCGCTTGATCTGGATGCTCGACAGCTGACGGAGTGCGCGACCGACGCGCCAATCATCGGGACCGGAGACCTTGGCGAAGATCGACGCGACACGGCTGTAGGCCTCCGCGGCCTCGTCGGTCCTGCCGAGCGCCTCAAGTTGTCGCGATCGTCCGAACAGCGCTGCGCCGTACTCATCGCTCTCCTCGCCGAACTCCTTGCGCAGCGTGTCGAGGGCCGCCGTGGCGTTGCGATCGGCATCCTCAAATTTCCGGAGCTTCACCTGGGATGCCGCAAGGTGCAATCTCGCCTCGCCGCGATCGTTGACCGCGTCGGGTTGAAGCTGCTCGAGTGCCTCGACGACCAAGGCGAAACCCGCGAGACTCGCTTCGTAGTCGTTCAGGAAGAATTGACATCGCGCGAGCTTCCATCGCGTTCTGGCGAGGGCGATCTGAGCGTCGGGCGTCGGATCGTTCGCGATGATCGCCGTCCACAGGAGTTCTGCTTCCTTCAGGTTTCGGATGGCTGCTTCGTAGTCAGCAAACGCAAGGTAGAGCTGCCCCACGGTGTCGTAGAGCTCGGCCGCGACCTGCGGGTCATTCTTCAGTTCCGTGGTGACGGCGTTCTCAACGCCCACAAGAAGGTCAGAGATCGTCAGCGCGACCTGCTCAGCGGAGCTCTTGGTGTCCGCCGAGCGAAGTGCGAAGAGGAAGGTGCTCAGCGTCTGGCGTGCGCGCTGCTCTTGCGTCACCGCGGTGCGCCAAAGGAAGGCCATGGCGACCGACGATGCCACGATCATGCAGATTCCGAGCATCGCAGCTGCGAACGCGACCCTGTGCTTGGCCACGAGTTTGCGGATCCGGTACGCCGTGCCGGGCGGGCCTGCACTGACTGGGTCGCCAGCGAGCCACGCGCGCAGGTCATCACCGAGCGCGCTCGCGCTTTGGTAGCGCACTTCACGGTCCTTTTCGATCGCCTTGAAGATGATGCGCTCGAGGTCGCCGCGCAGGGCCTTGGCCAGTGATCCCGGATCGGTGCCGCGCGCGTGGGCAATCGTGTTCGCTCGCCCAAGGTCTTCGCGCTCAACTTGCCGAATGCGCTGCTGCGGCGACGGCGGCCGATACTCGCGCACGAGTCGGCTGAGTTCGCCCACCCCCACGCCCTGCAGCGTCTTCTGGTCCAAGGGCAGCCAGCCCGTCAGGAGCTCGTACACGATCACGCCGAGCGTGTAGACATCGCTGCGCGTGTCGATGTCGGCCTTGCCATCGGCCTGCTCCGGGCTCATGTACGCGGGCGTGCCCACGAAGTGGCCGAACTGCGTCTCGAAGGTTCGTGAGTGCAGCGTGGTGTTCACGGCCTTCGCGATCCCGAAGTCGATGACCTTCACATGGAAGGTTTCAGCGTCGCGATAGACCAGGATGTTGCCGGGCTTGAGGTCTCGGTGCACCACCCCCTTGGTGTGCGCGTGCTGGATCGCATCGCACACCTGGAGGAAGAGCCGCGCGCGCGCGCGCAGGTCCAGTCGCTCGGCATCGGCGAACTCATCGAAGGGCTTGCCCGGCACGAACTCCATCGCGAAGAAGGGCTTGCCATCCGGCAGCGCCCCGGCATCCCAGACCTTGGCGACGCCCGGGTGGTTCATCACCGCCATCGCCTGGCGTTCGGCCTCGAACCGCGCGACCAGGTCCTCACGGTCGCTGCCAGATCGCATGACCTTCAGCGCGACCTTGCGGCGCACGGGCTCGACCTGCTCGGCGAGGTACACCGCACCGAAGCCGCCTTCGCCGAGGAGCTGCAGGATCTGGTAGCGGCCAACCGTCTGGCCGACCATCGCTTCGGCGGCACGCTTGCGCGGTGGGGCATCCTGCCAATCGCTCGACGGCGGCTGCTGCGTGGCACCTGCATCGGGCGGACGCGGTGGTCGCTGGGTGGCATCCCCTGCCGGCGGACTCGGCCGCGCGGTGGCGCCAAAGCCAAGGCCCCGCGGCTCGCCGGGATCCGAACTGTCGATCGTGTGATCGTCGACGCTCACCGCTGCATCGTACGGTCGCTCACAGGTTCAATTATTGCCCCACTGCGAGAGCAGAAGCGAGAGATCGTTTCCGTCGACGCTGCCATCGCCATTGACATCGGCGTCGGGCGGAGCCGGAATGCACGCGATGGTCAGTAAGCCCGGACTAGAGACCGGGCTCTGCGAACTGTTGTTGTACTTCAGCGGTCCGTAGGCGATGAAGTAGGTCTCGGACGAATCAGTGTTGAAGGTGAGTACACCTTCCATGCCGCTGCCGTTGTCGCTGCACGCGATCGGATGCAAGTGCCCGCACGATCCCGTGTAGACGAGGAACCCGTACCTCGCCGACTGTCCCGTCGACGGCTGGACCTTGACGGTCGTCGAACCGGTGCACGCGTCGAGTTGGAACCACGTCGGGGTGCGAATTACTGCAGCAACGCCACAGATGTTGTCCAGTCCGATGTTGTTGTTGCTGCCTTCGGTAGCGGTCTCGACGGTGCTGAACGAGTAGGTGCCGCTCCCCAGCACCGGAGCGTCATCGCACGCCGCAGGGCGCGAGAGCCAGACACCCCCGATGATGTTGATCGTGTAGGTGCCTGTGGCAGTGTCCGAGGGTCCGCAGTCACCACCGTCGTTGCAGTACTGATCGCAGTTCAAGAAGATCGGGATGCCGTTCCAGGAGTAAGTCCCATTGTCGCACGCACCGTCGCCGACCCAAGTTGCGGGGCAGCAATTGCCGTTGCAGTCGCGGATCAGGCCCGCAGGGCAGTTCCCCTGAACGCTGTTCCCGTCGCAGATCCAGTCGCAGAGCTCGCCGGAGCTCACCGGAGTGAGGGTCTGCGTGGCATTGTCCGAGGTGAAATTGAACAGCTCAAAGGGAGCCTCAGCACGCGGACACGTCGTGGGGACGGAGTTGCCGGTGACCGCGAGGTAGTACGCGCCAGCTGTGAGCCCGGGAATGCCCCCGCCTGTCACGGAGACATTGTGGAGACGAGACCACGTGACGTTCGATGCCTTGTTGTTGTTCGCAGCCAACGGAATCGCACCGAGGCTCCCATCAGGTTTGACGACCTTCTTGAACAGGAAGAGTCGAGTGTCGAAGGACGAGCCCTGTGTGTTCACGTCGAACGCTTGAGCATTGGAAATGAAGATCTCGTAGAGGTCGATCGAGTCTGGAAGCGCGGCAACAAGGGACGTGGTGCCGGTCTGGCCTTCGATGAGCGTGAGCGCACCGCCTCCTGAGTCGCTCGCGGCGACGGACTTGATCCGGCTGGCGGTCTCTGCACTCGCGCCGGCCTTGTCACCGCCTCCCTCGCACCAGATTGGGCCGGCAAGGCCGCCATCGTCAGCGAACGCAGGAAGGACGCAGAGCATCGGGACGAGCAGGGCAACACAACGCATGGGACCTCCAAGGGATAAGTCGGCCTTGGGCCAGAAGCCCGCCGCGCAGCGAGTGTCACCGCGAATGGGCGCGATTCCAGTTGTCGCTTTGGGAAATCGGGGATAATCTCATTTACCGGACACTAGGTCGGTCATTGCCCCCGGGCGCGATCGACCCAGGTATTCCAAAGTTGGAACGCCCGTTGCGTAGCCGCCAGAAGACTGCGCCGGTCGTCTTCGATCCGTGCACTGCTCACCGGGGGATCCACGACCGATCGACCGAGCTCGGTGTTGCAGGCCGTGCACCGGAACCGGGCTCGTGCAAGGATGAAGCGCTTCCACTGGATCGGTCCCAAACGGATCCGCTTGGCACAGCCAGGGCAGACCAGTTCGGTACCGGGCTTGCGCTGCACGCTGCCATAGTCATGGCAGCGATCCACCGGCAGGCCCAACTGGTGCATGAGACGCTGCCACCGTTGGTCATGATGGCACGAGCGTCGGTGATGGAGATCGCAGGCGACATGAGCGACTTCATGCCCGATGGTGCTGTCAAAGCGCTCGAGGCCCTCGTGACGGAACATGTGGAACGAGAGTTTGATGTGGCGACGGGCCGGCATGGCCAGTCCGGCGGTCGTGCGCAGCCGGGCGCTCAACTCGACGCTGGGTTCCGGGCCGAGCGGCTTGCCCAACGCCCGTTCGCATGCGCGCCACCAGTGGCTGACGCGGTCCTGGGCCAGGCGTTCCCAATCGGCATGGAGGATGGGGACGGCTCGGCCCACCATGCTCCCTAGAACGGATGGTTCGTCACCGCGTGACACGGCCGGAGTCTAGGAGCGGTGCCGGCCATGGTCGACCGGGCAATCGTCCGCGGGGGGCTTGCAGTCTCGTGAAGGAGCACTAGCCTCGGGCGATGGCCCTCAAGATGGCAAGGCTCTCGGCACTGCGGAAGGCGTTGCTCGATGCCCGCGACCTCGGGAACCATCGGTCGATGGCCGAGCTGCAGGCCGAACTCGGATTGAGCAGGCGCACCGTGGTGCGGTACCTCAATGACCTGCGGGCCCAGGGCGACCAGTTGACGATGGTCCGTGGCAAGGGCTGGACCATGGTCAAGCCGCGGCGAGATGGCACGCTCGAGTCACAGATCCCGGAGCAACTGCTGGTCGTCTTGCGCAAGCTGGGTTGGGCGCTTCGTGGTACGCCGTGGCACGAGGAGATGGAGGCGCTCTTCGGCGCAGAGCTCAAGCGCGTGAAGACGGTCGCGAGGAGCGGCATGCATGGTGGTGCCATGGCCCAGGCGGTGCGGCTGAACAAGGTGCTCTTCATCGCCGACTTCGCACCAGGCGTGCGCAGCGAGGGCACATCCGATGAGTGGATCGACGATGACGACGCTGCACTCGATGCCGGTTCGTCGAGCGGGCTGCGTCAGTCGCTGGATCAGCTCCGCGAACGCCAGTTGCGCCAATCAGCATGGAATGCGGAGGCGGTGACGGTCTGGCGCGATGTGCTGCTCGCGGCACGCGAGAGCAAGCCGCTGGTGGTCGAGTACATGAATGCGAGCAGGGGCAAGCTCGATCAGCAGCAGGTGGTGCTGCCCTTGGGCATCGTGCTCCGGCCCGGCGGGGCGTACCTGCTCGCGCACAAGGTCGGCAACCTGCGCGATGCCGAGGTCGAGTCGGGTACGGCGGCGCAGTGGAGCGAATCACTGCGCAAGCGGCCAGTGCTGAGATCATTCGCGATGCAGCGCATCACCTCGGTCGGTCTGCTGGGAGGTGCGTTCCGTGTGCCCGATGGCTTGTCGTTGCGCGAACTCGTCAAGACCTCGGTGGGGGGCTTCGTGGAACAGGGGCCGACCGAGGCGGTCGAGCTGGAGTATGACGCGATCAACCTGACGCTTGCGGCCGGCGAAGTCTGGCATCCTGAGCAGGAGGTCACCGTGCGCGGCCAGGGTGTTGGCATGACCGTGCGTGTGCGCTTTCGCACCAACAGCAGGATCGAGGTCCAGCGGCGCGTGCAGGCGTTGGGCGGCAGGGTGCGCTTGATCAAGCCGCTGGCCTGGCGCAAGGAGATCGCCCGCAGTGCCCGCATGCTCGCGCAGGGACATGGGCGATGAGCAGGACGGTTTGGCGATCCACCCATCCCTACCGAAGACAGGCCAGACCGGTGAAGCACGGTGTGCGTTGCGCACCAAGGCGCTTGGCGGTGAGTTCGGCCAGGCACCGAAGGTGCGCGAGACCGATGTCGGTGCATGGGATCCCAGCCGCCTCGAGTTCAGAAGCGACAACGGTGCGCAGCGAACGGATGCCGCGGGAGACCAACTGTCGCACGGAGTCGGGCGTGCGGCCCATGATGGCGCCGATCTGCGGTCCGGTGCGACCCTCGAGCGAGAGCCAGAGCGCCTGACGGGCATCGGTGGAGAGTGCATCGACCCCCTTCGTGAGCACGCGGACCAGGAGTGCGTGATGCGCGGGATCGATCATGTCGGCGCCGGGTGCGGCAGCGTGCGGATCAGCGAGCACCTCGACCACGGGCGTGGCGATGCCGAGGCCATCGACCATGGGTGCCACCTCGGCGCGCAGCTTGGCAGCACGACGGGCATCGATGAGGTTCGTGCGGATCGACCGCTTGAGATAGGACTCCATGGCGGCAACCGTGGCGAACTGCAGCTGCTGTGCATCACGGCGGCACAGGCGACGGGCGATGCGGTCGAGCACCCGTTCGACGATGTGATGGCGCAGCTGGGTGGCCGACGGGCAGATCTTGTCCACCAGGTGGTGGATCGCATCCTGCGTGAACGCATAGAGATCGATCAGGCTCAGGGAGCCCGCCGAGGCAAGGGTGGCACGGGCCGCGGACCGTGCGTGATCGGCGCGGACCGAATCGGTGGTGATGGAGATCTGGCGCTGCGTGCTGGTGCGGTGGTTCGACATGGGGGCTTTCCTCCGGCTGAGGGGTTGAACGACGCGTCCTCAAACTCTTCCTCCTGCGAGAGCCTAAGTGTGACAATGAGTGACACAGTCAACGACACCAGCGTTGACGACCCCGCTATGCCGCATCACCCTCCGGCTCGCACAGGTGTTGCTGGTCCGGTGGTCGCCCGCTTGCCAGATCCGCGAAGTCGTGTTCGCCGCACATGTAGAGGCGAACGACATCGACCGCCGCGAGGTACATGGCGCCTTCGCGGGGTGACAGGCCCGGCTGCCCGTGCCGCCCTGCCAGGAACGCCACCCGGAAGGTGGCGATCATGCGCAGGGCGAGTGTGACGCGGGTCGGAAGTGAGGTTGTGGGTCTCAAGAATGGGTTCAGTGACATCGATCCTCGGGGTTGGGGGCGAGTGGTGAACAGGTCAGAGCGGCTTCCAACGGGGTTCCGCACCAACCGTGACAGGGTTGATGGCGAGACCCCCCCGCCGGACATGGCGTCCAGAGGCTGGATCCCGATCGGTCCTGCATAGAAGGGTCGCCGCGGGCCATCCTGACTGGAAAGTGCCAGAATCTGGCACAGACCAAGCGTGTCCCCAACCGTTGGTCGGGCCACGGATCACCCATACGATCCGATCGTGCCAGGACCCCGAACGATCCTCACCGCTGGTCGATCCCACCGTGGCGCGATCCTGTGGGCCACGCTCGTGGCCGTGGTCGGTCCCGATGCCCGGAGCTTGGCCGGCCCCGTTCCGGACGAACCGGCGCTGCCTAAGGATGCGGATCACGCTCTGGTCGATCCAGCAGCCCCGAGTGATCCTGATGCTGCGACCATCTGGAAGGCCAAGGCAGCCCTGATCGAGCGGGAGCACTGGTCCTACCAGCCGATGGCCGACCCCCGGCCACCGAAGCCGACCGGCACCCCCTCCACCACCGGGGACATCGACCGTTTCCTGCTGCACGCCATGCAGGCCCAGGGCGTGATCCCGCAGGACCGGGCCGACCGACGAACGCTTCTGCGCCGGGCGACCTTGGACCTGACCGGCCTGCCGCCGACCTACGACGAGATCCGGGCCTTCGAGGAGGACACGCGTCCCGATGCCTGGCCACGCGTGATCGATCGATTGCTCGCGAGCCCGGCATACGGTGAGCGCTGGGCGCGCCACTGGCTCGATGTAGCGCGCTACGCCGACAGCAATGGCCTCGACGAGAACACGGCATTCGCCAACGCCTTCCGCTGGCGCGACTGGGTCGTGCGCGCCTTCAACGACAACCTGCCGATCGATCGCTTCATCACGATGCAGATCGCCGGCGACCTGATGCCCGAGGCTCGATCATCCCCTGCTGCCGCTGATTGCATCACGGCGACCGGGTTCCTGGTCCTCGGCCCCAAGGTGCTTGCTGAGCCGGACAAGCAGAAGCTCGTCTTCGACATGGTCGATGAGCAGGTCGATGCGGTCGGCCGCGCGTTCATGGGGCAGACCCTCGGTTGCGCACGCTGCCACGATCACAAGTTCGATCCGATCTCGCAGGACCAGTACTTCGCGCTCGCCGGCGTCCTGCACAGCACACGCACGATGGCGAGCGTCGCGACCGTGGCGCGGGCGCTCGAGCGCGAAGCCGCCGCGAACGATGCCGTGGCTGCGCGTGCCGAGCACTCCGCAGCGTCCGAGCGCACGAGCAAGGCACTCAAGGGTGCGACCCAACGCGCGGATTCGCGCGTGCAAGCGGCGTGGGTCGCTCAGGCAGAGCACATCCTCGTCGCGGCCGCCGAGCTTCCCGACGCCGCACCATCGCGTGAAGCCGAGGACGATGCCACGCTGCAGGGTCTCGTCATCGATCGTGATCACTGGGGTGTGGGCATCGGTGTCGTGCGCACGGGTGCGCCCGGCGTGGGTCGGGTGGCATGGCGGCTTCGTGCTGAGGTTGCTGGTCCGCACGAACTCCGCATCCGCGCGGCGAGCGACGAGGTCCGACCTGTCCGGGTTGAACTCGATGGCATGCCGGCGGCGCAGGATGCCCTGGGTGCCGACACGGGGTCGTTCCATCCAGGGGGTCAACAGTGGCAGGTCGCGGCGCATCTGGACCTGACTGCGGGCGAGCACGAGATCGCGCTCGTGCGCGACGGGGCCTTTCCCCACATCGATCGCGTGGAACTGGTGCCGGTGGGTCGTGCGGATCACCGGGCCGAGGCTGCCGCCGCCAGGGCAGCGGAACTCGGCGTGCCGGCCGCGCTCCTCATGCAGGTGCGCGATGCACTTGATCGCGAGCCATGGCTTGCGGAGTGGCGCGGCGAACTGCATGGCCCGTCACGCGATCGCAGCGTGCTCTTGAGTGATCTTGCCGCGCGTACACAGGCCGCCGCGACGGCGTGGACTGCGCTGTTGGCCGATGGCCCGTCCGCCGAGCCGCGCGAGCGATTGGATGATCCCTCAGTTGAAGCCGATCGCGCGGTGCTCCTGGGGTCGAGCGGTCCCTTTGCCGTGACGCCCGCGCTCGAGGAGTTCCGAGCCGAGGAGGACCGTGCACTGATTGCTCGACTGGTCGTGGAGCGTGATCGACTCGCTGATGCCATGCCTGCCGCACCAGTCATGGTGCTGGCCGTCTCGGAACAAGAGCAGCCCGGTGACCTCGCGGTGCATGTGCGCGGCGACCACACCATGGCGCCGGGGCCGAAGGTCGCGCGTGGTGCGCCGCAGCCGCTCTCCAAGGGCACGGATCTGCCCACGATCCCGGAACGATCCAGCGGACGCCTCGAACTGGCGCAGTGGCTCGTGGATGACGAGCACCCCCTGACCTCGCGCGTCTTCGTGAACCGCATCTGGCACTGGCACTTCGGTCGCGGCATCGTCGAGACGCCGAGTGACTTCGGTACGCGCGGCGGCAAGCCGTCGAACCCTGATCTCCTGGACTGGCTTGCGCGCGATTTCGTCCGCCACGGCTGGGACCTGAAGCGCCTGCACCGGCAGATCATGAACTCCGATGCCTACATGCGGGCGTCGATACCCAATGCGGTCGCCGGCGCGATCGATCCGGACGATCGCCTGCGCTGGCGATGGACGCCGCGCCGTCTCGAGGCCGAGGCGATCCGGGACAGCGTGCTCGCAGTCAGTGGATCGCTCGACCGCACGATGGGCGGCTCGCTCCTGACCAGCGGGAACTTCGACTATGTGACCAACGACCAGAGCGCCAACGGTGCGCAGTACGGCGCACCACGCAGGAGCCTCTACCTGCCGGTGATCCGCAACGCGCTCTTCAGCTTCTTCGGGATCTTCGACTACACCGATGCAAGCGTGACGGTCGATGCACGCGCGCAGACCGTGATCGCGCCCCAGGCGCTGTTCATGCTCAACAGTCCCTTCGTGCACGAGGAGAGTCGAGCGTGGGCGAAGCGCCTGCGTGAACGCGTGCTGGCCGATGCGGCGAATGTGCCGTCCCAGCAGGCTGGGCACCAAGGCCACGCGATGGTGCAGGAGGCCTATCGCATGGCGCTCGGCCGTGAACCCACCGCCAGCGAGGCGAACTCCGCGCTGGCCTTCGTGGCGAGCCAGGCTGCGCTCGGCGAGGATGCCGCATGGGGGCTCTACGCGCAGGTCATCCTGGCCAGCAGCGAGTTCATCACCATCGAGTGATCACGCGAACCTGGGCGGAATCCACGCCTGGCGCTCGACCGGTGCCCGGACGCGGCTAGGCTTCGTGCATGTTCTGCGGCCACCGCCAGAGTGCCGTCACGCGGCGCGCCATGCTCCAGTCCTGCGCGAGCGGGTTCGGGCAGGTCGCGCTCCTGGGACTCCTTGGCGATGAACTGTTGCGGCGCGGTGTGTGGGCTGATGGCCGGCCCGGGCTCGTGGATCCATCCCGCGTTGCTCCCCTGGCGCCGCGCCTGCCACATGTTCCTGCGCGTGCCAAGCGCGTGATCTTCCTGTTCATGCATGGTGGCCCGTCGCAGGTGGACACCTTCGACTACAAGCCGCTCCTGCAGCGCGACCACGGCAAGCCGTTCCCGCAGGCCAAGCCGCGGGTGCAGTTCGCCGAGACGGGCAACCTGCTCGCGAGCCCATGGTCCTTCCGGCAGTACGGGCAGAGTGGTGCTTGGGTGAGCGAGCTCTTTCCCAATGTGGCCCGGGTCGTGGATGAACTCTGTTTCGTGAAGAGCCTGCATGGCTCCAATCCCGCGCATGGTGCAGCGCTCCTCAAGATCCACACCGGCAGCGAGAACTTCGTTCGGCCCAGCATGGGATCGTGGATCACCTATGGCCTGGGCAGCGAGAATCAGGATCTGCCTGGTTTCATCACCATCAGCCCGACGCTCGGCCACGGCGGTGTGAACAACTATTCGAGCGCATTCCTGCCAGCCGCGTACCACGGGACGCCGTTCGGCAAGACGGGCATTCCGTCGGACCAGGCGCAGTTCGATCACATGATGGCTGGCGTACCCGGCGATGTGCAGCGCGCACAGCTGGACCTGCTCAAGCAACTCAATCGCGAGCACATGGAGCGCAGCGGCGGCGGCGCGGCGCTCGAGGGCCGGATCGAGGCGTTCGAACTTGCCTTCCGCATGCAGGCCGCGGCGCCGTGGGTCACCGACACCAAGGGCGAGTCGGCAGCAACGCTCAAGCTCTACGGCATCGACCAGAAGAACACCGAGGACTTCGGCCGCCAATGCATGCTGGCCCGGCGGTTCGCCGAGGCTGGCGTGCGCTTCATCCAGTGCACCCACTCGTACAAGTGGGATCAGCACGGCGACCTGCGCAAGGGCCACACGCAGAACGCGAGCGAGGTCGACCTGCCGATCGCGGGACTGATCCGCGACCTCAAGAGCCGGGGCATGCTCGAGGAGACGCTCGTCCTGTGGGGTGGTGAGTTCGGCCGTACCCCCGCATCGCAAGGCGGCGAGGATGGCCGCGACCACAATCCACACGGTTTCACCTGGTTCATGGCCGGTGGCGGCGTGAAGCCGGGCTTCTCGTACGGTGCGACCGATGACTACGGCTGGTATGCCGAGCGCGACAAGGTCCATGTGCATGACATGCACGCCACGATCCTCGCGCTCCTGGGCATCGATCACGAGCAGTTGACCTATCGCCATGCCGGCCGCGACCATCGGCTCACGGATGTCCACGGATCGATCGTCCGCGGCATCATGGGGTGATCGTCCCTGGGTCATGGTGATCGGCGTCTGTCATGTGCGTGGCAGCATCGGCCCGAGCGCCTCGATCCGCGGGAATCGCCCGCAATGGACTCAGACCGCTTTGCGCGCCCCGTTCCATGGACTACCGTTGCGGGATGCCCACGATCCCCGCCCTGCTGGCCGGGCTTGTTGCCTTGACTGCTCTGCCTCCCGATTGCCTGGTGGATGGTGTGGCGTTCGAGGCTGTGGCTGAGCATGCGGAGCCCGGTGTGGCTCGCTACCGCTGGGCCAAGCATGTCCAGAGCTCGATCACACTCACGCTCGTCGAGCGCGATGGCCTGATCGCGGGTGCAGCGCTCCTGCCGAGCGGCGAGCGACGCCAGGCCCTGGGTCGCGCGGATGCACCCATCGAGTGGACGCCGATCCCGGAGGAGGGTTCGCGCTCGTGTGCGGGTTCAGTCGATGGCACGGCAATCGCCGGCACCACACCGCAGGATGGATCGCTCTCCGGCGGCTGCCCCGATGGCGACGGCGTGGATGTGCTCATCCTGACCACGCCTGCCGCACGCACGCAGGCAGGCGGTGCCAGCCAGCTCAACGCGCTGTGCGATCTCGCGGTGGCCTCTTCGAACACGGCCTACATCAACTCGGGCCTTGCGGCGAGGCTGCGCAATGTGCTGCGCATGGAGATCAGTTACACCGAGCAGGACTTCATCGGTGACCTCTCGAAACTCGCCGGGCAGGGTGATGGCGCCATGGACGATGTGCATGCGTTGCGAACCGCCTGCGGTGCCGATCTGGTTGCGCTGATTCGCGCGAGTGGCGAGTACTGTGGGATCGCCTACCTCATGCCGTACAACGACCCGGGTGCGTCGGAGACCGGCTTCAGCGTGACCGCGCAATCATGCCTGTCGAGCCAGACCTTCGCCCATGAACTCGGGCACAACATGGGCTGCTGCCATGCCGCGGGTGACGGTGGTGGGTGCACGAATGGCGGCATCTTCCCCTACAGCGTGGGCTGGCGGTTCGCTGGGACCAACGGCACCACCTATCGCACGGTGATGGCGTATGCACCAGGTGTGCGCATCGATCACTTCTCGAATCCCAACGTGAGTTTTCAGGGCGCGGCCACCGGGGTCGAGCCGTCAGGATCGACACAGGGTGCGCACAACGCACGCACGATCACCGAGACGCTCGCGGCGATCTCGTCGTATCGCTGTGCCGTACCCGACACGCTGCTCGGTGACTGTGACGCGAACGGCAAGGTCGATGTGCAGGACATCGCCCAGGGGCGCGCGAGTGATTGCGATGGCAATGGTTGGCTTGACTCGTGCGACCTTCCGGCGGAGGGATCATGCGCGAGCGCCTTGGCGGGGTGCACTTCAGGATTCCTCATGAACGCACCGGGTGGGCAGAGCGCCAGCGGCGAACTCTTCGGTCGCGTCGTGGCGACCGACGGTGTCGGATTCATCGTTGGGTCACCGGGCGAGAATGCACCGTATGTCGATGCCGGTCTGGCTGAGGTCTGGACGATCGCGAATGATCGCCCATCGCGGCAAGCCACGCTGCGCCAAGGCGCCGCCGTCAGCAGCGACCAGTTCGGCAATGCCGTGGCGCTCTCCGGGGACTGGGCCGTGGTCGGTGCGCCCGGGCGAGACGCGAGCGGACTCAACAGCTCGGGTGCTGCGTATGTGTTCAAGCGCACAGGTACGAACTGGTCACAGGTCCAGATGCTGCAATCGACTGCGCCCACAGCGGGCGGTCGATTCGGTTGGAGCGTGGCGCTGGCCGGTCCGTGGCTGGCGATCGGTGCTCCAAGCGAAGGAACCGCTCCGGCTGCCGGCGGTGCGGTGCACATCCATGAACAGCAGGCCAACGGCCAATTCGTGTTCCGCCAGATCCTCGTGCCATCGACCGCCAGTCCGGCGGGGTACTTCGGTTGGTCGGTGGCGATCGATGGCCCCATGCTCGTCACGGGTGCTCCCTTCGCGTCAGCGGGGACCGGTGAGGTCTGGGCATCGATTCGCGATGGCTCGGTGTGGTCCGATCCGGAGCGTGTCGGCAGTGATCTCGAACCGATTGCCGATCCTGACGCACGGCTCGGCTATGCGGTGGCGTGCAGCGGTTCGCTCGTTGCCGCCGGCGCGCCGCAGCAAGGCGATCGTCAGGGTGCGGTCTTCACATGGCGTCGTGTCGATGGTGTCTGGCAGGCCGGGCCGGTGATCAGTGGTCCCACGGCGCAGGGTGCGCGCTTCGGCCATGGTGTGGCGATGGCCGCTGGTCGCGTCCTGGTGGCGCAGCAGGATTTCGCCGCGTTGGTCTCGGGTGTGCATGCGTACGAGTGGCTGTTCGGGAGTGCGCCCATCGAGGTCGGTCGCGTGAGCGTGGGCGAGAGCGTGGCCATCGTGCGTGATCTGGCGATCATCGGTGCGAGCGATTCGGTCGAGTCGGCATCGATCACGGGTGCTGCGCGCGTGTGGCGGTTCGGTTCCGATTGCGACCAGAACGGCGTGGCCGACCGGTGCCAGATCGCGCAGTCCGGTGGCGACGCCAACGCCAACGGGATCCTTGATGTGTGCGAGGCGCTTCTTGGTGATTTCAACGGCGATGGACATGTGGATGGTGCTGATCTTGGCGTGCTCCTTGGCGGTTGGGCAACCGCGATCGGCGACCTGAATGCCGATGGCATCACGGATGGAGCCGACCTCGGCATGCTTCTGGGAAACTGGACCGGCTGACCGACCCTTCCGCGTAGCCTGCGCGCATGCTGTGCTCCCTGTGCCTTCACTGCGGTCATGCTCGCCGTGCAGGATGCGGCGCCGGCCCCTGATGAATCGAATGCCGCCACCTGGTACCGGCGTGCGAGCGAGATTCGGTTCAGCGAAGACGACCAGCTGTTCATCGGAACGGAGCTGTTCGTTCGCAACGAGTGGCGCATGTTGGATCCTGCGTGGGTCGCGCGTGCCGAACGGATGATTCAGGCGCTTGGTCCGACGATCGATGCCGCCGAAGATGGGTGCGTCAGTGCTCAAGCAAGGGCTCGTGTGCGGGGACCGCGTGCCGCGGGCGGCGAGTTCACCGCAGCCGCACCGTCGGGTCGCCGAGGTACACGAACTTCATGCCCTGGAAGAAGACGCTCGGCGGATACCAGCCGTCGGTCGGCGTGAGCTCCATCAGCTTCTCGTCTCGGACATAGCGGGCGAGCGCCGTCGTCCACCATCGGCCCGCGGGAGCGGTCGGGTTCTCCGCCATCGCGTCGACGAAGCCGTCGAGCAGCGTGTGCGCGCAGGGCTGGCTGCCCGACACGCATCCGATGACGCCGATCGCGCCGCCGTCGGCACGACGCACGGCCTCCTCGGACACGCTGGTCGCGTTGCACGCGTCGCGCTGGATCGGCGCGGGCGGCGGCGGAAAGTCGGTGAAGACCTGGCCCGCGTTCGTTCCCTTCTGGAGCGTGCCGTCGACATCGAAGTAAGCGCCGTACGGAGGCTCGGTGGCGATGACGGCGGTCGAGCAGCCGATCGAGAAGAGGAATGGCGGGGTGTCGGTCGCCGGCGACCTTGTCATCACGCCGCGGTCGAAGCATCCTTCCCAGCCCCACGGCTGACCGTGACCGGTGTGGAAGATCGCGGCGGGAGCGCGCACGAACGCGGCGGCCAAGGCAGCGGTGCTCGGCTCGCGCGCGGCGACGAAGAATCCGTGGAGGTCGGTTTGCCACGCGCCCTTCGACTTCACGCGCTCGACGAGCGCGGTGACACGCGCAGAGTTGTCGATCCAGCCGCCGCTCGCGAAGAACGCCAGTTCATCGGCGGCGGCGCGCGCCGACCCCTCCTCCGCGAGCACCAAGCGCTGGTGGCGCAGCGTCTTCGAGGCCACCGCCTTCGCCTCATCCGCGCTTGACACGGGCCAGCGCCCGACCGCGATTTCGGGCGCGTAGCTCACGCGGTCGAAGTTGATCGGATCCTTCTTGTTCGTCTCGCCGTGGACCTCGCCGAAGTAGCGCGCGTGGACGCCGTCGGCCGCGCCGTTCCAGTCGTCGAACGAGCCGTCAGCGCGCGCGAGGTCGGCGTAGTAGAGGTCGCTCGCATAGAACGCGGTGTCGAACGCTTCCTTGGTGCCGCGGTCGAGCTTCATGAAGCGGACGGGCATGGTGTCGACATCGCCGACGAGAAGAAGCGCCGTCACTTCGCCCGCTTTCCAGCGGCGGTAGACCTCGCGCTTCAGCAGTTCGGGTGCGTCGGGCGCGCGCGCGGAACCCTCGGCTGCGGACGGGCGGGAAGCCTCTTCGAGCGCGAGAAACGCGACAGGAAAACCGAGCTGCCGCGAGCGCTCGGCGAGAAACTCATCGAGCGCCGGCCGAAACTCCTCGGGCGCGACGACGAGCAGGCGCTCGGCGGGCGATGCAGGTTGCACGGCGAGAGCGATGGCGACGGCTGCGGCACTCGCGACCATGCAGCGAGTGTAAGGCAGCGTCCCGAACCGCCCTGATGCGGTCCCGAACTCCATGTCGCACCGGGGTCAGCGGCGACGGCGGCCGGTATGCGGTTGGGCGCCAATCGTCTCGGGGACCGATGCAGCGACCGTGCAGTCGTTGCCACCCTTGGGCAGCATCACGCAGAAGGTGCCCGTCGATGTCGAGGCGATGGCCGCATCGTGGACCGATCGCGTGCAGGCCCTGATCACGAGCGGTCGCGGGGGGCGAGGCCCACCCCTCACCGGATGAACCGAAGTTCGCCGAAGTCGGGGATGAACGGCGTGCCGCCGGGCGACAGGCGCATCGGTGCCGGGAAGTAGACGCACCAGGCCTTGCCGATCATCAGGTCCTCAGGAACGACGAACGGGCTGGTGCTGCCCAGCTGCACGGACACGAGTGGATGCGGCCTGCCCCAGAGCCGGCTGTCGCGGCTCGCACCGGAGTTGTCGCCGAGCATCACAAACTCGCCATCGCCGATCACCGGTGGCTGGTTCACATCGATGCCGAACCCCAAGCCGGGAATCGGTTCGCCGTTCATGGGGTACTGGTCGCCGGGGTTGAGGAACGCCGGACGGTAGTAGAGGTCACGGTCGACGCGGATGCGCCGCAAGGTCACCGGCCCACCACCGAACTCCCACGCCAGGGTGGCCGGGGTGGGCTTCTGCGCCGTCGGATTCTGCAGGACATGGTCGATCGTGCGGCCGTTGTGGCTCGCCAGCAGTCGCTGCTGCGGATCCCACTCGTAGTCGAGCGTCAGCACGCTCTCGCCATCGACGAAGAGCTGCAGTCGCTGGTCGATGTGCCAGAATTCGAGCTCGAATGCGCCGTCAGGCAGCGCGATGGGGCCGCTTGCGGTGGCCTTCACCTCGCCGCTCTCCGCATGCACCACGGAGAGCGTGGCCTTGCTGCCCGAGACCTCGAACTTCATCAGGTGCGATCGCGTGCCGATCGAGAGGTTCGTCGTGAAGAGCCCACTCGAGGCCGGTGTGCAGTGCGCGGCCACGCGCAGGTCGCCCACGGGGAAGAGTGGAATCTCGGGGCGCGTGGAGTTGTAGGCGTTCCAGTCATCGAGTTGGATGTCGGTCGGGACCCACTCGAGCCGGGCTGGGCCCGGCGCGCTCCATACGAAGGCGCGAGGATCGCTCGTATCCCAACCATGCCCACGCAGCGGCTGGCCGCTCCACGAGCCGCGCATGCGCTGGCGCATGGCGCCTGGATCGATCGGCGCGTAGTCGCTGTTCCAGACCGGCTGCAGGACGGCGCGCTGCACGGACTCGGGCTTGCGCTGGATGCGCATGCTGGTCACCGGCATGCCGGGTGCACCGGTGAACGCATCGCCATCAGCCAGCGCGAAGCGCTCGCCCGGCATGCCGACGAGGCGCTTGATGTAGTAGGTCGCATCGCCGACCGGATCGCACGGGTTCTTGAAGACGACCACATCCCAGCGCTGCGGCTGCTGGATTGGCCAGAGGAACTTGGTGACGAGGATGCGATCGCCGACGCGCACATCCTGTGCGAGCCGGACATTGCCCTCGCTGCGCGTGGCGGCGGTGTGGCTCACCATGGGGTCACCGATCGGCCGTTGGAAGTCGCGGCCGGCGCGTGCCGCCTCGACCACCGGTGCGGCATCGGCCGGATAGCTGTATCCCGTGTCGGGACTGCGTAGCCGAAGGTGCTCGCCCATGAGCGTCGGCGCCATGCTGCCTGTGGGGATCACATAGCCCTCGATGACGAAGCCGCGGAAGGTCATCGCGAGCGCGAACGAGATCAGCAGCAGGCTGATGGTGTCGAGGGTCGTGCCCTTGCGTGGCTCGTGCTCCATGGGGGCGCGATGCTAGCGGCGGTCACGCAGGCGCTTGATCGACCGGCAGCAATTCCTCGACCGGGACCGCGATGTCCCGGCCGGTGGCGTGCAGGCGAACGAGGACCAGTTGCACGAGCGTGCGACTCTCGACGACCGAGCCCACGCCTTCGCTGGTCCCGACCACCGTGCCGCGCTTGGGCAGTTTCGACGCAAGTTCGGCGTAGGTCTGGTCCTCGTAGCGCAGGCAGCACATCAACCGTCCGCATCGCCCCGAGATCTTCAAGGGATCGAGCGTGAGCCCCTGCACCTTGGCATGCTTGATGCTCACGGGCTTGAGCACCTTGAGGAAGGTCGAGCAGCAGACGCTCTGGCCGCACTTCTCGCGGTCCGCGACCAGGCGGGCCTCGTCGCGCGCACCGATGACCTGCCAGTGCGCCTCGCGGCCGATGACCGGCGCCAGGGCATGCTTCAGCGGATCCAGGTCCAACTCGCCCTCGGTGGTCGGGTGCACCCACACGATGACCTGTTCGCCACCCAGGATCGGTTCGAGCTGCACGAGCCGCGCAGGGAGTCCCAGCGCGATCGCTGCCTGCTTCGCGGCAAGCGTGCGCGCACCCCAATCCATCGAGATGCGCTCCCACGCAGCCAGGTCGTCCATCGTCGCCACGCGCAGCACCTCGCCGTCGGCGTGGAAGGGATAGTCCTTGCCGCCGGAGGCCTCGATGTAGCTGCGCACCTCGTCGCGCGAGACGCTCTTGCCGCATCCACCATTGCCGCAGGTCGTGGTGAGCATCTCGCCGAGTTCGGTGCCTCGGTGCGTGCGAACCACGAGCTTTGATCCGCATCCCGGCTTGGCGTCACCGCGGTACGGGAACTCGCCGATCATGCGCATCGCACCGAAGCGCACCACGATCGAGCTCGGAGCCTTGAGTTCTGCATAGGCCGCTGCGTCGACATCACGATGGGCGGGATCGGCATCGCGCTCAAAGATGGGCAGCGGGAAGATCGACACGGCGTGCGCAGTGTCGCATGGACGCGTCCGCCGTGCATCGGTGGTCCCGGTAGCATTGCTCGGTTCCATGCTGCCCGTCGTCGCCATCATCGGTCGCCCCAATGTCGGCAAGAGCAGCCTGCTCAACCGCATCGTCGGTCGACGCGTGTCGATCGTCGATCCGACCCCGGGCGTCACGCGTGACCGCATCACGGCCGAGCTCACCCTCGATCCACCGATCGAAGGCCCCGAGGACGCCCTCCCCCGGACCGTCGAATTCATGGACACCGGCGGCTACGGCGTCTACACCGCCGACGGCCGCCGCATCGACGATGCCGGCATGGACCTGGCGGCTCTGACGCCGCACATCGAAGAGCAGATCCGCGCGGCCACCGAAGAATCCGACATCATCCTGTTCACCGTCGACGCGCAGAGCGGGATTACGGCGCTCGACGAGACGATCGCCACGATGCTCCGTCGCAGCGGTCAGGCGTCGAAGGCGATGCTCGTCGTGAACAAGGTCGACGGCCCATCCTGGGAGGCGCATGCCTTCGATGCGATGCGGCTGGGATTCGGCGAACCGCACATGGTCAGCGCCAACAACGGCGCCGGCCTGCGTCGTCTGCGCGAAGCGATTTGGGAGCGCGTGGGCGACGCGCCCGCCAAGCCCGTGCCGACCGAGATGAGGGTCGCGATTGTGGGCCGCCGCAATGCCGGCAAGAGCTCCTTCACCAACGCGCTCGCGGGCGAGGACCGCGTGATCGTGAGCGAGATCGCCGGCACCACGCGCGATGCCGTCGATGTGCGCTTCGAGGTCGGCGGGCGGACCTTCGTGGCCATCGACACCGCGGGCGTGCGCAAGCGCAAGTCGTGGGCCGACGATGTCGAGTTCTATTCGAATGTGCGCACCGACCAGTCGATCCGCCGCGCCGATGTCTGCCTGCTCGTCCTCGATGCCACCGACAAGATCAGCCAGGTCGAGAAGCACCTGGCCATGCAGCTCATCGAGCAGGCCAAGCCCACGCTCATCGTGCTCAACAAGTGGGACCTGATGCCCAAGAAGGCCAAGGTCGAGGACTTCATCGAGTACCTCGGGCAGGAGTTGCCGGGGCTGGACTTCGCGCCGGTGGCCTGCGTGAGTGCGCTCACGGGCGAGGGCGTGCAGGACTCGATCTTGATGGCGTTCAACCTCTTCCAGCAGGCGGGTCACCGCGAGACGACCGGCCGGCTGAACGCGCTGGTGCAGAAGATCCTCACCGAGCGCGGTCCGAGTTCGCGACTGGGCACGATCGCCAAGATCTACTACATCACCCAGATCGAGGTCTTCCCGCCCACGATCGCGATGGTGGTGAACAAGCCCGACCTCTTCGAAGGCAGTTACGAGCGCTACCTGCTCAATCGCATGCGCGAGGAACTGCCCTACGCCGAGGTGCCGATCCGCCTTCGCTTCAGCGCCCGCAAGCGTCGCGAGCATCCCGGTGACGCGCAGCCCTCCTCGGGCGGCCAATCGGAGCAGTGATCACGCGAGCAGGCTCTGGCCCGTCATGGCCGGGGGCTTGGGCAGCCCGACCATGTCGAGCATGGTCGGAGCGATGTCCGCGAGCCGGCCATCGTCGCGCAGCTTCCGTCCGCGGAACGCCTCGCCCACGACCGACAGCGGCACGGTGAAGTTGGTGTGCGCGGTCTGCGGATCGCCGGTCCTTGGATCCACCATCTGCTCGGCGTTGCCATGGTCGGCGCTGATGATGAGGCTCCCGCCGCGAGCCAGCGTGGCGCGTGCGATCTCGCCCACGCACGCATCCACGACTTCGCATGCGCGCGTGGCGGCCGCGAGGTTGCCGGTGTGCCCGACCATGTCGCCGTTGGCGAAGTTCACGATGATGAACGGCTCGCAGTCGGCTGCAGCCAGGCGTGCGAGCACGGCATCGCGCACGCCGTGCGCGCTCATCTCGGGCTTGAGGTCGTAGGTCGGCACATCCTTGGGGCTCGGCACGATCACGCGGCGCTCGCCCGGGAAGGGTTCCTCGCGGTAGTCGTTGAAGAAGAAGGTCACATGCGGGAACTTCTCCGTTTCGGCGCAGCGGAACTGCGTCAGCCCCGCATCGCTGATCACCTGACCGAGGATCGATTCCATGCGTGCGGGCCGCTCGAACGCCACCGTCACCGGCAGGTCTTCCTCGTAGTTGGCCATCGTCACGAAGCGCAGGTTCGCCGGCACATGACGACGATCGAATCCACCACCGGGCAGTGCGCGGAACGCCGCATCATCGAGCACGAAGGCCTTGGTCAGTTCGCGGGGCCGGTCGCCGCGGAAGTTGAAGAAGATCACGGCATCGCCGTCACGGACGAAGCCTTCGTGTGCCGCAAGCAGGTGCGTGGGCGGCACGAACTCATCCCCGTGGCGCGTGGGTCCCTCGGGATTGGCGTACGCGCGTTCAAGTGCCGTGCGGGCATCAGGTGCCCCCTGCTCCTGCGGGCCGACGAGGCAGCGCCATGCACGCTCGACCCGCTCCCACCGATGGTCACGGTCCATGGCCCAGAAGCGGCCCATGATGCTGCCGATCCGCGCACCACACCGGTCAGCAGCCCGCTGCACACGCTCGATGAAGCGGACGCCGGTCGTGGGCCCCGTGTCGCGGCCATCGGTGATCGCATGCACGAGCACGCGGCCGCCCGGGAACCTGCGGGCACTGGCGAGTTCGAGGATCGCCTCGAGATGCCCGAGGTCACTGTGCACGAGGCCATCGCTGCAGAGCCCGAGCACATGCACGCAGCCGCCGGTTGCCGTGGCGTGGTCGAAGGCCGACTGCAGGCCGGGATTCGCGGCGAAGCGCCCGTCGCGGATCGCGCGGGTGATCCGCATGAGCTCCTGGTCCACGATCCGCCCTGCGCCGATGTTCTGGTGGCCGACCTCGCTGTTGCCCATGACCGGACCCTCGGGCGTCTCGGGCAGACCGACATCCTCGCCGCTCGTGCGGATGAGGGTGCTTGGCCACTCCCGGCGCATCGAGGCATCGAAGGGGCACCTTGCCCGGAGCACGGCATTGCCGGGATCCTGCTCAGCGTGCGGGTTCCGCCCCCAGCCATCCCGGATCACCAGGACGATGGGCGTGTTCACGGTCGGTGCAGCCATGGGGCCACTCTACCTCGCTCGGCAGTCGGCCTCGCGGTGGCAGTCCGCTACGCTACGCCGGCACCCGAGTGCACGGAGAGCACGGAAGGATGACCATCACCTTGGCCACGGACCCGGCACCACTCATCGGCGACGCGCTGCGCAGCCGCTACGACGAGATCAATCGACGCATCGGCGAGGCCGCTGCCCGTTCAGGGCGGAAGGCATCGCAGGTCGTGCTTGTGGCGGTCAGCAAGACCGCCAGCATGGAGCAGATCCGTGAACTCGTGCAGATGGGCCATGTGCATTTCGGCGAGAACCGGGTGCAGCAGCTGCAGCAGCGCGTGGCGCAGGTCGAGGAGTCGCAGGCGCGGCGCCGCGAGTTGACGGGTGTGGAGCCCGCGCCCGTGCGCTGGCACATGATCGGCTCGCTCCAGCGCAACAAGGTCAAGAAGGCCATCGAGTGCGTGCGGCTCATCCACAGCGTGGACAGCATGCGCCTGGCCGAGGACATCCAGAATGCGGCTGCACGCCGCGAGGATCCCGTCGACATCCTCATCGAGGTGAATGTGAGCGGCGAAGCGAGCAAGCACGGGCTTCATCCACCCGCGGTGCGTCATGTGATCGACCAGATCGACACGATGGTCAATGTCCGGCCGCGCGGACTCATGTGCATGGCACCCAACACGCAGGACACGGCTGTCGTGCGCGATGTCTTTACGCGTTGCAGGGAGCTCTTCCAGGACATCCGGTCGGCTGGTGTGGGCGGTGACGCCTTCGATCTGCTGTCGATGGGCATGTCCAATGACTTCGAGATCGCGATCGAGTGCGGCTCGAACATGGTGCGCATCGGCGGTGCGCTCTTCGGTGCGCCGGCCGTTCAGGACGAACCCGGCGAAGGCTGACTCGCGCTGTCGATGCGGCGCTGCGTGCGCGCATCCCAGCCCCGGTGGTAGCGAGCGATCGGCATGCCACGGAAGGTGCTCCGGCAGCGGTAGCAGGTCAGCCGCCACTCCGAGCGCATCAGGAGCACGAGGTCGATGGCGATGACGAGGAGCAGCGCAGCGACCAGTGAGGATGGCGTGCCGTAGCCGGCCAGCCCGACGGCGACAACCGAGACCGCGAGCACGGCTCCGATGATGGTGATTCGCGGCGATGAACGGCTCCGGTAGAGCGTGTCGCAGCCGCACAGGACGCACTTGCGCAGATGGCCACCGTCATCGACGGCCCGTTCCCAGTCAAGGAAGTACTCGCGTTCCGCCCCGGGCGCACCCAGGCGCAGGCGCGGAGGCCGTTCGTGGAGACTGACCTCGGCGTCGCCCAGTCGCGAGCGGTCGGGAGTTCGTGCAGTCACCTTCATGCCCAGGATCGTACGGCAGTCGACCCTCGGACCCATGCTGCCGTAGCATCACACGCATGAGACCGGGATGGTCGCACGCGCTTCAAGGACGCTTCATCGTCTTCGACGGCCCGGATGGCAGCGGCAAGAGCACGCAGATCCGCCGGTTCGTGCAGGCGGTACGCGATGACGGCACGGCGGTGACCGATGTGCGCGAGCCGGGTGGAACGCCGATCGGCGAGAAGATCCGCGAGATCCTGCTTGATCCAGCCAATGTCGAGATGGATGTGCGCTGCGAAATGCTGCTCTACATGTCCAGCCGTGCGCAGCTGATGGTCGAGCTGATCAAGCCGGCGCTGGCCGCAGGCCACATGGTGCTGAGCGACCGCTTCATCAGCAGCACGCTCGCCTACCAAGGCACCGCCGGCGGGCTCTCGCCCGCCGAGATCCTGTCGGTCGGTGATGTGGCCATTGGCGGTCGCTGGCCGGACCTCACCGTGGTGTTCGATGTCGACGAGCACGTGGCGGAGGGACGACTGCCGCCGCTGCTCGACCGCATGGAACGGAAGGGTGCTGAGTTCCACCGGCGCGTCCGCGCGGGCTACCTTCAGCAGGCCCGGGAGCGGCCCGATCGCCACCTGGTCGTCGATGCCTCCAAGGATCCCGATGCGGTCTTCGCGCAGGTGATCGCCGGCATCACGGCGCGCTGGCCACGCTGAGCCGCGTACGCACGATCGAGGCGACGGCTTCGGTGCAACGCACCAGATCGTCGTTGACGACGAAGGCATCGAATGTGGTGCCTGCCTTGGCACGCGCGATCTCGCTTCGGCTCTCGGCGAAGCGGCGCTGGATCGCGGTCTCGTCCTCGCGCCCACGCACGCGCAGCCGGCGCAGCAGTTCGTCATCATCCGGCGGCAGGATGAAGATGCCCAGCATGCCGGGCATCGCGCGGCGCACGTTCTCGGCGCCCTGCACATCGATGTCGAGGATCACCAGGCGGCCGTCGTCGAGCTGGCGCTGCACCGCATCGCGGGGCGTGCCGTACCAGTCACGGCCGAAGACCTGCGCATGTTCGAGGAAGCGATTCTCGTGGATCCAGCGCTGGAAGGTCGTCTGATCGACGAAGAAATACTCGACGCCGTCACGCTCCTCGGGCGATGGCGCGCGGGTCGTGGCGCTCACGCTGAAGGCAGCATTGAACTCACGCATGAGCGCATGCACGATGGTGGACTTGCCCACACCGCTGGGGCCAGCGATCACGAGCAGGAGGCCTGGATGGGCGGGATCCGGTGACATCCGGACAAATCTACAGATCCTTGACTGGACTGCGGTGCTCAGGGCCTTTGGGGACGGGGGGAATCTCCCTTCTGGAGGCACAGCATGGACCAGGTTCTCGAGCGCAAGAGCACCATGCACCGGTTCGTCAACCTTGCGCAGGCCTACCGCGGCTGGTCCAAGACCCAGACCGCAGAGCGCCTCGGCCGCGAGGTGGCCAAGGTGGTTCCTGAAAGCGGCAACCCCAAGCTCGACCTGGTGGTGGCGATCGCCGATGCGCTCGAGTGGCCCGTCGGTGATGTGGCCGAGGCACTTTGGCGGCCCGGCAGCGGTGTCCGTGCGCCCGGTGTGCGCACCCCCTTCCACGAACTCGATGCCCAGTCGCGCCAGGCGCACCGCGATGGCCGCTATCACGACATGCTCGACCTTGCATCGCTCATGCTCGGTGCGGCGGCATCGGGCAACGAGCGGGCGATCGCCTTCAATCGTCAGTGCGGTGCACATGATGGGCTGGGGCAATTCATGGGCAGCCTCTCCAGCGTGCAGCATGGTCTCGGCCAACCCGATGTCCTGCCGCGAACACGGCTCATGCTCCGGGTGAATCTCGCGAGCGCGCACTATGCGCTCTGGCACCTGGTCGAGAGCCGCAGCATCGCGCACGAACTCGTGCACCACTTCACCGACCATCCACCCGCGGACCGATTCGAGCGGGTGGCCCAGGCATTCGCCTTCCTCGTGCGCGGCCAGAGCGCCCGCCGTGCGATCGAGCGCGATGCCTCGCAGGCGGGCGCCCATGCTGAAAGTGCACTCGGTGACCTTCGTGCTGCGCATGCGGCCTATGCCGCGCTCGCCGGGGCCTTCGATGATGCGAGCTACGCGGCCGTGGCGCGGACCTGCCATGGCGCGATTCTCGAGTGCGAGGCGTACTTGGGCCTGCGCGACCCCGTCGATGCCATGTCCGAACTCGAGGCTGGCATCGCCGGAGCGCTCGCGCAGGATCCTGCACCGCGCGGTGATCTCCTCGAAAGCCACGGCTGGTGGGCGGTGTGCGCATGCAACATCGCCGCACGATCGCTCGATGGCCCTGCCTTGCACAGGGCGTTGGCGGTCTTCACCAACATGATCAGCGAGATCGCCGAAGCGACCGACAACTGGTCGTTGCGTGAACGATGCTTCAGCATCGAGCACGCCGCACACACCGATGATTCATCGGCCGAGTGGCTGCTTGATCGAAGTGACCTCAAGGTGCTGTGTGGCACCATGAGCCGGTTCCCGTCGTTCCGTCCCACGGGTTGGCGCATCCTCGAGCGCGCCCAGGTCCTGGAGGAAGCCTCATGAAGCCAGTCCATCTCGTGCTGTGCGGCTTGCTGGCCGTTGCGTTCCCGAGTGCGGCGATCGTGCATGTCGCCTCGGCGGGCCATGGCTGGTGGGGCGACCAGCGGCGCAAGCTGCCGCCATGGTGGATCGGCACCGGGCAGACCGCTCAGGAGCGCATGTTCTTCGCCATGATGGATGTGCGCTTCGGCAACCTCTGGATGCACACCATGCAGGAAGAGGTGGTCATGCCGATCTGGCGCCAGTGGCTGCGCGACTGGCACCGGCGCGAGAAGACAGGGCGCTGAACGGCCATCCAGGCGCTCGCGAGACCCACCTGCGTCGATCGATCGTCTGCGGGTCGGCGATCTACACTCGCAGCATGCGGGTGTTCCGTGCATCGATGGTGCTCCTGGTGTCGATGCTGGGCCAGTCCGCGCTGGCCCAGCAGGGCGACCAGCCCGGCGAGCCGCAGCCGCCCTTGCCCACCGCATGGCTGGCCGTCGACAGTCCTGCGCTCTCGCCCGAACAGGCCCTGGCCACCCTGCGTGTGGCCGATGGCTTCCGCGTCGAACTGGTGGCCTCCGAACCGATGGTCGTCGCGCCCGTGGCCATGGCGTTCCATCCCGACGGATCGCTCTGGGTCGTCCAGATGCCGGGCTACATGAGCGACATCGACGGTGCGCGCGAGCTCGAGCCGATCGGCAGCATCGTGCGCCTGGTCGATCGTGACGGCGATGGTCGCATGGATGATCGAACGGTCGTGCTGGAGTCCTTGGTCCTGCCACGCTCGATCGCGTTCCATCGGGGCGGAACGCTCGTGATCGAGCCTCCGCACCTGCTCTGGGCGCAGGATCTCGATGGCGATGGCCGCGCCGAGTCGACGACGATCGTCGCCTCGGGCTTCGCGGGCCTCGACAGTCCCGAGCACGCGGGCAACGCACTCACCTGGTGCCACGACGGATCGTTCGTGCCGAGCCAGCATCATGCAGGGTTTGTCGATCATGGCCATGGATTCGCAGCGTTCGCCACACCGGTCGAAGGCCAGTGGGGCCAGGCGATCGATGACTTCGGCCGCCTGCTGATCACGCCCAACAGCGATCCCCTGCTGATCGATCTCGTCCCACGCTGGATGGCGGCGCGCACGATCGGCGCGTCAAGCCTGCCCGGCGTGCCGCAGCGCGTGGTTGAGGATGCCAGCACCTGGCCCGCGCACCTGACGCCAGGGATCAACCGTGCGTATCGAGCAGGCATGCTCAACGATGGCCGGCTCGCTCAAGTCACGGCGGCGTGTGGACCGGTGATCAATCGCGACATCGTGCTCGGCGAGTCGATGCGCGGCGATGCCTTCATCTGCGCACCATGCGCCAATGCGGTCAAGCACTACCGGATCACCGAGCGCGACACCGGCCCTTCGGGCGAGCCCGTGCCCATCGGCGGCGAATTCCTGACGAGCACCAGCGAACGGTTCCGGCCGTGCGATCTCAAGATCGGTCCCGACGGCGCGCTCTACATCGCCGATGTCAGCCGCGGCATCATCCAGCACCGGATCTTCATGACAAGCTTCCTTCGCGCACAGGTCGAGGCGCGAGGGCTCGACCGACCGACCGACCAGGGTCGTCTTTGGCGCGTCGTGCCGATGGATCGACCGCTGCGTGCACGCGTGGATCTCACCAACGCCGACCAGGCCACGCTGGTCGGTCACATGGCAGGGCCAAGCGGACACCTGCGCGATCACGCTTCACGACTGCTCGTTGAGCGCTGCCGATCCTCGGCGGTGCATCCCCGGGGGGAACATGGACGCGACGCGGACGCCACCACCGTCCGCACCCTCGTCGAACTGGCGCGTGGGGTGCAGGTCGATCCGGCCGTGCGCCACTCCGCAGCCAGCACGCTCATGATGCTGGGTGCCGGCGACATGGCACTCCTCGAGGCACTCTCCTTCGATCGTGATGCGCGACTCCGCTCGGATGCGGCGGTCCATGCTGCGGGCATGCTGCACGGAGCGCAGCATGTGACGGAGAGTGTCGCCATCCTCGAGCGTCTGGCCCAGGATCCTGCACGGAGCGTGGCGATCGCTGCACTCGCTGCGCTGGGCGAGCTCAGTGATGACCGACTCTTCATCGATGCCGTCTCCCGCCTGGCTGCGACCCGGACCGTGCTGAGGGATGCATCGCGTCGTGCGGCATTGGCCAGCGGCATCAAGGGACGATCCATGCTGCTCTTGGAGTGGTCGCTCTCGGTCACGGAGGTGCGCGATGCAGGCGTGCGGGCCTTGCTGCAGGAGTGCGCGGCGCAGGTCCTTGCGCACGGGAACGAGCGCCTGAACGAAGCGTTGCTCGCGTTGGCAGCGCGCGCCGCATCGACGCAACCGCAGGTCGCTTCGTCGATCCTCGATCGTGTGGCATCGTGGACGAAGCCCGGCACGAAGGATGCACGCATCCTGCGCATGCGCGGTCAGCCGGTCGGCTGGGGTGAGCTCATGGCGTCCGGCCCACGCGCGGTCCGTGCTGCGGCGGTGCTCGTCGATCCGCAGCTGTCGTGGCCGGGTCGTGCCGGCTACATCTTGCCCAAGGCCGACCTCACGGCCGAGGAGCGCGGTCGCCTGCTCTACGGCAACTGCGTGGGCTGCCACCAGGCCAGCGGCAGCGGCATGCCACCGGTCTATCCCCCCTTGCGCAACAGTCCATATGTGACTGGTGATCCCTCACGGCTGCTGCGGATCCTGTTGCACGGCCTCGAGGGGGAGATCGAGATCGACGGCATCACCTATCGCGGCGTGATGCCCGCCGCACCGATCCAGTCCGATGCGGATCTGGCGTTGCTCGCAACATGGCTGCGCTCGCAATGGGGTCATGCCTCGACACCGATCGACGCCGGGTTCGTGGCCAAGGTGCGTGCGGACGCCGTGCGATCCGGTCCGTGGACTGCCAAGATGCTCGAGTCGGCCGCGCCCGTCGATCCGGCGCAGTGACGAACGCAAGGACGAGCGACTCGATCAGCCGCCACGCATGAGCATCTCGACCATGCTGCGGAACTCAGGCGGCACATCCATCAGCCCGGCGTTGGTTCCAGCGTTGCCGGGTTCGAGGTGGCCTTGCCAGAGCACAGTGCCATCGAGCTCTTCCACGCGCACCTCGGCAGGGCCGTCATCGCGTCGGTTGATCGTGATGCGGATGGAGCCATCGTCCATCGTTGCCTTCCATGATTCCGTTGACGAATGTCGACCATCGCGCTGACCATCGCGCTGGCCATCGCGCTGACCATCGCGCTGACCATCGCGCTGCCCGTCGCGCTGACCATCGCGCTGCCCGTCGCGCTGACCGTCGCGCTGACCGTCGCGCTGGCCCCAGTCGTTCATCGGCGGCATCGGCGGCCGCGGTCCATCGCCGCGCCACTCCTCGATCTCGACCTGGACATCGCGCTCAAGCGCACGCATGAGTCGCTCCATGACGCGGTTCTGCTCGTCGGGGGGCAGATTGCCCACGGCATCGCGGATGGCGTCCATCAGCCGTGCACGCATGGCTTCGCGTTCATCCCGCTCACCGCCTGGCTGTGCCTCACGGCGCGGCGAGTCCGGACGACGGCGGGTCCGTTCTCCTGCGGCTGGCGGCATGCCCTCACCTCCGCGCCGTGACATGCCCTGGTCACCTTCCGGTCGGCCTTCGGCCTGGTCGCGTCCGCGTGCAGGCCGATTGGGGGGTGGGAACTCATCGTTCATGCGATCAGGCGCACCCTGTCGTACAGGCATCATGCGTTCACCCAGGGAGACCTCCGACTGCTTGCGCTCGCCGCGGTGCAGCCAGGTCAACGCGATCTTGGCCCCCGGCTGCTCGGACTTCACGAGCCCGTTGAGTTGATCGACATTCATCAGGAACTGGTCGCCGACCATTTCGAGGATGTCGAAGCGCTGCAGGCCGGCCTTCTCGGCTGGGCTCTCCGGCTCGACGAACAGCACGACCAATCCCGCACCCTTGCGCAAGGGCAGTTGCATGGCCACATCACTGCGCACGGGTTCCACCTGCACGCCGAGCCACGCTTGGCGTTCGGTCATGCGATCGATCGGCGCCTGCACCGGTGCCATCGCGCGTTGGGGCGGCGGCGTGGGTTGGCTGGCCCGCGGTTCCTGGGCGGGTGCGCACGAGAACGCGACCACGAGCACTGTGGGAATGATCAACGCCATGAGAGCCTCCTTGCCATGAACAGCCGGGACGAGATCCATCGTCGCTCCAGCGCTGTCGGCATCTGTGCGCATTGCGCCGCATAGCCTAGCCCTTCCTTGCGTCACTCCGTCATGTCCCAGCCGGCCATGTAACGACCTGTCTCGAGCCTCAGGATCTGGCGAACGAGGTCGTTCGCGAGCGTGCTTGCGCCGAAGCGGAAGAGGCAGGGCGATAACCAGTCCTGACCAAGCGTCTCACGCACCATCACGAGGTAGTGGACGGCCGACTTCGCCGCGCGGATCCCCCCTGCAGGCTTCATGCCGATGCGTACTCCGGTGGCCCTGTGGTGATCACGGATCGCCTCGAGCATGATCAGGGTCACGGGCATGGTGGCTGCAGGCTGGACCTTGCCGGTGCTCGTCTTGATGAAGACTTCGCCGTCGGCGAGCGGTGCGGCGCCAGGAACGCTCGAGGCGGCGTCCATCGCGACATCGCTTGCGTGGCGGACCTGTTCGAGCGTGCCGAGCTCGCCTGTCTCAAGGATGATCTTCAGGTGCGCTGGTCCACAGGCGCGCTTGATCTCGCGAATCTCCCCTGCGACCTCGGCGTGACGGCCCTCGAGCCAGGCGCCGCGCGTGATGACCATGTCGATCTCGTCGGCACCATCGGCGACGGCACGCGCGCAATCCTCGATCCGCAGATCGAGCGGATACTGCCCACTTGGAAAGCCAGTCGCGACGCTGGCCACCTTGACGGTCGAGCCGCGCAGGGCTTCGCAGGCATCACGCACGCGCGATGGATAGACGCACACGGCAGCCACCGGCGGCAGCGGATCGTCGAGCGCACCATGGTACGGACGCAGGGCCTTGGCACAGAGCGCGTGCACCTTCTCGCGCGAATCCTTCCCTTCGAGCGTGGTCAGGTCCACCATGGACAGCGCCAGACGCAAGGCCTGGCGCTTGGAGTCGTTCTTGATCGATCGCTTGGTGAACGATGCAGCGCGGGCGACGGTGGTGACCGTATCGACCGCGCGCATGGTGGCTCAGTTCCCGCGTGCGCGGGCGAACAGCGCACCGAGGTTCTCGCTGTGCCGCAGCTGCACCTTGAAGTCCTGGAATCGCTCGATGGCGTAGACCAGCACCACTTCGTCACGGCTGTCGACAACATAGACGGCTTCGATGGGTTCGGATGGGGTGCCTTGGCCGGTCGTGGCCGAGCAGACGCTGTAGCCGTGCTGACCGCTGTTGGCTTGGTCGGCGTAGGCCCGTTGCTCGAGCCTGCCCGCTTGGATGATCACGAGCGCACCCAGGAGGATCGCCGTGGCCCAGAGGATCGCGGTGCCAGGACCAATGGAGTGCCTGTCGCTTCGGTCGCTCATCGTCCGCTCCTCCGTGCTTGCATGCTGTCAGCGGCGATGTTGCGGTAGCCGACATAGTTCATCTTCTTGACCGTGTCGTCCCAGGCGAGTGCCACGAGTTCGCTGTTGGTTTCATCGATCACATAGACGACCGAGAGCGGCGTACCGGTGACGCCGCTGGAGATCAGCATGTAGGAACCGCGCTGGCGCGTCTGCTGCGCACTGGCGCTGCCGGACATCGAGACCAGGGCGAGCACTGCCAGCAGCACGGCATTCAGTGCGATCAGGGAGAGGAACTGCGTTCGTGACATGAGGGGATCTCCTGTGGTGGGTTGATGTCGGCCGCCGGGCCTCCATCGCGTGATCAGTTGCTCGGGCGTCCGCTGGATCAGTCCATGTGGCTGCGCTTGACCGGATACAGTGCCACGCCCAGGACACCGGCCCCGATGAAGAACATGACGGTGTAACCCAGCCAGGCAGGTGCCGGGCTGCTGACCCTTGGCTCACGGGGACCCTCTGCCAGGGCAAGCCCGGTCACGAAGAGGACGGACAACATCGGGACAAGTCGTGCGATGCGGCTCATGCCCGGAGCATACCGGGGTCCTCGGGTGAAAGCACCACACGCTTGCCATCACGCACCGCGCGCACGACCGGATGGCCGGGATCATGGTCAAGCACGATGCGCAACTCGCGCTCGACAGCCTCTTGCAGGAACACGCGCTTCGTGAGCATGGTCTGGTATGGCAGCACGTCGTACCCGAGGCTCGATGACGGATGCGCGTGATGGCGCGTGGGCATGAGGTCGCCCGGGAACGCCCACGAGCCATCGTGCCCCCGGATGAACACGCCTTGCATGCCCCAGGTATGGCCGGGGAGCGGGCGGAGCTCGATGCCCGGCATCGGTTCCGCCATGCCGTCGTGGAGCACGATCTGCGGCGCGATCGGATCGAGGACCGAGCGCAGGTAGGTCCTGGTCATCGTGCTCTTGTTCGCCAGCGCATCGACCCATTCGGTCCGCTGCACATGGATGCGCGCACGGGGAAAGACGGGAACGATGGATGCATCCGGTCCGGCGGTCAATCCCGCGGCATGATCGAAGTGCAGGTGCGTGACGATGACATCGGTGATCTCCCCGGGCGCGACACCACATTCCGCGAGTGCATCGACGACAGTGCGGCGGGACAGCAGCCACGCGGCACGGTCGGCATCGCTCCATCGATCCCCGTAGCCGGTCTCGACGAGCAGGGTGCGTGCGCCGTCGCGGAGAAGCAGCGCGTTGCATGCGAGCGGGATCCGGTTGTCGTGGTCGGCGTCGATCCAGGTCGACCACTGCACCTTCGGGATCAGACCGAACATCCCCCCGCCGTCGAGCCGGAAGTCACCGGCGCGCAGCAGATCGACATGCCATCGGTTCATGCGTGGCGTGGCTCGGTGGTGTGTCGGTCAGGGAGTCGCTGCCGGCGGTGGTGCGGCGGGTGGCGTGGCCGTCGGTGGCACGGTGTGTTCGGGCATGGGCGGTCCCACGCGCGGGTCCTCCATCGGGGGATAGACCAGCACACGCGCCCGATCGATCGAGATCGTGCCCTGCTTCTGGCTGGGCGAACCGAGAATGGCCATGCGACCGTGCGTCGGCATCGTGGCTTCGTCTCGCCCACCCTCGGCAACCCGATCGACGAACATGTTGACGCGTGTGCCCTTGATGGCGACAGCAATGGCGTGATCCTTGCCATCGCGCAGGCGATCGACGCCGATCGTCGAGCGCACGCTCCCGTCGAGCGAGTCACCTTCGGGAACGCGCACGATGAACGCCGCGCCGGGATCGTCGCACCTGCCCTCGAGGATCGCGACACAATCGCCGTAGGCCTCATCGCTCATGAGCATCGATGGCTCGGCCTCGGTCCTGGGATTCACGAGTCGGGCGTGCGGCGGGGTGCCGTCGAGTGGCCACGGCGCTCCCGAACGCGCCGACCATCCGTGCACCGCACCCCCATCGAACATGCGCACGACCTTCGGTGGAGGCAACTCGGCGATCATCACTCGCCGCCAATGCACGGTGGTCCCCCCCGAGTGGACCTGGAAGGCGATGCGCCCGTCCGCGTCCATGATGTCCACGCCCTGCGCGGCGGGTACGCCGTTGACCCATGTACGGAACCACGGGCCACGGCATTCGATCACATATCGATTCCACTGGTCGGCCTTGAAGGCGTTCCGGGCTGCCTCGTTGTCCTTCAGGTCAAAGAGCCAACCGCGCCGGCCTTCGTCATAGATGCCACCGCTCCAGGCCCGAGCCGTTGGATCGATCTCGACCTGGTACCCGAACAACGAACCGGATCCCTCGTTCTCGCGCACCTGGCTGCGGATCTGGACTCCCGAGTTGCCCTCGTCGATGCGGAGTTCAAGGTCGAGCACGAAGTCGCCGTAGTTGCGTGGGCTGACCAGGAAGGCGTTGCGCGTGTCAGTGCCGTGGCCGGTGAGTACGCCGTCGCGCATCGAGAAATCGGCCTTGCCGCCCACGATGTGCCAGCCTTCGATTGATCGCGCATGGAACAACGGCTTGAGTGCCGGCTGTGCCAGACGCTCGTGGTCGTCGAGCACGGCCGGTGTGGCGGAAACGGCATGCGTCGGGGACGCGGCACTCCACGCGGCTGCACCGATCGTCGTCGCAGCGAGAGGCATTGCGGTGAGCGAGACTGCGGCATGGAGCGTTGCAGTCGAGACCATCGAGCGCGTGGGTCGTGCCATGCGAGGATCGTAACCACGGGCTAGCCTTGGACCGATGATTCCATCGCCGAGGGTCACGCTGTTTGGCGCCGCAGGCGAGGTGACGGGGTCCTGCACGCTGGTCGAATCGGCGTTCTCGCGCGTGCTGGTCGACTTCGGCATGTTCCAGGGCGCGCCGGAACAGGAGTGGCGCAACGCCGATCCCCCGTCGATCGACTTCGCGAAGCTCGATGCCGTCGTGCTCACCCACGCCCATGTCGATCACTGCGGCCGCCTGGGCATGCTGTCTCGGCTGGGCTTCAATGGTCCGATCATCGTGAGCGATGCCACGGGCGAGCTGCTGCCGCGCGTGCTGCGTTCGAGCGCGACGCTGCAGTTCGTCAGGGTCGAGGAGCATGGTGCCGGGACTGCACCCAGCTTCGAGGTCCTTGAGCCCGCGCACATGGTGCAGTCGAGCCGTGCGCGCGAGGTGCCACCGGTCGTGCTCTTCGGGCATCGTGATGCTGACCAGGTCGCCAAGATGGCGCGGGCCATTCCGTGGTCGGCATGGCATGAGCTGCCCGGCGGAATGCGGGTCCGCCTGCATCAGGCGTGCCATGTCGTCGGTGCAGCGAGCGTGGAGCTGGAACTTGGGCACGGCGGTTCGCGCCGCCGTGTGCTGTGCTCAGGTGACATCGGCCCCTTCAACAATCCCCTGCTCACTGCGCATCAATGGCCGGACCGCGCGCCTGACCTGGTGGTGATGGAGTGCACCAACGGGCATCGTTCCCTGCGTGAGGAGGATGCCGTGCGGACCTTCGATGCGGTGGTGCATGACGCCGTGGCGAATGGGCGGCGATTGCTGTTTCCCGTGTTCGCGCTCGGTCGTGCGCAACAGCTGCAGCAGCACTTTGCACGGCTCTCGCGCGACGGCGCACTCGAGGGGTTCCAGGTCTATCTCGACAGCGGCATGGCGGTGCACGGTGCGACGGTGCTCGAACGGCATCCTCGGCTCATGGCTCCAGAGCCGCAGCGCATGATGCTTCGTGGTGAATCCCCGCTGGAGTTTCCGCAACTGCACAGGCTCACGAGTCGTTCGCAGAGCGAGGACCTGCGCACGATCCTTGGCGGCTGCGCGATCCTTGCGGGGTCCGGATTCTGCGATGCCGGTCCGATCGTGCGCCATCTGCTCGACCACCTCGAGGACGAGTCCGCCTCGGTGGTCTTCACCGGCTTCCAGCTCGAAGGCTCGCTTGGTCGGGCCCTGCTCGATGGTGCAACCCGCGTTCGGGTGAACGGTCATGAGCGTCGAGTGCGATGCCGGATCGAGCGGGTGGAAGGCGTGAGCGGCCACGGTGATCGTGAGGACCTGCTTCGATGGTTCGCTGGGTTCCCGCAGCACCCGGCACATGTGGTTCTCAACCATGGGATCGCTGATGCGCGCATCGGCTTCAGTACAGCGCTTGCCGCAGGCGGGACAACCGTGCGCGCACCAGTGCTTGGCGAGGCCGTTGCGTTCTGATCAGAACATCGAATGTGAATGTTACGGCTCGATGGTGAAGAGCCTGGCGAAGCCCATGCGCTGCAGCAGCTGGTGGTACTCCGGCTTCGGTCCGCGGAGCTTGAGTGGCATCGGTCCATCCTTGCAGAGCCGGTAGAGCAGCAGCAGCGCCTCGAACCCGCTGCTGCACATCGCGGTCACGGCACCGACCTCCAGGATCACGTCGCTGGTCTCCTTGGGTCGTCGCTTCATCGCCTGCTCGATGTCGCTGCGCAGGGCGGTTGCGAGGTCGCTGTCGATGACACTCGGGACAATCTTCAGGATGTATGTCGCCGCATCGCGGCGGGCGAGGATGGTGGGGTCAGTCGGTCGCATCCGGTCCATCATCGGTCCGATCGAGACGAGCCGGTCGGGAATTCATGGGCGCGGATCGTCCGATAACAGAACTCAAGCGAATCTCACTCCTGTTCGTCAGCGTGTGGACACCACACCGCTACAGTACGGCCCTGCAAGGAGGCAAACATGTCGAATGAAGCCGGAGATCGTGCGCCGAAGATGGCGCGAAAGCTCGGTCGTGGGTTGGGAAATCTGATTCCGGTGCCACTTCCACCAAAGGGGACTGAGTCCCCTGCCACTCGAGGTTCCAGTTCTGGTTCCACGGGGAACATCGGTTCGGCTCCGAGTCGCGAGCGTCCAGGCACGCCAGACGCTCCACCTCGTGCTGTACCCGCCAGCCTGCCAACAGCCCCGGCGAAGGGGGTTCGGGCCCCTGTCTCGCCGGGAACGCGTCCGGCGGTTGGTTCGAGTGCCGCTGCTGTTGCCAACGCGTCGGATCCGCCGCCTGGTGCTCTAGTCCGCGGCAGTGAAGGGTCTCGTGGTGGATCGGACGACGGAACCACCTACCGGGTCGTCCCAATTGCATCGATCACCCGAAATCCCTGGCAACCCCGCGAGATGTTCCACGAGGAACAAACTCGGGAGTTGGCACGGTCCATCGAGTTGGCGGGGCTGATGCAGCCACTGGTTGTTCGGCCCAAAGGCAAGGGCTTTGAACTCATTGCTGGCGAACGGCGCTTGCGTGCACTCGCACTCCTCAAGCGCACCGAGGCCCCGGTGGTTGTCCACGAGGTCAATGATCAGATGGCCGCGGAATGGGCGCTCATTGAGAATCTCCAGCGCGAAGACTTGAATCCGATGGAGCGCGCGACGGCGATGCAGCGCCTCGTCATCGAATTCGAGTTGACGCATGAGGAACTCGCCGACCGGCTTGGCTTGAAGCGCGTTTCGGTTACGAACCTGTTGGCGCTCAATCACTTAGATGCTAAGACCGCGGCACTTGTGCGATCCGGAGCACTTTCGGCAGGGCACGCAAAGTGCCTTGTGGGCATCGATTCGATCACCGATCGAATGCGTTTGGCAGAAGCCTGTGTCAAAGAGGCCTGGCCAGTTCGCAAACTCGAACAAGAGGCCAAGCGCATTCGCGAAGGTTCTACGGGGAACACCCGTCTTCCAACCACGCGGAACATCAGCGCCCATGTCGCCGATCTGGAACGGCAGCTCACGGAACACCTCGGGACCAAGGTGACCATTCAGATGGGGCGCAAGCCGAGCACTGGCCGAATGGTGTTGCAGTTCTATTCAAACGCCCAATTCGAGGGCCTCCTTCAAGCGATGAACTTCTCTAGTTCGGGGTTATAGGACTATTCGGTACTGCATGGACTGGTGGCGGTCTGTCGTGACTGGCCTGACGCAGTCGGAGATTCGCATGATCGACTGGGCAGTACGCGATGGGTCCTCGTCGCGCGCTTGCCGCTCAGGCATGCAAGGCCATAGCGTCCACAGCCCAGTACCTCTCGCTCCCAGGAGTTCCTCATGATGCTTCGCGCCATCGTCACCATGCTTGCCATCGGTTCCCTTGCCGTGACCGCAGCGGTCGAACCGCCGCCGGAGGGCGTGGCCTACACGATCGATGGCGTGCACTCGAAGGCGCTCTTCCGGGTGCAGCATCTCGGGGCGGGCAGGTTCTGGGGGCGCTTCAATGATGTGTCGGGGACCGTCATGTTTGACCGAGGCGTTGAAATTCGAATGGATGTCGCCATCCGCACCGAGAGCGTCGACAGCGGCAACAAGGACCTGGACAAGCACCTCATGAGCCCGGACTTCTTCAACGCGAAGGAACCGTCGTGCGCCACGATGTCGTTCAAGTCATCCGGGTGCTCGATGGGCGACAAGGGGATCTACATGGTGACCGGTGACCTGACGATCCACGGTGTGACCAAGTTGATCACCGTTCCCGTCGAGTTCACCGGGGCAGCTGACATGGGTCGCGGCGCACGCGCCGGCTTCGAGACGACCTTCTCGATCAAGCGCAGCGAGTACGGCATGAATTGGGGCGTCGAGAAGGGCATGCTGGGAGACGAGGTCCGCATCACGGTCGCGCTCGAAGGGGTGGAGGCCAAGGCCGATGAGGCCGGCGGCGGAGAGTGATGAAGGTTCCCTCGGCAGCGTGGTGTCACACACGCGACATGCGTGAGCAGGGGGGATCATCATGCTGACCATGCCGCTCGTCGCCGTTGCCGTTCCGGCGCTCGTCGGGGTGATCCTGTTGCTGTTGCCACGCAGGCCGTGGGTTGCCGTGGGGCCTCACGCCGACGAAGGACGCCGGGTTGTCCCGGGTACCGCGGCACTTTCGCTGGGGTGCGCCTTTGCGCTGTCGGTCTGGCTCCAGGAAGGCACCACCGCTCCGTGGGCACAGTGGCACACCGTGCCACTCGTGATCGGGGCGTTCTCGTTGCTGTCGCTCGCGCGCGGCTCGCATGAACGTCCGCTGGACGGCGCACTGGGTTGCGTCTCGGCTCCCTTCATGGCGATCATCGCGGTCCTGCTTGTCTTCTTCATGCGATTCCCGGGTTGGTCCCTCGGTGATCGCGCTCTCGCCGCACTCGCGGCATGGCCACTGGCGTTCATCCTCTGCTTCTCGATCGGATCGGCGCCGGCGACCACAGCCGTGATTGGGGCCGTGGCCAGCGGAGCGATGGCCTCATTGTGCATGGCCAGTGGATTCGCCAAGCTTGCGCTCGCCTTGGCTGCGGTGGCGACCGTGCTGCTGGCCATGTCCTTGCTGGCTCGTTGGCATCCCCGCATCACACCGGGTGTCGGCGTGGCCACGCTGCTGTCAGCCTTGCTCGTGGGCAGCGCTGCTGCCGGCCAGGCTCACGACTTCTCGACCTTTGCGCCGCACTGGTGGTGGGTCGTGGCACTCTCGCCGATCGTGCCGGTGATCACGGTTCCCCTGGTGGGACGCGCCTCCTCGAGCTGTACGGCTGCCGTGACCAAGGTGGCCGTGGTGATGCTTGTGTGTGGGGTTGCCATCGTCAACGCATGGGGTGCCAAGCGCGCTGCAAGCGAACCCATCGCGGCTGCGGAGCCCTGCAGCCGATCCAGCTTCGTGCGACACTGTGCGCATGGCTGACTTCTTCGCCGGCGTCCCATCAATTGCCTTCAAGGGACCGGACTGCAACGAGCCGTTCGCGCTGCGCCAATACGACGCATCGGCATCCGTCGAGGGTCGCCCGATGCGCGACCATCTTCGATTCGCCAGCTGCTACTGGCACACGATGCGGAACGGTCTGGCGGATCCGTTCGGCGCGCCGACGGCGTCGATGCCCTGGGACGATGGCAGCGACTCCCTCGACAACGCGTTGCGCCGCGTCGATGCCTTCGGCGAGTTCCTCACGAAGACCGGCATCGGCTTCTGGTGCTTCCACGATCGCGATGTCGCACCTGAGCGCGCCACGCTCGCGGCGACGGAGCGGGACTTCCACTTGATCGTCGATCGTCTCGAGTCGATGCAGCGGTCGACCGGTGCACGCCTCCTGTGGGGAACGGCGTGCCTCTTCAGCCATCCTCGCTACATGCATGGTGCAGCCACGAGCCCCGATGTCCGTGTGTTCCTGCACGCCGCGGCGCAGGTGCGCGTGGCGATGGAGGCTTCGATGCGCCTGGGGGGGCAGGGCTATGTCTTCTGGGGTGGGCGCGAGGGCTACACCACGCTGCTCAACACCGATCTTCGCCGCGAGCGGGAGCAGCTGGCGCGCTTCCTGCATCTGGCCGTCGGGCATGCCCGCTCGATCGGCTTCACCGGGCAGCTCTACATCGAGCCCAAGCCGCACGAGCCATCAACCCACCAGTACGACAGCGATGTCGAGGCCACGCTGAACTTCCTGCGCGAGTTCGGACTCATTGACCACATCAAGCTCAACATCGAGACCAACCACGCCACGCTGGCCGGGCACTCGATGGAACATGAACTCCGCGCAGCGATCGCTGCGGATGCGCTCGGTTCCATCGACGCCAACATGGGTACGCCGGGACTGGGCTGGGATACCGACCGCTTCCCGACGGATCTTGCGCTGACCACCCAAGTCATGCTGGCCGTGCTCGACATGGGCGGCTTCACGACCGGCGGACTCAACTTCGATGCCAAGCGTCGGCGCGAGAGTTTCACGCCGGATGACCTGGTGATCGCGCACCTGGCTGGCATGGACGCCTTCGCTGCCGGCCTCAGGATTGCCGCAGCCGTCCGTGCCGACGGTCGACTTGCAGCGTTCGTCCGTGATCGCTACTCGAGCTGGCAGGGGGATCTGGGCAGGCGCATCCTGTCGCGCGGAGCGACCCTTGCCGAGCTCCATCGTCTTGCGCACGAGCTGGGACCCGTCGAGCCGGTCAGCGGGCGTCAGGAGATGCTCGAGGACATCGTGAACCAGATCACGATTCGCACACTACGGTGAGTCCATGGCACAGGAGCTTCTCTTCACCTCGGCACCAAGGGGACTCAAGCCCGGCTCGAGCGGACCGTGCACCGTGCAGATGTCCGACTCGATGCCGCCCTTGCTCATGCAGCGGCTCGAGGTGCTCAGCATCTATCGCGTCGCCAACGACGGTCACGAGCCGATCCCATCCCTGAGCCATGTCGTCGTCGACATGAACGGCATGCGGCGGCACATCGTCAGTCGTGTGGCGCACTCGGGTACCGACCACGCAGGGCGTCCCAATCGACTTGCGCATCACTTGGTGCTGCACGGCGAGGAACTTGGCCTGGGTGGCCCATCGTGGCTGGTGCAGCAGCCCATCTTCAAGACCAAGTGGGATGGACGCGTGACCCACCTCGAGGGCGAGGCGTGGCTGCCCGAGGGACCCACGCAACCAGTCCATGTGTGCGCCAACTGGAAGACCGTTGCAGGCGATGCGGGTTGGGCAGGGGTGGTGGCTGAGGCAGCCTTGGCATCGTCGCCCAAGCCCGTGTGGATCATCCATCGTCGCCATGTGCCGGTGCTCGCACTCCTCGATGAAGTGGTGTCCGTCGTCCCGCCGCGGGAGCGCTGGAAGATCACCTTCAGCACGCAGTTCACGCAGCCGTTGCCCGGTGCCGAGTGCACGATCCGATTCTGCCTCGACGGATCCGACGCCGCGCAGGCGACGCTTCATGCCGAAGGCCTGATCCTGAATCTCTCGGCACCCGGTCGGCTTGAACGCGCGGGCGGACTTGTGGCCGTTGCCCGGACCGGTCGCGCGGCCGCGGCGACACAACCGCTTCCCGTCAGTGTGGCGGCGCCCGTGGAGCTGGAGCCCGAGCTTCGTGGCAAGCGCGTGGTGTCGATGCTTGAGACCAAGGCACCCACGCGAATCGATCCGACCACGCGCCCGACAAGCATGCCAGCAATCGATCTTGGAGGTGACTCGGGGGACCGGGATGCAGCAGGAGCCAGACAGCGCCGTCCATCCACGCCATGGCTGCCGTGGGCGGTGGTCCTGGCCGTGACGGCGTGGGCAACGATCGTCACGATCAAGGACATCCAGACCGAGTCCCCCGCACCGAGAGCCGCACCGTTGGCCGGGATCATGCCAGCCGACAGTGAGCGTGACCGTGTGCAGGCACGCATCGATGCACTCGAGGCCGAGGTCCGAGCTGCGAACGAGTCAACGACCGCCCTTGAGGCCCAACTTCGCGTACGTGACGAGGAAGCCGCGCGCGACCAAGCCTTGATCGCTGATCTTGAGTCTCGCCTTGCGGCCACGGTGGAGACGACCCAGCCAGCCGCAGCGCGCACCACGACCAGCCCCGCGAATGAGGCGTCGACCACAGAAACGGAGCCGCCTGCGACAGCCACCGAGGCCGGGCTCAAACGCCCTGAGGCGGCCAGCGGCGAGCAGCGGCTTGGTGCAGTCAGTGGCTCATCGATCTCGATCGATTGGCCCGAGGGAACGGGCGTTGAACTGGGATGGGCCGATGGCGTGCTGTTGCAGCAACCGAGCGGCAAGCCGCTTGCCACGCTGCGGCTTGCAGGCGGTGCCGCGATCTGGACCTGGGATGCTCTCGCGCTTCCAGGGCTGAGCGGCGAAGGACTCGAATCGGTCCTTGATGCGGTCACGGCTGCATCCATCACGGTTGACGGCCGACAGGCTGCGACGCGGATCGATCCCCGTACCCTGACGCTGCAGGTCCAGCGCAAGGCACTCGTCCCCAAGGCGATCGAGCTGCGGCCACCGTTGCAACTGCCCTGGGCCGGGCCGATCACGGTGCAGTCGCAGGATGGACCCAAGCCAGTGGAGCCCGGCCGGGCGGTCGAGGTGAAGATCAACGACGAACTCGGCACGCGCGGTGTGCTGACCGTGGCACTTGCGACGCGCGGGAATCGTGTGACGTGCTCGTTCATGCCGGATGCATCACTCGACCAGGATGCCACGCGACGCAGGCTGGCCGATGCGACACAAGCCAACGAGTTCATCATGCTCGTGCGCGAACACGATCAACTGATCAGGGAGCAGCCCGCGAAGCTCCGCAAGAACCTGGGCATCCCCAAGGGCCGTGATGCCTACGAGGCCTACCTCGCCAAGTATCCAATCATCGCCGAGAAGATTGTGGCATTCCGGGCGCAGGGACTTGATGACCTGAAGGAACAGCTCGATCGGGACAGCGCGGCTGCCGCCGCGGAAGTCGACGCTGCCATGTCAGCCGTGGCGCGTGGTGATGCGTTGCGTTCGCAGTGGCCGAGTGCCATCGCCGAGATTGCGCCACGGGGCGGACAGGGCTTCGTGCTCCTTCGCATCGAGGCGATCGGCCCATGACCAAGGACCAGCACGGCGGGCAGGTCCTGGATGCATCACAGGCCGCCAGTGCATGGCGAGCCGTGCAAGCGGGCCTTGTGGATGACCAGTCGCTGCACGAGAGCGTGCACCACCAGGTCACGCTGGCACTCGAGGCGATCCGCCGTCTGCCGACCGACCGGTGCCAGGATGCGGCGGCATCGCGTCGGTTGCTGTCCGGCATCGATGCGCTTGGTGGTGATGCGGCGATCAGTGCCCTTGCAGCGCCATGGCTTGTGCGCCATGTCGATGGTTCGGTGCCGGCCGGTCACGACCTTGTGCCGCTCACGCACGATGAGCTTGGGGCGATCGGTTGTGCGCTCGGACCTGTTGAGCAATCGTCGGACTGGAAGGGTTCCGACGACGCCGACGGCATGGAACCGGGTCTTGGGTGGCATCTTCGGCGGACGACCAGCCCCGAACTCATGGGGGAGATCGATGCGTCGCTCGCTCGGGCGGCTCGAGTGGCCTTCGATCGGCACCGTGCTGCAGGTCGTATCGCGCCATGCTGGTCGCTCGGGGCGGAACTCCATGCCTTCGGTGGCCCCCTGAGCACGGCCCTGTCGATCGATCTTGTGCGATGGCTCGATGCGGTCCGTGGGATGGAAGCCGGCGTCCTGGCGCGAATCCTGCTGGACGAGTGGCGCACGGCGTCTGGCCAGGCTGACGATGCCGCGGCATGGTCGTGGGCCGGCGGCGGGCCGGGCGCGGCCGCGGACCTCACCGACGCGTTGGAGGCCCAGACGCGTGAGGATCGACGATCGGCGACGCACGCCGCCCTGATGGCCCTGATCGTGAATCCGCTGGTGGACGATGCAACCGTCAAGGACGCCGTGTCGCGTCACGGTGACCTCGTCGATGCGCGGATCGAGGCGCTCTGCGCGGTTCGCGCGCGCACCCACGGTCGATGGCGGCACGGTCGTCTGGCCTGGGGTATCGCCAAGGTGGTGCTCGGGCTGGTGGTGGTCGGACTGGGCCTGTCATGGGTGGTTCGTGAGCGGCAGCTCGATGCGCGGGCGCAGGCACTGGCCGCGGAGGTCGATGTTGCGGTGGTCGCAGGGTTCGAGCGGTCGGAGTTCGAGCCGGCGCTCACGCTCATGGATCGGGCGGCGGAGCAGGGACTTGCGGCACGCGCCGCGATGCTGGATGCGGGCGCACGGCTGCGGGAACGCATGGAAGCCCGTCGCGTGACGGAGGAGGAAGCCCGCGCCGCACTTGCTGCAGCGGGCCCGCCTGATGCACCCGACGCACCCATCGCCATCGTGCGCGCGATGCTGGATGGACCGGTGAGCACCGCGCATCGAGCGCAGTGCGAGGCGTGGCTTGAGCGTGCAGCACGCGCATCCGCTGCCCGCGACGAAGCACTTCGAGCGGCGCTTGCCGTGCGTGTGGCTGCCGTGCAGCAGGCGATCGATCTGGCCGAGGAGGCCGCTCGCAACGGCGGCGATGCGCGCAGCCTGCTCCTGTCAGCACGCGCTGCAGTGCAGTCGATCGTGAGCGATGCCTCGCTGCCGGCCTCTCGCGCCGGGGTTGCTGCTGCCCTGGGCTCCCGCCTCGATGCACTCGGTGCACGCCTCGATGCCGATGAGGCGGCGGCACGGATGCGCGTCGAACGCATGCAGGCGATCGAGTCGATCGCGCTCCATGCAGCCGATCCGGCGGCGTATGGCAAGGCGCTTCGCGCGTTCAGCGAGGCGCGGCCGGACGACCCGCTGGCTCCGGCGTTCCAGTCGTCCGGCCTGCTCGAGCCGTCGTGGCGCACGGCTGTCGCGTGGCATGTGCTGGCGAAGGAACTCGCATCGGATCCTCTTCCTGAATCGCTGGTGACATCGCGGACCCAGCGCCAACGCATCGAGTCGTGGTTGCGGGACCATGCGACGGGGCCGGGTGTCGATGCAGCGCGTCGATACCTCGCGCTCCTGCCGCGTGAGCATGATTGGTCCACGGGCGTTCAGGCTCGAGTGCGTGACCTGAGGCTCGATGAGTTCGCGTTGTTCGTGCTTCGCGATGGCACGCGTCAGTGGCATCGTCGCCCGATGACCGCGGTCATCGAGCGGGGGGGGCGGCTCACGGTTCAGGCGATCGATTCCGTGAATCAAGCGAAGCCGATCGAACGATCCCTCGATGTGCTCGACATCGTCAGTGACAGTGCACGACCGCTGGCCGTCGTGCTTGCACCGTTGGGGCAGCGGCTGGCAACAGGTGCCGATCATGGGCCCGATGCGGCGCTGGCGTTGATGCATGAGTTGGTCAGTGTGCCGGCACCAGCCACCGAGCCCGCGATCGATCCCGTGCTCCGGCTCTACCTCGCGCGCGCGGTCGGGCTTCGTGCGCAGCAGTCGCTGCCGATGCTTGCATCCTTCCTCAGGCCCACGCTTGAGGCCATCGAACGGGAAGGCGTGGACCAGCGGGATTGGATGGTGCCCGTACCGCAGCCCGAGTCGATGCCGGCATGGATCCGTGCGCAGGCGCTCGCAGACTCGATCGCCAGGCTCAATCTGCCTGCGCAGTGGCGAGCTGCCCGCACGAAGACGGCCGCACTGCTCTCCGCCGCACCACGACCCTTCGCGATGCTCTGCTGGGAGTTCCCCGGAGGCGTGATCACGCCCTCGCCCGATCCGTCGCGTGCCGGTTGGTCGGTCGTCGTGCTGCGTGGCCCCGATGGGCCGATGGATCCGGTCGGCACGGTCAATCAAGCCGGCCGCGTCGAACTCGTGCGGCCGGACCGCATGGCGGATCGCCCCTCAGGATCGATGCTGTTCGTCGTTCCGTCCGCTCGCTGATGGTGGGGGCACCTGTGCAAGGAGTGCGGCAGACAGCAGCAACGCAGCGCCGGTGAACTGGCGTACCCCGAACTCCTCACCCAGCCAGACGGCGCCGGTGATCGCGCAGAACACACCCTCGAGGCTCAGCAGGATGGCCGTGTGCGTGGGCGGTGCGACATCCTGCGCGACCGCCTGGAGCGTGAAGGCCACGCCGACGGCGAAGATCGCGCTGAGCACGATCGGTGCTGCAGCAGCCTGGATCGAATCCATCGATGGTGACTCGAACAGGAACGCAAGCGAGGTCGCCATCACGCCGCCGACGACGAACTGCAGGACACTCAGTGCGATGGCGTCGCTGCGTGGCGCAGCCCATCCCACCACATGCACATGCACGGCCCAGGCCGCCGCACAGGCAAGCACCCAGAGGTCGCCGCGGTTGAGGCCCTCGATGAACCCCGCCAGGTCATCCACCGACATCACATGGCTGAAGGAAAGCAGCGTCAGGCCTCCGAGCGAGAGCATCACGGCCACCCAGGCGGTCCAGCCGATGCGTTGACCGAGGAACCAGCCGATGAAGGGCACGAACACCACATAGAGCCCGGTGATGAAGCCGGCGTTGGTGATGGTGGTGGTCTTCAGCCCGGTCTGCTGGAAGACGCTCGCCGCGGCAAGGCACGCCCCGGCTGCGAGACCTCCCAGCATGAGCTGCCGCCGCCGGGCAGGATCGCGCAGCACTGCACGCACCGAAGCCTTGAAGAGCAGTGGTGCGACCACGACCGCGCCGAGCAGGCTCCGCACACCGACATAGGTGAGCGCACCGATGTGCTCGTTCGCCCACTTCTGCCAGAGGAAGCTGATGCCCCAGATCACGGCGCACATGAGCAGCAGCCCATCGGCGCGCAGCGGCGTGAGCCACCGCGGGCGTGCAAGGTTCTGGATCGAGTTGCTCATCGGACCGGACGGTAGCAGGGGCGACTGGATGCTGGGGCGTGCATGAATGCAACACGCCGCGTCCCACCAGGAACGCGGCGTGCGCGATGTGCGTGGGGAGGATAGCGATCAGCCGTGGATGACGCGACCCTCGGTGGCGAGCGCCGCCTCGTGGATCGCCTCGTGCATGGTCGGGTGGGCGTGCACGGTGTGGATGATGTCCTCGGCCAGACCCTCCATCGCGATGCCCAGGCAGATCTCGCCGATCAGCTCGCTCGCGTCGGTGCCGAAGATGTGGCCGCCGATGATCTCGCCGTACTGGCCGACGATGATCTTCACGAGACCTTCGGTCGCCCCGACGGCGATGGCCTTCCCGTGCGCCTTGAACGGGTACTTGCCGACCTTGTACTGGATGCCCTTGGCCTTGGCCTCGCGTTCGGTCATGCCGACGCTGGCGACCTGCGGGTTGCAGTAGGTGCAGCCGGGGATCGCGGCATAGTTCACGCCGGGCACATCATGGCCCTTGATGCGCTCGACGCAGGCCACGGCTTCCTCGCTGGCCACATGGGCCAGCCACGGCGGGCCGATCACATCGCCGATCGCGTAGATGCCGGGCACGCTGGTCTGGTAGGTCGGGCGGGCCTTGTCCTTGAAGTCGGTCCAGATGTGTCCCTTCTCCATGCGGATGCCCAGCGCCGGATCGAACAGGCCATCGGTGCGGCCCTGCACGCCGATCGCCACGAGCACGATTTCGGCTTCGAGCTTCTCCGACTTCTTCTCGTCCTTGGCGTCGACGATGGTGACGGTCGCGCCCTTCGCGACCTTGTCGATCGCCTTGGTGACCTGGCCAAGGCGGAACTGGATGCCCTGCGCGGTGAAGCACTTCTGCGCGGCCGCCGAGATGTCGTCATCCTCCACCGGCAGGATGCGGTCCTGCATCTCGACGACGGTGACCTTGGTACCGAAGGCGTTGTAAAAGTAGGCAAACTCCATGCCGATCGCACCCGATCCGATGATGATCATCGATCCAGGGCGCTCGGCGAGCGTCATGGCATCGGCCGAGCCGATGATGACCTTGCCATCGTTGGCCGCGCTCGGGAGCTGGCGCGGCGCGGCACCCGTGGCAATGAGAATGCGGTCGGCGGTCACGACCCGGTCGGCGCCTTCGCCGGTGCCCGCGTAGTAGGTACCCACGGCCTTGCCCACCTGAACCTTGCACGGACCCGCCGCGGTCTTGCCGCTCAGGATGCGCGCATGGCCCTGGATGTGGTCGATCTTGTTCTTCTTGAAGAGGAACGCGATGCCCGAATTGAGCTGCGTGGTGATGCCGCGGCTGCGGCCGATGACCTTCTCCCAGTTGAGCTTGACGGCCTTGGGATCGATCTCGATGCCCAGGTCGGCACCGTGGCGGATCGCCTCCATGTAGACCTCGGCGTTGTGCAGGAGTGCCTTGGTGGGGATGCAGCCCCAGTTGAGGCAGACGCCACCGAGCTTGTCGCGCTCGATGCAGGCGACCTTCATGCCCATCTGCGCCGCGCGGATTGCGCCCACATAACCGCCCGGTCCGCCGCCGATCACGATGAGGTCGTAGTGCTTGGTCTCAGCCATGTGTGGTCCTGGTTGCGCCCGGCGTGGCCGGGCAAGGGGGGCGGCATTCTAGCCCTCTCCGCCGGGGCCGTCGGGTGCGCGTTACCATCACGCTCCCACACCAGGAACCATCGTGCGCACGGCTCTCATCAGCGACATCCACGCGAATCTCGAGGCCCTGCAGGCTGTGCTGGCCCACATCGATGAGCAGCGGGTCGATCGCATCGTGTGCCTGGGCGACATCATCGGCTATGGGCCGGACCCGGTCGCGTGCGTGGACATCGTGGCCAAGCGTTGCGAGTTCGCGCTCATGGGCAACCATGACTTCGCGGCGCTCTACGAGCCCACCAACTTCAACCAAGTCGCCGAGCAGGCCGCCTACTGGACACGGTTCCAGCTCGAGAGCGAGGCCAGCCCCGACGAGGCGCATCGACGCTGGTCCTTCCTGAACGGCCTGCGCGTGCGCGTGGCCCGGGACCGCGACTTCAGCGAGCCGACCGCGGCGGACCCTGCGAGTCGCTACCCGTATCTCTGCGTACACGGTTCGCCGCGCAGGCCGATCAACGAGTACATCTTCCCCGACGACGGCGACCGAAGCCAGGCCAAGATGGCCAGCATCTTCGAGCGGTTCGAGCATGTCTGCCTGGTCGGCCACACGCACTGCCCTGGCATCTTCATGGAGTCGGCCGCAGGTGACAGCGATGGTGACCGAGTGTATGAGTTCTACCTGCCCACCGAATTCCCGGGTTTGCAATACCAGATTGTGGCGGGCACCAAGGTCATCCTGAATCCGGGCTCGGTCGGCCAGCCGCGCGACGGCATCGCCGAGGCGAGCTACGCAATCCTCGATACCGACTCTGCCCGCGAGGGCATCATCGAGTTCTACCGGCTGCCATACGATGTGCAGACGACGGTCGACAAGATCAAGCGCATCCCCGAGATCAATGACTGGCTCGGCGAACGACTGCTGCAGGGCAAGTGATGCCCAGCGCACCTGACGAGCACCAACCATGAAGCGAACGATCGTGACCTTCGTCGTCGTGGCCATCGCGACGGCTCTTCTCGTCGCCATCATCACCGGCGGTGGACGACCAACGGGCGAAGCGGTCGGATCGACGCAGTCACAGGCCCCGGCGAACCGAGTCGAGTCGACGGCCACCACGGAGGTTGCCCCGCCAGCCGCCGCCGCAACCACCGATCCCGTGCAGGCGCCCGCACCGCAGGCGGCGCCAGCGACCACGACACCCTCTGCCAAGCCTCCCGTGTGGTCGGCCGTCGCGCCCGCACAGGGTGCAGGCAGCCTGATCGTGGGCGGTCCGCTGACTTCGGCCGAGGCGCGGATCCAGCTCGAACTCACGCCGCGCGGCGCCGGCATCGCGCGCGTGGTCTTCGCCCACCAGTGGAAGACGGCCAAGGCGCGCATGACCGCCGAGCGCGCGATGGCCGGCAAGGGAGAGTTCCCCTCGGACGATGAGCGCTACCGGCTCGAGCCGATCGACACACTTGACGGCAAGTCGGTTCCGCTGCTCGCGGTGAATTCGATCGTCGTCGACGGCGTTGTGGTGAACATGTTCGCGATCACGGACGGCCCGCCGATTTGGTCCGTGTCCGGCGATGGCGCCTTTGAGACTGTCGTGCACAACGACTCCGGTGCACCGGTCATCAAGGCTCGCCGCTCGTTCACGGTGCGTGGGCATGAACTCAAGGTGACCCAATCCGTCGAGTCGCTCGATGGCAAGGAACACAAGGTGCGATGGATCCACTACGGACCGGGCGATCTCACGCTCGAGTCCGGATCGCTCATGGACATCCGCCGATTCATGATCGGCGCGCTTCTTTCAGAGAAGCGCGACCCGAGTCAGTCGATCGTTCTGAGCAACGACACCTCGAAGGTCCGCAGCGCAGTCGTCTCGCAACTTGAGGAAGGCCAGTGGGACCTGTGGCCGACCGCCACGAGCACCGCCGACCAGCGCACGCTCTCGTGGTTCGGGACCACCAATCGTTACTTCGCCTTGGCGATCCACTCGGGTGTTGTCAATGAGAAGGGCTTCCCGAGCCGGAACGCCGCACCTGCCGTGGAGCGAATCCAGGCGCAATTCGGCGACAAGATTGGTGGCGCGCACCCGATCTTCACGGTGGTGACCTCGGGCGAGCAGGTGATCGTTCCGGGAACAGCGTCGGCGATGCGCCTGGGTGTTTATGCCGGCCCGCTCGAACGCCGCGTGCTGCTCGATGATGCGGAACCCATGTCGGCGCTCAACATGATCGGCATGATCGTGTACGAGATGGGCGGCTGCTGCACCTTCTGCACCTTCTCGTGGCTGGCCAACGGGCTCGTGATCTTCCTCGGACTGCTGCATGACTGGGTCGTCTTCGATTGGGGCTTGGCCATCATCGTGCTCACGATCATTGTGCGCTTGGCGTTGCACCCGCTGACGCGCTCGAGCCAGATCTCGATTGCGCGCTTCAGCAAGCAGATGTCGACGCTGAAGCCCGAACTCGACGCGCTGCAGAAGCGATTCGGTGATGACAAGGCCCGCATGCAACAGGAGCAGATGCGGCTCTACCGCGAGAAGGGGATGAACCCGATGGGCTGCTTGGGCGGTCTGGCACCGATGCTGCTGCAGATGCCGATCTGGATGGCGCTGTATGCGGTGCTCTACATCGCCTTCGAGCTGCGCCAGCAGCCGGCGTTCTTTGGGGTCTTCCAGGCGATCAGCCCCGACTGGCCGTTCCTGGGTGACCTCAGTGCGCCCGACATGTTCATCCCGCTGCCGATCTCGGTGAACCTGTACCTCTTCACGCTCCAGAGCATCAATCTGGTGCCGCTGCTCATGGGAGTGGTGTTCTGGTTGCAGCAGAAGTACTCGGCGCCACCGGCCGCGGCACTCACGCCCGAGCAGGAGCAGCAGCAGAAGATCATGAAGATCATGATGCCGATCATGTTCCCGATCATGCTGTACAACGCCCCCAGCGGGCTCACGCTCTACATCGCGACGAGCACCTTCATCGGCTTCCTCGAATCCAAGCGCATTCGCGCCCAGATCGAGACGATGGACCTGCTGAAGCCCGGCAAGGGTGGCGGCAAGGGCCTCTTCGGCGGTGCATTCGCTCGCGCGCTCGAGCAGGCCCAGGCCAAGGCTCAGGCGAAGCAGCAGCGCGGCGGTCGCCGCTGATCGACACGATGGAGGCGTCGGCGACCATCGTGGCCGTCGCCTCGCCGCCGGGGCATGCACTGCGGGGCATCGTGCGACTGTCTGGACCAAAGTCGCTCGCGATCTGCGGGCTCGCACTCGATCTCAACGCAGGTGTCGTGCGATGCGCCCTGCCTTGGAGTGGGTCGTGCGCCTTGGCTGTGATCTCGCGTGGGCCGCGGTCGTTCACCGGTGAAGACTGCGTAGAACTGCTCCTGCCTGGGCATCCGGCGCTGCTTGATGACACGGTTCGCGCGTGCATCGAGCGCGGTGCGCGCGCGGCGGAGCCCGGCGAGTTCGCTGCGCGCTCATGGCTGCACGGCAAGCGATCGATCGACGAGGCTGAGGGGATCGCCTTGGCGATCTCGGCGACCAGCGATGCCCAACTCCGCGCCGCGCAGCGACTGCAGCGGGGCGAGGCTGCGCAGGCAGTCCATGCGGCGCGCGATGGTGTGGCCACGCTCCTGGCCCTCGTCGAGGCGGGCATCGACTTCACCGATCAGGAGGATGTGGTGGCGATCGGCGGTCGCGCGCTGGCCGACCGGCTCGAGCCGATCGTGGCGAATCTGCGCATGCTGCATGCGACGCCGGTGGCGGGTGCCATCGACCGGCCGCTTCCCTGGGTCGTCCTGGTCGGACCGCCCAACGCAGGCAAGAGCAGCCTCTTCAATGCGCTGCTTGGACATGAACGGACGGTCGCATCGCCGCACGCGGGGACGACGCGCGATGCCGTACCCGAACCCATGTCGATGGGTGGGCAGGAGGCCATGCTGGTCGATGCCCCGGGCATCGAGTCGCCGCGCTCGGCGCTCGATGCGGCCATGCAGGAGCAGGTCCGGCAGGCGATGGAACGGGCCTCGCTCATCGTGCGCTGCGTCCCGCCGGGAGTCGATCGGCCTGCGGTCGCACCGCGCGAGCTCATCGTGCTGACGAAGATGGACGACGGCTCTGGTGCGCCCGACGGTGCGATCGCGACGAGTGCCCACCAGGGCCATGGACTCGATGCGCTGCGGTCCGAGGTGGCGACGCGGATCTGGTCGGCGCACACCAGTGAGTCTGCCGAGGGAGCTGCACTGCTTCCTCGCCACCGCGCCGCGATCGAAGCGGCCATCACCGAACTGCACTCGGCCGCCACGCTCGCGCGGCCCGGCCACGCCGGGCTGGCGGACGCCGAACTCGTGGCCGCGCATCTGCGCTCGGGGCTGGATGCCCTGGGATCGATCAGCGGATCGGTCACGCCGGATGAGGTCATCGGGCTGGTGTTCGCAAAGTTCTGCGTGGGCAAGTGACTCAGCCCGGACCGGCACCGACTCGGCTGCGCACGCGCACGAGCTTGCCACCGGTCGCTTCGCGCAGGGCGGTCTCGAGCCCTTCGCGCAGGGCACGATCGAGCGCGTAGGTCACGCTGGCGCTCGGGACCACCACGGTCAGCACGCCCGCGGCGAAGCCGACCAGCACACATTGGTCACGCAACTCGGGCGGTGCAGCGGCTTCCCACGCTTCAGCGATGCCGGCAAAGCGCTTGGCCGTGTCGCGCATGGTGCGACGCAGGGCATCGAAGTCGGCACTGGCGGAGGTTTCGCTCCGCGGGGCCGGGCGTCGATGCCACCGCTCAAAGTCCCGCATACGCCTCTCTGCGTCGTGCATCCGGGTCAGGCTATCCTCCCGCGACCGTGGTCCGCATCACGCTCCAAGGCATCCGCAAGTCCTACGGCCCTGTACCGGTCGTGCACGATCTCTCGCTCGAGGTCAAGCCCGGCAGCCTGTTCTTCCTGCTCGGCGGATCCGGCTGCGGCAAGACCACGATCCTGCGCATGATCGCCGGCTTCATCGAGCCGACGGGCGGTCGCATCCTCTTCGACGGCCAGGATGTGACGGCGCTGCCTGCCGAGGAGCGCCAGTGCGGCATGGTCTTCCAGTCCTACGCGCTCTGGCCGCACATGACTGTCCGCGACAATGTGGCCTTCGGCCTCGATGTTCGCGGAGTGAAGGGGCAGGAACGCGCGCGGCGGGTGGAAGAGGCCCTCGCCATGGTCCGCATGGATCAGTACGCCCACCGCAGGCCCAACCAACTCTCGGGCGGGCAGCAGCAGCGTGTGGCGCTCGCACGCGCGATCGTCTTCCGGCCGCGCGTGCTGCTGCTCGACGAGCCGCTGTCGAATCTCGATGCCAAGCTCCGCCTGGAGATGCGCCACGAGATCCGGCGCATCTGCCGCGAACTCGGCATCACGACCGTCTATGTGACCCACGATCAGGATGAGGCACTTTCGCTGGCCGACCATGTCGTCGTGATGCGCGATGGCCGCATCATTCAGCAGGGCTCGCCACGCGATCTCTACGAGCGACCGGAAACGCGCTTCCTCGCCGAGTTCCTGGGCGAGACGAACTTCATTCCGGCAACCGTCGAGCGGCTGGCTGATGGCCGTGCCTCGCTGCGTACCCTCGTGGGCACCCTGCAGTCGGACCATCTGGGAGATCGGGCCGTGGGGAGTCAGGTGCTGCTGAGCGTGCGCACCGAGGCTTGGTCGATCGACCCTGCCGGCCCGGTGGCGTTGCCCTGCACCCAGAGCACCTACCTCGGCAAGCTTGCGCAGCATGAGCTTGATGCGAGCGGGCTCTGTCTGCGCGTGACCGAGCTGAATCCGCCCGTCGCCGATCGGTCCGGCCAGACCTTGCGGCTCTCGGTCGATCCGGCCAAGGTCATCATCCTCGACGGCGAGTGACACTGCGCACTTCGGTGATCGAGATGCAGGACGGTAGCCTGCACCGCATGCATACCGTCCTCGTCCTCGTCGCGAGCCTCGTTGCCGTTCCGATTGCGCCGCCCACACCGGAGCAGATCAGCCGCATCCGGGACGCGCAGCGGACTTTCTTCCAGCAGCATCCGAAGGGCGCAAACGGAGAGGAGATGACGGCGTTCTTCAACGAACTCCTCGACGGCATCGAGCCGAGCGAGTGTTCGTGGTCGCAGCTCAAGCAGATCATGGGTCCATGTTCGTTCTCTGCCAAGCGCGATGCGGCACAAGCGCGCCTCAAGCAGCTGGCGAACGAACCCAATGCGGATGGCTTCGATGCCTTCGTCTATGCGTCGTCGTTGTCGCAGGAAGATGCTCCAACGGCAGCCACGCCTTTCGGGCACCCCGGGTACGCGGCCTGGAAGCAGTCAGCCTCGCCACTCGACCGCACGCGCCTGATTGGCCGCTTGACCTCGGACCAGTTCGCGCAGGCGGATGCCGAGGTGAAGGAACTCGAAGCGTGGTTCACGCCCGAGCGCAGCGCCAAGGACCTTGCCGCGGGCGTGCAGCTCGTGGAGGCGATCAAGCGACTCGCGCCGGATCCTGACCAGGGCGAGCAGTTCCGGCTGCGGCTGCTCGACGCCGTGGTGCTGGCCGGGGGCAAGGCATCCCCCGAGGAGAAAGCGGCACTCAACAAGCTCGCGAAGAAGCTCGACAGCGCCGTCACTCGCGGCGAGTTCCTGGATCATCCTGCTCCGAAGCTCTCGTTCACCTGGGCGCAGGATGGCAAGGGTCCCGTGAAGCTCTCCTCGCTCGATGACCTGAAGGGCAAGGTCGTCGTGCTCGACTTCTGGGCGACCTGGTGCGGTCCGTGCGTGGGCAGCATCCCCAACGTGAAGGAACTGCGCGCGCACTACAGCCCCGATGATGTGGCGATCGTCGGCGTGACGAGCCTGCAGGGCAAGCACTATCCCGGCGGCACTGGACCGATCGACTGCACGGGCGATGCCGCGAAGGAGCAGGGCCTGATGGCGGAGTTCATGAAGGCCAAGGGCATCGACTGGACGATCGCCTTCAGCGAGCAGGAGGTCTTCAATCCGGACTACGGCGTGAATGGGATTCCGCATGTGACGATCCTCGATGCCGAGGGCATCGTGCGTCATACGGACTTGCACCCTGCGGACCCGATGCTCGCGAAGTGCACCAAGATCGATGCGCTGCTGCGCAAGCAGGGCAAGACGCCGCCGGCCGCGCCCCCGGCGCCCGAATCCGCACCTCCTGATGCAGCGCCACCGGCCGCGCCATCGATCCCGGCGATCCCGACCATTCCAGCAGGCAAGCCATGAGGCTCACCGGCAAGGTTGCCCTGATCACGGCCGCCGGAGCGGGCATCGGCCGTGCATGCGCCATCGCCTTCGCGCGCGAAGGTGCGCAGGTCCTGGCGACCGACATCGACGAGGCAGCACTCGCTGTGTTGGCGCGCGAACACGCTGGCATGCGCACCATGCGCTGTGATGTGCGCGATGATGCTTCGGTCCGCGCTGCCGCTGCGGCCGCCGGCGAGGTGAGTGTGCTGCTCAATGCCGCGGGCATCGTGCACCACGGCACGGCGCTCGATGTCACCGATGCCGAGTGGGACCTGGCCTTTGACCTCAATGTCCGGGGCATGCATCGCTGCATCCGCGCCGTCCTGCCGGGCATGCTGGCACGCGGATCCGGAAGCGTCGTCAACATCGCGAGCGTGGCCAGCAGCATCAAGGGTGCGCCCAACCGTTACCTCTACGGGGCCACCAAGGCAGCGGTGATCGGCTTGACGAAGGCCCTCGCTGCCGATGTCGTGGCCAAGGGCGTCCGGGCCAATGCGATCTGCCCGGGCACGGTGCAGAGTCCATCGCTCGAGGGACGCATCGCGGCGCAGGCGGATCCGGTGGCGGCGCGCGCAGCGTTCCTCGCACGGCAGCCGACCGGGCGTTTCGGCACGCCGGAGGAAGTCGCAGCGTTGGCTGTCCACCTCGCCAGCGACGAGAGCGGCTTCACGACGGGTGCCGTGCATGTGATCGACGGCGGCTGGAGCTGCTGAGGGCGGTGATCGCCTGCCGCCGCACGGTCTGCGATCGGAGCATCAGCCGCGCGATGCGTGGCGCGGCAAGCGATCGCGCACGAGGCTCCACGCAGCACCCACGGCTGTGAGCATCACCGTCACCTGCATCGCACCCATCCAGGCGAAGGAATGCGCGATGGCTTCGGTCTCGGGCGATTGGACCGCACCACCATCGAATGACGGGAGTCCCGTGCGGGCAAGCACCGTGGCGGCGATCGCCACACCGAGCGCATTGCCGACCTGCCGCGCCGTGGCTGCAAGTCCTGCACTCTCGCCACGCTGCTCGGGCGGCACGCGGCTCACCACGTCGGTCTGGATCGGATTCATCAGGAAGGCCATGCCCGCGCCGTTCAGCGTCATGCCGATGGCGATGATGGCATAGGACAGCATCAGCATGCCGGCCGTGATCGTGCCCAGGCCCACGGCACAGAGCACACTGCCCACGCGCACCACGCCCACGGCACCGCGGCGGTCGTAGACGCGACCCGCCAGATGCACCAGAAGCAATGCGGGCAGTGCCAGCGGCAGTCCGGCCAAACCACTTTCGAGCGGCGTGAACCCCAGTGCACCTTGCAGGTACGCCGGGCCGAACATGGTCTGCCCGACGGTGGCGACCTGCGTCAGCCCCAGCACCACCACCTGCCCAAGCAGCGTGCGGTCGCGGAAGAGCCGAAGGTCCAGGAGCGGTGCCGCGAGCGTGAACTGCAGGCGCGCGAAGAGCGCCACGAGCACAGCACCCATGGCGAGCGCGAAGAGGCCGATCCACGGAGCAATGCCCGCCGTCGGCCGTGCCTGTTCCTGCAGCCCGAACACGAGTGCGGGCAGGCCCACGATCAGGAGTGCCGCGCTCAGCCAGTGGATCGGGCGACGCTCCGCAGTCGGCTCGACGGGCCGCACGATCGCCACCAGTGCCAGTGCAGCCATGGCAACGGGCAGGTTCACGGCGAAGATCCATCGCCATCCCGCCCACTGCGTGAGTGCACCACCCAGCACCGGGCCGAGCATCATGAAGAGCAGGGGCACGCCGACATAGACGGCCATCGCCCTTCCACGCTGGCCTTCGGGGAACGCTCCGGCGACCATGGCGCTCGACGCGGGCTGCATCAGGCACGCGCCAAGGCCTTGCAGCACACGCGCGGCGATCAGCACCTCGCCGCCGGGGGCGAGGGCGCAGCCGAGGCTTGCCAGAGCGAAGATCGACACGCCCGCCTGGAACGCGCGCACTCGACCGATCACGTCACCGAAGCGGCCACCGATCGCCATCGCGCCAGCGAGCGCGACGAGATACGCGTTGACGACCCATGCGCCGCCCGCCACGCCGAGCCCCAGGTCGCGCTGGATCGCCGGCAGCGACACGCCCACGATGGTCGCGTCGAGAAAGACCATCGCGAGGCTGCCGGTCATGGCCGCAAGCACGAGCCATGGATTGGTCGCCGGCTTGGTCATCGGCATCGATGGTAGGGCGATGCGTCAGCGCACAGGTTCGTGGCGAAGCAGCGTGGCGTCGATCGGCCGAG
>Ga0194131_10000124_pt1 | contig 116603 bp, 107 predicted proteins | sample TA2KigO120mmetaG_FD_148631 | JGI IMG/M metagenome (GOLD analysis project Ga0194131, IMG submission 148631) | Freshwater microbial communities from Lake Tanganyika, Tanzania - TA2015053 Kigoma Offshore 120m | ecosystem: Environmental > Aquatic > Freshwater > Lake | place: Tanzania: Lake...
CACAGCTCGTCGGGAATCCGCCAGCCCCGGTGAGCCTTCCCTCGTGCAGACACTTCACCCCCGGTCGCCAGTCGGAGGGTCACGGCTTGTCAATCATTAACACCCTGGGCGGTTTTCGGATAGGCTCTTAGGGCGCAGGAGCGGGTGCGTGTCCTCAGCCTTCTCGCCCGCATCGTCGTCCGCCGCTTCCTGGATCGTGTCGATCAGCGCGAGGTGCGTCTAGACCGTCTGCCGCAGCGCCTGCGCGAGGCGGCTGCGCAGCGCGCGCAGCTCACGCACGTCGTCGGCGAGCTTCGCGGCCCGGCGATGCGCGGCGTCGAGCAGCTTCTCCGCCATCACCTCGGCCTCGGACACGCGCACCTCGCTCTCGCGAATCGCGGTCTGCTTCAAGTCCGCCGCGAGCGACTGCGCCGTCACCAGCGTGTCGCGCATCAGCCGCTCCGTCCCCTGCAGCTCCTCGACGCGCTCCTCGAGCTCGCGCACCCGCTCCGCGAGCTGGTCGCGCTCCTTCGACAGCGCCGCGTAGTCCTCGCTCACGAGGTGCAGGAAGTTCTCCACCTCGCCGCCATCCACGCCGCGCAGCCGCGACGCGAAGCGCTGGCTGCGAGTGTCGAGCGACGTGAGACGCACCGGTGCCTCCAACCTGCGCGCGACGTGCGCACTCAGGAATGGGCAACTTGTCGGCGCGGAAGGGAGGGGGCTTGAGGGCGTCCCTTGGCCAGCTTCACAACCGTTCGAGGTACGTAGACGTGTCGGGGGCCGCCCACTGGACGTTCCGAGCAAGCCATGCGACGTCATTTGCGAACGAAAGCAGTCCGGCCGCGCCACGTGCGGCGACGCTACTTGGGTTTAGTTCGCACCCCGAGTACGCACACGAGTCGATCACGAGCACCCCATCTGGGCGGTCGGTGCCGGGTGTCTCTGCCAGCCGTCGACAGATGTCATTTTCGTCGGACGGTCCGCGGTAACCGACTGCCAGAACTGGAGTCCGCGAGAGCGAAGACGCAACGGCCTCCTTGGCTCCGCTCGGTCCGATGGCTTCGTGTCCATGCCAAACGCGCTTGAGAAGCTTCACTCCGGCGGTGGTCTTCCGGACTTGGTCCCACTGCTTGGCGATGTCCGACTTCACTTCAATCACTAGGGCTACCGATTCGACGAGATACAACCGATCGGGCGTACCGGGAGCGGGAAAGCTCGGGAGGAACGGGAACTCAACGACAATGTCCACCTGACCTGAGCTTGCGCCGAAGCCGTCGACCACCGCCCCGGTTCCGAATCGATAGGGCGTCGGGAAGACCTGGGAAAGAAATTCCCGCACGAGAACTTCGCGCTCAGAACCAACGACAGCTGAGGGCAGGGTCCGGCCGGCCTCCCAATGAGCCATCAGGATCGCTCGGATGCCAGCGAGCCGCGTGCCGAGTTCCACTCCTCTGCTCCCGTGACTCACGCCCCCAACTCCCGACTTCTCCTCGTCGCCGCCGCCACCGCCTCGTGCACCGCTGCCCGGAACCCTCCGGCCTCTAGTCGCTCCAGCCCCGCGATCGTGGTGCCGCCCGGCGACGTGACTTGGTCTTTCAGCGAGGCGGGGTGGCGCTTCGTCTCCTGCGCGAGCTTGGCGCTGCCTAACACCGTCTGCGTTGCGAGCGCGCTTGCAGCGTCGCGGGGGAGACCCATGCGCACGCCGGCGTCGCTGAGGGCTTCGAGGAGCACGAAGACGTAGGCGGGGCCGCTGCCGCTGAGACCCGTGACGGCGTCGAGGAGCGATTCGCTCGGGCACTCCCAGGCGAGGCCGACGCCGGCGAAGAGCGCGTGCGCGAGCGCGCGGTCAGAGGCGCTGCACGCGGCGTTCGGCGTGTAGGCGGTGGCGCCGGCGCGCACGAGCGCGGGCGTGTTCGGCATGGCGCGCACGACGCGCGTGCCGGCGGGGAGCGCGCTCTCGATCGCGGCGATGGAGACGCCGGCGGCGATCGAGACCCAGAGCGGCTTCGCGAGCGCGGTGTTGTTAGGGCCGCCGAGCGCGGCGAGCACGCTCTTCACGAGGCCGGGCTTCACGGCGATCACGACCAGGTCGCTCGCGGCGGCGTCGGCGTTGCTCGCGCTCACGCGGACGCCGAGCGCGCGCGCGAGGTGGTCGCGGCGCGCGGCTTCGGGGTCGGCGGCGCACACGCGGCTCGCGGGGACGCCGGCGGCGAGCACGCCCGCGGCGAGCGCCTCGCCCATGGCGCCGCCGCCGAGCAGGCCGATCGAGGCGGAGGCGAGTGCGGAAGCAGTCATTGCGTAGCTCCTCGGGATCCGAACAGGGCGGTGCCGATGCGCACGTGCGTCGCGCCCTCGGCGATCGCGCTCTCGAAGTCGTCGGACATGCCCATCGAGAGCATGGAACACTCGGCGCCGCTCACGCGCGAGAGCTCGTCGCGCAGCGTGCGCAGCCGCGCGAACGCGGGGCGCATGTCGGCGACCGGCTCCGGGATCGCCATCAGGCCGCGCACTTCGAGCGAGGGCAGGGCGCGCACGGCATCGAGCAGCGCGCGCAGCTCGCCCGGCTCGCAGCCGCCTTTCTGCGGCTCGGCGTCGACGTTCACTTGCAGCGTCACCGCGAGCCTCTTCCCCGCGGCCTGCGCTCGTCGCGAGAGCTCCTGCGCGAGGTCGAGGCGATCCACGGTCTGCACGCAGTCGAACAGCGGCACGACGAGGCGCGCCTTGTTGCGCTGCAGCTGGCCGAGGAAGTGCCAGCGCGGCGGCTCGATGCCGCGCGCGGCGAGCAGCTCGTGCACGAGGGGGATCTTCTCGCGCGCCTCCTGCGCGAAGTTCTCGCCGATGTCGTGCACGCCCGCGGCGACGGCTTCGGCGACGGCCTCCGCGCCGTGCTTCTTCGCGACACCGATGAGTGTCAGCTCGCGCGGATCGCGGCCCGCGCGCTTGGCTGCGGTCTCGATACGCTCGCGCAGCGCCGCGAGTCGTGCGGCGATCTCGCTCACGCGCGCACCGCGAAGCCGGCCTCGCGCAGCAGCGCGAGCGTCTCGTCCATCGGCAGGCCGATCACACACGTCTCGCTGCCGATCACGCGCGTCACGAACTTGCGCCCCTCGCCCTGCAGCGCGTAGGCGCCCGCCTTGTCGAGCGGCTCGCCGCCCGCGACGTAGGCGCGCACCTCGGTCTCGCTCGCGGCGCGCATCACGACGTCGCTCGCCACGCAAGCGCTGCGCGCCGTCGCGTCCGCGGTGTCGACCAGCGCGACGCCGGTGAAGACGGTGTGCGTGCGGCCGAGGATCCGCCCCAACAGCTCGACTGCGTGCTCCGGGTCACGCGGCTTGCCGAGCACGTCCTCGCCGATCACCACGATGGTGTCCGAGCCGAGCACGAGCCGGCGCGGGGTGGGGCCGAGCTTCGCGGCGACTGCTTGCGCCTTCTCGCGCGCGAGGCGCAGCACGAGCTCGCGCGGGTGCTCGCCGGCGCGCGCCGTCTCGTCGATGTCCGCGGGCAGCACGGTGAAGCGAACGCCCGCCTCCGCGAGCAGCATGCGCCGCCGCGGCGACGCGCTCGCCAGCACCAGCTCGGGCGATGAGGACGACATCGCGCGCGAGGTAGGCGGCGGCGCGCGGGGCGTCAAGGAATGCCGGCGGTGGTGCGAGCGATTAAGGTGCGCGGATGGACGCGGTGATCTTCGATTGCGACGGCGTGCTGGTCGATTCCGAGGTGCTCGCGCTCGAGATCGAGCACGCGACGCTGCGCGAGTTCGGCGTCGCGATCGACCCGGCGGAGTACGCGCAGCTCTGCTTGGGGCTGAACGAGGTGGACTGGTTCGCGGCGGTCGGACGCGCAGCGCCTTCGCTGCGGGAGCGCATGACTGAGTTCCGGGCGGTCAGCAACGCGCGCTATCGCGCCGCCATGGAGAGCGACCGCCTGCGCGCGATCGACGGCGCCCAGCGCGCCGTGTCCGCCGTTCGCGGCCAGCGCGCCGTCGCGAGCTCGAGCTCTTCTGCGAGCCTGCGCGGGAAGCTCGATCGCACGGGCCTGCTCGCGCTGTTCGATCCGCACGTGTACTCCGCGGACCTCGTCGCGCGCGGGAAGCCCTGGCCCGATCTGTTCGCGCACACGGCGCGCTCGCTCGGCGTCGCGCCCGCACGCTGCGTCGTGTTCGAGGACAGCGTGAACGGCGTGCGCGCCGCGCGCGCGGCCGGCATGCGCGTGTGGGGCTTCGCGGGCGGCGGCCACATGACGCCCGCGATCGCGAGCGACTTACTCGCGCATGGCGCGGAGCGCGTGGTCGCAAGCTGGGGCGAGGCCGCGATGCTCATCGAGCAGATCGCTTAGGCGCGTGCCTACCTCGCACGCGCCGCGCGCTGCGAGTACGGTGCGCGAGATGGCGTACCGAGGGGGAACGGGGCGCTGGCAGAGCTGGGCGCGCGTGGGGTTCGCGCTGGGGGCGCTCGTGTTCGCAGCGTGCGCCTCGGGGCCGAAGTGGCCGGACGGGCGCTTCGTGCACGGTGAGCTGGGCGGATCGATCGGCGACCTCGCGGCGCTCGAGCCGGGCTGGCGCGCGGAGAGCGCGCCCGACGCGTCGCTCGCGTATCGCCACGTGGACGGCTCGCACGCGTCGTGGCTGCGCGACTGCCGCCGCGCCCGTGCGAACCCGAAGGCATTGGGGCGCGCGCTCTGGATCGCGCTGCCGGGCGCGCAAGTCGAAGAGAACGCCGCCCTCGAGGTGGCGGGCGAGCCGGCGCACCGGCACCTCGGGCGCGCACAAGAAGGTGCGACGAGCCTGCGCGTCGCGACGATCGCGCGCGTGGCGGAGCGCTGCGAGGACTACTGGATGCTCGTCGTGCCGCACGGCGAGCTGCATCACCTCGAAGCGTTCGAGGCGTGGGTGCACGGCTTCGCGGAGACGGAGCCTTCGCAATGAACACGCCGCTCGTGCCGGTCGGGAAGCTCGGCGCGCGCGTGCTCGGTGCCGTCGCGGCGGCGGGCGACTTCCTCTTGTTGGGACTCGAGACCGCGCGCGCGTTCCTGCGCCCGCGCTTCCCGTTCCGCGACACGCTCGCGCAGTTCGACGCGATCGCGGTGCGCTCGACGCCGATCGTGATCATCACCGCGATCTTCACCGGCATGGTGCTCGCGCTGCAGGCGGCCTTCGCGCTCACGCGCTTCGGCGCGAAGCCGTACGTCGGCTCGATCGTCGGGCTCTCGATCGTGCGCGAGCTCGGACCCGTGCTCGCCGCGCTCATGGTCGGCGGGCGCGTCGGCGCGGGCATCGCCTCCGAGCTCGGCTCGATGGCGGTGACGGAGCAGGTCGACGCGATTCGCGCGATGGGCGCCGACCCCGCGCAGAAGCTCGCGCTACCGCGCGTGATCGCGACGACGCTCGGGCTCCCGCTCCTCACGTGCATGGCGATCGTGCTCGGCATCGCCGGCGGCATGCTCGTGGCCGATCTGCAGTTCGCGATCGCGCCGAGCTTCTACCGCCAAACCGTCGTCAGCAGCGTCGAGCTCGGCGACTTCTTCTCGGGCGTGCTGAAGACGTTCTTCTTCGGCTGGTGGATCGGCATGGTGGGCGCCTTCGTCGGCCTGCGCACGACGGGCGGCACCGCGGGTGTCGGCCGCGCGACCACGCAGGCCGTCGTGATCTCCTCGATCGGCGTGCTGATCAGCGACTTCTTCCTCACCAAGCTGTTCATGCTCGTGCCGACCGAGCGCCTGTTCATGCGCGCGATCGAGGCGCTGCGATGAGCGCGGGCGAGCCGCGAGCTCCCGCGATCGAGCTGCGCGGCGTGACGAAGGCGTTCGCCGGGAAGCCCGTGCTGCGCGGCGTCGATCTCTCGATCGGCGCGGGCGAAACCACCGTGATCCTCGGCGGCTCGGGCTCGGGCAAGAGCGTGTGCATGAAGCACATGATCGGGTTGTTACGGGCCGACGCGGGGGTGATCCGCGTGCTCGGGCGCGACGTGACGCGCATCTCGGAGCGCGCCTGGGTCGAGGTGCGACGCGACTTCGGCATGGTGTTCCAGAGCGCCGCGTTGTTCGACTCGCTCTCGGTCTACGAGAACGTCGCGTACACGATCCGCGAGCACGAGCGCTGGGACGAGGAGCGCGTGGGCGAGCGCGTCGCGTGGTGCCTCGACAACGTCGGCCTCACGGGCGCCGAGAAGCTGCTGCCCGCGGAGTTATCAGGCGGGATGCGCAAGCGCGTCGGCGTCGCGCGCGCGATCGCGCTGGCGCCGAAGATCATCCTCTACGACGAGCCGACCACGGGCCTCGATCCCGCGAACTCGCGCCGCGTCGGCGAGCTGATCCAGCGCCTCCAGCGCGAGCTCTCGGTCACGAGCGTCGTCGTCACGCACGATCTCGAGCTCGCCTTCGCGATCGCGGATCGCGTGGCGCTGCTGAAGCTGGGCCGCATCGTCGTGGACGGCCCGGCGCAATCCGTGCGCGGGTCGGGCAACGCCGACCTGCGCGAATTCATCGAGGGCGCGGATCCGCCCGCGCCCGCCACGTCCGGAGGAAGACACCATGGATGATCGCGGCCGCCTCAGCCTCGTCGTCGGCCTGTTCGTGCTCGGCGCGCTCGCGTTCGCGGGCTTCGCGCTCTGGAACCTCGGCGCGGACCAAGGCCTGCTCGCGGAGCGCTACCGCCTCACGACCTACTTCGAGGACGTGCAGGGCCTCGTCTCCGGCGGCGCGGTGCGGCTCGCGGGCAAGGACGTGGGCACGATCGAGTCGGTCTCGTTCGCGCCGGCGAAGGAAGGGCGCCCGCCGGTGCGCGTGATCATGCAGCTCACGACCGAGGTGCAGCCGCTGATCCGCAGCGATTCCGTCGCGGGCATCGGCACGGTGGGCTTGTTAGGGGACAAGTACGTCTCTCTCTCGATCGGCACCGACTCCGGCAAGGTGCTGCCCGACGGCGCCGAGATCGCAAGCGTCAGCCCGCTCGATCTGAACATGGCGGTGGTGCGCGGCACCGAGGCCATCGACAACATCGCGACGCTCGCGCAGAACTTGAACAAGGTCGTGACCGACTTCGACAAGGGCACGGGCGGCGCCAAGCTCGCGGACTCGGCTGCGGGGCTCAGCGAGATCGTTCGGGAGATCCAGTCGGGCGACGGGATGCTGCACACGCTGATCTACGACCCGTACCAGGGCAGCGCGCTTTCCGACGCGGAGGCTTCGATCGCGAGCCTGCGCAAAGTGATCGAGCAGGTGGAGACGGGCGACGGGATTCTGCACGGCCTGATCTACGAGCCGGTCGGCGATCGCGGCGTGATCGAGGATGCGCTGTCGGCGGCGGCGAGCGTGGAGAAGGCGGGGGTTCGGCTCGAGTCGGTGCTCGCGAAGGTGGACGAGGGCGAGGGCACGCTCGGGCTGCTCGTGAACGATCCGACGGCCTACGCGGACCTGAAGGCGGTGCTCGGGGGCGCGAAGGGGAATCGCGTGCTGACGTGGATGGTGCAGCGGGCGGCGGAGTCGGGGGCGAAAAAAAATACGTCGTCCTCTGAGTAGGAGGCGGCGGAATCGAAGACTCTCCGCCGCAGAGCCGGAGGAAGCTCTCTTGCACCGGCTCCGCTCGGGGTGGGAGGGGGGCCGTTCGGCTGCGGGCCTAATCACTGTGCCGTGCGGGCAGGAGGGCTGCGGGCGTTCGAGTGGGTGATGCAGCGAGGTGCGTCGCCGGTTGGCTGGAGACTTGGGCGCCCGCGGGCGCCCGACGTGTGTCCCTGCTGCGAGCCGTGCGGCTGCTTCTGCCGGTAGCCGGCTCCTCGCCTCAGACCCCGCCGTCCCACCCCTCGCTCCTTGCTCGGGTCAGCCTCGATCGTGGGTTGGGAGGCGGATGAAGCAGCCGCGGCATTGAGCCGCGGCTGCTTCACTCTTCTTCTCGTAGCCTGCGAGTCGTTGGCTCTTTGATCGTGTTGTTGGGGAATGCCTATGAAGAAGCAATGGAGCCTCGAGGCGGCGCGGGAGATGATTCCGGACGTGCGTTCGCGCACGGCGCGTGCGGTCGAGGAAGTGGAGCGACTCGAGGCGGAGCGGGATGCGCTGCGACCGGGCGCGACGCGCGCGGAGGCCGAGGAGCGCGTGCAGGAGGCGGTGCAGCGCTGGGCGCGCGAGATTGAGGCGCTCGGGGCGGACGTGAAGGGGCTTTGGCTCGTCGATTTCGATTCTGGCGCGGGTTATTACTGCTGGACCTGGCCCGAGGAAGAGCTCGCCTTCTTCCACACCTACGAGGAAGGCTTCGGCGGGCGCGCGCGGATTCAGTAGTGCGGTGTCAGCCCGCGCTCGGGAACAGCGCCGGATACGCGGCGCGCTCGCGCGCGAGTTGCGCGGAGAAGAGTGGCGTCGCCCACACGTGCTCGAGCAGGGCGCGCAGCTTCGGATGCGCGCTCGCGTCGGGCGCGTAGCCGGCGTAGCGCGCGTTCGTGAAGGCGGCGGCGAGCGACAGGTCGGCAATCGAGAGCTCGCCGCAGAAGTAGCCGTCGCGCGGCGCGACGGATTCGAGGTACGCGAGCGGCTCGGGGAGCTCTTCGCGCACGACGCGCGCGACGTTGGCTTCGTCCGTCGGCTGCTTCATGAACACGGGCTTGAACAGCCGCTCGCCGGCGATGGCAGCGAGCGATAGCGCGAGCTTCGAGTCCGAGAGCTCTTCCAGCCAGCACGCGAACGCGCGCTTCCGAACGTCGTGTGGATACAGCGCGGGCTCGGGGTGGGCGTCCTCGAGGTAGCGGCAGATCACGCTCGAATCGGGCAGCACGAAGTCGCCGTCGCGCAGCACCGGGATCTTGCGCAGCGGGCTGATGCGCAGGAACTCCTCGCTCGGGTTCACCACGGGCGAGAGCGGATCCTGCTCGTACGGGATGCGCTTGTGCTCGAGCACGAGCACGACTTTGCGCACGTAAGGGGAGAGCGAGCTGCCGAAGAGCTCGATCACGGCGACGCCTCCGCGCTCACGCGAGGCGCACGACCTCGATGCGCAGCGGCGCGGCGCTCGCGTCGATCACGATGCGCGCGGCGCCTCCTGCGCGCGCGATCTCGCTCGCGCACTTCTGCGCGAGGGCCATCGCCTCGGCGAGCTGCGCAGGTGGCGTCGCGGCGAAGCCGGGCGCGTTCGCATCGCGCGCTTCGACGCGCAGGCTGCCGGGCGCCTGCGGGCGCGCGGGCGCGACCACGCGGAAGTGCGTGCGCTCCTCGAGCACGCGGTCGCGGGGCGCCGAGGCTGCGGCGCGCGCGAAGTCGAGCAGCGGGGCAGGGTCGCCCGTGAGGTCGACGAGCAAGCTCGCGCGCGTCTCGGGCGAGAGCGGTGTGTCGGCCTGACACGCGCGGTGGTCGACGCGCAAGCTCACGGGTGTCGCTGCATCGCGGAACGCTGCGACGGCTTCGGGCGCGAGGCGGAAGCGCAGGTAGTGCACGGCCGAGATGCGGTCCTCGTCGAGCTGGCGCGTGTCGAACTCGCCGCGCACGTCGTGGGCGCCGACGCGCAGCGCGACGCACTCGTCGATGCCGACCAGCTTGTCGAGCTCGCTGCGGATCTTCGCCTGCTCGGTGATCTCGATGAACATCGTCGCGCTGAGCTCGCCCGCGGCGGGGATCAGCTCGTTGTAGACCGCCACTTCCTGCGCGATCGCAGTCGCGTCGCGCGTGCGCTCGACGCGGCACATCTCGAGGATCTGCCAGCGCAGCGTCTCGCGGTCCTCGAACAGAAGCGTGACGCGATCGCCCACCGCAACGCGGCGTGGCTGCTTGTGCGCGATCACGCGCGCGCGCAGCTCGTCGCGGATCGCCTCGAACGCGTCGAGCGGCGGGATGTCGGCGGGCGTGAGCGGGTTCATTCGGCGGCGATCCCGTAGGCGTGTCGTAACAACACGATCGGATGCACGGCCTTCTTGTGCAGGCCTTCCTCGATGCGCAGGCCGGAGAGGGGGCAATCCGTCGCGAAGTGCTCGGCACCGCTCGCGCCGAGCGTGTCGAGCAGCTTCTTCGCCACCTGCAGCGAGGCGTCGTGGAACTTCGCCTGCATGCCCCACGTTCCGTCCACGCCCGAGCAGGCGTCGATCAGCGTGACCTCGTCGGCGACGAGCCTCAGCACGTCGCGCGAACGGAAGCCGATGTTCTGCGCGCGCAGATGGCACGGCGCGTGGTAGGCGACGTGGCCGAGCTTGTGCTGGAAGTCGCGCTTCAGCTTCTTCGCGCGCGCGAGCTCGACCACGTACTCCATCAGATCGCGCGTCGCGGCCGCGACTCTCTGCGCGGCGTCGCCCGGAACGAGCTTCGGGTACTCGTGCTTGAGCATCAGCGAGCAGGAAGGGCCAGGCGCGACGATCGTGGCGCCCGCCTCCACGAGCGGCAGCAAGTCCGCGACGTTCTGCGCCGCGTTGCGCCGCGCGCTGTCGAGGTCGCCCACGTCGGTGAACGGCATGCCGCAGCAGCGCTCGTAGGCGACGTCGACGCGTACGCCCGAGTGCTCGAGCACGGCGACCGCGCTGCGCGCGGCGACCGGGTCGCTGTAGTTCACGAAGCAGGTCGTGAACAACACGGCGCGCCCGTTCTCGCCCGAGCCCTTCGCGCCGCCGCGGCGCTTCCACCAGCGGTCGGCGGTCTCGAAGTAGTAGCTCGGCTGCACCCAGTCGCGGTGGATGCCGACGGTCTTCTCCATCGCGATGCGCGAGAGCCGGTTCGTGTTGGCGAAGTTCATCAGCGGCGGCGCGAGCGAGGCGACTTTCCCTAACAGGTCAGTCTGCGTCGTGAGCTTGCGCGCGAGCGGTACGCCGTCGCGCTTCGCGCGGGCCTGCTGGTGGCGGCGCATCAGCAAGGGGAAGTCGATGTCCCACTCGTGCGGCGTGGTCGGCGTGTAGGGGCAGTGGTTGTAACAGAGCTTGCAGTGGTAACAGAGCTCGTTCACCGCATCGAAGCCGGCCATCGTGACGCCGGCGATCTCGTGCTCGGTCGCGTCGATCAGGTCGAAAAGCTTCGGAAACGAGGGGCAAAGCGGCAGACAGCGGCGGCACTGGTGGCACACCTCGCCCGCGCGGCGCAGCTCCTTCTCGACCTTCGCCAGATCGGCGAAGTCGGGGTCGTCGTAGGAAAGCGAGGTGCTCGGGCGTTCGGGGAGATCGACTTTCAACGGCGGCTCCGGGTTGTTAGGAGAACGACAGCGAGAGAAAAGCAGGGGTGAGGCTCACCAGGAACCTCACCCCTGCTTGGAACGAGGCCGCCTCGAGCAGCCCAACCTCGAGTGCGCGATCACCGCACAGCGAAGGTCCGAGCACATCGAGGCAGCTGTGCGAGCTTCGCTTGCTAGAGCTTCTCGAGTCCGTCGAGCGCCTTCTGGAAGCGGCCCGCGTGGGACTTCTCGGCCTTCGCGAGCGTCTCGAACCAGTCCGCGACATCGCCAAAGCCTTCGCCGCGCGCGGTCTTGGCGAAGCCCGGGTACATCTCGGTGTACTCGTAGGTTTCGCCCGCGACGGCCGCGACGAGGTTCTTGTCGGTCGAGCCGATCGGCTTGTCCGTGGCCGGGTCGCCCGCCTGCTTCAGGTAGTCGAGGTGGCCGTGCGCGTGGCCCGTCTCGGCCTCGGCGGTGTCGCGGAACAGACCGCCGACGTCGGGGTAACCCTCGATGTCCGCCTGCTTCGCGAAGTAGAGGTAGCGGCGGTTGGCCTGCGACTCGCCCGCGAATGCGTGCTTGAGATTGTCGTGCGTCTTGCTGCCCTTCAGCTGCGCCATGAAACCCTCCTGTGGCGTGTGAGAAAGCGAAGGCGCGCAGCATATGGCAGGGCGCGAAAGGGGCCTAGAGGCGCGGCGCGAATCGTCACGAAGGTGTCTGATGCCGGCGCTACGGAAGATCGCAGCGCCGGAGTCGGAGACCTTCGCTGCGAGAAGCCGCAGCGCGGGCGTCAGACACCTCGGCTGCGGTGCGCGCTCAAACCACGCCGCTCTTCTTCAGCTCTGCGCGCTCGCTCGCATCGACGCCGAGCTCCGCGAGAATCTCCTCGTTGTGCGCGCCGATGGCTGGCGCGCCGCTGCGCACGCGCACCGGCGTGCGCGAGAACTTCGCGGCGGGGCCGACGACGGGGATGCGCGGGTTCCCCTCGACCGTCGTGGCCTGGAGCATCTCGCGGTCCGCGACGTGCGGGTCGCGCGCCGCTTCCGCGTAGGTGCGCACCGGCGCGATCGGCAGGCCCTCGGCGAGCAGCGCAGCTTCGGCCTCGGCGACGGTGCGCTCTGCCATCCAGTCCGCCACGAGCGCGTCGACCTGCGCGCGCCGCGCGAGACGCGCCGCCGTGGTCGCGTAGCCCGGGTCGTCCGCGAGCTCGGGGCGACCGAGTACGCGCGCGAGACGCTTCCAGTGCGCGTCGACGAGCACGCCCACCATCGCGCTGCCGTCGCGGCACTTGTAGACGTTCGCAGGCGCGGCGATGCGGAACTGGTTGCCGAGCCGCGGCAGCTCCACGTCCATCGCACCGAGCGTCAAGTAGCCCGTGCTCTGGAAGAGGATCGAGTCGAGCAGCGAGATGTCGACGTGCTGTCCCTCGCCGGTGCGATCGCGGTGGCGCAGCGCGGCCATCGCGCCGAGTGCGGCGTGGAGCCCTGACAAGTCGTCGCCGATGAACGTCGGAGCCTTCACCGGCTCGCCGTCGGGCGAGCCGTTCAGCGAGATGAAGCCGCTCGCCGCCTGCGCGAGTGGGTCGTAGCCGGCGCGGTCGTGATCGCGGCCGTACTGCCCGAAGCCGCTGATCGAGACGAGGATCAGGTCGTGCTTGCGCGCGCGCAGCTCGCGGTAGCCCACGCCCCAGCCATCGAGCGCACCGGGGCGGAAGTTCTCGATCACGATGTCGGAGCGCCCGCACAGGTCGAGGAAGATCTCGCGCCCGCGCGGTGCGTGCAGATCGAGCGTGAGGCTGCGCTTGTTACGGTTCAGCGTGGCCTGCATGAACGACACGGGCGGGTTCGTGCCCGGGAGCAGCGGCGGCGAGCGCCGCGCGACTTCACCTGCGGGATGCTCGACCTTGATCACGTCGGCGCCGAAGTCGGCGAGGATGCAGCCCGCCATCGGCCCGGCCCAAGTCGTCGTGAACTCGACGATGCGCACCCCAGCGAGCGGCCCCGCGATGTCGCTGCGGGCTTCGCGGTAGAACTCGGACTTCTGCATGTGCACCTCGTTCGGCGTGAGCGGGCGATAGCGGACGAAGGCGCACGCACGCGAGGCCCCGCGTGCCGTTCGCCTACGTGCGCCCCGCGCCTCGGTCTCCCGCAGCGAGCCGCGCGAGCGCGCGCTCCGCCGCGCGGCGCAGGTCCGCGTCGGCGTTCTTGGCAGCGGCCGCGGCTTCGAGTTGGTCGCGCGCATCGGGCGGGATGCACCGCGGGTCACGCGCGCCGAGCTCACCGAGCGCCAGCGCCGCGAGGCGCCGCGAGGCCGCGTCGGCATCGCTCGCGAGCACGCGCACGAGCTGCCCGCCCACTCGCGCGGGCGGGCTCCAGAGCGCAGCCATCGCGGTGAGCGCGGCGCGGCGCACGTGCACGTCGCGGTCGCGCGCCGCTTCGAGCAGCGCGTCGGCGGCCTCGGGGCGCTCGGGCGCGAGCTCCCGCAGCGCGAAGGTCGCCATGCGGCGCACGAGCGGGCTCTCGCCCGTGCGCGCGAGGCCCGTGAGGAGCGGGAAGACTTCGCCGTGCACGCGGCCCGCATCGACCAAGAGGCGCGCCGCTGCCCAGCGCACGTCGCCGTCGGGGCTGCCGAGCGCTTCCACCAGCGCGGGCAGAAGCCGAGGTCCGGGAGGCGCGATGCGCGCGAGCGTGAACGCCGCGGCGAAGCGGCGCGCGGGCTCGTTGCCGTGCAGCGCGGCGCGCAGGCCGGGGTCGACGTCGCCGTGCTTGCGGCCGATCTCGACGAGCGCGTCCGAGGCCGCGCGCGAGACCGCCTTCACGGGATCGCCGAGCGCCGCGCACAGCGCCTCGGTGAAGAGCGTCGCCGCCGGGTCGCTCGCGGCCGCGATGCAGGCCGCGCGCCGCTCGTTCGGATCCGCGCTGGCGAGCCCTAACAAGACCGGGTGCGTCACACCCGCTGCCACTTCGCGTCGAGGTCGCTCGCGGCGCCGTCGCGCGAGGCGCGCTTCTCGCGCACGAGCTTGCGCAGATGCTGGATCACCGACTGCGCCGCCGCTGCGTGCAGCGCCGCCGGATACGCCGCGTACACGACCTGCACGATCTCCATAGCGCGCGACGGCCCGCGCTCCAGCGCGTCGAGAATCTGCCCCTCGCGCTCGCCGCGATGCGCGATGTACTCGCGCAGCTTCGCGGCGCCGTGCTCGATCACCGGCCCGTGCGCCGGGTAGATGCGGCGCGGCTCTTCCGCGAGCAGGCGGTCGAGCGAGCGCATGTAGTCGCCGAGGTCGCCGCTCTCGGCGGGGATGACGGTCGTTCCGACCCCTAACACATTGTCGCCGCTGAACAGCGCGCGCTCTTCTTCGAGGATGAAGTTGAGGTGGTCCGGAGCGTGGCCCGGCGCGTGAATCGCGCGCAGCGTGGCGCCCTCGGCGCGCACGATGTCGCCCGGAGCGAGCGGCTCGAGCGCGAGGTCGCCGTAGGGCCCATCGAAGAGAGCGCTAGGCATCTTGCGCACGCGCAACTTCCCGAAGCGTGACATCACCGAGCGCACGCCGCCGATGTGATCGGGGTGGCCGTGCGTGCACACGATCTCGGCGATGCGCTCGCAGCCGCTGCGCTGCATCGCCTGCTCGAGCACCGGCAGGAACTTCTCTTCGCCTTGCCCGGGGTCGATCAGCAGCCGCGCTTTCCCCGTGCCCACGAGGTACGCGTTCGTGCCCGGGCCGGTGAACATGCTCGGGTTCTGCCCGAGCGCGACGGTCACGCGCGGCGACCAGACGCCCACGTCGGGCATTTTCATCCCGAGCATCACCTGCGGAGCGGGAGCCTGCGGCGCGGCGGCATTCGACATGGCGGCGATTCTATGTGGAGAGCCGACGGAAGGCTCGATCTCGCCCAAACGGGGGAGCCCAACTGCTCGCATCTCCGTCAATTCATGCAAGTGCGTGTCTGTTGCCCATCGAGCCGGAGTAGCTTGCTCCGACGTGGCGTTAATGCCACGTCACCAATCGAGGAAGCTGACGTGAGCGAGCGCAGGGAATCCGATCAGGCTGAAGCGGGAATCATTTCACGACGAGGGTTCTTGGGCGGCGTGAGCGCGATCGCAGCCGCGGCCGCGGTGGTGGGGCCGAGCGCAGCCGCCGACGCTGGCGCAGCGGGACCCGGCACACCGCTCGCGAACGTGGCGGCGCGACGCCGGCGCGCGAACTCGCTGCGCGTGAGCGCGGCGCGCAGACATCTGCTCGCGCCGCTGACCGTGCAGGCCACGAACGGCGACGAAGCCCGCTACGGCGACTTCCGCGCGAGCTACTCCAAGGGGCTCCCGCACAACGCGCTCGGCGAGGTCGACCCGGCAGCGTTCGCCGCGCTTCAGGTCGCTGGCAACGCGACGAATGGCGCGGGATACGAGCTGATTCCCCTGGGCGGAGCGCGCAAGCAGGTCAGCCCGCAGGCTTGTCTCTCGTACGAGCTTTCGGGCATCGACGGGCAGGACACGCGCATTGCGCCGCCGCCGACGTTCGCGAGCGCGGACCAAGCCACTGAAATGCTCGAGGTCTACTGGCAGGCGCTCACCCGCGACGTGCCCTACCGCGTGTACGACCTCGACTCGACCGTCGCGGATGCGGTGGACGAGCTCAACGCGGTCAGCGTACGCATCGGCACCGGCGCCACGGTCACGCCCGGAAATCTCTTCCGAGGCGAGACGCCCGGCGACCTGATCGGGCCGTACATCAGCCAGTTCCTCTGGTTGCCCGTGCCTTACGGGCCGACCCGAATCGATCAGCGCTACGCCCAGCCGAATCCCGAAGACTTCATGACGAGCTACGGCGAGTGGCTCGCCATCCAAAACGGGGTCAACCCGACGCGGACGCTCACCTTCGGGCCGGGCGTCTACATCCACGACAATCGCACCCTCGGCGAGTGGGTACGGGTCGACGTCTCCTTCCAGGGCCCCCTGAATGCGGCGTTGATCTGCCTCGGCTTCGGTGGCGCGGCGCTGTCGCCGACCAACCCGTACCGCTCGCTCGCGAAGCAAGCTGCGTTCGCGAACTTCGGCGGCCCGGAGATTCTGCACCTCGTGACGATGTCGGCGCGCGCTGCGCTCGTCGGCGCGTGGTTCCAGAAGTGGTCGTGCCATCGCTGGCTGCGCCCGGAAGCCTTCGCGGGCCGCGTCCACAACCAGGTGACCGGCGTGAAGGACTACGGCATCCACCCCGACGCCACGAGCTCGGAGGCTGTCCTCCGGCTGCTGTCGGCGAACGGCACGGCGCTGCTGCCGCTCGCGTTCCCGGAGGGCTCGCCGACGCATCCTTCGTTCCCGGCGGGCCACGCCGCGATCGCTGGCGCGGGCTCGACGATGCTGAAGGCGCTCTTCGACGAGAACTTCGTGATTCCGAATCCGGTGGAAGCGAGCGCGGACGGCAGCACGCTCGACCCGTACGCGGGCACGCTCACGCTCGGGAACGAGTTCAACAAGCTCGCGGCGAACATCGCGATCGGACGCGACGCGGCGGGCGTGCACTACCGGGCGGACGGCGTCGATGGCATGGCGCTCGGTGAACAGATCGCGATCGGAATCCTGCAGGACTACTCGGTGACCCACAGCGAGGAGTTCGCAGGGTTCCGCTTCACGCGCTTCGACGGCGTGAGGATCCAGATTCGAAACGGTGCCGTTTCGATCCTGTGAGGTGACGTTCGCGGCGACCGGCGAGCGAACGGTCGCTCGCCGGTCGCTCGTTTTGTGGCAGAGCGTGCGACCCAAGTGAGGCCGAGGGGCCACCCACACAGCCACGAAGCAACTTCAGAAAGGGATCCCATGCGACGCACGTCGGCTCCGGCGCTCTGCGGCGGACTGCTCACCGCGCTTCTTGGATGGACGGATGCGACCGCGCAGGCCGCATTCACGGACCAGACCGCCGCCGCCGGCTTGGTTTACTCGGTTGCCACGGCATCAGACGCGCCCGGCGTTCCCATGTGGGGCGGCCTCTCGGTCGGAGACTTCAACAACGACGGCTTCCCGGACTTGTTCGTCGCGTCGGGCGGCGGCAGCGCCGATGCACTGTTCATCAACCAGGGAGATGGCACCTTCGTCGACGAAGCGGCGGCCTGGGGACTCACCGACCTCCACCGCGGAAACGGCACCGCTGTCGGCGACTACGACGGCGACGGCGACCTCGACTTGTACGTATCGAGCGCGGGCCCGATGAGCGGACCGGTCGTGGCTGGCGCAAACCGCCTCTACCAGAACAACTTCGCGCAGGGCTCGGCGACGTTCACGGAAGTCGCCGCCGCAGCCGGGGTCGCCCTCACGGCGCCCACGGACGCGACGGTGTTTCCGTTCGGCGTTGCCTTCGGCGACTACGACCTCGACGGCGATCTCGATCTGTTCGCCTGCAACTGGCGCCCCCCGACCTACCAGTTCCAGGACGGGAACCGGCTGTTCCGAAACAACGGCGACGGCACCTTCACCGATGTGACGGTTGCCGCGGGCGTGCTCGCGGACTTCGCCGGCTTCTCACCGCGCTTCGCCGACATGAACGGCGATCGCTACCCGGAGTTGATCATCGCCGCCGATTGGGTGGGAAGTAAGTACTTCCGCAACAACGGCGACGGAACCTTCTCCAACCTCGCACCGGGGAACGGAACCGCGCTCGATCAGAACGGCATGGGCAGCACGATCGGCGACTTCAACCGCGACGGTCGCTTCGACTGGTACGTCACGTCGATCGAAAACGCCCAAGGAAACTTCCTCTACGTCAACCAAGGCAACCACACGTTCTCGGCGCTGCCGGCAGCGAACGGCGCGAAGAACGGAGGCTGGGGCTGGGGCGCGACCGCACTCGACGCGGATCACGATGGCTTCGTCGACATTGCGGAGACCAACGGCTGGTTCAACGGGATCTACTCGAATGACCCGGCGTATCTGTTCCGCAACAACGGCAACATGACCTTCACGGATGTCGCAGCTAGCTCCGGCTTCGTGAACACTTCTGGCGGCCGCGCGCTCGTCACGTTCGACTACGACCTCGACGGGGACCTCGACCTCGTGATGTCGACGAACGACAACACGGTCGGCGGGCCAATCTTCCTGTACCGCAGCGAGCTGTCTGGCTCGAACGCGAACTGGCTCGAGCTCTCGCTCTCTGCGGCCGGTCATCCGGGGATCGCGGCGAACGGCGAGGGGAGCATCATTCGCATCTCCGCGGGCGGCGCTTTCCAGTACTTCAATCTCGCCGGCGGTTCGAACTTCCTTGGCCAAGGCGAGCTGATCGCTCACTTCGGTCTTGGCTCCGCCACGAACGTCGACGAGATCGCCGTGATGTGGCCGAGCGGTACGACGACCGTGCTCACCAACGTCGCCGCGAATCAGCGCGTGCTCGTGACTCCGCCCGCCACCTTCACGCCCGCGCTCAGGGTCGCGGACGCGTCGCTCTCAGAAGGAAACGCGGGCACGACCAACGCAGGCTTCGCGTTGACCCTCTCCGCTGCGGTCGGGTCGGACGTGGTCGTCGACTACGCGACTCTCGATGGGACTGCGACCGCGGCCGGCAACGACTACGTGCCGGCGATCGCTCAGGCGACGATTCCCATGGGAGCTACGACCGCGTCGATCGACGTCGGCATCCTCGGAGACGTCACCCCGGAGCTGACGGAGACGTTCCAGGTGCAGATCACTGCAGCGCCTGGCACCGCGGTCCTCGACGGGACTGCCACCGGCACGATCGTCGACGACGACGGGACGCTGCTGCACGAAGAGTTCGATGACGGCGTTCAATCCTGGATCGCGACCTCCGGGACGTGGACAGAGATTGGCGGCGCGCTGAACGGCTCCGCGGCATCGGGCTTGGCGCGAATCTCCTCCCCGGCAACTTGGTCGCCTTCCGGACTGTCCGCCTGCTTGGTCTGCACGGTGGAGACTCAGATGACGCTCGGCGGGCAAGCGAAACAGGCCGACATCGCGGCGTGGAGAACCGGGTGGACCAACTTCATCTCGGTGACCGCGAACGCCCAGAGGAAGCGTTGGGAGCTCCTGGAGGTGAGGAACGGCGTGACGGTGCAGAGCCGCCGCTTCAATCAGACGATCCTTCCGAACGTCGCCTACAACCTGCGCGTGGAGCACACCGGCGCCGCAGTCCGCGTGTACATCAACGGAGTCCTGCGGTTGACCCTCATACCGACCCAGCCGCTCGTGGCGGGCGATGTCGGAATGCGCGTCTCGTCGGGCATGACGGCAAAGTACGAGTTCGTGAAGATTTACTGACGACGGTCAGCGTGCCGCGCGCGACGCATCGCGCGCGGCACGCTCACTCGCCCGCGATCGTCATCCGCGCGATGCGTAGGCTCGGCGCACCGAGGGATCCGAGGAAGCGCGTGTCCGCGGCGATGGCCTCGATCTGCTCGAACATCGTGCCGAGATTCCCCGCGATCGTGATCTCCTGAACCGGAAACGCGCGCTCACCGCGCTCGATCCAGAAGCCGTGGGCGCCGCGCGAGAAGTCGCCGGTCACCGCGTTGAAGCCGTGGCCGAACATGCCTGTCACGAGCAGCCCGCGTTCCATGCCGCGGATCAGCGTGTCGAGATCGCCCGCGCCGGGCTCGAGCCAGAGGTTCGTGGGCGCCGCGGTCGGCGCGCTGGCGGCGGAGCGCGCGGCGTTGCCCGTGGTCGTCAGGCCGAGCTTGCGCGCGGAGTAGGAGTCGAGTAGCCAGCTGCGCAGCACGCCGTTCTCGACGAGCACGTTGCGGCGCGTCGGCTGGCCCTCGCCGTCGAAGGGCTTGCTGCCGAGTCCGGCGCGCACGCGGCCGTCGTCGACGATCGTGACGCGCTCGCTCGCGACGCGCGCTCGCATCTTCTCGCGCAGGAACGAGCTGCCGCGGTAGACGCCGTATCCCGAGAGGCAACCGACGAGGTTGCCGAGCAGGTCGCGCGCGGAGGGCGCATCGAAGATCACCGGCACTTCACAGGTGGGGACGCGCCTCGCGCCCAGCCGCGCGAGTGTGCGCTGCGCCGCGATGCGGCCCACTTCCTCCGGCGCGTCGAGCTTCGAGGCGTGCCGGCTCGCGGTCATCCACCACGAGGTCTGCATCTCACCGTTCTCCGCGGCGACGGGCTGGGAGAACATCGAGTGTGAGGCCGTCTCGTAGCCGCCTGCGAAGCCGGCGCTCGATCCGTAACAAATGCTCGTGCGCGCAGCGTTCGCGCTCGAGCCCTCGGAGTTGGTGATGCGAGCGTCGAAGCCTCGCGCCGCGTCCTCCGCCCGCTGAGCGCGCGCGATCCAGTCCGCGGTCGTGAGCGCGCGATCGGCGGGGTCGAAGAGCTCGAGATCGGGCAGGGCGCTCGCGAAGCCGTCGCTCGGCAGCCCCGCCGTGTGATCCGGCGCCGTCGCGCGCGCGAGCGCGACCGTGTCCTCCGCGAGCCGCGCGATCGCATCGCGCGCGAGGTCGCTCGACGAAGTGACCGCACTGCGCAGGCCGCCAGCGCCGTCCGCGAACACGCGAATGCCGAGCGTGCGCTCGCGCGACTGCTGAACTGTGTCCACTTCCTTGCCGCGCACGCGCACTTCCAGCGCATCGCTGTCCGCGAGCACCGCGTCGCACGAGTGCGCGCCCGCGGCTTTCGCGCGCTCGAGCGCGAACTGCACCGCATCGAGCCCCGACAGCTTGGTCATCGCTCGGTGCCGCCGACCGTGAGGCCGTCCACGCGAATCGTCGGGAGCCCGACGCCGACGGGCACCGACTGCCCGTCCTTGCCGCACGTGCCGACGCCGAGGTCCAGCGCGAGATCGTTCCCGATGCGCGAGACGCGCGTGAGCACGTCGGGGCCGTTGCCGATCAGGGACGCGCCGCGCAGCGGCTCGGCGAGCTTGCCGTCGACGATGCGATAGGCCTCGCTCGCCGAGAACACGAACTTGCCGCTCGTGATGTCGACTTGGCCGCCGCCGAACGTCTTCGCGTAGAGGCCGTTCTTCACCGAGCGCAGCACGTCCTCGGGGTCGTCGCTCCCGGCGAGCATGAACGTGTTCGTCATGCGCGGCATCGGGAGGTGCGCGTAGCTCTGGCGGCGGCCGTTGCCCGTGGGCGTGTGGCCCATCAGGCGCGCGTTCAGGCGGTCGTGCAAGTAGCCCACGAGAATGCCGTCCTCGATCAGCACCGTGCGCGACGTGGGCGTGCCTTCGTCGTCGACGTTCAGCGAGCCGCGCCGGCCAGGGATCGTGCCGTCGTCGATCACCGTGACGCCCGGCGCGGCGACGCGCTGGCCGATGCGGCCCGAGAACGCGGACACTCCCTTGCGATTGAAGTCGCCCTCGAGGCCGTGGCCGACCGCTTCGTGCAGCAGCACGCCCGGCCAGCCGGGTCCCAACACCACGTCGAATGCGCCGGCGGGGCACGGGCGCGCGTCGAGATTCACGAGCGCGAGGCGGATCGCTTCGTCGGCGAGCGGCTGCCAGTTCTCAGGCAGCAGGAACTCCGCGAGCTCGCGGCGCCCGCCCGCGCCCTGATAACCCACCTCGCGCCGTCCACCCGCGCCGTGCGCGATCACCTGCACGTTGAGGCGCACGAGCGGCTGCGCGTCCGCCACCCACCCGCCGTCGCTCGCGGCGACCATCACGTTGCGGTGCTGCGTGATGACGCTCGCCATCACCTGCACGATGCGCGGGTCCTTGGCGCGCGCGTAGCGGTCGATCGCGTCGAGCAGCGCCACCTTCGTCGCGATCGGCACCTCGGTCGGTGCGAGCGCGACGGGATAGAGGTCGAGCGCGGGCTTTCCCGCGCGCACCGCCACGACGCCGCCCTGCGGCGCGCCGGCCGCGATCTCGCGCGCGGTGCCCGCGGCGACCTGCAGCGCCTCTACCGTGATGTCGTCGGCGTGCGCGTAGCCCTGCTTCTCGCCCGAGATCGCGCGCACGCCGACGCCTTGTACTAGGTGGCGGTCGCCGCTCTTCACGATGCCGTCTTCGAGCGAGACGGAGTCCATCGTCGAGGCTTCGAAGAACAGATCCGCGTGGTCGATCTTGCCATCGAGCGCCGTGCCGAGCGCGCGCTCGAGCTCGCGTGTGCCGATGCCAAAGCGTGCGCCGAATGCGGGCGCCGAACTGTTAGGGCTGGACATCGCTCTCCAATGCTTCGAGGCGGGCGGGAAGGTCGGCCAAGCTAGCAAGCTCCGTGACATCGATCGGTGTCATGCCCGCCTCGTGCGAGGCCTCGACATCGAGCTGCGCGTGGTCGCCCACGTAAACACACGCGCTCGCCGCGACGCCGAGGCGCGCGAGGCACGCGTCGAAGATGAGCCGCGCAGGCTTCGCCGCGCCGCAGTCTACGGGCAGCACGATCTCCGCGAAGGCGTCGTGCAGACCGAGCTCGCGCAGGATCGGGTGCAGGCGTTGGTCGAAGTTCGAGACGATCGCGAGCGCGCGGCCCGAATCGCGCAGTACGGTGAGCGCTGCGTACGCACCTTCGCGCGCGCGCCAGGCAGCGCCGCGCGCGAAGTGATCCCAGAGCGCCGCGAAGTAGGCGTCGAAGTCGCGAAAGCGCGCGGTGCCGTCCGCGGCGAGAAAGGTCTCGCGCACGCGCGCGCGCCACCACGCGCGCTCGAGCTCGGCGGCACGCGCGGGCGGCTCGCCCGGATGCACGTTCGCCGGCGCCGCCGCGAACACGCGGCGGAAGGCGTCCTCGATGCGCGCGGGCGAGAGCGCGACGCCGTGCTGCGCGGCGAGGCGGGCGTAAGTGGCGCCGACCGGCTCGGCGGGAGTGATTAGGGTGCCGGCGGCGTCGAACAGAACGGCGGCGATGCGCATGGGCGGCGCAGCGTAGGAGCGGGGCGAGGCGTCAGCGAGCTGCGACTCGCGCCGGGTCGCCCAGGTCGCGGCGCTTGTACCCGTCGCAGGCGCGCTCGGTGCGAGCGATGTTCAGGAGCACCAGCTCGTATTGGATGCTCGCGTCCTTCAGCAACTCGACTTCGACCGGGGGCACGCCGCCAAGCTCTCGCGCGAGGCGTGCCCGAATCTCGGCGAGGAGTGCGCGTGGCTCGCGTCCGAGGACGCCAAACTCACCGAGCGCGAGCATCGGATGTGAGGCGCTCTCGATCCGAATCACCTCGACCAGGCGGAGCCGATCGGGACAGCGGAGCACTCGGCCGTGCACGAGCAGGAGGTCGCCGAGCTCGATCACTTGCTCCGCGTGGATGGGAGCGGCGAGCAGGGAGAGTGCGAGCGCGAGAGTCACAGAGCGAAGTACGCGTGGGCGCATGACGGAGAGATCGCCCGCGAACGCCGCCTCTCGCCACCTCGAACATGAAGCTGCGATGAAGCTCAGCGCTCGTCGGGGTCGTATCCCAAGTTCGGCGCCAGCCAGCGCTCCACTTCCGCGAGCGGCACGCCTTTGCGCGCGGCGTAGTCGCTCGCCTGGTCGCGCCCGATCGCGCCCACGTTGAAGTAGCGCGCCTGCGGGTGCGCGAAGTAGAGGCCCGAGACGCTCGCGGCGGGCCACATCGCGCAGCTCTCGGTGAGCGTGATGCCCACCTGCTCGGCGCCTAACAAGCGGAACAGCGTGCGCTTCTCGCTGTGGTCGGGGCAGGCCGGGTAGCCGAACGCGGGGCGGATGCCGCGGTACTTCTCGTCGATCAGCTCCTCGTTCGAGAGGCGCTCACCCGCGCCGTAGCCCCACTCGCGGCGCACGCGCGCGTGCAGCATCTCGGCGAAGGCCTCCGCGAGGCGATCGGCGACGGCCTTCACCAGGATCGCGCGGTAGTCGTCATTCGCGGCCTCGGCTTTCTTCGCGAGCTCGTCGGCGCCGAGCCCCGCCGTGACGGCGAAGGCGGCGACCGAGTCCGCGAGGCCGCTCTCGCGCGGCGCCACGAAGTCTGCGAGCGAGCGCTGCGGCGCAGCGTCGTCGTGCGGGCGCTGCTGGCGCAGCATCGGGAAGCGCGCGACCTCGCGCGTGAGAGCCTCGTCGTCGTACAGCACGACGTCGTCGCCGTCGGCGCGCGCGCGCCAGAAGCCGTAGACGGCGTTCGCGTGGATCGCGCGGCTCTTCTCCAGCTCGTCGAGCAGCGCGTTGGCGTCGTCGTAGAGGCGCTTCGCTTCGGCGCCGTACTGCACGTGCTCGAAGATCCTCGGGAACTTCCCTGACAACTCCCACGCCGAGAAGAAGAAAGTCCAGTCGATGTACGGGCGAATCTCGGCGAGCGGCACGTTCTTCAGCTCGCGGCGACCGAAGAACGCCGGCTGCGCGAGATCGTCTTTGCGCCACGCGACCTGCGTCCGCTTCGCGCGCGCGTCGGCGAGCGCGAGCAGCGGCTTCTCCTGCTTGCTCGCGTAGACGAGGCGCAGCCGCTCCTGCGCGGCGCGGTTCTTCGCGTCGAGCTCGGCGCGCTGCGCGGCGTCGAGCAGCGCGGCCGCGACGCCCACCGCGCGCGATGCGTCGTTCACGTGCACGACGGTCTGCGCGTAGGTGGGCGCGATCTTGACCGCGGTGTGCTGCCGGCTCGTCGTCGCGCCGCCGATGAGCAGCGGCTGCTGCATGCCGCGCCGCTCCATCTCCTTCGCGACGTGCACCATCTCGTCGAGCGAGGGCGTGATCAGCCCCGACAACCCGACCAGGTCGCACTTCTCGGCGATCGCGGTGTCGAGGATCTTGTCCGCGGGCACCATCACGCCGAGGTCGAGCACCTCGTAGCTGTTACAGCGCAGCACCACGCCGACGATGTTCTTCCCGATGTCGTGAACGTCGCCCTTCACGGTCGCCATCACGACTTTGCCCTTGGCCGCGGCAGCGCCCGTCGTCGCGCGCTCCCGCTCCATGAAGGGTTCGAGGTAGGCGACCGCCTTCTTCATCGCGCGCGCGCTCTTCACGACCTGCGGCAGGAACATCTTGCCCGCGCCGAACAGGTCGCCGACGTGGTTCATCCCGCTCATCAGCGGGCCCTCGATCACGGCGAGGGGACGCCCGAGCTTCACGCGCGCCTCTTCCGCGTCGGCTTCGATGAAGTCGGTGATGCCGTGCACGAGCGCGTGCGAGAGGCGCTGCTCGACGCTCGCCTCGCGCCAGGCGAGGTCGACCTCGCGCTTCTTGCCGCCGCTCGCGAGCGTGGCCGCAGTCTCGAGCATGCGCTCGGTCGCGTCCGCGCGGCGGTTGAAGAGCAGATCCTCGACGCGCTCGAGCAAGTCGGGCGCGATGTCTTCGTACACCTGCAGCTGGCCCGCGTTCACGATGCCGAAGTCCATGCCCGCGCGGATCGCGTGGTAGAGGAACGCGGAGTGGATCGCCTCGCGCACGGCGTCGTTGCCGCGGAACGAGAACGAGAGATTCGAGACGCCGCCCGAGATGTGCGCGCCGGGGCAGCGCCGCTTGATCTCACGCGCGGCCTCGATGAACGCCTTCGCGTACTCCGCGTGCTCCTCGATGCCGGTGCCGATCGCCAAGATGTTGGGGTCGAAGAGGATGTCCTCGGGCGGGAAGCCGGCTTGCTCCGTGAGCAGGCGATACGCGCGCTCGCAGATCTCCACCTTGCGCGCGGTGGTGTCGGCTTGCCCAGTTTCGTCGAACGCCATCACCACGACCGCCGCGCCGTACTGCCGGATGCGCCGCGCCTTCGCGAGGAAGTCGGCCTCGCCTTCCTTCAGCGAGATGGAGTTCACGACGCTCTTGCCCTGGCAGCTCTGCAGCCCGGCTTCGAGCACCTCCCACTTCGAGGAGTCGATCACGATCGGGACGCGTGCGATCTCGGGCTCCGAGCCGATCCACGCGAGGAACGTGCGCATGCACGCGGCGGAATCGAGCAGGCCCTCGTCCATGTTCACGTCGAGCAGGTTCGCGCCGCTGCGCACCTGCTCGAGCGCGACGTGCGTCGCGGCTTCCCAGTCGCCCGCCTTCACGAGCTTCCGGAACTTCGCGGAGCCGGTGACGTTCGTGCGCTCGCCGATCATCTGGAAGTTCGAGTCGGAGCGAACCGTGATCGCGTCCATGCCCGAGAAGTGCGTGAGCCTCTCGCGCGGCTGCGCGAGCGCGCGCGGCGCGACGTCGCGCACCACACGCGCGATCGCGGCGATGTGCTCGGGCTTCGTGCCGCAGCAGCCGCCGACGACGTTGAGGAAGCCGCTCTGCGCCCAATCCGAGATGAGCCCCGACATCTCCGCGGGCGTCTCGTCGTACGCGCCCATCGCGTTGGGCAGCCCGGCGTTGGGGTACGCGCTGATCGCGACGTCGGCGAGCTGCGCGATCTCGGCGATGTGCGGGCGCATCTGGCGCGCGCCGAGCGAGCAGTTGAGGCCGACCAGGATCGGGCTCGCGTGGCGGATCGAGCGATAGAACGCCTCGAGCGTCTGACCCGACAGCGTGCGCCCGCTCGCGTCGGTCATCGTGCCACTGATCATGATCGGCACGCGCTCGCCGCGCTCCGCGAACACGCGCTCGGCGGCGATCAGCGCGGCCTTCGCGTTCAGCGTGTCGAAGATCGTCTCGATCACGAGGAGATGGACGCCGCCTTCGAGCAGGCCGTGGATTTGATCGGCGTAGGCATCTTCCAGCTCGGCCCACGTCACGGCGCGGAAGCCGGGGTTGTTCACGTCCGGCGAGAGCGAGAGCGTGCGATTGGTCGGCCCGATCGAGCCCGCCACGAAGCGCGGGCGGTCCGGCGTCCTGTCGCTCCACTTGTCCGCGGCGATGCGCGCGAGCCGTGCCGATTCGCGGCTGATCTCGCGCGCCAGGTGCGCGAGGCCGTAGTCGGCTTGCGAGATCGCGTTGCCGTTGAAGCTCGTCGTCCCGAGCAAGTCGGCGCCGGCGGAGAGGAAGCGCTCGTGTACGTCGACCACGAGCTGCGGGCGCGTCAGCACGAGCAGGTCGTTGTCGCCCTTCAGCGGGTGGGCGTGGTCGCGGAAGCGCTCGCCGCGGAAGTCGGCCTCCGTGAGGCCCTCCGCCTGGAACATCGTGCCCATCGCGCCGTCCTTGATCAGGATGCGCTGGCTCATCAGGGCGCGAAGCTGCGACTCGACCGCGCTCACGACTTCTCCTTGCGTCCGCTGGCAATGAAGGTCGCCGGCAAATCGGCGCCGCGCGCCGCGGGGGGCTGCGCAGCGACGCGAACGTCGCGCAGGCCGGCGCTCGCGAACACGCGCGCGATCTCGTCCGGCGCAAAGCCCATCCACACCACGCCGAGCTCTTCGCGCATCCACTCGCGCTCGTGCGCGACGAAGTCGATCGCGACGACCGCGCCGCCGGGCTTCGTCGCGCGCGCCATCTCCGCGATCGCCTCCGAAGGCGAGGGCAGGTACTGAAGCACCATGTGCGCGAACGCGGCGTCGACCTCGGCGTCGGCGAGCGGGAGCGCCGCGGCGTCGCCCGCGCGCAGCTCGACGTTCGCGATGCCAGCGGCGGCGAGCTTCTCGCGCGCGGCGTCGAGCATGCGCTGCGAGTGGTCCACGGCGATCACGCTGCAGCCCGCGCTCGCGAGCTCGGCGGCGAGCGCGCCGGTGCCCGTGCCGAGGTCGAGCACGCGCAGCCCGCGCGGAATCAGCGCGTGGAGCGCGCGCGCCCGTAACAACTCGTCGCCCCACACCTTGCGGATCGCGTCCCACTCGGGGCCGACCTCGTCGAAGAAGCTGCGGCTCTTCGCGCTGCGCGCCTCGAGCACGCGCGCGAGCGCAGCTTGATCGCGCCTCGCGGCGGGGTCGCTCGCGAAGCTGCGGCGCGTGAGCGCGAGGGCGTCGCGCCACGCGGCGTCGTCGGGCGGCGCGAAGCGGTAGAGCACGAAGGTGCCCTCGCGGCGATCGCGGAGCAGGCGCGCCTCCCGCAGCACGCCGAGGTGCCGCGACACGCGCGATTGCGCCATGCCGAGCACCTCCATCAGCTCCTGCACCGCCAGCTCCTCGCGTTCGAGCAGCGCGAGGATGCGCAGGCGCGTCGGGTCGCCGAGCGTGCGGAAGATCTTCTGAAGCGAGCTGGCCATGCCGTCCCCGAACGTGCCAAGTGATCGGCCGGGCAGGCTGGATCACTGAATGCGGATGAAGGAATGTGGCCAGCCTAACGGTTCAGGTCACGCCGGGGCAACGCGCTCGAACGCGACTTCTGAACTTTCCGGGGCCCGCGCCGGCTGCCCCGATCAACGGGGCCGCGCCAGGATCGCGTCCGGCGTGCCGGTCACCTGCACACGGCCCGCACCGCTCGCGTCGAGGGCGATGCCGTACGCCGCCAGGGCTGGCTGCAGCGCGGGGTCGAAGTGCGCGATCTCGGCGTCGATCGAGATCGCCCCGGTGGCCGGGCCTGCAAAGCCCGCCGCGACCTCGCCCTGCGCCGTCGCCGAGACCATCGGGCCCTGGAGCGAAAACGAGTCGACGTGCAGCGTGCCGAGCTCGTCGAGGCGCAGCGCGCTGGCGAGCGACTCGTACGGAATCGCGAGCGGCGAGCCGGGCGGCTGCAGCGATCCGTCGCGGCCCGTGATCTGCACCTCGCCGGTCCTCGGGTCCGCGAGGCGCGCGACCACGAGCTTCGCGTCGACCGGCCCCGCGAGCGGCGAGCCCTGCTCCCCGAACCACGATGCGGGGAGTGCGGCGAGGTCGAAGCCCAAGAGCGTCGCCGCCATCGACTCGCGGGAGACGGTGGCTTCGCAGGCCCCGAACGCGGCGCGCGCGGCGACGTGGGCGGCCGGGATGCCGCGCAGCCAGCTGAGCGGGCGCGCCGCGCGCAGCCGCACCGAGTCGAGCGCGAGCGTCTCGCCTGCGGGCCAGCGCAGCGACACGCCGCGCGCCTCGAGCTCGGGGCCGCGCCAGCCGAGCCCCACCTCGAGCGCGTCGATCGTCGTGGCGATGCGCGTCTCGGCTTCGATGCGCGCAGCCAGCGCGGGGGCGAGGCGCTCGAAGGGAAAGAAGGCGATTGCGACGAGCGCGATCGCGAGCAGCGTGAGCAGCGCGAAGCCGAGCCCGCGCGCGAGGCGCGCTGCGATGCCGCGCTCGCCGCGCCGAGGCATCAGGCGCGCTCGAAGGACGAGACGGTGAAGCTCACCTCGAGCATGCCGGGCTGGTCGGCGCGCGTGCGGATCTTGAGGCTCTTCACCGACAGCACCTGCGGCGCGGACTCGATCTTGTGCAGGAAGCTGATCACCTGCGGCAGCGACGCGTTCGCGAGGGTCACCTGCAGCTTCGTCTCGCGATAGGGCGGCGTTGCCGGCGACGTGCGCGGCTCGATCGAGTCCACCTTCACCGCGCTCTGCTGAGCGAGGTCCTGCAGCGTGGCGAGCAGGTTGCCCTGCGGCCCGCCCGCGATGCGCTGCTCGACCCCCGCGAGCCGGCCGTTCACCTCGTCGAAGCGCAGCTTCAGCTCACGCACCGCCGCGAGCTGCTGCTCCGCGTTCGACGCGCGCAGCCGAGAGCTCGCGCGTGCATCGATCAGCGTCTGAACGCCGAACACCCACACGAGCGAGAGCAGCGTGAGCCCGCCGGCCGCCGAGACGAGCAGCTTCTCGCGGCGCCCGAGCCCCTCGAACCAGGCGCGAAAGCGGTTCAGCCACTCGCTCACGACGCCTCTCCTCCCGCGGCCACGCGGATGCGCAGGTCGAAGTTCACGCCGCCGCGCCGCGCGTCGGAGCCGCTCTCTCCGATCGTCACGTCGGAGAACGCGGGGAATTTCTTCACTTCGGCGACGAGGCGGTCCACGGCTTTGTAGTCCGGCGTGTGGCCGCGAATCTGCACGGTGTCGCGCTCGATCGAGAACTCCTCGAACACGACTTGGAGATCCTTCGGCACGTTCTTCGAAATCTCGGTGAGGATGTCGAGGGCCGACAAGTTGCCTCGGTAGACGCCGAGCATCTCGGCGCGGCGCTGTGCGTCGCGCACGGCGCTCTCCATCGCGGCGAGCGGGTCGTCGCCCGGAGCGGCGCCCGTCTCGGCCACGATCTCGCGCGCGGCGTCCTCGTACGCGCCCGCGCTGCTCGAGCTCTTCCAGATGTCGGCGGCGCCGGCGATCAGGGCCGCCCCGAGGAAGCCCGCCCCCAACAATGCAGTGGGGCGCAGGTCGCGCGCGATGCCGCGCAGATCGATGCGCTCGGCGAACTCGCCCTGGCGCAGGTTCACGCGCGTGGCGCTGCGCGTCGTGCCGCGCAGCGCGAGCGCCATCGCGGGCGCGAACGTGAGCGTGTCGCCCTTCGCGACGAAGGCGGTGCCGAGCGGCCCGCGCGGCAGCGGCAGGCGCTCGAAGGTCGTGCCCGAGCGCTCCGTCAGCAGCTGGTCGAAGCCCGCGAGCTTGGCCGATCCGCCGAGCAAGTGCGCGCGCTCGATGGCGGGCGCGCCGGCGAGAAGCGGCTCGAAGCTCGCGATCGTGCGCGCGAGCTCACGCGCGAGGCGGTCGAGCACCGCTGCGGCGGCGAGCGCGCGGCGGTTGCCGATCACGCCTTCTTCCCGCTTCGCGCGCTCCGCCTCGACCTCGCCGATACCGCGCTCCTGCGCGATCGCGAGCGTGATCGCCTTGCCCGCGATCGGGATCGTGCGCGTCGCGAGCACGCGGCCGTCGCGGCACAGCGCGAGAGTCGTCTTGCGGTGCCCGACGTCGGCGAGCAGGCGCAGGCCCGGCAGCTCCACCAGCGTCCCGAGGTTCGAGAGCACCAGCCCCTCGGCCTCGATCACGCGCGGCGTCACCTCCGCTTCGCGCAGCGTCTCGAGCAGCAGCGACACCTCGGCGCGCGGCACCACGCACGCCGCGACGTCAACGCCCGCAGCGCTCTCGCCCGCGAATTCCCAGTCGACCACGTAGTCCTTGAGGTCGAAGGGCACTTGCTCCTCGACCTCGAACGGCACCGCGGCGGCGACCTTGCGGCGATCCTGGAACGGGAAGCTGAGTCGCCGCGTCGAGAGCCGGTCACCGGCGACGCTCACCACCACGTGCTGCAGCGGCAGGTCGTGGGCCGTGATCAGCTGGCGCAGCTCGGTCGCGAGCGCGGGCGCCGGATCGTCGAGCTCGAAGGTGCGCAGCTGCACCACCTCGATGTCGCGTCCGAGCGGCTGGCGCAGCTCGACCGCCTTCACGGAGTGGCTGCCGATGTCGAGCCCGAGCACGCGTCTGGCCATGGCGGGTCCTTAGCCTCAATAGGTTTGGATCGCGAGCAGCTTCGGGTCGCCGAGCTCGCTGCGATCGACCACCGCGGTCACCGTGCGCACCGTCGCCCCCGACTGCGCCTCTGCGGTCACCATGAACACGTCCGACTCGAAGCTGGGCGCGGGAAACACGCCGTCGGGGAGCACGCTGCGCAGCGGCGTGCAGCCCGGCGCGTTCGCTTCGTCCGCGCACAGCAGGGCGCCGCCCTCGCGCACTTCGAGGATGCGCCGCACTTCGCTCTCGTCCACGAGTCGGAAGTGCCCGCTCGTGCCGGTGTAGAGCAGGGCGAGCACCCACGGCGGCGCCGTGTTCGGGTTGATTCCGGCGTTCTCGCCCTGATACGGGAACACCGTGATGTACGGGCGCAGCACCTCGACCAGCGCCGCGTCGAAGCCCTCCACGGCGCCGAGCTCGTCGACCGAGAGCAGTGCGCGGTTCGCGGCGCGCGACGGCGGACGCCGCGCGAGGTAGGTGTCGTCCTCGGTGCCGCCCTTCGTGCGCTCCTCGTCCTGATCGATGTAGTCCATCAAGGCGTGCGCGAGCTCCTCGGGGTCGTAGGCGTGCTTTTCGGCCGCCTCGGGCAGCTCGTCGATCGCCTTTTCCATGAGCGCGAGCAGATAGGTCTCGGTCGCGGCGTCCTTGGCGGCGCCGTCCGCGAAAAGCGCGTTCAGGTTGAGCCGCGAGCCGCTGTCCTCGATCGCGAGCACGAGCGCGTCGCCGTTCGGCAGCGTGATCGGTGCCGCGCGCGCGCGCGCCCAGTCGTCCGCGAGCGAGTCGGCGCGGAAGTCGGCCTCGTCTTCGCGCACGCGATCGTCGATCAGGAGCGCCTGCGCGAGCCGCACCCCGCCGCGCGCGAGAGCCTCGGCGCGGGCGCTCGCATCGTGATTGTTGATCGCGAGCACGTTGTACGTACTGCGCTGCACGAACAGCACCACGGCGCTGATCGCGACCGCGACGAACACCAGCACGGCGATCAGCGCAACGCCTCGCTCGCCTCGCCGCGGCGTCATTCGCAGAACTCCAGGCCGTCGATGTCTTCGGCGCACGCGTTCGCGTTCGCGTCGAGCATCGCCTGCGCCGCCGCCGGGTCGGGCTGCTGCGCGATCCACGCCGCGAAGGCCGGCGCGTTGTCCGCGCGGCACTGTGCGATCGTCACGCATTCTTCGTCCCCCTCGTCGTCTTCGTCGTCCTCGTCCTCGTCGCCGCTCTCGCCGCTGAGGGCCTTCGCGAGGTCGATCGGCCGGATCGGCAGCACGACCCGCCGCGAGAACTCGCGCTCGCCGTCGGGTGCGCTGGCATCGGCGAGCGCGAGCGTGATCTCGGCCGCGATCGGGAGCTGCCCCGAGCGTTCGAGCGTGGACGAGTCCCAGCTCTGCGCGACCTGGCCCTCGTCGTCGACGAAGCTCACCGCGAAGCGCGTCACGCCGCGCGCGAGCACCTGCGCAGCGCCATCGCTGCTGCGCGGGAAGTCGCGATCGAGGCCCTCGGGCAGGGCCGGCGAGGTCCAGCGCAAGAGCTGCAAGTCGTCCGCGTCGCCGGGTTCGGTCCAGTACGCGACGACGCCGAGATCACTCGCGTGCTCGCCCGCGGGCCGCGCGCTGCGCGAGTCGAACTTGAGGCGGTTCGAGCCGCCGCGACCGCCGCGCGATTCGGCGAGGAAGAGCCACGGATGCTCGAGCGGGTCGACCTCCTCGGGCTTCTCGACGAGGGTGGCGCCCGCGAGGTCGTCGGCGACGCGGTCGAGCAACAACAACCCGCGCCGCGTCACGACCGAGTGGTCCGCGGTCGTCGTCACGTCGGCGATCCCGCTGAACACGCTCGCCATCACGACGAACAACCCGCCGAGGATCAGCACGACGGCCATCACCTCGAGCAGCGTGAATGCGCGCGTGCGGCGGGTCATCCGTCGCCCTCGCCGTCGTCCTCGTTCTCGTCGCCTTTCCCCTCGAGCGTCGCGAGCGCGGCGGGGTTGAGCGCGAAGGTGGTGCGCTCGGCGAGCGGCGGCGCCTCGGCATCCGGCGCCGCGTCGCTGCGGCTCACGCGCACCGAGATCTCTAGCACGGGCGGCGTGTTCTGCGCGGCGGGCGATGCGAGCCAGCCGCCGCTCGGCTGCGCGCCGGCCGCAGCGGCGGCCTCGGGGCCCGCGTCCCGCGCGGCGCCGAGCAGCGCGCTCGCGGCGGCGGCGGAGTCGAACGCGCGCACCTCGATCGTGGCGCGCAGGTCGTCCTCGCTGCGCTCCGTGCGCCCGAGCTGCGGCGCCGCGCCGCGCGCGATGCTCTCCTCGATCTCGGCGATCGCGCGGTCCGCGAACAGCGCCGCCAATGCTTCGCCGCGCGCGTCGCCTTCGCGGCGCGCCTGCGAGGCGAGCATCTCCGAGAGCGCCGCGACCACGAGCAGCAGGATGATCGCGGCGGCCATCACCTCGATCAGCGTGAAGCCGCGCGCGTGACTAGGGCGCATCGAAGCTCACCAGCGTCGGGTCGGCGAACGGCGCCACCTCGACCGTGACGCTCGCTTCTTCGCCGCGCGCGAGGCGGATCGTGGCGGCGGCGGCCGAGCCGTCGGGCTCGAACGCGATCGCGCCGAGGCCGTCCGTGAGCGACTCGCGCTCGCTCTCGATCGAGACGAAGGAGCAGCCGCTGTCCAGGCGCTGCCCGGGGCCTGCCTCGCCCGGCAGGCGCACGAACTCCGGACCCTCGCTGCGCGGCGCGACGAGGGGCAGCTCGTCGAGCTCCGCCCAGGCGAGCGTGGGATCGAGCGGCGGCCTGGGGGGACGCTCCTCGATCCAGAAGCTCGCGCCCGCGAAGTCGATCACCACGCGGTGCGCGCGGCCGGTCGCCTGCCCGCGCTCGCGCGCGAAGTCGAGGGTCGCCGCGAGCGCCGCGCCGCTGTCGCGCAGCGCCTGCGTCCCGACCAGGCCGAGGCGCGGCAGCATCACGCCCGCGATCAGCGCGAAGATCAGGATCACCGCGAGGATCTCGATCAACGTGAAGGCGCGGGAGCGGCGGGCGCGCACTGCGCGGGCTCCGAGCTACTCGGCCGTGTCTTCGGCCGCCCAGTTCCCGATGTCCGCGGCCGTGCCGCTGCCGCCCGCCTGGCCGTCGGCGCCGACCGACCACAGGTCGTAGGAGTCCGGGTTGCGCTCGCCGGGGTAGGCGTACTGGAAGTCCTGCTTCCATGCGTCCTGGGGAATCGTCTTGCCGTCGAGGTAGCCGCCGGGCCGCCAGCCGCGCGCTTCGGGCGGCGTGGTCGGCTTCTCGATCAGCGCGCGCAGACCCTGCTCGGTGGACGGGAAGCGCCCGTTGTCCATGTAGTACGTGGAGAGCGCGGTCTTGATCGAGTTCAGCTGGAGGCCCGTCGTCGTCACGTTGCCCTGGTCGAACACCGCGAGCACGCGCGGCCCGACGATCGCCATCAGCAGGCCGATGATCACCACCACGGCCATGATCTCGATCAGCGTGAACGCGCTTCGTCGCTTGTTGGGGATCGCGTGCATGTCGTTCTCCCGAGCTCGCTCAGCGTTGCATCTGCTGAGTGATGTTCATGAGCGGTAGGAGCACCGCGAGGATGATCACGGCCACGATGCCGACCATGAAGAGAATCAGAACGGGCTGGAGCACGGCGGTGAAACGAGTCACCGCGGTCTCCACCTGCTCGTCGTAGGTGTCGGCGACCTTCGCGAGCATCGCCTCCAGCTGCCCGGAGCGCTCGCCGACGGCGACCATGTGCGTGACCAGCGGCGGGAACTGCCCGCTCGTGCGCAGCGGCGTCGCGATGCTGGCGCCGCCCGTGATCGACTCGCGCGCGCGGTCTACCGCGTCTGCGATCACCACGTTGCCCGCGACGCGTCCCGCGGTCTCCAGTGCGCGCACGATCGGGATGCCGCCCGCGAGCAGCGTCGCCAGCGTGCGCGCCCAGCGTGCGATCGCGACGGTGCGCACGAGCTTCCCGAAGTAGGGCGCGCGCAGCTTCGCGCCGTCGATCGCCCAGCGTCCGCGCTCGGTGCGGCCGAGCGAGCTCACGAACACGACCGCGCCGATCACGAGTGCGAGCAGCGCCCACCAGTACGAGGTCAGGAAGTCCGACGCGCCCATGATCACGCGCGTGATCAGCGGAAGCTCGCTGCCGAAGCCTTCGAGCAAGGAGCGAATCTTCGGCAGCACCACGGTCACCAGCGCGATCGCGACGATCACCGCGACGGTCAGCACGATGATCGGGTAGAGCACAATGCCGAGCACGCGGTTTCGCGTGCGCACCTGGTTCTCGAGGTAGTCGGCGAGCCGTAACAACACCACGTCGAGCGCGCCGCTGGCTTCGCCGGCGCGCACGAGGTTCACGTAGAGATCCGAGAACGGCCCCGCCGCGGCGAGCGCGTCGGCGAGGCTCGAGCCTTCGTTCACGCGATCGCGCACGCCGCCGATCGCGGCCTTGAGGCGCGCGCTCTCGACCTGCTCGGTGAGCGCGCCGAGCGCCTCCACGAGCGGCACGGCGGCGCCGACCAGCGTTGCGAGCTGTCGCGTCGCGATCGCGAGATCGGTGTCGGACACGCTGCGCCCGAAGCGCGGCGCGTCGCGCCGTCCCGCTGCGCCCTCGGGCGCCGCGCCATCGCTCGCGGAGATCTCGGTGGGGAACACGCCGTCGCGGCGCAGCTTGGAGCGCGCCGTGGCCGCGCTCTCGGCGTCGACGAAGCCGCGCAGGTTCTTGCCCGCCGCGTTGACGCCTTTGTAAGTGAAGACGGGCATCGGTGATTAGGCCGCGCGCAGGGGTCACACCTGCGCGAGGACTCCCTCTTCTTCGGTTGCGCGCAGCACTTCGTCGATGGAGGTGACGCCGTCCAGCACCTTGCGTGCGCCGTCGATGCGCAGCGGCTGCATGCCGTGCTCGACGGCGACCTTCTTGATCGTCTTGGCGTCGGTCGACTGTGTGACGTGCGCACGAATCGCGTCGTCGATGATCATCAGCTCGAAGATGCCGACGCGGCCGTGGTAGCCGGTCTGATGGCAGTGCGCGCAGCCGACCGCCTTGTACGCGGTGACGGGGCGCGTCGCGCGCACGCCGATCTCGGCGAGCGACTCGGCGGTGGGCGTGTACGGCTCGCGGCAGTGCGTGCACAGCACGCGCACGAGGCGCTGCGCGAGCACCGCGACGAGCGACGACGCCACGAGGTACGGCTCGACGCCCATGTCGACCAGGCGCGTGATCGAGCTGGGTGCGTCGTTGGTGTGCAGCGTGGAGAACACGAGGTGGCCCGTGAGCGAGGCCTGAATCGCGATCTCGGCGGTCTCGAGATCGCGAATCTCGCCCACCAGCACGATGTTCGGGTTTTGGCGCAGCACCGCGCGCAGCGCGTTCGCGAAAGTGAGGCCGACCTTGTTGTTGACCTCGATCTGGCCGACGCCCGGCAGCTGAATCTCGACGGGATCGTCGATCGTGATGATCGCGCGGTCGTCCGTGTTCACGCGCGCGAGTGCGCCGTAGAGCGTCGTGGTCTTGCCCGAGCCGGTCGGGCCCGTGACGAGCACGATCCCGTTGGGCCGCTTGATCAGCTTCTCCCACACCGCGAGTTGCTTCTCGCTGAAGCCGAGGCGCCCGAGGTCGAGCATCTCGGAGGTGCGCGGCAAGAGGCGCAGCACGACGCGCTCGCCGTGCGTGACGGGCACCGTGCTGAGGCGCACGTCGTAGTCGCGCCCCGCGATCTTGAGGCGGATGCGGCCGTCCTGCGGGATGCGCTTCTCGGCGATGTCGACGCCGCCGAGGATCTTGATGCGCGACACGATCGACGGCATCAGCGCCTTCGGCAGCGCGCTGACCGGCTCGTACAGCACGTTGTCGCAGCGGAAGCGCACGCGCAGCGCGCGCTCGAACGGCTCGATGTGGATGTCGCTCGCGCGCTCCTTCACGGCCTGCTGCAAGAGCGAGTCGACGAGACGCACGATCGGCGCGTCGTCCTCGGACTCGAGCAGGTCCTGCGGCTCGGCGGCGAGCTCGCTCGCGACGGCGGCGAAGTCTTCGTGCGCTTCGTCGACGATCGCGTCGATCGAGCCGGTGCCGCGGTCGTAGACCTGGTTGATCGTGGCGAGCACTTTGCTCTTGGGCGCGAGCTCGGCCTCGACCTCGGCGCCGTCGAAGAGCAGGCGCAGATCGTCGAGCGAACCCGTGTCGAAGGGGTCGGAGATGGCGACGCGCACGCCGGTTTCGGTGCGCGCGAGCGGCACGAGCCAGTGCGCCTTCGCGAACGCGATCGGGACGCGGGCGACCAGCTCGCTGTCGACCTCGCTCGCGCGCAGCTCGGCGTGCACGCCCATGCCGAACTGCGCCCCTAACACCTGCAGCACCTCGTCCTCGCGCAGGTGCCCGAGCTCGAGGATCGCGTCGGTGAGGCGGCCGCCTTTCTCGCGCTGGTGGCGCGCCGCCTCCTCGAGCTGCTCGAGGCGCAGCCGCGTCGAGCGCAGCAGCGTCTCGCGCAGCGCGAGCCGCTCGCCGCCCGTGCCGGCGGCGCTCACGGCGCGTTCTCGCGCACGAGCATCACCTTCGGCGAGAGCTCGAACGGCTCGGCGAGCGCGGCGGCCTTGTCCTCGGCGGCGTCGACGTCGTCGAAGGGCCCAACGTAGATCTCGTAGAGCACCGTGCCGGACTTGCCTTCCGTTCGCAGCGTGCCGTCGTGCCCGGCGTCGATCAGCTGCTGCAGCTTCGACATCGCCGCGACTTCGTCACCGTAGGTGGCGGCGAGCACTTCGTAGCGCGTGCTCGGCTTCGCCCCGTTCGCCGCATCCATGCCCTCCGCAGCCGCGCGTTCTTCGCGCGACTTCGCGTCCAGCTCGCTCAGCTGCTCGACGGGGTAGGCCTCGCGGTGCGAGCGCAGCGCGCTTCGCACCGGATTCGAGCCTGAGTAGTCCGGCACGGGCTTGCCTTGCCGAGTGGCCTCCTCCGCGAGCCGGTCCGCTTCCTTCCGCTCGCGTCGCGAGAGCTGGAGGTTGTCTTCCGAGCTCTGCCAGAACTCCTCGCGCTTGCGGATCGTTTCGCCGGCGTGGTCGCCGTGAGTTCGGATGATGTGCGGCGTGAGGAAGATCAGCAGGTTCGTCTTGACGATGTCATCGCTCGTCGACTTGAAGAGCCAACCGAGCAGCGGGATGTCGCCGAGCCACGGGACCTTGCTCTCGTCCTGCGTGTTGGTCTCGTCGATCAGGCCGCCGATCACGACCGTCTCGCCGTCTGAGACCACCACCGAGTTCTCGACCTTGCGGTTCGTGAGCGTTGGGCCGACTTCGTTTTCGATCGTGGCGCTGCCGAACTGCGAAGAGGTGACGCCTGTGATCTCCTGGAACAGCTTGAGCCGAAGCGTCTCGCCCTCCGAGATCTGCGGCGTCACGCGCAGGGTCACGCCGATGTCGAGGCGCTCGACGTTCACGCTCGAAGCGAGGCCGGGATTGCTCTGGCCCTGCGCCGACTCGATGCGGCTCGTGATGATCGGGATGTTCGAGCCGACCTTGATCTCGGCCTGCTCGTTGTCGAGCGTCAGGATGTGAGGCGCCGACAGCACGTTGGTGCCGGTCGTCTTCGCGCTCGCCGTGAGCAGCGCCTGGATCACGGTCTTGCCCGTCTCGATCTGGGCGCCGCCCGCGAACGACTTGCCCGCTGCGGCTGCGAGGAGCTGCGAGAGGTTTCCCGCGGTTCCGATGTTGCCGCCGGAGAGCGAGCCGACGCCGAAGCTGTCGTTGCCATCGGTGATCGTCGCGAGGCCGCTGAAGCCGAGGTCGATGCCATCGCTCACGTCGACCTCGAGGATCAGCGCCTCGACCAGCACCTGAGGGCGCGGCGTGTCGAGCTTCGCGATCACCTCGGAGAGCGCGTTGAAGCCTTCGACGCTGCCCTGGATCACGAGCGAGTTCGTGGGCGGATCGGGCGTGACCGAGAGGCCGCCTTCCGCGAGCTCGGTGACCGCGGCGCGCAAGGGGGCTCCGATCGCCGCGCCCCCGGCGATCGCGACGCCGCCGCCGCTCGGAGCCGCGCTCGCGCCGCCGAGCAGCGTGTTCAGCGTGGTGCCGAGCTCCTCGGCATCGGCGTGCTTGAGGCGGTACACGTGAATGCGGCCACCGCCTTCGGCCTTCACGTCGAGCCGCGCGATCGCCTCCTTGATCTCCGCGGTCTTCTGCCGCGAGGAGAGAATCAGCAGCGAGTTCGTGCGCGCGTCGGTGATGATGCGAACGCTCGCGCCGGGGCCCGCGTCGCCGGGCTGCTGCGGAATGCCGGGCTGGGGCTGAAGGGCGCGGCGCTGGCGTGCGCTCGCCGGCAAGCCGACCCCGCCGCCGGGTGTCGAGACTTCGGCGAAGAAAATCTCGGAGAGCTGCTGCGCGAGGGTCGTCGCGTCGGCGTGCTTCAGGTGCACGACCGTCAGCTCTTCCTTGTACGTCTCGATGTCGATGTCGCGCAGGATGTCGAGAATGCGCCGGATGTTGGTGCCGCTGTCGGTGAGGATGATCGTGTTGGTCGGCGGGTAGGCGACCATCGAGGCGTCTTTGGAGACGAGCGGCTTCAGCGTGTTCGAGATTTGCTCGGCGTCGATGTACCGCAGCGGGATCAGGCGCGTGATGAAGCGGTCGCTGCTCGGCGTGGTGCCGCGCACCGTCTCGACGTTCGTCTCCTTCGCCTCGCGCAGCGGGATCACCTTGATCGCGCCGCCGGGCGCCGCGACGGTCGTGAAGCCCTTCACCTGCAGCACGGACTGAAAGACCTCGTAGGCCTCGTCGATCGTCACGCAGGTCGGCGAGACGATCGTGACGCGCCCGCGCACGCGGTCGTCGTAGATGAAGTTCTTGCCGGTGAAGTTCGACATCGCGTCGACGACTTCGTTGATCTCGCGGTCGGGGAAGTTCAGCTGGACCTTGCCGGGCGGGCACTCCTCCTGCGCGAGCGCGGGCGCACAGAAGGCGAGGGCGAGGAGCGCCGCGAGCGCGCGCGTCGGCGTGAGCATGGTCGTGATTCCTCTTCGCACTGCGTTTCCCCGCGCGTTCATTGAGCGACGTACTCGAGCTGGCGCACCGCGCCGTCGCGCCCCGTGACCGTGACGTTGAGCTGCCCGCCCTGCGCGAACTCCTGCAGCAGTCGTTGGCTGTCTTCCGGCGTCGCGACTGTGACGCGGTTCACTTCCGTGACCGTGTCGCCGTCCTGAATCCCCGCTTGCGCGAAAATGCTGCCCGGGCGGATCGCGTTCAGCTGCACGCCGACCATCTTGCCTTGGTCGTAGCGGGGCAGAATCCGCGCCTGCGAGAACAGCGCCGCGGGGTTCGCCGCGGCCGCTTCCATCTGCCCGCGCTCGACCGCGAAGCGGTTCTCCGCGAGCCGCTGCACCGCGCTGTTCACGGCGCGCCCGCGCGCCTGCACGGGCGGCGCGCTGCTACGCGCCGCGCGCGCGACTCCGCCCGCCGCGCAGGCCGCGAGCGTGTCGAGCCGTAGCTCCTCGCGCCGGCCCTGGTTCAGCACGACCACGCGGCAGCGCTCGACGCGCTGGAGGGTCACGCTCGAGAACTGGCAGTCGCGGCACAGCTCCTGGTTCACACGCGCGACGAGGTGCTTGCGGCTCGCTTGGTCCTCGAACACGGCCCACGACTGGTCGCCCGCGGCGAGCGTGGCGCGCAGCTCGAGCGGAAGGCGCGTCTGCTCGTACTGCTCCGAGGCCGTGACTTCGGCCGGCGCGAGCGTCGAGGCGTTGAACAGGTTGCGATCGATGATCTGCGCGATCTCGGACCACGGCCGCGCCTGTGGCGGCGGCGCCGGCGCCTTCGCTCCGGCGGTGTCGATCGGCGGAGCCACGATCGCCGCCACGACCTGCGAGACCGCCCAGCCCAGACACACCACCGCAGCGATCGCGAGCAGCACGTTGGTGGCAGTGATCCAGGGGCGCTTCATGCGGGCTCTCGGCGGGGACGACGCGGGCCGCGAGGCCCAAGCAGTGCGTGGAAGCCGGGCACTATACCCGTGGAAAGCGCAGCCAAACCGTGCATCTGCGTGCGCTTCCGCGGACTTTGCCTGCGCTCTGCGGTCGCCATCCACGCCCCCACGAATCCCGATCCGAACCCGATCGGGGTCGCTTCGTTTTCCGAGCCGCGGCCTCGCGTTGGGGGATCGCTTGCCGCGCGCTGAGCCTCATCGGCGGCACGCTTCGGGGGATGGAGCGCTGATTCGACTCGCTGGGCACGACCCCGAGGACGGAGTCCGCACTCTTTCGCAGGTGGGCCGCGAGCTTCCGCGGGCTTTTTCTTTGACACGCCGCGCTCGCGCCCAAGCCTTCGATGAATCGAACCACTGGAGGGCGCCAGAGCCATGGCGGAAGGCAAGATCATCGGCATCGACCTCGGCACCACGAATTCGTGCGTGGCCGTGATGGAAGGCGGGCAGCCCGTCGTCATCACGAACGAGGAGGGCGGGCGGACGACCCCGTCCGTCGTGGGCTTCACGGACGACGGCGAGCGCCTCGTCGGCGCGGTCGCGAAGCGTCAGGCCGTCACCAACCCGAAGCGCACGGTCTACTCGATCAAGCGCTTCATGGGCCGGCGCGTGGCCGAGGTGCCCGAAGAGATTCGCCTCGTGCCGTACAAGGTCGCGCAGGGCAAGGAAGGCACGGCTGCGGTCGACATCGACGGGCGCTCGTTCAGCCCGCCCGAGATCAGCGCGATGATCCTGCAGAAGCTGAAGAAGGCGGCGGAGGACTACCTCGGCACGACCGTGACCGGAGCCGTCATCACGGTGCCCGCGTACTTCAACGACGCGCAGCGCCAGGCCACGAAGGACGCCGGCAAGATCGCCGGCCTCGACGTGAAGCGGATCATCAACGAGCCCACGGCCGCGGCGCTCGCCTACGGCATGGACAAGAAGAAGGACGAGAAGATCGCCGTCTACGACTTCGGCGGCGGCACCTTCGACATCTCGATCCTCGAAGTGGGCGAGAACGTGGTCGAGGTGAAGTCGACCAACGGCGACACGCACCTCGGCGGCGACAACCTCGATCAGCGCGTGATCGAGTTCCTGGTCGCCGAGTTCAAGAAGGACCAGGGCATCGACCTCACCAAGGACGTGATGGCGATGCAGCGGCTCCGCGAGGCCGCGGAGAAGGCGAAGATCGAGCTCAGCACTTCGCAGAGCACGGACGTGAACCTGCCGTACATCACGGCGGATCAGTCCGGCCCGAAGCACCTGAACATCAAGCTCTCGCGCGCGAAGTTCGAGCAGCTGATCGAGGATCTCGTCGAGAAGAGCCTCGGCCCGTGCAAGCAGGCACTCTCGGACGCGGGTCTCAGCGCGAGCGAGATCGACGAGGTCGTGCTCGTGGGCGGCTCGACGCGCGTGCCGCTCGTGCAGAAGCGCGTGAAGGATCTGTTCGGCAAGGAGCCCAACCGCAGCGTGAACCCCGACGAGGTCGTTGCGCTCGGCGCCGCCGTGCAGGGCGGCGTGCTCGCGGGTGACGTGAAGGACGTGCTGCTGCTCGACGTGACGCCGCTCTCGCTCGGCATCGAGACGCTCGGCGGCGTGATGACGAAGCTGATCGAACGCAACACCACGATCCCGACGCGGCGCAGCCAAGTGTTCTCGACGGCGGCCGACAATCAGCCGCAGGTGGAGATCCGCGTGCTGCAGGGCGAGCGCGAGATGGCCGCCGCCAACCGCGAGATCGGCAAGTTCGTGCTCGACGGCATTCCGCCGGCGCCGCGCGGCATGCCGCAGATCGAAGTCAGCTTCGACATCGACGTGAACGGCATCCTCGCCGTCTCCGCCAAGGATAAGGCCTCGAACAAGGAGCAGTCGATCAAGATCGAAGGCTCCGGCGGCCTCGCGAAGGGCGAGATCGAGCGCATGGTGCGCGACGCCGAGGCGCACGCGAGCGAAGACAAGGCGCGCCGCGAGGCGATCGAGAAGAAGAATCAGCTCGACTCGCTGATCTATCAGGCGGACAAGACGCTCAAGGAGAACGGCGAAAAGGTCGGGGCCGACCTGAAGAAGGAAGCCGAGGACGCGATCACGGCGGGCCGCGCCGACCTCGAGAGCGAAGACGCCGCGCGCATGGACGCCGCGAAGCAGAAGATCGAGGCCGCGATGCACAAGGTCGCCGAGGTGCTCTACAAGGCGCAGGCCGCCGAGGGCGCTCAGCCCGGCGGCGCGCAGGCGAGCGGCGGCGAGAAGAAGGGTGGCGACGACGTGATCGACGCCGAGTACACGGAGGAGAAGGGCGCCAACTAGCGGAGGCTGGGCCCAACAAATCATCGTGACGGAAGAAGAAGCGAGCGGAGGCGACGAGCAGCGCGAGGTCGTGAAGCCGGCGGAGGCGCCGTCACTCACGCAGGCTGCCCTGCCGGAGACGCTGCCGGTTCTCCCGCTGAAGAACACGGTGATCTTCCCGCACCTGCTCGCGCCGCTGCTGGTGAACACCGATCGCAGCCGCAAGCTGATCGACGCGGTGATGACGAGCGCCGACCGCTACTTGCTGAGCGTGTCCGTGCGCGGCCCGGTCGAGGGCAGCCCCGCCGAGGACGACCTTCACCGCATCGGCACGGTGCTGCGCGTTGCGAAGATGCTGCGCTTCCCCGATGGCTCGTATCGCCTGCTCGTGCAGGGCATCGCGCGCGCGCGCATCGAGGAGTTCACGCAGCGCGAGGAGTTCTTCCGCGGGCGCATCGCAGTGCTCGCGGATCACGGCGACGCCGGCTCGGTGGAGGCGCTCGCGCTCGCGCGCGACGTGCGCGACGGCTTCGTCTCGCTGGTGGCCGAGCACCCGAAGCTGAGCAACGAGCTGCAGGTGCTCGCGATGAACGTCGAGGAGCCCGGGCGCCTCGCGGATCTCGTCGCGTCGAACTTCGAGCTCGACATCGCGGCGAAGCAGGTGTTCCTCGAGGACCTCGACGTGGTGGCGCGCCTGCGCCGCGCGCGCGCCGAGGTGAATCGCGCGAGCGAGGAGCTGAAGGTCGCGAGCGAGATTCGCGAAAAGGTGCAGTCCGAGATGGGCCGCACGCAGCGCGAGTACATGCTGCGCCAGCAGCTCGATCAGATCCGCAAGGAGCTGGGGGAAGCGGAGGACGAAGAGGAAGAGGCCGCCGGACTGCGCCGCAAGATCGAAGCGGCGGGCCTGCCCGCCGAGGCGAAGGAGCAGGCGCTGCGCGAGCTGGAGCGCCTCGAGCAGACTCCGACTGCTAGCGCCGAGCACGGCGTGATCCGCAACTACCTCGACTGGATCGCGGATCTGCCGTGGAGCAAGACCAGCGAGGACCGCCTCGACGTCGCCGCTGCACGCCGCGTGCTCGACGAGGATCACTACGGGCTCGAGAAGGTGAAGGACCGCATCGTCGAGTACATCGCGGTGCTGTCGCTGAAGCGCGATCTGCGCGGCCCGATCCTGTGCTTCATGGGCCCGCCCGGCACGGGCAAGACCTCGCTCGGCAAGTCGATCGCGCGCGCGCTCGGCCGCTCGTTCGAGCGCATCTCGCTCGGCGGCGTGCGCGACGAGGCGGAGATTCGCGGGCACCGCCGCACGTACGTGGGCGCGCTGCCCGGGCGCATCGTGCAGGGCATGCGCCGCGCGGGCACGCGCAATCCCGTGTTCCTGCTCGACGAGATCGACAAAGTGGGCGCCGATTTCAGCGGCGATCCGTCGTCGGCGCTGCTCGAAGTGCTCGACCCGGAGCAGAACGCCACGTTCAGCGACCACTATCTCGAAGTTCCGTTCGATCTCTCGAGCGTGCTGTTCATCGCGACCGCGAATCAAGCCGACCCGATTCACCCCGCGCTGCGCGACCGCATGGAGATCATCGAGCTGCCCGGATACACCGAGGAGGACAAGCTCGAGATCGCGAAGCGCTTCCTCGTGCCGCGTCAGCTCGCAGCGAACGGGCTCACCAGCGCGAACTTCGCGATCGACGACTCGGCGCTGCGCGGGATCGTGCGGCGCTACACGCGCGAGGCGGGTGTGCGCAATCTCGAGCGCGAGATCGGCGCCGTGTGCCGCAAGATCGCGCGGCGCGTCGCCGAGGGCGGGCTGTGCGACGAGCCCGCACAGATTCGCGACGAGGACTTGCCCGAGCTGCTCGGGCCGGTGCGCTTCGAGCCGGAGCTCGCAGAGCGCGCGGGCCGCGCCGGCGTCGCGGTCGGGCTCGCGTACACGCCTGCGGGCGGCGACATCCTGTTCATCGAGAGCACGCACATGCCGGGGAAGGGCGGGCTGAAGCTCACCGGCTCGCTCGGCGACGTGATGCGCGAGTCGACCGAGGCGGCGCGCACGTGGCTGCGCAGCCACGCGAGTGATTACGGGATCGAGCCCGCGTCGTTCGAGTCGCGCGATCTGCACGTGCACGTGCCGCAGGGCGCCGTGCCGAAGGACGGCCCGAGCGCGGGTGTGGCGATGGTCACGTCGCTCGCCTCGCTGCTGACGGGCCGCGCGCCGGCGGCGGACGTCGCGATGACGGGCGAGATCACGCTGCGCGGGAAGGTGCTGCCGGTCGGCGGGATCAAGGAGAAGGTGCTCGCCGCGAAGCGCGCGGGCATCACGCGCGTGGTGCTGCCCGAGAAGAACCGGCGCGACGTCGAGGAGATCGCGGCGCCTCTCCTCGAAGGCCTGCGCTTCGAGTACGTTGCGCGCATCGAAGAAGCCCTCGCGCACATTCTCGAGCCGGCCCGGACCTAACAAGGGCGAGTCTCGAGCGGAGACGCCCCGTGATGACTGCCCGCCACGCTCTCGCCGCACTCGCCCTCGCGCCGCTGCTCGGCTGCGTCGGCATGGACACGCACAGCGCCGTCGTCGAGGAGCGCGATCTCTTGAAGACGCGCGCGGCGCAGCTCGAGCAGAGCAACGAGAACCTCGACAACGAGCGCGTCGCGCTGATCGAGCAGCTGGAGGTGCTGCGCCAGAACAAGGAGTCCCTCGACGCGAGCGTGGCCGAGCTGGCGGCGCGCAAGGAAGAGCTCGAGATCGACCTCGCGAAGACGTCGAAGGCGCTCGCGGAGCGCACGCACGAGGTGGACGAGCTGCGCTCGACCTACGACGGGCTCGTGCAGGATCTGCAGAGCGAGGTGGCTGCGGGCCGCGTGCAGATCGAGCAGATGCGCGACGGTCTGCACGTGAAGCTCGCCCAGGAGATTCTGTTCGCGTCGGGCTCCGCGGATCTCTCGCGCGAGGGGCAAGGCGTGCTCAAGAAAGTCGCGGGCCGGCTCGTCGACATCGAGCACCAGATCGAGGTCGCGGGCCACACCGACAACGTGCAGATCAGCGGGCCGCTCGCGCAGCGTTACCCGACGAACTGGGAGCTGGCTGGCGCGCGCGCCGCAATCGTGGTGCGCCTGCTCGTGAAGCAGGGCGTACCCGCGGAGCGGCTCGTGGCTGCGTCGTTCGGCGAGACGAAGCCGATCGAGTCGAACAAGACCGCGGAAGGCCGCGCGCACAATCGCCGCATCGACATTCGCTTGATCCCGCTCGAGAAAAAGGCTCCCGCGCCGGCGGAGCCGGAAGACGCACCCGCCGCGTGAGCGGCGACGCGGCCCGCGCGCTGCTCCGCGAGCTGTTCGACGCCGCGCTCGCGGCGGTCGCGCCGGGAACCGCGGTCGCACGCGTGATCGAGCACGGTCCGCACTCGCTGCGCGTCGCGGGTCGCGAGCTCGCGCCCGAGCACTGCTGCGTGCTCGCGGCCGGCAAGGCCTCGCTCGCGATGGCGCGCGCCTGGCACGCGCAGGCCGGGCCGCCGCGCGTGGGTCTCGCAGTCCCGCGCGAGGCGAGCGAGCTGCCGGCCCCGTGGCGCGTGATCGCGGGGGCGCATCCGCTCCCGAACGAGGCGAGCGCGCTCGCCGGCCGCGCCGCACTCGAGCTCGCCGCCAGCACGCGCGCGGACGAGACCCTCGTGGTGCTGCTCTCGGGCGGGGCGTCCGCGCTGCTCAGTGCGCCGCTCCCCGGTCTCGCGCTGGCGGACTTGATCGCGACGACGCAGCTGCTGCTGCGCAGCGGCGCCGAGATCGGCGAGCTGAACTGCGTGCGCAAGCACCTCACCGCCGCGAGCGGCGGACGCATCGCCGCGGCGACGCGCGCGCGCGAGGTGATCGTGCTCGCGATCTCCGACGTGATCGGCGACGACCTCGCCACGATCGGCTCCGGACCGTGCGCGCCGGATCCCACGACGTTCGCGGACGCGACCTCGGTGCTGCGTGAGCGGGGGGTCTGGGATGCGGCGCCGCCGAGCGTTCGGCTGCATCTCGAGCGTGGCGCGCGCGGCGAAGTGCCCGAGTCGCCGAAGCCAGGCGACGCGACGTTCGCGCGCGTACACCACCACATCCTGGCGTCGAATCGTGACGCGCTCGCGGCAGCCGAGGTCCGCGCCCGCGCGCGTGGAACCGAGGTGCGCCGCGAGAGCGAGCCGCTTCGCGGCGAGGCGCGCGCTGTCGGTGCGGCGATTGCCCGCCGTGCGCTCGCCCTGCGCGGCGCGCAGCCGCAGTTGTTACTGGCGGGCGGCGAGACGACCGTCACCGTGCGCGGCGCAGGCCGCGGCGGCCGCTGCCAAGAGCTCGCGCTCGGCGCAGCGCTCGCGCTCGACGGCGCCCGCGGCGTGACGCTGCTCGCGGCGGGCACCGATGGCAGCGATGGCCCGACCGATGCGGCGGGTGCGTTCGCGGACGGCGGAACCGTCGCGCGCGGTCGCGCCGCCGGTGTCGAAGCGCGAGGCGCGCTCGCGCGCAACGACGCGTACGACTTCTTCGCGCGGGAAGGCGGTCTCTTTCGCACGGGCGCGACCGGCACGAACGCGCTCGACATCGTCCTCGCGCTCGTGGAACCCGACTCGGGAGCTTAAGCTCGCGCGCCCATGTCGGAAGCCCGCTCCCCCGCGCTGCACACGCGCGCTCTCCGCTTCGCCGTGCTGCTCGGGCTCGTCGCGCAGGCCGCGTGGATCTACGCGCGCTACTGGGTCGACGACCGTGGCGTCTTGCGCGCGCGCGATGGCGCGATCGCGGACGCGATGCGCCGCTTCGCGGTGCGCTTCGTGCGCATCGCCGTCGCGTACAAGGGCGGTCTGATCAAGCTCGGCCAAGTCGCGAGCCTGCGCGTCGACGTGCTGCCCGAAGAGGTGAGCGCGGAGCTCGCGAAGCTGCAGGATCGCGTGGACGCGCATCCGCTCGCCGAGATCCGCGAGCAGATCGAGCGCGAGCTCGGCGGCAAGCTCGAGCAGCACTTCGCGTCGTTCTCGGAGCATGCGATCGCCGCGGCGAGCCTCGGGCAAGTGCACGAGGCGCGCCTCCCGAGCGGGGAGCGCGTGGCGGTGAAGGTGCTCTACCCGGGCGTGCACAAGTCCGTCGCGGTCGATCTCGCGGCGGCGCGCGTCGGTCTCTGGCTGTTCGACTTCGTGACCGTCGCCGATCTCGATCAGGTCTACGCGCAGGTGCGCGACTCCATCCGCGGCGAGATGGATTACGTGGCCGAGGGGCGCGCCGCGGAAGAGGTCGCGCGCAATCTCGCGGCGGACCCCGAGCTCGCGAAGCGCACGCGCGTGCCGCGCATCCATTGGCAGACGACGCGCCGCCGCGTGCTCACGATGGAGTTCGTGGAGGGCGTGAAGATCAACGACCGCGCGGCGCTCGCAGCGCGCGGCGTCGACCTGCGCGAGGTGGCGACGTGGACTGCGCGCGCGTTCCTTCATCAGATGTTTCGCGACGGGTTCTTCCACTGCGATCCGCACCCGGGCAACCTCGTCGTCGACGACGAGGGCCGCATCGGCATCCTCGATTTCGGCATGCACCAGCGGCTCGACCCTCGCGTGCTCGCGATGCTGCGCGAGAACCTGCTCGCGACGATCGCCCGCGATCCCGTGCGCTACGCGCGCGCGTTCTTGAACGCGGGAATGATCCGCGGCGACGATCTCGCGACGGTGGAGGAGATCGGGCGCATCTCGTTCGACCCGAAGTACTTCAATCTCACGCCGAAGGAGCTCGCGCAGATCGACGTGGGCGCCTACGTGCTGCGCATGCGCGCGCAGATGAAGAAGGTGCGCAGCTTCCAGATCCCGGCTGGCCTCGTGCTGTGGGCGCGCGGGTTCAGCTTGTTATTGGGACTCGCTTCCGAGCTGGCGCCGGGCGTGCGGCCGATGGACGTCGTCGGCCCCTACGTGATCCGTTTCCTCGGAGCACCCCCCGCGAAGGCTGCGCGGGCTGGATAGAATCGGCGCCTTCGAGGAGACCGCGATGCCGATCAGCGCCGACGAGTTCAAGACCGCCCTCGGTCTGCGCGCGAGCGGCGTGTCGATCGTGACGTCGCGCGCGGGCGACGAGATCCACGGCATGACGATGACGGACTTCGCCGGCGTCTCGCTGAGCCCGCCGCTCGCGCTGATCTGCGCGGACAAGAACGCGAACACGCTGAAGGTGATCCAAAAGGGCGGCAACTTCGCGATCAACCTGCTCGCGCGCGGGCAGGACGCGCTCAGTAACAAGTTCGCGTCGAAGAAGGAGGAGTGGACGCGCTTCCAAGGCCTCGCCTGCGCCAGCGCGGTCACCGGGGCGCCGCTGATCCCCGGCGCCCTCGCGAGCCTCGACTGCGTCGTGACCGCGCAGCACGACGCGGGCGACCACGTCGTCGTGGTCGGCCAGATCGAGGCCGTCGTGCGCGGCGGCGGCGCCGAGCCGCTGCTCTACTTCGGCGGCGCCTACAAGGCGCTGGTCTGACGTCGTGGCGAGAGTCCAGCTCGAAGTCTTCTCGGACTTCTTGTGCCCGTGGTGCCACCTCGCGGCGCATCGCATGAAGCTGCTCGAGGCCGAGTTCGGCGACGCGATCGAGCTCAGTTGGCGCGCCTACTTGTTACGGCCGTACGCCGAGGAGGGGCGCGACCTGCACAAGTTCGTGCGGTACACGCAGGGTTGGCTGCGGCCCGCCGCGGAGCCCGATGCGCCGCGCTTCCGCGTGTGGGAGACCACGGAGGGCCCGCCGACGCACAGCATTCCCGCCCACGTCGCCGCGAAGGCAGCGCGTGCGCAGAGCGCCGACGCGGGGCGCGCGATGCACGAGCGTCTGCTGCGCGCCTACTTCGAGGAGAACCGCGACATCAGCCGCGAGCCCGTGCTGCGCGAGCTGTGGCGCGACGTGGGCCTCGCGGACGACACCTTCGCCACTTGCTACGACCAGAACCTCGCGCGCCGCGTGGTCGACGATCACAACGAGGCCGTCGAGCTCGGCATGACCGGCGTGCCGGCGGTGCGCATCGCGGGCACGGACGCGTTCGTGATGGGCGCGCAACCGCTCGACGTCTATCGGCGCTGGGTGACGAAGCTGATCGCGCGGGAAGAGCAGGGCGCGTGAAGGATCCGGCGCAGCAGTTTCGCCTCGACGGCAAGGTCGCGGTCGTCACGGGCGCGTCGTCCGGCATGGGCGTCGCATTCGCGCACGGCCTCGCCGCCGCGGGCGCGCGGGTCGTGATCGCGGCGCGCCGCGAGGAGCGCCTCCACGAAGTCGCCGCCGCGATTCGCGCGCAGAGCGGCGATGCGTTGGTCGTGCGCTGCGACGTCGCGCGCGAGAGCGACATCGACGCGCTCGTCGCCGCGACGCTCGGGGCGTTCGGCGCTTGCGACGTGCTCGTGAACAACGCGGGCTTCACCACGATCGTGCCCGCGGAGACGCAGTCGCTCGCGGACTGGCGCGCGCACATCGACGTGATGCTCAGCGGCTCGTTCTTGACCGCGCAGCGCTTCGGCCGCCACATGCTCGCCGCCGGTCGCGGCAGCATCGTCAACGTCGCGTCGATGCTCGGCGTGGTGGGCTCCGGCCAAGTCCGGCAAGCCGCCTACGCCGCGGCGAAGGGCGGGCAGGTGAACCTCACGCGCGAGCTCGCCGCCCAGTGGGCGCGCCGCGGGGTGCGCGTCAACGCGCTCGCGCCCGGCTGGTTCCCCACCGAGATGACCGACGACATGTTCCACGACGAGCGCTCGATGAAGTGGCTCCGCAATCGCACGCCGATGGGCCGCGGCGGCAAGCTCGACGAGCTCGTCGGCCCACTCCTTTTCCTCGCCAGCGACGCCTCCTCCTTCGTCACCGGCCAAGTCCTCGTCGTCGACGGCGGCTGGACCATCGTCTGAAGACGGCGCAAGCGCCCAACAACCTCGACGCCTCGCAACTGCCAGACTGGCTGCGCAGAGGAAACACCTGACGCGCCAAGAAGACGTCAGAAAATCCTCGCTGACGAACGCTCCGACCCTGCGCGTCGGCCGAGACCGCAAGCGAAGCGCGCAGCGAGCCGCAGGCGAGCGAAGTCAACCGGGAAGATTCGCCGACGCGCACCCGAGCCTGACCGAACCCCGATGCATCGGTGCGCGTCGGCGAAACGCGCACCTCGCTGAAACGACGAAGCCGCCCGATGCCAACGGCATCGGGCGGCTTCGCATGTACCGCTCGCGCGCTACTTCTTCTTTCTCTTCGGCTTGATCTTCGCGAGCACCGAGTCGCGCCAGCGCGAGGCGGCGGTGCGGGCCTGACCCTTCCCGCCGTGGAGCCGGATGGCGAAGAACTTCTGATACTTCTTGCCGCCGCGCTGGATGTTCACGTACCAGCCCTTGGTGTCGCTCGTCTCGATCCAATACACGTTGGGAAGATTCTGCATGGTTTCCTCGGGCGCGGGCGCCGCGACTTCGTTCGCCGTTCGACGGGGCCCCTCGTTACGGCCGGCTCGCGCTCTTGAGCCCCGAGCCGCCAGCGGCGCAGCCGCTAGGGATCGGGACGGGGTGATTAGGGATTGGGTTCGGGAATGCCTGGTGCGGCAGAGAGGATTCGAACCTCCACGAGATTGCTCCCGCCAGCCCCTCAAGCTGGTGCGTCTGCCAGTTTCGCCACTGCCGCACGCAAAAGTCAATCTAACTGAAGTCATCAGGTGCGAAAACAGATTTATTGAGGTGGCGCGCTCGCGTCCGCGTCGCTGTTCGCACTCGCGGCGGGGTTTTCTTCGGGCGTCGCGTCCGCTCGCGCCGGCGCCTCGCTCATCACTTCGACGAAGTCGTTCGCGGGCGCGGGAGCAGCGCCAGCCGCGGCCGACGGTGTCGTCGACGCCGCCGCGGGCGGCGGCGTGTCGTAGACGCTGCTGCGCTCGGCGCTGAGCGCGACGTATGCGAGATAGAAGCTCGTCGCCATGAAGACCGCCGCCGACGCGGTCGTGAGCTTCGTGAGGAAGTTCCCGGCGCCGCGGCTGCCGAAGAGCGTCGATGCGGCGCTGCCGCCGAAGACTGCGCCGATCTCGGCACCCTTCCCGCGCTGTAACAACACGACGAAGATCAGCACGATGCACGCGACCGCGTGCAGGATCGTCACGAAAATGGTCATGCCACCCCTCCCGCCGCACGCACGATCGCGGCGAAGCTCTTCGCTTCGAGACTCGCGCCGCCGACCAGCGCGCCATCGATGTCCGGCTGAGCCATTAGGTCCGCCGTGTTGTCGGGTTTGACCGAGCCTCCGTAGAGGATTCGAATCTCGCCCGCGCCCGCGCCGAAGAGCTGTGCGAGCTCGCGGCGCAGCGCAGCGTGGACCTCCTGCGCGATCGCGGGCGTGGCCGTGCGCCCGGTCCCGATGGCCCAGACTGGCTCGTAGGCGACCACGACCTCGGCCGCACGCTCGCGGGCCACGCCCGCGAGGCTCTCCCGCAGCTGCGCGCCAACCACCGCGAGCGTCTGGCCCGCCTCGCGCTCCGCGAGCGATTCGCCCACGCACACGATCGGTCGGACGTTCTTTGCGAGCAGCGCGTTCGTCTTCTGCGCCACGAACGCGCTCGACTCTCCGAAAAGCGCGCGCCGCTCGCTGTGGCCGACGATGCCGTACGTGCAGCCGGCATCGACGAGCATCCCCGGCGAGATCTCGCCCGTGAAGGCGCCTTGCTCGTTCGGGTTCACGTTCTGCGCTGCGAGCGCGACGTTCGAGCCCGCCAGCGCGCGGCCGAGCGCCGCCAGCGCGACGAAGCTCGGCGCCACCGCGATCTCGGCGCGCGCGCCCGCCGCGAGCGGCACGAGCTCGCGCGCGAAGGCCTCCGCCTCGGTGAGCGTCTTGTGCATCTTCCAGTTCGCAGCGATGAGAGGCCTGCGCGTCATCGTTTTCCCTCCAGCGCCGCGACGCCGGGCAGCACGAGGCCCTGCACGAACTCGAGCGAGGCGCCGCCGCCGGTGGAGAGGTGACCGATCCGGTCGCCGAGCGCGAGCTTGTTGATGGCCGCGAGCGAGTCGCCCCCGCCGACGACGCTGTGTGCGCTCGACGCGGCGACTGCTTTCGCCACCGCCTCGGTGCCCTTCGCGAAGGCGTCCATTTCGAACACCCCCATCGGTCCGTTCCAGAAGATCGTGCGAGCGCGGGCTGCTTCGGCGGCGTAGAGCGCCGCGCTGCGCGGTCCGATGTCGAGGCCCATCCAGCCCTCGGGAATCGTGTCGACGACCCTCGCGGGCGAGGCCGCGTCGAGCTTCTCGGCCACGACGTGATCGACGGGCAGCAACAACTTGCGCCCCGCCTTCTCGGCGGCGGCCAGCACGCGTCTCGCGTCCAGGGCGCGATCCGCCTCGACCAGCGACGTGCCGGTCGGCTGCCCGAGCGCGCGCAGGAACGTGTATGCCATCGCGCCGCCGATCGCGAGCACGTCCGCGTGCGGCGCGAGCGCCTCGAGGACCGCGAGCTTGTCGCTCACCTTGGCGCCGCCGAGGAAGCAGAGCAGGGGGCGCGCCGGCTCGCGAACGACCTGCAGGTGCTTCACCTCGTCGCGTAACAAGTCGCCCGCCGCGGCGCGCTTCACGAACGGCACGATGCCCGCGGTCGAGGCGTGCGCGCGGTGTGCGGTGCCGAACGCGTCGTTCACGTAGTCGTCCGCGAGGTCCGCGAGCGCACGCGCGAAGCCCGCGTCGTTCTTCTCCTCGCGCGGGTCGAAGCGCAGATTCTCGAGCACGACGACTTCGCCGTCGCCGAGCTTGCCGACCGCGGCGGCGGCGTCGGCGCCGATCGTCGCGGGACAGAACGCGACGGCGCGGCCCAACAGCTCGGCGAGCCTCGCGGCGACCGGAGCCAGCGAGAGCTCCGGCGTGACGCCTTTGGGGCGCCCGAGGTGCGACGTCAGCACGACGCGCGCGCCGCCGGCGAGGAGGCGGCGCAGCGTGCCGAGCGAGGCGCGGATGCGCGTGTCGTCGCCGATCGCGCCCTTCTTCAGCGGCACGTTGAGATCGGCGCGCACGAACACGCGCCGACCGCGCACGCCGCCGGGTGCGGCGAGCAGGTAGTCGAGAGTTGTTACGGGCATGGGGCGCGAGCTCTCACCCTTGGGTGTTGCGTTCCGCGGAGGTCACCGTTCGATCTCCGCTCGACTCCGAGGACTCCGCCTCGCCGCGCGCCTCACGAAGCGCGCGGGCTTGCCTCAGCGACCCATCAGCACGCACAGGTCCGCGACGCGCGTCGCGTAGCCCATCTCGTTGTCGTACCAGGCCAGCACCTTCGCAAAGGTGCCGTCGATGACCTTGGTCGACTCGGCGTCGAAGATCGAGGAGTGCTGGTTGCCGGTGAAGTCGATCGAGACGAGCGGCTCGTCGCAGTACTGCAGGATGCCCTTCAGCGGGCCGTCCGCGGCGGCCTTGATCGCCGCGTTGATCTCCGCGGCGCTCGTCGCCTTCTTCAGCGTCACGGTGAGGTCGACCGCCGAGACGTCGGGGGTCGGCACGCGCATCGCGTAGCCGTCGAGCTTGCCCTTGAGCTCGGGCAGCACGAGGCCGATCGCCTTCGCAGCGCCGGTGCTGGTCGGGATCATCGACATCGCCGCGGCGCGCGCGCGGCGCAGGTCCTTGTGCGGCGTGTCCACGATCGCCTGATCGTTCGTGTACGCGTGCACCGTGATCATCAGGCCCTTCTCGATGCCGAAGGTGTCGTTCAGCACTTTCGCGACGGGCGCGAGGCAGTTCGTCGTGCACGACGCGTTCGAGACGACCTTGTGCTTGGCCGGGTCGTAGCTCCTGTCGTTGACGCCGATCACGAACGTGGCGTCTTCGCCGCTCGCGGGCGCGCTGATGATCACGCGCTCGGCGCCGCCGGCGATGTGCGCCTCGGCCTTCTCCTTCGCGGTGAACAGGCCCGTCGACTCCACCACAATCTTCGCGCCGACGCTCTTCCACGGAATCTTCGCCGGGTCGCGCTCGGCGAACACCGGGATCTTCTTGCCGTTCACCACGAGCGCGTTGCCATCGGCCGCGACGTCGCCCTTGAAGCGGCCGTGCACCGAGTCGTACTTGAGGAGGTGCGCGAGGGTCTTGGCGTCGACCAAGTCGTTCACGCCCACGATCTCGATGTCGCGCGTCTGCATGGCGCGGAAGGCGTTGCGTCCGATGCGACCGAATCCATTGATGCCGACCTTGACTGCCATCGCTCGATGCTCCTGTGATGTCCGTTGAAAGGATGCGGCGTGAGTGCCCATGCCAACCGCTCGGGAAACGCGGAATTGCGGGCCTCGGGCGCGCGCTCGCGAGAGCCGCGCGGGCCGTCGCAAAAGCGGGGGCACTTTAACGACGACAGTGGCTGCCGCGAGGGTCGGGGCCCGAGGCAATTCGCGCCTTTCTGCTCTTCTCCTGCCGGTGTCGCCTTCCGATACTGACCCGCGAGGAGGGGGCGTGGCGGACGCTTCAGGCATGCCCGGGGCCGGCTGGTCGACGCGCGCGCGCTTCACGGCGCTGATCGTCGCCGTCGCGCTCGGGCTCGCGGGGATCACGTTGTGGCGAGAGACCCGGCGCGAGCGGCGCAGCGCGCACCCGCCCGCGACCGGAACGCTCGCGACGACAGGCCTCAGCGCGCGGCTCGAGATCGTGCGCGACAAGCGCGGCGTGCCCCACGTGCGCGCCGCTAGCGAGCGCGACGCGTGGTTCGGGCTCGGGTACGCGCACGCGCAGGATCGGCTCGGCCAACTCGCGTGGCAGCGACGCCTCGCGCTGGGAACGAGCGCCGAGGTGATCGGCGAGGACGGCTTCGCGAGCGACGTGCTCGCGCGCACACTCGATTTCGCGGGCCTCGCTGCGCGCGACCTCGCGAGCGCGCGGCCCGCTTCCCGCGCTGCGCTCGAGGCGTATGCCGCCGGCGTCAACGCGTGGATCGCGCAGCTGCGAGACGAAGTGGCGGCGCCACCGCTCGGCCTCGCGGAGCCCCTCGACTCGCTCGAGGCGTGGGCGCCGGTGCACTCGCTCGCGATCGCGAAGCAGCACGCGTTTGCGCTCGCGGATCCGATCGCGGAGATCCTTGTGCTCGAGCAGGTCGTCCGGTCATTAGGCGCCGGGCCCGCGCGCGGGCTGTTCCCGGACGGCGTCGGAACCGCCGCCGGCGCGGCGCCGGCTCGCCGCGCTGCGCGCTTCGATGCGAGCGCAGTACGGCGCCTCGCAGCGGCGCGGCGCGCACTCGGTCTCGCGGGTGAGTCGGTCGGCAGCGCGGGCTTCATCGTGGCGGGCGAGAGCGCGCGGCGCGGGCGTGCGCTGCTCGGCGCTGACCTGCACTTCGCGCCAACCGCGCCTGCGCGGATGTACGAGGCGCACGTGCGAGGGGGCGCGCTCGAAGTCGCGGGGGCGACGCTGCCCGGCGTGCCCGGCGTCTGGGCGGGCTTCAATCCCGACGTGGCGTGGGCGCTCGTGCACACGCCGGCCGTCGTCGTCGACTTGTTCGAGGAGACGCTCTACGCGAAGGATCCCAATCGTTTCTTCGACGCGGGCAAGTGGCGCGAGCTGAAGCATCGCGAGGAGCGCATCCGCGTGCGCGGCGCCGAAGAACGCGTGCTCGAGGTGCGCGCGACCAGCCGCGGGCCGCTCATCGACGCGCTCTTTCCCGAGGTCGGCCGGCCGCTCGCGGTTCGCTTCGCGGGTCAACTCGGCGGCGGCGTCGACGCGTTGTTGGGGCTGGCGCACGCGCGCGACATCGCGGGCGCACGCGAAGCGCTGCGCGCGCACGTGGAGCCCGTCGTGGCGGCGCTGCTCGTCGACGCGCGCGGTGCGGGGCTCGTGCAGCTCGCGGGCGCGATTCCGCGGCGCGCGTACCCGAGCGGCCTCCAGCCCGTGCCCGCGTCGAACGCGGCCTACGACTGGAGCTCGCGCCTCGCGCTCGACGAGCTGCCTGTGGATTCGCTCGCCGCGGGCACGCCGTGGCTGATCGCCGCCGATGCGCCGCTGGCCGGAGGCGCGAGCCGCATCGAGTACTTGTGGCGCCCCGGCGCGCGCGATGCGCAGCTGCGCGCGCGGCTCGGCGAGCTCACCCGCGCGGGGCGCCCCGGTCTCGCGCAGCTCGTCGCGCTGCAGAGCGACACCGGCTCGCAGCTCGCGCTGCGCACCGTCGCATCGATGCTCGCGCTGACCGCTGATGCGAGCGCGCTCGGCAGCCGCGAGCGCGAGCTGCTCGACTTGTTACGGGAGTGGGACGGCGCGAGCGGCGAGGCGAGTCGCGCTGCAGCCGCCTTCCACGTGCTGAGCTCCCGCACGCTGCCCGCGCTGCTCGAGCCCGCGCTCGGCGCCGAGCTCGCGCGCGCCTACCTCGCGCTGCCGCGCGTCCCGGCGCACGCGCTGCTCTCGGATGCGCTCGCGAGCGCCGCGACCGGCGGCGACGAGAATGCGCCCTGGACCTCGCCGGAGCTCGCGCGCTCGGCGCTGCTGCGCGCACTGCGCGAGACCTCGCTCGCGCTTGGCGCCGAGCTCGGCGCGAACCCCGCGCAGTGGACGTGGGGGCGCCTGCACGGCGTGCGCTTCGCGCCGCTCTGGCCGGGCGCATTCGCCGAGCGCGATCCCGCGCTCGGGCCGTTCGCGGTCGGCGGTGCGAGCGACGCGATCTCGGCTTCGGAGTTCGCGCTCGCGCAGGGCGACTTCGACGCGCGCGTGATCGCGAGCTATCGGCTGCTCGTGGACGCGGGCAATCTCGATCAAGCGCTCACGGCCTTCGCGCCGGGGCAGTCCGAGCACGCGGGTCATCCGCATGCGTTCGACGCGGTGGAGCGCTGGCGCCAAGGCAAGCCGAGTCTGTTGTCGACGAGCGACCCGGTGATCGAGGACGGCCCGGTGCAGGCGCTGCAGCTGGAGCCCGCGCGCTGATGCTGATCTACGCCGAGGTGCCGGGCTTCTATGCGGAGTTTGAGCGCGCGGCGGATCCCGCGCTGGCCGGGCGACCCGTGATAGTCGGAGGCGATGCGCGCAAGCGCGGCGCGGTGCAGGCGGCGACGGCGGACGCGCGCGCGTCTGGCGTCGCGGAAGGAATGCTCGTGCTCGAGGCGCTCGAGCGCTGCCCGCGCGCGCGCGCGTTCGTGACGAACATGCGCCGCTATCGCGAGGCTGGCGCGGAGCTGCGCACGCAGTTCCGGCGCGCCACCGATCGCGTGGAGCCGGCGGGCGTCGCGGCCGCGTACCTCGACGTGTCCGCGCGCAGCGAGCCGCCGAGCGAAATCGCGGCGCGTCTTCGCGATGCGGTGCGCGATGAGCTTGGGCTGCCGCTCCGCGTCGGCATCTCGGGCGTGAAGTTCCTGGCCAAGCTCGCCGCGGAGACGCTCGACCGCGAAGGCGTCTTCGAGATCGCGCCCGATGCGGCGCGCGCCTTCCTCGACCCGCTTCCGGTGGGGCGGCTGCCGGGCGTCGGGCCGAAGACCGAGGCGACCTTCGCCGAGCTCGGCGTCGCGACCGCGGGCGACCTCGTGCGGGTCGACCGGCGCTGGCTCGAAGAGCGGCTCGGGAACCACGGCCTCGCGATTCTCTCCTACGCCCAGGGCCGGGATCCCGCTGGGCTTCGGGCCGCGCCGCACCCGCGCAGCGTGAGCCAAGAGGCGACGTTCCCTGCGCCCGAGACCGATCGCGCCGCCCTCGAGGAGAGGCTTGCGAGCCTCGCGACGCGGCTCGAAGAGGCGCTCGCCCGCGAGCGGCTCGCCGCGAAGCGCGTGGCCGTGAAGATTCGGTACGCGGACGACGAGGTCGTCACGCGGAGTCACACCGTCGTGCACGCCCTCAGCAGCGCACGCGAGCTGCTCGCCCAGGCCGCGCCGCTGCTGAACCGCACCCAGGTTGGGACGCGCGCCGTCCGCGGCCTCGCGCTGGTCGCGGGCGAGCTCACGCGCGCGCGCCGCGACGACCGCCAGCTCGATCTGTTCGGGCGTCGTCTCTAGGCCTTCGCCCCTCAAGGGGCCGCGCAGGCGCTCCGATGAGCCCCGAATCGGGGGCGGGCATGCGCAAAGAGCGACGCAAATACGCGCGGATCGCGACGGATCAGGTGATCTCGTTCTCGATGCTCGAGTCGCGCGATCAGCTGGCCGTCGGCAAGGACGTGTCGAGCGGCGGCATTCGCTTCCATGCGATCGGCTGCGAGATCAACGCGGGCGAGCGCATTCGGGTCACGTTCAACGTGGGCCGACGCACGATCGCGGCCGACGGGCTGGTCGCGTGGTCCACCGAGCTCGATGCCGTGACTCTCGACGTCGGCCTCGAGTTCGAGTCGCTCGATCCCGAAGTCGCGCGCCTGCTCGACGAGATCGGCGAGGAGTAAGCCGCAAGCGGAGCGGGCGGCGAGGCGGAGCCGAGCGGAGTCGAACGCTGGAGCGGGGCGCACAGCGAGGCCAAGCGGGGCGGGTTCACGCGGAAGTCATCGCCCTGACTCCGGTTCGCACTGCGCTCCCAAACAGCTGTTGCCGCGGGCGCGCGATTCGGGCAGGGTCGCCCCGTGGCCGACTTTCACCAAACCGGCGTCGTCTCGACCCTCCATCGCCTCGGCCGCCGCGACCTCATGCGGCTCGAGCGCGAGCTCGGCGATCCCGCGCGCTCGCGCTCGGTGGCGCTCGTGCTGCCGTGCCTGCACAGCGAGCTCCACGACATCGCGCTGAAGGGCATCATCGATCAGCTGCAGCGCGTGCCTTACCTCGCGGAGATCGTGGTGAGCGTCGCGGGCGCGCCCGAGCGCGAGCAGTTCGACGAGATGAAGCGCGCCTTCGAGCCTGTGCGCGCCGCCGATGGCCGGCCCGCCACGCTGCTGTGGAACGACGGACCGCGCCTACAGCAGCTCTACGGTGCGCTCGCGGAGGAGGGCCTGCACGCGGGGCCCGAAGGCAAGGGCCGCGGTGTGTGGCTCGCGTTCGGGGCGGTGCTCGCGAGCGATCGCGCGCGCGTGATCGCGATCCACGACTGCGACATTCGCGACTACGACCGCGAGCTCGTCGCGCGCCTCGCGTACCCCATCGCCAACCGCAACATGAACTACGAGTTCGCGAAGGGGTACTACGCGCGCGTCTCCGACCGCCTCTACGGTCGCGTGACGCGCCTCTTCATGACGCCGGTCCTGCGCGCGATGAAGGCCGTGCTCGGTCCGAACCCGCTGCTCGAGTACCTCGACTCGTTCCGCTTCCCGCTCTCGGGCGAGTGCGCGATGACGACCGACCTGGCGAGGTCGATCCGCATCCCGAGCGACTGGGGCCTCGAGATCGGCATGCTGACCGAGGTCTACCGGAACTCCTCGCTGAAGCGGATCTGCCAGGTCGAGCTCGCCGACAACTACGACCACAAGCACCGCGATCTCTCGGCCCTCGACGGCACGCGAGGGCTGCACCGCATGGTGGCCGACATCGGCGCCTCACTGATCCGCAATCTCGCGTCCTACGGCGTCGAGTTCGACGCGGGCTTCCTCAACACGATCTCGACCGCCTACGTGCGCACCGCGCAGGACGCCGTCGCGCGCTACTCGGACGTCGCGGCGCTGAACGGCATCGGTTTCGATCGGCACGAGGAGGAGATCGCGGTCGAGACGTTCTCCTCCGCCCTGCGCGCCGCGGGCCTCACCTTCGTGCGGGACCCGATGGGCGCGCCGCAGATCCCGAACTGGAATCGCGTCACCTCCGCGCTGCCGGAGTTTTTGCCAGCGCTGCGCGAAGCCATCGAGGCGGACGCTCGCTAAAGAGCGGCCCATGGCGCGGACAGCTCGCATCGGCGCGATCGAGATTGGCGGCGGCTGGCCGCTCGCTCTGATCGCTGGCCTGAACGTGATCGAGGCCGAGGACGAGACGCTCGACGTCGCGCGCCGCGTGCGCGACGCCGCCGCGCGCCACGGCTTCCCCTTCGTGTTCAAAGCCTCGTGCGACAAGGCGAACCGCTCGTCGCTCGCGAGCTACCGCGGCCCGGGCTTCGACGAGGGGCTGCGCATCCTCGCGCGCGTGAAGCGCGAGCTCGGCGTGCCCGTGTTGACGGACGTGCACGAGCCGCCGCAGGCGAAGCAAGCCGCCGCGGTGTGCGACGCGCTGCAGGTGCCCGCGTTCCTGTGCCGCCAGACCGACTTGTTATTGGCGTGCGCCGCCACGGGCCTGCCGGTGAACGTGAAGAAGGGCCAGTTCATGGCGCCCGACGACATGCGCCTCGCCGTCGCAAAGATCGAGGCGGGCGGCGGTGCAGCGCTGGTGACGGAGCGCGGCACGAGCTTCGGCTACGGCGATCTCGTCGTGGACATGCGCAGCCTCGTGCGCCTGCGCGCCTTCGCGCCGGTGTGCTTCGACGCGACGCACGCGGTGCAGCGCCCCGGGGCTGCAGGCGACGCCACGGGCGGCGAGCGCGAGATGGTCGCGCCGCTCGCGCGCGGCGCGGTGGCGGTGGGTATCGACGCGCTGTTCCTCGAGGTGCACCCCGACCCCGAGCGCGCGCCGTGCGACGGCGCGAGTCAGCTCGGATTCGAGGCGCTCGAGGCGCTGCTCGCGCAGCTGCGGCGCCTCGAGTCCGCGCGCGGCTAGCGCTCGAGCGCCCGCGCGAGCGCCTCCCCGATCTCGTCGATCGGAACGACCTCGAGCTTCTCCAGCACCTCCGCCGGTACCTCGACGAGGTCCTTCGTGTTGCGGCGCGGGATCAGCACGGTGGTCACGCCGGCGCGCTGCGCAGCGAGCAGCTTCTGCTTGATGCCGCCGACGGGCAGCACATTGCCGCGCAGCGAGATCTCTCCCGTCATCGCGACGTGGCCATTCGCGCGGCGGCCCGAGAGCGCGGACACGATCGCCGTAACAAGTGCAACGCCCGCGCTCGGGCCGTCCTTGGGCACCGCGCCCGCGGGCACGTGGAGGTGGATCTCGCAGCCGGCGAGAGCGCTGGAGATGATCCCCAGCGCGTCCGCGTTCGCGCGCACCCACGAGAGCGCGGCCTCGGCGGACTCCTTCATCACGTCGCCGAGCTGGCCGGTGAGGCGCAGTCGCACGCCCTCGCCGCCGGGCGTCACGTTCGCCTCGATGAACAGGATGTCGCCGCCCGCGTTCGTGGCAGCGAGGCCGACCACGACGCCCGCCTGCTCGGCGCGCTCCGCGATGTCGGGCAGGTGGGGCGGCGCCCCTAATGCCTCGGCCGCAAATTCGGCGTCGACGCGCAGCGGGACCAGTGCGGGATCGCCCGCGATCTTCGCGGCGACTTTGCGGAACAGCGTCGCGATCAGGCGATCGAGGTTTCGCACGCCGGCCTCGCGCGTGTACTCGTGCACCACGCGCGCGACGGCGTCCTCGCTCACGTCGACCTGCTCGGCCTTCAGGCCGTGCGCGTCGCGCTGCTTCGGGATCAGGTGCTGCGCCGCGATCGCGAGCTTCTCGCGCTCCGTGTAACCCGCGAGCTCGATCACCTCCATGCGGTCGAGCAGCGCGGGCGGAATGGTCGAGAGCGTGTTCGCCGTCGCGATGAACATCACGCGCGAGAGGTCGAACGGAATCTCGAGGTAGTGATCGCTGAAGGTCGCGTTCTGCTCGGGGTCGAGCACTTCGAGCAGCGCGGACGACGGGTCGCCGCGGAAGTCGGCGCCGAGCTTGTCGACCTCGTCGAGTAGGAACACGGGGTTGCGCGAGCCCGCGCGGCGCAGGCTCTGCAGAACGCGGCCCGGCATCGCGCCGACGTAGGTGCGGCGATGGCCGCGGATCTCGGCTTCGTCGCGCACGCCGCCGAGCGAGGCGCGCGTGAGCTTGCGCGCCATCGCGCGCGCGATCGACTTGCCGAGCGAGGTCTTGCCCACGCCGGGCGGGCCGACGAAGCACAGGATCGGCGCCTTCGCGCCCGGCGCGAGCTTGCGCACCGCGAGGTACTCGAGGATGCGGTCCTTCACCTTCGCGAGGCCGTGGTGGTCTTCATCGAGCACTCTGCGCGCGTCGCCGATGTCGAGGTGATCCTCGGTCTCCTTCGACCACGGCAGGTCGGCGAGCCACTCGAGGTAGGTCCGTAACAAGTGCCGGTCCGGCGCGTTCTGCTGCAGCGCGCGGAAGCGCTTCAGCTCGCGCTCCGCGTGCGCGCGCGCGTGCTCGGGCAGCTGAGCGGCCTCCAGCTTCTCGGCGAGCTCGTCGGCCTCGCGCTCGCCGCCCGCAGCCTCGCCGAGCTCTTCTTGGATGTCGCGCATCCGCCGGCGCAGGAGACGCTCGCGGCGCTTCGGGTCGACCGGCTCTTCTTCCTCTTGGGAGCGCAGCGTCTTCTGCGTCTCGGCGATCGTGATCTCGCGCTCGAGCACGCGCGCCACGGTCCAGAGGCGCTTCGCAGGGTCGACCTCGGTGAGCAGCCCGATGCGCTGCTCTCCCGTCATCTGCTGGCTCGCAGCGACCATGTCCGCCAGCAGCCCGGGCGCTGGGATGTTCGTGACGATCTGCTTCCACTCGTCGGGGTAGTCGTCGCGCAGATCGATCAGGCGGTGCGACAGCTCGACGACCCGCGCGTTCGCGGCGGAGAGCTCCGCGCTCGGCTCGCGCGAGTCGAGGATCGGCGTGACCGCCGCCCGCTGGGCGCGCCCGGTTGACGGCGCGGTGACGAAGCGCGCGCGGATGATGCCGATCACGATCGCTTGCTTCGCGCCTTGGGGCGCTTCGGTGGTGCGCACCACGCGCGCGATCGTCGCGACCGGATGCAGCGCCTCGAGCGCGGGCTCCTCGTCCTTGGGATTGCGCTGCGTCGCGACGAGCAGCAGGCCGGCGTCGCCGGCTTCGTCGAGGGCGGCGAGCGAGCGCGCGCGGCCGATCGAGAGCGGCACGGTCATGCCGGGGAACACGACGGCGTCGCGCACCGGCAGAACGGGCAGGGTGCTCGGCACCTCCACCTGCTCGGTTCCGATCACGATGCGCTGTTGCTCGGCCACGGGGACTCCTGTCTCGCGCGCGTGCGCGCTCGCGCGAATCCTCGAGGCCTAGGCCCAAGCCTGCACTCGGTCAAGAAAAGTGCCCGGAACATCTCGCGATTCGGGAGCGCCGCGTTAGCTTGCGCGTCCCGTTTTTACCCGTGCCCGGGTGGCGGAATTGGCAGACGCGCAGGTCTCAGAAGCCTGTCTCAGCAATGAGGTGCTGGTTCGACTCCAGTCCCGGGCACCAGCTTTTACGACTCTCCGCTCGGCTTCGCCTCGCTGCGCGCGCCCTGCGGCGCTTTGCGCCGCTTGGTCGCTTGCGGCTTCTCGAGCCGCGATCTGGCGTTACGTCGCCTAGAGGGCGCATGACCGACCGAACGCTCGTCGGCGAGCACTTCATGCTCGGGTTTCGCGGGCTCTCGGTGCCGGCGTGGCTGCGCGAGTTCGCGGGCGAGTTCGGGCTCGGCGGCGTGATTCTGTTCGATCGCGACGTGCAGCTGGGCGGCATTCGCAACGTGGAGTCGCCGGCGCAGGTGAGGGCGCTGTGCGCGGAGGTGCACGCGCTGCCGGGCCGGCCGCTGGTGTTCGTCGACCAAGAGGGCGGGAAGGTGCGGCGCCTCAAGGCGGCGGCGGGCTTCTGCGAGCTGCCGAGCGCGAAGGCGTTCGCGCGACTCGGCGATGCGGAGGCGCGCGCGTGTGCGAGTGCGAGCTGTGCGGAGATGAAGGCGCTCGGCATCGACTTCGACCTCGCGCCCGTCGTCGATCTCGACACGAACCCCGACAACCCGAACATCGGCAAGATCGAGCGCGCGTTCTCGGCGGACCCTCGCGAGGTCGCGCGCTGTGCGCGCATCTACGGCGACGCTGCGCGCGCGGCGGGCCTCGGCCTGTGCGTGAAGCACTTCCCCGGCCTAGGCGGGGCGCGCACCGACAGCCATCTCGCGCTCACCGACTTATCAGGGCTGATCTCGCGCGAGCAGGAGCAGCTCTTCACCGCGCTCGCCGGCGAGCTGCCCGGACGAGCGGCGCTCTTCTCGCACGGCTTCGTGCGCGAGTGGGACGCCGAGCGCCCCGCGTCGATCTCGCCCGTCGCCGTCGCGCGCTTCCGCGCCGCGCAGCCGCACGCCCTACTCGTGACGGACGATCTCCAGATGCAGGGCTTGCAAGGCGCCGCGAACACCGTCGACGCCGTGATGCAGGCGCTCGCCGCGGGTCTCGACCTGCTGTGCATCGGCAACAACCTGCTCGCGCAGGCCGACGAGTGCCTCGCAGCCGCGCGCCAGGTGCGCGCCCGCGCCGAGCGCGACGCCGCGTTCGCGCAGCAGCTCGCCGCCTCGCGCGCGCGCATCGCGGACCGGAAGCGCTTCGCGGCAGGTCCATGAACGTGCAACGGGGACGTACGTGCAACTTCACACGTTCAAGCGCGTTGCACGTACGTCCCCGTTGCACGTCCGAGCGGCGTCGCGCTCAGCGACGCGCACTCCTGGCGCGCGCCGGCGGCAGGTAGTGGAAGCGCACGAGGTAGATGTTCTCGCCGCGGCCGTGCTTGGCGACTTTCAGCAAGTCCACCACGCCCTTGAAGCCCGAAGCGCGCGCGAGCTCGGGCGTGATGTCGGCGAGGGTGATCGGCAGGATCGAGTCGACCTCGATCTGACCTTCTTCCATCGCGTAGCGCCCGCCGACTTTCACGCGCGGCTGGATCCAGATGCGCACGCTGCAGGTGATCTCGCCGCTGCGGACACCGTCGCGTAGCCGCTTCGTGAAGATCACCGAGCGTCCGCCGCTTCGAGCTCGGCCGCGAGCGCCTCCCACTGCGCGTAGAGCCCGGCGACTTCGTACTTCAGCGCATCGCGCTCGGCCTCGATCTCGCGCACGCGCTCGTAGTCGCTGTAGATGTCGGCGTCGCCGAGACGCGCACCCAACTCCTCGACCTGCGCCTCCTTCTCGCCGATCTGCTCCTCGAGGCGCGCGATCTTTCGCTCCGTGCGCTCGCGCGCTTTGCGCTCCTCGCGCGTGCGCTGCGCATCGCTCGCTGGGGGCGCCGTGGTTCCGTTCGTCCCCGCCGCGCTCGGTGCCGCGGTGGCGGCTGCGCGCTCGGCGTCTTCGCGCAGCTTGGTGAGGTAGGCGTCGTAGTTGCCGAGGAATTCGCGCAGCTTGCCGCCGCGCACTTCCACGACGCGCGTCGCCAGCGCGTTCACGAAATCGCGGTCGTGCGAGATGAAGACGAGCGTGCCGCCGTAGTCCGCGAGCGCGCTCTCCAGCACTTCGCACGCTTCGACATCGAGGTGGTTCGTCGGCTCGTCGAGCACGAGCGTGTTGCTCGGCCGTAACAACATCTTCGCGAGCGCGAGGCGCGCCTTCTCGCCGCCCGAGAGCACCGAGACTTTCTTCTGCACGTCGTCGCCCGAGAACAGGAACGCGCCGAGATGGCTGCGCAGGCGCGGGATGTCGTCGAAGCTCGCGACCGACTCCAGCTCCGCGAGCAGCGTGCGCTCCGGCGAGAGCGTCTCGAGCTGGTGCTGCGCGTAGAACGCGACCTGCGCGTTGTGGCCGAGCTCGCGCGCGCCGCGCTCGAACGGGAGCACGCCCGCGAGCATGCGCAGCAGCGTCGACTTGCCCGCGCCGTTCGGGCCGACGAGCGCGAGCTTCTCGCCGCGCTTCAGCGCGAAGTCGACGCCCGCGTACACGAGCGTCTCGCCGTAGCTCTTGTGCACGCCCTTCAGCGCCACCGGGATCGCGCCCGAGCGCGCGGGCTCGGGGATGCGCAGCCGCATGCGACGCTTCTTCTCCTCGGGCACCTCGACGCGCTCGATCTTGTCGAGCGCCTTCACGCGGCTCTGCACCTGCTTCGCCTTGGAGGCCTTGTACCGGAAGCGGTCGATGAACTGCTCCACGTGAGCGATCTGGCGCTGCTGGTTCGCCGCCGCGGCTTCCAGCTCGAGCAGGCGTTGCTGCTTGCGCTCGAGGTAGGCGTCGTAGCCGCACGGGTAGAGCGCGAACTTCGCGTCGCGCAGCTCGGCGATGCGCGTGGTGTGTCGGTGCAGAAACGCGCGGTCGTGAGAGATCAGGATCACGCCGCCAGGAAACGCGGCGAGCGTCTCGTCGAACCATTCGAGCGAGGGCAGGTCGAGGTGGTTCGTGGGCTCGTCCAACAACAGCACGTCGGGCTCGGCGAGCAGCAGCTTCGCGAGCTCGACGCGCATCACCCAGCCGCCGCTGAACGTCGCGAGCTTGCGCGCGCGCGCGTCCTCGCCAAAGCCGAGGCCCTCGAGCACCGCGTCCGCGCGCGCCTCGCGCGAGAAGCCGCCCGCGCGGTCGAAGCGCGTGTGCAGCTGGTCGTAGCGCTCGGCCAGGTGCGCGGGCAGCTCGCCGTGCTCCGCCATGCGTGCGTCGAGCTCGCGCATCTCGCGCTCGAGCGCATCGATCGCAGCGAACGCGCTGAGCGCCTCTTCACGCACCGTCGCGTGCGTCGCGAGGTCGATCTCTTGCCGCAAGTAGCCGACGCGCTCGCCGCGTCCGAGCGCGCGCTCGCCCCCGTCCGCCGGATCCACGCCGGCCGCGATGCGCAGCAGCGAGGTCTTGCCCGCGCCGTTCGGGCCGACGAGCCCGACGCGGTCCCCCGCGCGCAGCTCGAGGTCGACGCCGTCGAAGACGACGCGCGCGCCGAAACGCCGCATCACGCTGCTGAGCCGCAAGGTCATTCGCGAAGAGTTTCCGCTCAGCGCGAACTCCGCCAGCGCCGATAAGCCGGCGAAGTGCGCAGCAAGTGCGCGCGCTGGAGGCGCAGCCATGAACACCGAAGAGCTCCTCGCCCTGGGCGCGCGCGGCGTGCATCTGCTCTTCGACAACGCCGAGATCGAGGCCGCCTTCGAGCGCGACGCCGCGGCGCTGCGCGAGGAGATCGCGGGCCGGCACGCCGAAGTGCAGGGCGCCATCGCGGCGCTGATGGAGCTGGACGACGTGGACGAAGGCCGCGCGCTGATCGACTCGCTCGATGACGGCATCCGCCACGTGCTGGTGCTGATCTACTTCGACCTGCTCGACTCGCACGTGCGCCGGGGCGCGACGCTGCAATGACCCGCGGCCGACCGGCCAATTGGGGTCTGGCACGGAGTGACGCAGGTAGCCAATCCGTGCCAGACCCCAATTGGCCGTCAGTGCATGCGCCGCCGCGCCTCGCGTTTGCGCTCGCGGTCGACCAGCTCCGGCGCCGACAGCTTCAGCGGGAGCCGCACGCGCTCGCCGTTCTTCGCGCGGAAGAGCAGGTGGCCGTGGCGGCACGCGAAGGCGAACAGGTCGCGCAGGATCGCGACGTCTTGCTGGCAGTAGCGCGCGATCTCGTCGTGGCGACCTTCCTTGAACCACTGCAGCGACTGCAGGCCGTCGGCGGACTTGGGGACGCCGAGCGTCTCTTCGCCGAGGTGGCCGAGCGGTAGGCGGAAGCCGAGGCGCTCGTGGATCGCGTCGAGGAGATCGAACGTGGGCAGCAGCGAGAGATCGCGCGCCGCGTAGCCGCGCAGCACGCGGTAGTCGAAGCGGTGCGCGTTGAAGCCGATCACGAGATCGGCCTGGCCGAGCTTCTCGAGCAGTGCGTCCACCTGGTGCTCGCGATACGTGAAGAACTCCTGTTCCGCGCTGTCCCACGCGACGGCGCAGGCGAGGCGCATCAAGTGCGCGTTGTGCCAGCCGCCCACTTCATCGGCGCTGCGTTGCGTTTCGAGGTCGAAGCTCACGACGCGCAGCTCGGGCTGCTGGATCTCAGCGATCGCCTCCTCCTCCGTGACCACTGCTTCGAGCCGCAGCGGCGCCGGCGCGGGCGGCAGGATCTCGCGCCCGAGCATCATGGCGAGCGCCTCCTGCGCGCCGGCCTTGTCGATCGGGCGGTTGCCGTTGCTGCAGCGCGGGCTGTGCACGCACGCGGGGCAGCCGGCTTCGCACTCGCACTCGCGCAGGCGCGCGAGCGTCGTCTCGAGCAGCGTCTCGAGCTTGTCGTAGACGCTGCGTACGAGACCGACGCCGCCTTCCGCCGCGTCGTACAGGAAGATCGCGGCGCGGCCGAGCTGCGGGTGGAGCTTGTAGGTGATGCCCGCGAGGTCGAAGCGATCGCACAGCGCGAACAGCGGCAAGAGCGCGAGCGAGGCGTGCTCGACGGCGTGCAGCGAGCCCATCGGGTTGCGCCCGTTCGCCGCAAGCGCGGCGGAGATTTCGTCGGGCAGCTCGAGCCAGAGCGCGTTCGTCTCGTACTGGCTCGGCGGCAGATCGAGCGCCTCCGTCCCTAACAGCTCCTGCCCCCGCACGCGGCGGCGCTCGTAGCCGACGATGCGCGAGGTGACCTTCACGCGTCCCTCGGCGAGCAGGAACGAGCCCGCCGGGCGCTGGCGCGTGCGCGAGAGCACCTCGGTCTCGCGCTCTCCGAGCGGCTTCGTGAAGTAGGCCACCTCGACGTGCTCCACCTCGACCTTGCGCAGCTCGAGGTCGAGGCTCACGACCTTGAACTGGCGCCCGTGATGCAGATAGATCGCGCCGGGGTGGCACTCGCTCATCACGCTGCCCGCGCCGATCGAGCCGATGATCTTCGGCTTCTGCACGCGCACCTTGCGCCTCGCGGGCGCGCGCTCGCTGAGAAAGTCGTCGTCGACCTTCGCGCTCCGTTCGAGCCCGCCGCTGCCCGCGAGCTGGATCGCGTAGCTCGCGCCCGTGGCGCGCAGGCTCAGCAGGCGATGCGGATTCCGGCGCGCGGCGAACCACTCGCGGCCCGACTCGCTCCGTAACAACTCGCCCGCCTGCTCCGCGGCGCTCGCCGCAGCGCGCACCGCAGGCTCCGCGAGCCACGGCTCGGCGTCGCGCAGCGGAACCTCGGCAGCGGCGCAGGGCAGATGCGCGGCGAGCAGATCCGCGTTCAGCGGATCGAGCACCGCGTGCTCGAAGGCGCCGCCTAACAGCTGCTCGGGGTGCGCGACCATGTACTGATCGAGCGCGTCCGGCTGCGCGACCAGCGCGATCGCGGCGTCGCCCGCGCGGCCGACGCGACCCGCGCGCTGCCACGTCGCGATCTGGCTGCCCGGGTACCCCACGAGAATGCACACATCGAGCCCGCCCACGTCGATGCCGAGCTCGAGCGCGGAGGTGGAGATCACTCCCGCGAGCTCGCCCGTGAAGAGGCGCTGCTCGATCTCGCGGCGTTCCTCGGGGAGAAAGCCCGCGCGGTACGAGCTGATCCGCGGCGCCAGCTGTGGCTCAGCCGCGGCGATCCATTGGTGCATCAGCTCGGTGACGCGCCGCGCCTTGGTGAACGCGATCGTGCGTAAGCCGCACTTCAGCGCGATGCGGAAGAGGCGGGCGGCGGCGGTGTACGGGGACGTGCCGACGGGATTCAGGAACAGCACGTCGCGCTTGCTGCGCGGCGCGCCCTCGGCGTGCACGACGACCGGCGCGCGGCCCGTGACGAGCTGCGCGAGCTCACCGGGATTCGCGACGGTCGCCGAGGCGCACACGAAGCGCGGGCGCGCGCCGTGGAACGCCGCCACGCGATCGAGCCGGCGCAGCACCTGCGCCACGTGCGAGCCGAAGATGCCGCGGTAGGCGTGCAGCTCGTCCACCACCACGAGCGAGAGCCCGCGGAAGAAGCGCTCCCAGCTCATGTGATGCGGGAGCAGGCCGAGGTGCAGCATGTCCGGCGTCGTCACGATCACGTTCGGCGGGTTGTTACGGATCTTCGTGCGCTGGCCCGGCTTCGTGTCGCCGTCGTACACCGCGACCGTGCGCTCCGCCGCGAGTCCGAGCGCCTCCGCGTCGGCGGCGAGCTTCTTCGCCTGATCCTGCTCGAGCGCCTTCAGCGGAAACAGGAACAGCGCGTGCGAGTGCGGGTCCGCCAGTGCGGCTTCGAGCGCGGGCAGCGCGTACACGAGGGACTTGCCGCTCGCGGTCGGGGTCGCGAGCACGACGTCGCGCCCCGCGCGCAGCTCGGCGAGAGCGCGGGCTTGATGCGGGTAGAGCGCGGTGATCCCGCGCGTGCGCGCGACCTCGCGCGAAGGCTCGGGCAGCGCGTCGAGTGCGACGCGCCCCGGCGGCTCGGCGGGCAGCGCCGAGGCGAAGCGCAGCGCGCGCGCGAGCTCCTCGTCCGCGCGCACGGCGGCGAGGAACACAGCGATCCCGTGCGCGCTCGGCGCACCCGCGAAGCTCGCGGCCATGTGTGCTCCCGCATCGCGGGAGGGCGCGATGCCACGGAGTCGCGGGGATGTCGGCCTGGGGGTGGCACAGCCTATGGGACTTGCCCGCGCCGAGCGACGGGGAGAAGCATGAAAGTTCGGGGCGGAGCGCGGCGGGTGCGACAAACCGGCCCGGCCGGAATGCGTCACCCCGCGCTCGCGAGCCACGCGAACTGACGCATCCTCCTGCGCAATGCGCCTCTCGCTCCAAGCCCAGTACGCGATCTGCGGGATGTTCGACCTCGCCTACGGCGGCGGGCGCGCGCCGGTGCAGGTGCGCGTGATCGGCGAGCGGCAGCGCATTCCCGCGCGCTTCCTCGAGCAGATCTTCCAGCGCCTGCGCAAAGCCGAGCTGGTGCACGGCAAGCGCGGACCGGGCGGCGGCTACGTGCTCGCGCGGGCGGCGAGCGAGATCACGCTGCGCGACATCCTGGAGGCGGTGGAGGGGCCGCTCGCAGACGGCATCGCGCACGGGCCGCCGCCGCGCGAGCGCCGCAGCCCGCATCGCCCCAATTTCCTGTGGCGCGAGCTCAGCGCCGGCGTCGAGCAGGTCTTCGACGCGCGCACGCTCGAGGATTTGTGCAGGCGGGCGGCAGCGAGTGGCATCAAGCGCGCAGAGGCGGACGGCCCCGACTACGTGATCTGACCCGCGCGCGAGGGGTGCTCCCGCCGCGCCCCGCGCCTACAGTGCGCCGCCTTCCACCCAGGGGCGAGGTTCGTTCGGGGCGTGCGCGAGAGGATTCACGTTGACCGGGATCAGCCAGCGATTCCCGTGTCCGCGCGAGTGCTCCACGAGCTCCACGAGCACGCGCGCGAGACGCACCCCGAGGAATGCTGCGGCCTCGTGCTCGGGCGTGAGCGCGGGCGGCTCGAGCGCGTGGTGCGCTGTAGGAACGAGATGACGCGGCTACATCAGCAGGACGAGGCGCAGTACCCGCGCGACGGCCGCGAGGGCTTCCACATGAACGAGGCCGACGTGCTGCAGGCGCAGAAGTTCGCGGACGCCGAAGGCTGGGCGATCACGGGCGTCTACCACTCGCACGCCGACGCCGGCCCCTACTTCTCGACCGTCGACCAGGAGTTCGCGTCACAGCCTGGCTTCCCGTTTCCGGACGCGCAGCACATCGTGATCTCGGTGCTCGAAGGCCTCGTGAAGGAAGTCGCTGCGTTCGCGTCGGACGATTCGCCAGCCGGCTTCACGGGCCGGCTGCTGGTGGCGGAGGAAGTGCAATGAAGGCGAGGGCAATCGTCACGCTCGCGTGCGTGGCGCTCGCGAGCGCCGCGCTCGCGCGCTCGTTCCGGCCCGAGGACCTGCCCGCGGATCCCGTGGCGCTCACGTATCGCAAGACTGACGAGATCGAGAAGGTCGAGAAGCAGCTGCAGGCGCGCGCCGAGGAGAAGGCGCGCGAAGAGGCGAAGCAGGTGAAGCGCGCGCGGCCGGCGCCTAACTCGGTCGAAGCGATTCGGGAGGCCTTCTCCGATCGCGCGCTGGAGAACGCCGGCGTCGACCTGCAGGCGCGCATGGCGATCTACACGATTCCCGACGAACGCACGGTCGATGCCGAGTTCGCGACGAAGGGCGACAAGCCGCTCGGCTGGTCGGCGGATCATCAGCGGCTGCTGTTCCTCTCCGAGCGCCAGGGCACGTCGCAGCTTTACGAGTGGAATCGCCAGACCGACGCGACGATTCCGCTCACGAACGAGACTGACCCGGTACTGGATGGTTGTTACGGGCCGAAGGGCGAGCTCGCGTTCGCGGTGGGCAGCCAGCTTCAGCAGGGTCCGCAGGGACCCACGGGCGGCGTTCAGCTGCGCGTGCGCATTCCCGGCGGCGAAGTCCGCAGCGCGACGCCCGGGCCGTTCGATACGGCGTGCGCGTGGTCGCCCACGGAGCCGCTGCTCGTCTACCAGGCGCGCGGCAGGTCCGGCACGGACGAGATTCTCGCGGTGAACCCGTTCGCGCCGGCGGCGCCGCGCTTCATCGCGAACGGGCGCTCGCCGGTGTTCTCGCCCGACGGCAAGTGGGTCGTCTACAGCTCGCGCACGAACAAGGGCTGGAAGATCTTCAAGGTTCGCCCCGATGGCGGCGGCAAGGGCGTGCTCGGCGCAGGCGCGATGCAGGAAGTCGAGCCGGCGATCTCGCGCGACGGCAAGTGGCTGCTCTTCACCGGTTACTACGAAGGCAAGCCCTTCGAGACCGACCTGATGGTGCGCCCGTTCTCGGGCGGCAAAGAGCGCAAGCTCGACTTCGACGACAAGCCCCACCGCACCACCTGGTGACCCCTCGCGGCCACGAACACTTCTCAGCGAAGAGAAAGGCGACACGCAGATGACGCAGAAGGATCTCGTTCCGGTGCACGGCGGGCTCGAAGAGCTCGTGGACCGCACCGTGCCGCTGACGCAGCGCAAGGAGCTCGAGCGCGAGGCGAAGGAGCTGCCCTCGATCACGGTGGCGAAGGCCGACCTCGCGACGCTGTATCGCGTGGGCGACGGCGCGCTCTCGCCGCTCGAGGGCCCGATGCGCCGCGACGTCTATCAGCGCGTGCTCGACGAGAAGTGCGTGCTCTCGCGCGGCAAGAAGTACGCATGGGGCATTCCGCTCGCGCTGCCGGTCACCGATGCCGAGGCGAGCGCTGCGAAGGGCGCGAAGGCCGTGGCGGCGCGCAACGAGGCGGGCGAGCTCGTCGGCATCGTGAGCGCGCCCGACGTGTTCGCGTGGGACAAGGCGCAGTACGTGGAGCGCGTGTACCTGACGAAGCGCACCGACCACCCCGGCGCGCGCATCGCGACCGACGACCCTCGCACGCAGTTGTTGGGCGGCGAGCTGCGCGTGCTGCCGCAGGTGAAGCACCCCGAGTACGCGGAGTTCATGCTGTCGCCGCGCATGACGCGCGCCTTCATCCGCGACAAGAAGTGGCAGCGCGCGCTCGCCTTCCAGACGCGCAACCCGCTGCACCGCGCGCACGAGTACGCGCTCGTGTGCGGCGCCGAGCGCCTCACCGCGGCGGGCCACTACACCGGCGTCGTGCTGAATCCCCTCGTGGGCGAGCTCAAGGGCGACGACGTGCCCGCGGTGATGCGCATGCGCTGCTATCGCGAGCTGCACGGGAAGAAGCTGCTCGGGCAGGGCGACAAGGATCCCGCGATCTGGGCACGGGCGGGCTACGACATCAGCGAGGTGTTCGAGCTGATCGGACTCGACATCAAGATGTTCTACGGCGGCCCGAGCGAGGCGCTGATGCACGCCGTCTACCGCCAGAACTACGGCTTCAGCGATCTGGTGATCGGCCGCAAGCACGCGGACGCGCCCTACGACGACGGCAGCGCGATCTGGGGCGACTTCGATGCCCAGGAGATCTTCGACAAGCTGCCCGGCGAGCTGCACACGAAGCCCGTGAAGATCGGCTTCGCGGCTTATTACGAATCGCTCGGCCGCGTCGACCTCACCGAGAATCACCCGAACGAGAAGCCGTACTCGATCAGCGGGACCAAGCTGCGCGAGCAGCTGAAGGCGGGCGAGCACCCGGATGCGCGCATCATCCGCCCGGAGATCTCGGAGATTCTGATCACGGCGTACCGGCAGGCGTAGGATCGGCGCGCGCGCCGAGAGGAGACTCCATGCGAATTGGTGTTCCGCGGGAAACGAAGGACATGGAGTTCCGCGTCGGCATGACGCCGGACGGCGCGAAGATTCTCGTCGAGGACGGGCACGAGGTCTCGATCGAGCACAACGCGGGAGTCGGCAGCGGCTTCGCGGACGCGGCTTATCAGGCCGCCGGCGCGAAGATCGTCTCGACTGAAGACGCGTGGTCGAAGCCCGATCTCGTGGTGAAGGTGAAAGAGCCGAATCCGTCGGAGGTGAAGCGCCTGCATCAGGGGCAGACGCTGTTCACGTACCTCCATCTCGCCGCGGCGGGCCAGCTCGCGCAGTCGCTGTGCGACAGCGGCGTGATCGGCATCGCGTACGAGACGATCCGCAACCCCGATGGCTCGTTCCCAGTGCTCGCGCCGATGAGCGAAGTGGCGGGCCGCCTCGCCACGCAGATCGGCGCGAACCTGCTGCAGAAGGACCGCGGCGGCGCGGGGCTCCTGTTGGGCGGCGTGCCCGGCGTGATGCGCGGCAAGGTCACGGTGATCGGCGCCGGCATCGTCGGCATCAACGCCGTACGCCTCGCCCACGCGCTCGGCGCCGAGGTCGACGTGATCGACATCGACCTGAAACGCCTCTCGTATCTCTACGACATCTTTCACGGCGAGCTCAACACGCTCTACTCGAACCGCTCGACCATCGAGCGCTCCGTGCGCACGAGCGACCTCGTCGTTGGCGCGGTCTACGTGCACGGCCGCCGCGCTCCGACACTCGTGACGGAAGCGATGGTGAAGTCGATGGCGCCCGGCTCGGTCGTCGTCGATGTCGCCGTCGACCAAGGCGGCTGCATCGAGACGATCCGCCCGACCACGCACTCGAACCCGACCTACGTGGTGCACGACGTGATCCACTACGGCGTCGCGAACATGCCCGGCGCCGTGCCGCGCACGAGCACCTTCGCCCTGACCAACACGACGTTCCACTACATCGAGGCGCTCGCCGAGCTCGGCACTGCCGAAGCCGTGCGCCGCGACCCCGCGCTGCGCCAAGGCAGCAACGTGTGGGAGGGCAAGGTGGTGTGCCAAGGCGTCGCGGAGAGCCTCGCCATGGCGTACGTGCCGGTGGAGAAGGTGTTGTAGAGAAACGGCAATGCGTTGGCTCGAGGTGCACGACGTTCAGGACGGCGTGCTCGCGTTCGATCTCGCGGACCTCGTCGAACTTCTGCGAGACATCGTGGACGCGTGCGAGTGGTCACTCGGATTCGTCGACGCGAGTGGTCCCCGCGCAGAGGAGCTTCACCAGCTCTCGGATGTGCGCGCTTGCGTGGGCGGCGCACATCTTCGAGCGATTGCGGCCGGCATTACGCAGGTCATCGACGGAGACTTCATCGGGCGCGACCGCAGCGGGCGCCTCCTCCTTCAGCTGAAGGCGGTCGACTCGTCGTTGTGGGTGGTCGGAGCTGCCGAGGACTCGGTCGCCAGTCTCGTGCGATCGCGCTTTGCTGATGTCCGCGAGAATCCACGGTGGGGAGCGGGAGCGAGCCTCACACCATCCTGATGCGCGCCGTCTTCGTCCGTTGCATCAGCGCGCTCTTGTCCGCGCCTTCGCTCGGGTACGCGGCGTAGCCGAACGCGAGCGCGGGCAGCAGCGCGCCGTTCGTCTCCTCGCGGCCGACTTCTTCGGCGACTTGGCGCGCGAGCGTGGCGACGCGCTCCTCGGGGCGCGCGCCGGGGTCGGGGAGCAGCACGAGCAGCTCGGCGTCGCCGCCGCGAGCGACCACGTCGAACTCGCGGGAGTTGTTACGGAGCGCCTCGGCGGTGCGCTGCAGCACGCGGTCGGCGCGGCGTGTGTCGGCGCGGCGGATCTCGCCGAGGTTCTCGATCCGGCACACCACCACGGTGAGCGCGTTCTCGCGGCCCGTGGCGCGCGCGAGCTCTTGGTCGAGGCGGCGGCCCCAGTAGTCGGCGTTCGGGAGGCCCGTCTCTTCGTCGAAGTTGCGGTGCCGTGCGGTCGCGACGTGGAAGGCGGCGTTCTCGAGCGCGCGCTCGACGTAGCTCACGTAGCGCGCGAACACGGCGAGATCGTCGTCCGAGAAGGCGCCCGCGAAGAACTGGTCCGCGGCGATCTTGTCGTAGAAGGCGAGCGTGCCGATCGGGCGGCCCTCGCGCTTCAGCGGCGCGGCGAGTGCGGAGCGGACGCCCCCGGCAAGCGCACCGAGCGCTGCGTCTTTCGCGAGCGACTTGTGCAGGCGCGGCTGTCGCGTCTTCAGCGTTTCGACCGCGAGCGCCTTGTCGAGCTTGAACAACGTCTGCTGCGCGCGCGCGTCGGCGGAGCCGTAATAGCTCTTGATCACGAAGCGCTTGCTCTCGGGATCCTGGAGGCGGAGCACGACGTGATCGGCTTCCAGGATCAGCGCGCCGGAGCTCGTCGTCTCGCGCGCGACTTCGGCCGGATCGCGCAGCGAAAGCAGGCGGATCCCCGTCTCGTTGATCGCGCTCACCTTGGTCGCGCGGCTCGCGGTGCGCGCCTCGCGCTCCGCCTTCGCGATCTCTTCCGCGGCGGCCGCGGCGATCTCGAGCAGGGTCTCGCGCAGCGCCCGCGCGCGCGGTCCTGCGGCGCCGCTCGTCTGCACCGAGAGCACGCCGAGGCACGCGTCGCCCGCGATCAGCGGCAGCGACGCGAGCGCGAGCACGCCCGGCGAGGTTTCGAGAAAGATCGGGGCGCGCTCTTTCGCCGCGCGGCCGTCGACGCCGGCGCCGAGCGCGACGCGGTAGTCGCCGCCGAGGCCGCCGCCGGGCAGCGAGGTCGCCGCGAGGCGCAGCTCGTCCTCGCCGGCGAGGTAGAGCGGCGCGATGCCGCCCTCGTGCAGCGCGGCCACGCGCTGGCAGAGCGCTTCGAGGCGCGCCTCGATCGCACCCGCAGCGCCGAGCGCCTCGCGCACGGCGCGCACCGCTGCGTATCGCGAGGCCTGCTTGCGCAGGCACTCGTGCTACTGCGCGCGCGCGATGATTTGCGCGTCGAGGCGGCCGAGCTGCTCCGCGAACGCGAGGTCCTCGTCGTCGAACGCATCCTCGCGCGACGAGTGATGCAGATTCAGCACGCCGAGCACCTTGCCCTCGTGGACGAGGGGCACGCACAGCGCGCTGGCGACGTCGCCGCGCTCGCGCAGTACGCGGAACTGCTCGCGGTCGGCGCGCCCGCGCACCTTGATCGGGCGCGCCTCCGCCGCCGCGCGACCCGCGACGCCTTCGCCGAGGCGCACACGAATCTTCGGCCACAGCTCGGGCTCGACTCCCGTGGCGACGCGAATCGCGAGCTCGCCCTTCGCGGCGTCGAGCAGCATGAGCGAGCCGGCGTCGGCGCCGGTTACGCCTTGCGCAATCTCGAGCATGCGCGCGAACAGCTCGTCGGGGTCGATCGTGAGGTTCACGCTCTCGACGACTTCTCGGAGCGCGTGCAGCAGCTCCGTGCGGCGGTCCGCGCTGGACACGCCGTGCGCCCATAACAAGCGCGCCGTCAGCGGCGGCACGACTTGCAGCGCCCCAGCGGCGTCGGGGAAGCGCTCGCCGAACGGGCGGCCCGCGCCGGAGTCGATCACGCCGTAGAGCGCACGCGAGAAGAGGCGCGCGTCGGAATCGATCGGCACGAAGATCCGGAGGGCTGAGGCGCGGGCGCGCGCGGCGGCGACGTCGTCGGCGAAGATGCCGACGACCTCGACCTCGGCGTTCTCGAGCAGCGCAGGCACGAGTGCCAGCGTCTCCTCGGTCGCGCCGTAGATCGCGAGCGCCTTGCGCACGGGTTAGGCGTCCTCGCTCTCGAAGCGCAGCGAGAGCGTGAGCTTGCGGCGCTTGCCGCTCGCGTCGCGCAGCCAGAGCGGGATGCGCAGGCCGCCCGGCGCCGGCAGCGCCGGGCCCGCGGGCTCGATCGCGAGCGCGAGGTCGCCTTCGCCTGCGTCGAGCGAGACGGCCGGCATGGGCGCCCGCTTCGCCGACGGCGCGGAGATCGGCGCAGCCGCGCGCTTCGTCGCCTCGAATTCGTCGTCGAACAGCGCCTCGGCCTCGGCCACCGGATCTTCGTAGTTCGCAGGCGCGACCTCGATGCCCGGCTGCGAGTCTTCGAGCGAAACGACGCGTTCGAGCAGCTGCGTCGTACCGGGCGGCGGCGCGGGCTTGGCGAGCGTTGCCTCGAACGCGGCGCGATCGATGAGCTGCGTCACGCCGGGCGGCGGCACGGGGCGCGCAGCCTGGGGCGCGGGTGGCGTCGCGAGGCGCACCTGCGTCGCGGCGTTGCTGGCTGCGAGCTTGGCGGCCGGCGCCTCGGGTGCCGCGGGCTTCTCGCGCAGGTGCCGGATCACGCGCTTCGAGATCGTGGTGAGCGTCTGCAGCACGCCCGTGCCGTCCTTCGCGACGGCCTCGAAGGCGGCGACGCCGCGAATCGAGAGCTTGCGGTGCAGCTCCTCGAGCGCGTACGGATCGGCGAGGTCGCGCTTGTTGTACTGCATCACGAGCGGCATCTCGGACGCATTGCGGCCGTAAGCGGCGAGGGCGCTCTTCAGCTCCTCGAAGCTCGCGAGGTTGTCGCCGAGCCGTTCGCGGCGCGCGTCGAGCACGAGCACGACGCCGTCGGCGCGATCGAGCAGCTGCTTGCGGCTCTGCGCGGCCTCGCGGTCGCCGGGCATCGCGATGACCTGGATGCGCGTGCGCACGCCGCTCACTTCGCCGAGCTCGATCGGCAGCGCGCCGTACGTGATCGTGGGATCGAGGCGCGTGGGCAGGAAGCGCAGGTCGCCGCGATGGTCCGGGCGCAGCTTGGCGTGGATCACGCGGAGGTTGGTGCGCTTGCCGGCGCCCTCGGCGCCCCAGTACACGATGCGCGCGTTCACGGCGCCGCTGTCCTGCACGTCCTCCATCACGCTTTCCCCTTCTTCGACAGGTTGCGACGCGCGTGGGTCGCGATCACCGCCGGCACGTCCTTGCTCTTCATCAGCTTCAGCAGATCGCGTTCTTGTAGAAAGTTCATGAAGCGGATCGAGAACGAGATCGGGCATTTCGGATTCATCACGAGCGCGAGCTTGACTGCGTATTCCTTCGTCCACTCGCGATTGCTCGCGATGATGCGCATGACTTCGTCGGAGAGGTTGCGGGACTTCGCGAAGCCCGCCACCTCCTCGGAGGTCATGCGCGGCGAACGAATCGCCGCGGTCGACACGATCTTGTTGCGATCGCGGATCAGCAGGCCGCGCGCCTCTTTGTTGCCCATGCGCGCGAGCTTCACCTTCTGCATCACGCTCATCTTCTGCACCAGCGCGAACAGGCTGCCTTGCTCTTCTTCGCTGAGCTCGCCGTCCTTGTCCTCGAGCAGCTCCTTGGCGAACTCCGAGCAGTCGTCGCCGAGGATCGCACGCAGCGCGGCGAGCGCGCTCTCGTCGGTGATCTCCTCGCGCGCGAGATCGGTCGCGCTCTCGCCTTCGGGCAGCTCCTCCGTCGCGGGGCGTTCGAGCCCGAGGAAGGAGAGGATGCGGTCGATCGTGGCGCGACCCGTGAGCGGGTTCTCGCCGAGCGCATCGACGATCTGCGGCGCCCGTAACAAGCGCGTCTGGTTGTTCGCGACGATGTCGATCACGCGGCGGTGCGGGAGCGATGCGAGGAACGCGATCGTCTCGTCGTCGGCGTGCGCGTTGAGCGCGATCCACTCCGACTTGCTGGCGTCGTCGCGGAACAGCTGCGCGAGGAAGCTGAGCACCGCTGGGTGCGCCGCGCCCGACAGCACGGTCTTCGCGATCGACTCGGGCAGCGCGCGCAGGCTCTCGTGCGCGGTCTCCTTCACCTGCGCATCGGCGTCGTTCGCGAGCACGAACAGCACCGTGGCGAGCTCGATCGGCTCTAGCGGCAGTGCGCCGCGCGCGGCCAGCCGGCGCACCTCGACCGGCGCGTCGCGCTGGACGTAGCGCCCCGCCTGCGGCGAAAGCGTGAGCTGGATCTTCGCTTGCGGCTGACTCACCAAACCCCTCGCGCCAAGCCGAGGGGCGCCGCGATCAGGTCCTCGCGGCGGCCTTGGCTTTGGCTTCGGCGATCACTCGTTCCCGCTGCAGCGCGGGCATCTCGTCGTAGTGCGAAAACTCCATGTGGAAAGCGCCCTTGCCTCCAGTGAGGCTGGTCAGCGCGCTCGCGTACTCCAGCATTTCGGCCATAGGCACCTCGGCCTTGACGATCAGCCCGTGGCCTCGGCTTTCCGTTCCGGAGACCCGCCCGCGGCGATGGGCGAGATCGCCCATGATGTCGCCGAGCTGATCGGCCGGGGCGGTCACCTCGACGTGCATGATCGGCTCGAGCAGGGTCGGCTTCGCCTGCTCGAGCGCCGACCGAAAGCCGAACGATCCCGCGAGCTTGAAGGCCATTTCGTTCGAATCGACTGTATGGAACTTGCCGTCAATGCAGCGCGCCTTCACGTCCACCACGGGGAAGCCTGCCAGCGGCCCGTGCAGGGCGGCCTCCTGGACGCCCTTCTCGACCGCGGGGATCAAGTTGCGCGGGATCGCGCCGCCCACGATCTCGTCCGAGAACACGACGCCCGAGCCGCGCGGCAGAGGCTCGACCGAGATGTAGGCCACGCCGTACATGCCCTTGCCCCCGGTTTGCTTCTTGAGCTTGCCCTCCACGTTCTCGGCGCGGCCCTTGATCGTCTCGCGGTACGGGACCTTCGGCGTGTGCAGCTCGACCTCGACCTCGTAGGCGCGCCGCAGCTTCTGCACCGCGATGCGGATGTGCAGCTCGCCCATGCCGGTGAGCAGGAACTCGCCCGTGCTCACGTCGCGCGAGACGTGCAGCGTCGGATCCTCTTCGACCAGGCGCGCGAGCGAGAGGAAGAGCTTGTCCTCGTCCGCCTTCGACTTCGCCGAGATCGCGTAAGAGATCACGCCCTGCGGAATCGGGATCTCGGGCAGGTGAAGCCCGTTCTTCTCGGACGTGAGCGTGTTGCCCGTGTGCACGTCCTTGAGCTTCGCCACCGCGATCACGTCGCCCGGGCCCGCCTCGGCGACTTCGACGAGCTCGCTTCCGTGCAGCAGCAGGAGCTTCCCGAGCCGCTCCTTCTCGCCGCGCGTGGCGTTCACGATCGTCTCGTCGTGGTGCACGGTCCCGGAGACCACGCGCATCACCGAGAGCGTGCCGGCGTAGCGGTCGATCACGGTCTTGAAGACGGCGGCGGAGAAGGGCGCGTCGGGCGCGGGCTCGACGGCGAGCTCGGCGTGATCCGCGATGCGCTCCGCGTGCCACGCGCCGCGCTCGGCGGCAGACGGCAGCAGATGCGTCGTCGCCCACAGCAGCGCGGGCATGCCGAGCTCGCTCGTCGAGGCGCCGCACAGCACGGGCAGCAGCTTCTTCGAGCGCGTCGCCGTCACGAGTCCGCGCTGCAGCTCCTCGTCCGAGAGGTCGCCGTCCTCGAGGTACTTCTCGGTGAGTGCGTCGTCGCACTCGGCGACTGCCTCGGCGAGCATCGCGCGCGCCGCCGCGGCTTCGGCCATCAGCTCCTTCGGGATCGCCGCGTCGCTGCCGTTCAGCAGTGCGCGCATCGAGACGAGGTCGATCACGCCCTTCAGCGCCGGGCCCGCGCCCATCGGAATCGCGAGCGGGACCGGATTCGCGTCGAGGCCGCGCAGAGACTCGACGGCGGCCGCGAAGTCCGCGCGGTCCTTGTCGATGCAGCTGACGAACGCGACCAGCGGCACGCCCGTCACCTCGGCCGCGCGGTACATGCTCTCGGTGCCGACCTTCGCGCCGCCCACCGCGGACACGACCAGGATCGCGCCGTCGAGAGCCTTCAGCGCGATCTGCGCGTCGCCTTGGAAGTTGGGATCGCCGGGCGTGTCGACGAGCGTGAGATGCAGCCCGTTCCAGTCGAAGCCGTAGACGTGCGCGACGAGCGTGTGGTGGCGCTCCTTCTCCTCGGGCGTCGAGTCGAGGTGCGAGGTGCCGCCGTCGACCGAGCCGAGATCCTTCACCGCGCCGGTGGTGTGCAGAAGCGCTTCGCCGAGCGTCGTCTTGCCGTCTCCCGCGTGGCCGATCAGGGCGAAGTTGCGGGTATGCGCAGCGTCGGTGTTCTGCATGACTCGGACTCCTAGGTGTTAATGAGACTTCTCCGGCGAACGGTTCTTCTCGAACAAGAGGCGCAGGCCTTCGAGCGTCAGGTACGGCTCGACGCGCTCGATCGTCTCGGTCTCGGCGGCGATGCGCTGCGCGAGCCCGCCCGTCGCGATCACGCGGGCGTGCTCTCCGAGCTCGCCCTTGATGCGGCGCACCATCGCGTCGACGAGGCCGGCGTAGCCGAACAACAAGCCGGACTGAATCGACTGCGTGGTCGTGCGGCCGATCACCGAGCGCGGCCGCGCGAGCTCCACGCGATGCAGCATCGAGGTGCGCTCGAACAGCGCCTCCATCGAGATCACGATGCCGGGGAAGATCGCGCCGCCGAGGTACTCGCCTTTGTCGCTCACGCAGTCCCAAGTCGTCGCGGTGCCGAAGTCGACCGCGATCACCGGGCCGCCCATCAGCTCGAACGCCGCGACCGCGTTCACGATGCGGTCCGCGCCGACCTCGCGCGGATTCTCGTAGCGCACGGGCATGCCGGTCTTGATGCCGGGGCCGACGACGAGGGGCGCCTTCCCGAGCAGCTTGTTGCACACGCGCTCCCAGATCGGCAGCAGCGGCGGCACCACGCTCGAGATGATCGCGTCGCGGAACGACTCCATCTTGCAGCCGGCGAGATCGGTGAGGCCGCGCAGCGTCACGAGGATCTCGTCGCTGGTGAGCTCGCGGTGCGTGGCCATGCGCCAGTGGTGCGCGAGCACGGGCTTCGCGGGGTCGCTGAGATCGAAGACGCCGAGCGTCACGTTGGTGTTGCCGATGTCGACGGCGAGAAGGTCGTTCACGAGAGCGGTTCCTTCAGCAAGGTGACGTCGCCGGCGAGAAGGCGTTCCTCGCCAGCGTACGTCCCGAGACGCAACGATCCATCGGCCCCGACGCCGAGCACAACCCCCTCCGTGACCCGGCCCGCGGCGTCCGCCACGCGCACGCGGCGGTCGTTCATGCGGAACAGGGCGTCGAAGCGCGGGCGCAGCGCGGCGAATCCGCGCTCGGCGTGCGCGTCGAGCGCGGCTTCGAGGCGCTCGAACAGCGCGGCGGCGAAGCGCGCGCGCTCGATCGCGCGGCCCGCGAGCGCGCTGAGGCTCGATGCGCGCGCGCGGAACTCGTCGGGGAACGTGGCGGGATCGACGTTGAGGTTCACGCCGATGCCGAGAATCACCGCGCTGTCGGCGCTCGCGCCCGCGCGCTCGAGCAGAATGCCCGAGACTTTCTTCTCGTCCGCGAGAACGTCGTTCGGCCACTTCAGCTGAACGCGCGTGGGGTCGCCGAGCTCGTCGGCGACGACCTCCGCGAGCGCGACGCCCGCCGTGAGCGGGAGCGTGCCGAGCGCGGCGGCGCTGCCGCCCGGGCGCAACACGAAGCTCACGTAGAGGTTCGTGCGCGGCGGCGAGTAGAAGCCGCGGCCGAGCCGGCCGCGGCCCGCGCTCTGCGCCTCGGCGATCACCGCTTCGCCGTGCGCCGCGCCGGCCGCGGCGATCGCGAGGGCGTGCTTGTTGGTCGAGTCGATCTCGTCGAACCAGTGCAGCGTGCGTGCGAGCCAGCGCGTGCGCGCGGCGATCGCGTCTGCCGTGAGCGCGTTCGGCTGCGCGGGGCTCTCTGTGCGCGGCGATCGCGCAGCGTGCGCATCCGGGTGTCGCCTGGATGCGCCCGCCGTCATGCGCCGGCTTTCCTGGCGCTCACCTCGAGCGCAACGTCGGCTGCGACGGCCGAGTGCGTGAGCGCGCCGATCGAGATGCGGTGCACACCGCTCTCCGCGAACGCGCGCACGTTCGCGAGGTTCACGCCGCCCGAGGCCTCGAGCGAGGTGCGCTCGCCGTAGCGGGCGACGTACTCGCGCAGCTCCGCGGGCGTGCGGTTGTCCAGCAACAACAGGGTCGCGCCCGCGTCGAGCGCTTCATCCGCCTGCGCGAGGCTCTCCACCTCGACTTGGATCGCGAGATGCGGCGCCGCGCTCGCTCGCGCCGCCTTGACCGCGGCGCCGACGCCGCCCGCCGCTGCGATGTGGTTGTCCTTGATCAGCACCGCGTCGTAGAGCCCGAAGCGGTGATTCGTGCCGCCGCCGCAGGCGACCGCGTACTTGTCGAGCGCCCGCCAGCCCGGGAGCGTCTTGCGCGTGTCGAGGATCTTCGCGCCGGTGCCCGAGACCGCCTCGACGTAGCGGCGCGTCAGCGAAGCGACGCCGCACATGCGCCCGAGAAAGTTCAGCGCGATGCGCTCGCCCGCGAACACCGCGCGCGCGCTGCCTTCGACGCGCGCCAGCGGGGCCGGCCCCGTCACGAACTCGCCGTCGCGCCGCAGCGCCGTGAAGGCGATGCCCGCATCGACCGCCGCGAAGCACGCCGCGGCCACCTCGAGCCCGCACACCACGAGCGGCGCCCGTGCCTCGAGCACCGCTTCGACGCGCAGCGTGTCAGGCAAGCACGCGTTGCTCGTGACGTCGCCGCTGCCGAGATCCTCCGCGAGCGCGCGCTCGACGAGCGGCAACCAGCTCGAAGGATGCGGAGGATTCGCGTGCGCCACGCGCCGAGTCTAAGTCACGCCCGCGCCAATCGGCGCGCCGAAGTCACGCGTTCTCCGCCCGGCAACGGATGCGCAAACCCACGAAGCGCGGCTCGGCTCGATGGCTGACGCGCCGAGGAGGACGGGAGGACCCTCGAAGGCGAACGCTCGCCGGAAAAATGCGAGCCACGCAGCCGCTACTCATCCTTGAGCTTGCGGATCTCCTCGCGCAGGAGCGCCTCGGTCATCTTCGGGATCACTTCCCACGCGATCTGCTCGACCTTCTGCACGGTCTCGCGCACGATGCGATCGGTCACGTCGCCGAACGCCTCCCACGCGATCTTCTCGAGCATCGCGCGCAGCTCCTCGCGCGACGGCGCATCGCCTGCGAGCGCACCCGAAGCAGGGCTCGCGGCGCGCAGCGGTTGGCGCGGCTCCGGCTCGGCTTCCGCCTCGTCTTCTGCCGGCCAGGCGTCGTCGTCGCTCGCGCTGAGCACGACGGTCGCGCTGGCCGGAGGCAACGCCGCGGGCGCCGCGATCTCCGGGTCGTCGGCGAACGGATCGCCGAGGTCGGTCGGCGTCACGTCCGACCTTGCGCGGGCGTCGCCGATCATGTCCGCGAACAGGTCTTCCTTCGCTTCGAAGGCCGGCGTCGCGGGCGCATCCTCCGGCTCGCCGAAGTGCACGCGAGTCGCCGCGTTCGTCTCCGGGGCTGCGGCCTCCGGCTCCTCGCCGAACAACACCTGCGTCGCGGCGGGGCTGTCGTCGTCATCGAGCGCTTCGGCGGCGACGGGCTGGAGCGTGTCCGCGTTCTCGTCGTCCTCTTCGTCGGCCATCACCACGCCGGAATCTTCCGCGGCGAGCTCGACGCGCGTCATCGCGTCGTCGCCGAGCGGGTCGCTTTCGATCTCGTCGCTGGCACTGAGCTCGAGATCCTCGGCGCTGCCGAACGAGAGCGCGTCGTCGGCACTCGCGCGACGCGACGGATTCGGCTCGGTGACTTCTTCGGACATGAAGTCGAAGGGCTCGTCCTCGCCGAAGATCGGATCGGGCGCGGCGAGCACCGGCGCCGGCGCACTCGCCGCCGCACTCGGCGCGGGCGGCGGAGAGGCCGCGGCGAGACGTGCGTTCACCATCTCCACGAGCGACTGCGCTTCGAACGGCTTCGTGATGTGCCCGTCGGAACCGACGTCGCGCGCCTTGTTCTCGTCGAACGCTTCGAAGGTGCCCGTGAGGAGCAGCACCGGGATGTGGCGCAGGCTCGGGTCGGCCTTCACCTGGCGGCACACTTCGTAGCCGCTGAGCTGCGGCATCACGACATCGGCGAGGATCAAGTCCGGGCGAAGCTCTTTCGCCTTCGCGACGGCGGCGGCGCCGTTGTCGACTGCGACGAGCGCGATGTCCTCGCTCGCGAGACTGATTCCGACGACTTTCTGGATCGTGACGCTGTCGTCCGCGAGAAGCAGGGTCTTCGGCATCTCCCGTCCTTTCCGAGCTCCGCTCTTCCTTCGGCTCACTGCACACGATCTGCGCCGCTGCACGGCGCGGATCGCTGCGGCCTCCCGAGCCGCGTTCGATCGCGACAATGCTTGCGGATCCCGAGCCGCATCGGTCGGGGCTCGGTCCCACGGTTTTTCGTATCGACCTCGCGTATGCAAGAGTGAAGGCGAACTCGGGTTCGCGCACGCGAAAAACGCGACGGACGGCTCGGCGCCCGCAGCACGCCGGCCCGTCAAGTCCCTCCGAGCGTGGCCCGATAGGGGAAGGCAGCGACCGGAGGCCGGAGCGCGAGATGATTCTGAGAGCGGCCGCACGCAGCGATGTCGGGATGCGCCGGCGAGGGAACGAGGACCGCTTTGCGCTCGTGCCCGAGCAGGGGCTCTATCTCGTCGCGGACGGCATGGGCGGACACACCGCGGGCCAGATCGCGAGCCAGCTCGCCGCCGAAGCGGCTGCTCGCGCCATCAACGCGCTCGAAGGCGCCTCGGCCGCGCCCAGCGAAAAGCTGCGCATGGTCGTGACCGCCGCGAACCGCGCGATCTACCTCGCGGCGCAGCGCCAGCCCGAGTACGCCGGCATGGGCACCACGATCGTGGCGGTGCTCGCGGCCGGGGAGCGCTGTGCGCTCGCGCACGTGGGCGACAGCCGCGCCTACCTCGTGCGCCGCGGCCGCATCCGTCAGCTCACCGACGACCACTCGATCGTGGGCGAGCTGCTGCGCCGCCACGAGATCTCCGCCGACGCCGCGCGCGAGCATCCGCACCGCCACGTGCTGACGCGCGCGCTCGGCGTGCGCGAGAGCGTCGAGCCCGATCTCGCGGAGCTCACGCCGGCGCCCGGCGACGTGTTCGTGCTGTGCTCCGACGGCCTCACGAATCACGTCGAAGATGGCGAGCTCGCGAAGTTCGTCAGCGAGACGAGCGACCTGCAGGAAGCGTGCGAGGACCTCGTCGACCTCGCCAACGGCCGCGGCGGCGAGGACAACGTCACCGTCGTGCTCGCGCGCGTCGACGCCGAATGAGGCGAATGCCGAGCCGTCGCGAGCGACGGCCCGGGTGCTACATGCGCTCGATCGTGTTCTTCAGCTTCGAGCGCAGCCGCAGCACCGACTTCGTGTGGATCTGGCACACGCGCGACTCGGTGATGCCGAGGATGTTCCCGATCTCTTTCATGTTGAGGTCTTCGTAGTAGTAGAGCGAGATCACGAGGCGCTCCTTCTCGGGCAGCGTCGCGATCGTGTCCGCCACCACCGAGCGCATCTCCTGCACCTTCAGCGACGCGAACGGGTTCTCCGCCTTGCGTGTAGTAGATGCGGCCCTTGCCCGCGAAGCCGAGCTCGAAGATCGCGAGATGCGGCGGCAGGCCGCCGACTTTGCGGCGCACGATGGTGCTCTCGGGCTCGTCGTGGAGGCGCTTCAGCGCTTCCTCCGCGCGCAGGCGCAGGCTCTCGTCGCCGAGCTCGGCGATGTCGCGCAGGGCGCGCTCGTCGACTTCGAGCTCCTTGTAGAGCGTGGTGAAGCGGCGCCCTAACAGCTCGAAGTCCTTCGCATTGCGCGCAGCGATCTTGCCCGCCTGCTTCACCTGTGCGCGCAGCTCGGCGAGCTCGCCGTCCTTGGTCTCGAGATCGCGCGACGCCTCGTCGAGCAGCTGCTCGAGCGTGCGGCGCTCTTCCTCCAGCTCGCCCGCGCGCGCGGAGCCGCGGCGCAGCTCGCCCTCGCGCGCCTCGAGCTCGCCGAGGCGCGACCACAGCGCCTCGCGTTCTTCCGCGAGCGAAGCGATCTCGCGCGCTTGCGCCTCGCTCTCGGGCTCGACGCTCGCGAGCCGCGCGCGCACGGCGGAGAGCTCGCGCTCGATGCCACTCGCGCGATCGGCGCTGGCATCGCGCGCCGCGGTGAGCGTGCGCAGCGCGGCGAGCTCCTTGCCCGCGAGCCGCCGCGTGTGGAGGGCGAGCGTCACCACGAGCAGGCCCGCGTACGTGATCAGCACGCCGTTGGCGAGCGCCGAGTTGTACGGGATGGCGACCTGCACGTCGGCGCTCGCGGGCAGCAGCGCTGCGCCGCGGTCGGCAGCATCCGGCAGGGCAGGCAATGCGCCCGCGCCGGCAAAGAGCAGCGTGCGCCCGTCCGCCGCGATCACGACGGGCTGCACGCGCACCTGCCCGAGCCGAACCCACGCCGACTCGCGCAGCAACGCGCGCAGCCTCTTCTCGACCTGCGCGGCGACCGGCCCCGCGCTCGCGTCGACGCGCGTGGCCTCGGTCACCTCGGCCGCGAAGTGCATGGTGAGCCCGCGCTCGAGCCCGCGCAGCGTGAACACGTACGCCACGACGAACACGACGATCGCCGCGTACGCAAACCGAAAGCTCGCCAGCCGCTCCAGCGCCGACGCCGGCCTCTCGCCCGCGGTGCCGACTCCCCTCTCTTCGACCTCAGCCACGCCGACTCCCACCCGACCCCCCAATTAGCAAAGCGCCTCGCCCGCCAAAGACACCGCCCGCGCCGCAACGGATGCCCGCCCCAGCGAGATGCGAAACGCACAGGCAGAAGGCAGGAACGACCTCGCAGTCGAACGCTCCTCCCAAGCAGGTCGGCCGAGGCCGCAAGCGAAGCGCGCAGCAGCGGGCGAGTCTTCGAGCCCGATGCGAAGTAAACAAGGCTGAAGCCGCCCCGCCGAAGCCCAAGAGACTCGAGCACCTCGACCATGCGAGTCGTCGACCTAGACCGAGACATGACCGACGTGATTCCCACCGGAACCACGCGCGACTCGAACTTCCTGTTCGAGCGGATGACCCGCGCCACGCTGGACGCGACGCTCGCCGCGCCTGGCAAGCTCATTCTCGACGTCGCGAGCGGCTTCGGGCAGGACGCGATCGCTCTGCGCGCGCGCGGCGCCGAAGTGGTCGGGGCCGAGCCGTCCGCGCGCATGACGGCGTGGGCGCGCCTGATGAGTGAGAAGGCCGAAGGCTCCGTCCCGCACTGGGTGCGCGGCTGGAGCGACGCGCTGCCGTTCGCCGACGCCACGTTCGACGCAGCCTACTGCAAGGGCGCGCTCGACCACTTCGATCGGCCCGAGCTCGCGATCTCCGAGATGGCGCGCGTGACGAGGCCGGACGGTCGCGTCGTGCTCGCCGTCGCGAACTTCGATTCGCTCGCGTGCAGAGCTGCGCGCGCACAGGATCGCTTCCGCGAGGGCACGCTCGGGCGCGCGCCGAAGCGCGGCCGCCGTCACTACGACGTGCCCGCCGACCACTTCACGCGCTACGAGCTGGCGTTGTTACGGGAACACTGCGCGCGCTTCGTCGCGATCGAGCGGGTCGTCGGCCTCTCGCTCGCGTGGGGCCTCCCGAGCTGGACGCGCTTCGTGGAGGCGGTGCCCGCGTTCATCGCGAATGCTGCGCTGCGGGCTGCGGATCTCGGTGCGCGCGTCGCGCCGCGGCTCGCGGACGTGATCGTGATGGTGGGGAGGCCGAAGCGCTGACCTGCTCGGAGGCGGGATACGATGCGCTCCTTCACGAAGGAGCCCTCGATGCCTCGCCTCTCTCAGCTCTCGCGCTCGATCGTCGGCCGCGGCGCACTCGTTACGGGCGCCGCGAGCGGCATGGGCCGCGCCACCGCGCACCTGTTCGCGGACGAGGGCGCGCTCGTCGCGGTCACCGACGTGGGCGCGGAAGGCGTGCAGCGCGTCGTCGACGAGATCACGCGCGCGGGCGGCAATGCGCGCGGCTGGGTGCTGAACGTCGGCGACGACGCCGAGGTCGCGCGGGTCGTGCCCGAGATCGCGGCGGCGTTCGGGCGGCTCGACATCGTGGTGAACAACGCGGGCATCTCGCGCTTCGCGCCGATCGACCACGCGGACTTCGTGAAGAACTGGAACGACTCGATCAGCGTGCTGCTCACGGCGCACACGCGCGTGATTCGCGCGGCGCTCCCGTTCCTGCGCAAGAGCGACGCCGGCCGCATCGTCAACATCGCCTCGACCGAGGCGCTCGGCGCGACGAAGTACGGCTCGCCCTACACCGCGGCGAAGACGGGCGTGATCGGCCTGACGAGGTCGCTCGCGGTGGAGCTCGGACCCGAAGGCATCACGGTGAACTGCATCTGCCCCGGTCCGATCAACACGGGCATGACCGCGGCGATCCAGGACGAGCACAAGAAGATCTTCGCGAAGCGCCGCACCGCGCTGCTCCGCTACGGCGATCCGGAAGAAGTCGCGCACGGCACGCTGAACTTCTGCCTGCCGGCGTCGCGGTACATGACGGGCGCGGTGCTGCCGGTGGATGGTGGGCTGACGATCAGGAACGCATAGCGAGTCGCAATGCGGGCGGCGCTGCTTCTGGTCGCTCGCGAACGCCGGCGAACCGAGCGCTGAATGGCGCGGCGCGCTGCTGCTCGAGGCATCAGGCTTGCGGCCTTCGCTCCTCCATCACCCGCACGTACTCCTGCGCCGTCCGCGCCGCGATGCTCGGCCAGCCGTATGCGGCCTCGACGCCCGCGCGCCCCTTCGCGCCTAGCTCCTCGCGTAGCCGCGGTGCGGCGAGCAGCTCCGAGATCGCGCGGGCGAGCGCGGGCTCGTCGTCGACGGGTGTGAGCACGCCGCCGCCCCCGGTCTTGACGACTTCCGGGAGCGAGCCGGCGCGCGTCGCGAGCACCGGCGTGCCGCACGCCATCGCCTCCGCCGCGGGAAGACCGAAGCCCTCGTAGCGCGAGGGCACCACCACGAGTGTCGCGCGGCGATAGCGGCGCACGAGATCGGGGGTCTCGAGTCGGCCCGTCACGTCGAGGCGATCCGCGACGCCGAGCTTCGCGGCCCACGCGAGCGCCTCGCTCTTCGCGTCGTCCACGAGCGTCACGCGCACTTCGCGCGGCAGCAGCGTGAGCGCTTCGAGCAGCTTGCGCACGCCCTTGTTCGGGTCGCTCGCTCGCGCGACGCACAGCAGCTCGTTCTCGCGGCGCGGCTCGCTCGCGTCGGGCGAGAACAGCTCGGTGTCGATGCCGTTCGCGACCATCGCGAGGCGCTCGCGCCGCACGCCGAAGTCGGCAGCGATCTGCTGCGCGCTCGCGACGCTGCTCGTGAACACGCGATCGAGCCGGCGCGCGACGAAGCTCTGCATCTCGACCGGGTAGAACTCCCACGTGCCGAGCCGCTCGCGAAGTGTCTTGTCGCGTTTGAACGACATGCGGCGGTCGACGCTCAGCGGGTGGTGCACGGTCGTCACCACGGGCAGCCCCAGCGCGCGCAGCCCTAACAAGCCGTAGCCGAGGCATTGCACGTCGTGCACGAGGTCGTAGCGCCGGCCCGCGCGCAGCCGCGTCGCCACTTCGCGAAAGGCCCGCACGCTGAACGCGAACGGCTCCGGCAGGAAGCCGAACGCCGACGCGCCGAATTCCCAGAAGTTGAGCGGCTCGAACACGCGCAGCGGATTCGGCTTCGGGAGCAGATTCTTCCAGTCGCGAAAGAACCACTTCCCCCAAAACCGCTCGTTCGGCAGCTCGCTGACGCTGCGCGCGAATGGCATGGGATCGGGGTAGGGCGGGCCCACGAGGACATCTACGGAGTGCCCAAGTCGCGTGAGCTCACGTGCGAGGAACCAGAGATAGATCCCTTGCCCGCCCGACTGCATGTTGCCGCGATAACAGACGAAGAGGATGCGCAGAGGTCGACCCGGCTGCGGCAGTGACGTCACGACTCGCACGCGCTGAAGAGAAGCGGTGCCACACAGCGCCTCGAAGCCGATGGCGACGAAACGCGGGATGCCCCGCTCACGCTGGTTTCTCGGCGTACAGCACGACGCTCTTCGGACAGATGTAGTTCAACGCGTACTTCTCGATCAGCGCGGCAAATCGTGATGCCGTCGCGCGAATCAAGCCCAAACGGTACGCGCGCACGAGTGCGCTCTCGTCGGCGCGCGGCAATCCCGCGATCGAGCGCAGCGCCCAGTAGGGCGTGTGCAGCCCGTGCGCGAAGGAGCAGCCCTCGGTGCGCAGCCCGGCGCTGCCCAGTGCCTTGGCGAGATCGCGCGGCGTAAAGATGCGGATGTGGCCGCCGGGGCTCTCGAAGTAGTCGTCGCCGAGACGCAGGTAGAGCAGCTCGCTCGTCGTCGTGGGAATCGTCACCGCGATGCGGCCGCCGGGCTTCGTCACGCGCGCGAGCTCGCGCGCGGCGGCGGGGTAGTCGTGCACGTGCTCCATCACTTCGGCGCAGATCACGCGGTCGAAGGTGGCGCTGGCGAACGGCAGCTTGAACGCGTCGCCTTGCAGCATGCCGCCGAACGAGCGCTTCTCGCGCGCTCGCTCACGGAGCGCATGGTTGGCGCGCTTCAGCGAGCCGAGGTCGAGGTCGAGGCCGACCACGCGCGCGCCGCGCTCGAGCGCGCCGAAGCAGTGGCGGCCCTCGCCGCAGCCGGCGTCCAGTAACAAGTCGCCGGGGCCGACCCTAAGCCGCGCGAGATCGACTGTGAGCAGCACGCGTCACGTCCTCGAACACTTGCACGAGCTCGCGCGCGGCTTGCTCCCAGCGGAAGAGGCGCAGCACGCGCTCGCGCGCCGCGCGGCCCATGCGCTCGGCGCGCGCGGGGTCCGCGAGCACGTCCGCGATCGCCGCGGCGAGCGCCGGCGGATTGCGCGGCGGCACGATCACGCCGGCGTTGCCGTCCGTGCCGACCACCTCCGGAAGCGCGCCTGCCGCGTTCGCGATCACCGGAACTCCGCACGCCATCGCCTCGCTCGCGGGGAAGCCGAAGCCTTCGAAGAACGACGGCACGACCGCGATGCGGCCGGTCGAGTACTCGCGCACGAGGTCGGCGATCTCGAGGAACTTCGGCTGGAAGCGCACGCGCCGCTGAAGGCCGAACTTCTCGACGAGCCGCGGCACGAGCCCGTCGGGCGGAATGCGGCCGTCGACGATCTTCAGCGTGACGTGCTCGGGCAGCAGCGAGAGCGCCTCGAGCAGAGTGCCGATGCCCTTCTTCCGATCCTCGGTGCGCCCGATGAAGATGAGGTCCGTCTCCTTCGCGACCTCGGGATGCGGACGAAACAGCTCGGCGTCGGTGCCGTTGTAGACGACCGCGATGTCCTTCTCCGGGATGCGGAAGCACTTCTCGATCTCGGCGCGCGAGGCCTCGCTGACCGTGACGATCTTCGCGAGCCGCGGCGCGACCTGCTGCTGCATGAAGAGCGGGAAGTAGAGCGTGCGGCGCACCTTCTTGATGAAGCGCGGGTCGACTGCGAAGTCCGCCTCGCGATCGAGGTGCAGCGGGTGGTGGATCACCGACACGACGGGCGTGCCGAGCTTCTGGAGTCCTAACAACCCCCACGCCAGGCACTGGTTGTCGAACACGACATCGAAGCCGTAGCGCCGCTGCAGCTCGGGCCACCGCCGCAACAAGCGGAAGCCGAAGGTCTGCATCTCCGGGAACACGCCGATGCGCGACGAGCCGAGCTCCCAGAGGTTCAGCGGCGTCAGTAGCCGGCGCGGATCGCGCCCGCGCGCCCACTCGCGCAGCGGCGTCCCGAAGACGTTCTCGTTCTCGATCTTGTGCAGCGGAATGCCCGGCTCGAGCGTGGGGAAGGGCGGCCCCGCGAACACGTGCACGTCGTGTCCCGCCTTCTGCCACTCGCGCGCGAGGTACGAGGCGTAGATGCCTTGGCCGCCGCAGTACATGTTGCCGCGGTAGGTCAGCAGCGCGATCCGCATCCTGTTGGACTCCGCTCGGCTTCGTCTCGCTGCGCGCGGCCAGGCGCCGCTTGCACCGTTGCTCGCTTCGAGTTCGTTGCGTCGCTGCCGCTCGCTAGCGCTTCTGCGCGCTCTCGATCGGCGCGTCCGGCGGCGGCTCGGGCTCGACGCGGATCGTCGCGATCGTGTAGCCGACCCAGAAGGTGAGCCCGAGCACGACCGCGAGCAGCACGGCGACCGGAATCGCGACGGCCCAGTATGCGCCCGAGACCATGCCCGCGAGGAACAGCACGCCGAGCCCGGCGGCGAGCGCGCAGATCAAGACGCCTTGCATGCGGCCGGCATCCATCGCCTTCTCCTTGCTTCGCTAAGTCCGCGAGTCCGCTACCGAAGTCGGTGGTGTCCGGCGGGCGGCGCAGTATCCGGACGACACCAAGCAGTGTCAACGCAGCGCTGCGCGGATCCCGCCGCGAAAGCTCAAGCAACGCTCCGATCGAGCCGTCATGCTGCGCAGCATGCGCGTGATCGGACTCATGTCGGGCACTTCGGCGGATGGCATCGACGCGGCGCTCGTCGAGTGGCCGGACGGCGAGGACGCGCAGCCGTTTCGCCTCGTCGCGCACACCGAGTCGCCCTACCAGCCCGCGTTCCAGGCGCGCATCCATCGCCTCGCTGCGGGTCGCGTGCCGGGCGCCGAGGCGCTGCGCGAGCTCGCCGCGCTCGACGTCGAGATCGGCGAGCACTTTGCGGCTGCGGCGGCGCGCTGCGCGGAGGCCGCGAGCCTCTCGCTCGCCGAGGTCGATGCGATCGGCTCGCACGGGCAGACCGTCGCGCATCACCCCGAGCTGCGCGCGACGCTGCAGATCGGCGATCCCTCGGTCATCGCGGAGCGCACGGGCTGCACCGTCGTCGCAGACTTCCGGCCGCGCGATGTCGCCGCGGGCGGCGAGGGCGCACCCCTCGCGCCGTTCTTTCACTGGGCCTCGATGCGCGATGCGAACGAGGCGCGCCTCGTGCTGAACCTCGGCGGCATCGCGAACGTGACCTGGCTGCCGCGCGGCGGGCGCGGCGAGGACGTGATCGCGTTCGACGTCGGTCCCGCGAACTCGCTGTGCGACGGCGTGGTCGCGACCCTGACGAGCGGGGCCGAGCGCTTCGATCGCGACGGCGCGCGCGCGCGCGGCGGGCGCGTGATCCCCGCGCTCCTCGACGAGCTGCTCGCGGACCCGTTTCTCGCGCGGCGTCCGCCGAAGTCGACGGGCCGCGAGCGTTACGGAATCGCGGAGGCCGAGCAGCTCGCGAAGCGCTTTACCGACGCGCCCGACGATCTCGTCGCGACGCTCGTCGAGTTCACCGCCGCAGCGGTCGCGCGTGCCGCGCGCGACTTTCTCGCCGGCACCCCGCAGCGCCTGCTCGTCGGCGGCGGCGGAGCGAAGAACCCCGCGGTGATGGCCGCGCTCGCGCGCCAGCTCCCCGGGGTGCGGGTCGAGCCGATGGAGGCGGCGGGCGTTTCGTCCGCGGCAGCGGAGGCGATGGCCTTCTCGCTGCTCGCGCGCAACGCGCTGCTCGGGCTCGCGAATCACCTGCCGCAGTGCACCGGCTCGCGCGGCGCGCGCGTGCTCGGCGAGATCGCGCTCGGCAGCTCGCCGCGGGCGCGAGCGGCGGTGCGCCTCCGCTAGAGCCCATCTCGACCGAGCCCGGCGCGCGAAACTCGCCGGCTGACGAGGCGCGCGAGCGAAGGCGTATCCGCCGGCACTTCGAGCCTGCGCGTCCCTACAGCTTGTACGTGAGCCCGTCGTCCGCGATCGAGAAGCCTTCCGCGGGGCCGTGCTCGCGCATGTCTCGGCCGAGGTGCGTGAGCACGATTTGGCCCACGTCGAGCTGCGCGCGCTTCGCGGAGAGCTCTTCGAGGCTCAGGTGGTAGGCGTACTCGGGGCGCACGTGGGTGCAGTCGCACAGAAAGAGATCGGCGCCGCTGACCGCGCGCGGCAGACCCTCGAACCAGCCCGTGTCGCCCGAGTAGGCGACACGGCGCGCGCCGTCGTCGATGCGCATGCCGTGCGGGCACGACTCCGGCGCGTGGTTCACCTCGAACAGCTCCACGCGCACGGGGCCTACTTGCTGCGGGCCGCCTGGGTGCAGCTCGAGGAAGCGCAGCGGATACGCGAAGCGGTAGTGGTCGAGCCCGTGGCCGGTGGCGCGCGCCGCGGCGCGCACGCGCTCCTCGATGCCGCGCGGGCCCGCGATCACGAGCGGTCGGCGGCGACGATCCTCGAAGTCGAGCGTCGCGAGCAGGAACGAGGGCACGCCGCCGAAGTGGTCGGCGTGAAAGTGCGAGACGACGATCGCGTCGATCTCGTTGCGCGAGACGCCGGTCGCTCCGAGCCCGGCGAGCGTGGTCTGCCCGCAGTCGATCAGCGCGAGCCCCGACGCACCGCGCAAGAGGTACGCCGCCTGCCTCCGGCCCCCGGAGCAGAAGTGGTCGCTCGTGCCGATCATGAGCAGCTCGCTCATGCCTCGCCGCCCTCCGCGCACGAGATGAATCGACCGCAGGCGAACACGCCCTGAGCCGCGCGCGTGCCAGCCGGTACGCGTTCGTCGGGCCACACCACGACGCGCTCGAGCGCGCAGTCCGCGCCGATCTGTGCGCCGGCTCCCGCGATCAGGTTCGGCTCGAGGCGTGCGCCACGCGCGCGCGCGGCGCGGTCTGCGTCGAAGTAGCGCAGCGCGATGGGCTCGAAGTTCGCCGCCAAGTACTCCGCGGGCGTGCCCACCGGCTCCCAGGCGCACGCGCCGCGGCCGAGCACTTCGCCGCCCACCGCGCCGGCGTCGCTCGCGGCGAGCGGTCCCCACCAATCTTCGAGGTGATTGAACACGTCGCGGTCCGGCATCGAGTCGAAGGCGCGTGCGGAGAGCACGTTCACCCACGTGTAGAGGCCGCGCTGCGTCTCCCCGCCGAGGTCGAAGCGGCGCCCGATCCGGCGCAGGCGGCCCGCGGCGTCGAGGCCGATCGAGCCGAAGCTCGCGACGCGGTGGTCGTCCGCGAGAGCCGCCGTGACGGCGCGGCCCGAGGCGTCGTGCGCGCGAATCAACGCGGCCAGGTCGAGGTCGACGATCATGTCTCCGCCCAAGATCACGCAGCGCTCGCTTTCGCGGAGGAAAGAAGCTACGCGGCGAATGCCGCCGCCAGTGTGAAGCAAGTCACGCTCGAACGAGAAGCGAGTTCGCAGTCGGGGTGGGCAGAAGCGTTCGGCTGCCTCCCGCAGGCGTTCGGGCAGATGGTGGGCGTTGATCACGGCCTCCGTCACGCCCGCCGCCGCGAGCAGCTCGAGGCCGTAGGCGATCAGCGGGACGCCCCGCACCGGAACCGCGGGCTTGGGGAGCCATTCGGTGAGCGGCCGCAGACGCGTGCCGAGCCCCGCCGCAACGATCATGCCGCGCATCAGCGTTCGTCCCAGCGCGAGAGCAGCTCCGCCGCGCGCGCGATGCGCGCATCGAGGCCCGCGGCACGCCGCGCCGCGCGAGCGAGCATGCGCTGCGTGCGCGGCGCGAACGCGAGGAAGCGCGTGTCGCCGCGCTCCTTCGCGGCGTAGAGGAAGCGCGCGTGGTCCTTGCCCTTGCGCGTGACAGTCAGCAGGTCGAAGCGCGCGTGGAACGAGGCGGCGTCTGGAGCGCCCGGAAGCAGCGGGCGCAGCCGCGCGAGCTGCGCGTCGACGAAGCGCTCGGCCAGCTCGAGGTACGAGTCCCGCAGCAAGCACACCGCGTCGTACTCGGGCGGGGCGAGGAAGGCGCCCTGCAGGTCGATCAAGCCGAGCGATCCATCCGCGCGCAAGAGCAAGTTCTGGCTCTGGAAGTCGCGGTGCGCGAGGCGCAGCGGTGCGCGCGCGCACTCGGCGCCGATCCAGGCGAACGCGTCGCGCAGCGCGGCCTCCTCGGCCGCGGTCGGCCCTCGCCCGAGCGCCGCGGCGAGGCTGTGGCGCACGAACAAGTCCGCCTTGTACGCGAAGTAGGGCGCGTCGAGCTTGCGCGCGAACGCCTCGACACCGCTGCCGTTGTCGGCGATGCGCTGAAGACGCGGCAGCAAGTCGAGCGCGCGCGCCACGAGCGCCTCGGTCTCGGCGGCGCTGCATTTCTGCGAGTGCGCGTAGAGCGACTCGTCGCCGAAGTCCTCGAGAAGCTCGATGCCGGGCGCGCTTCCGTAACGCTTCGGCACCGGCAGCCCCGCGCGTTCGTAGAGCGCGCGGATCGGACCCAGCGCGGGCTCCGGCGGGATCCCGGGCGGGCGGCCGGCGGGATCTTCCTCGGTCTCGACGCGCGCGATCGCGCTGCGGCCGCTCGCGGTGCGCACGCGGTGGAAGCGGCGCAAGCCGAGCGCGGCCGAGAGCGGCGCGACATCGGCGACGGCTTCGCCGAGCGACTCCTCCGCCAGCGCGCGCACGCGCTGCGCCTCGTCCGCAGCGCTCACACCGGGCCCGTGTAGAGCCACTGCGTCGCGAGCACGGCGCCGGTGTAGCCGGCGACGTCGCCCAACAAGCACGCGGGCAGGATGTAGCGGGAGTTCTTCACGCCGATCACGCCGAGGTAGAGCGTGAGCACGTAGAAGGTCGTCTCGGTCGAGCCGTTCACCGCGGAAGCGAGGAAGCCCGCGTAGCTGTAGGGGCCCTCGGTCTTCAGCGTGTCGGTCAGCACCGCGAGCGCGCCGGAGCCCGAGAGCGGCTTCATCAGCATGAGCGGCAGCACGGAGCCCGGCACGCCGATGAGCGACGTCAGCGGGTCGAGCAATCCGATCAGCGCATCGAGCGCGCCCGACGCGCGGAACATCTCGATCGCGACGATCATCATCACCATGTAGGGCGCAATGCGTGCAGCGACGGCGAGCGCCTCCTTGCCACCCTCGACCGCGATCTCGTACACGCGCGCATTCTTCGCGACGCCGTAGGCGACGAGCGAGAACAGCAGCAGGGGCAGCGGCCAGCCTGACATCACGCGCTCGCCGAGACTCTGCGGATCGTCCCAGCCCGTCCAGATCTCGTGCGCGAGCCCGCCGAACAGCGCGAGGCAGAGGGCTCCCAGCAACAACTGCTGCGGAAGCGGCGCCGCTTCGCTCGCCGCGGCGCTCGGGAGCGAGGCATCCGGCAGATCGCTCGGCGGCGGCGGGACTTCGGCGTCGTCTATCGCGCGCGGCGCGAAGAAGGGCAGGCGGCGAAAGAACAGCGCGGCGATCACGGCCGTCGCCGTGGAGCACGTCGTCGCGATCAGCGTTGCGATCCAGACTTGGCCCGCCATCGCGTCTCCGCCCTCGCCCGCGAACGAAGCGCGGATCGCGATCACGCCGGACGGGATCATCAGCGTGACCGACGTGGCATTGATCGCGAGGAACAGCGCCATCGCGTCGGTGGCGACGCCGGGGAAGCGGTTCAGCTTGTTCAGCTCGACCATCGCCTTGAGGCCGAGCGGTGTCGCGGCGTTGCCGAGGCCGAGCACGTTCGCCGAGAGGTTCATCACCATCGCGCCGAGCGCCGGGTGATCGCGTGGCACCTCGGGGAAGGCGCGCTGCAGCAGCGGGCGCACCGCACCGACCACGACGTTCAAGAGCCCCGCCTCGCTCGCGATCTTCACCACGCCGAGAAAGAGGATCATCGGGCCGACCAGGCCGACCACGAGGTCGATCACGCTCTTCGCGCTCGCGATCGATGCACCGCTCACGTCGGCCAGCCTGCCCGTCCAGGCCGCGGTCGCGACCGACGCGAGCATCAGCACGGCCCAGATCCAATTGAGCACGCTCACCCCCCGGCTCGCGCTGCATCGGCGCGCGCGCGCATCCCCGTGAGCGCGGCGCGCGCGCAACCTCCCCGATAAGGTGGGAAGGGTCAACGGCGTCCCCCACGCCACGCGATTCGAACGAAGCGTTCGCGCGAATCGTCCGATGCAGACAGCGAGGTGGGGTCGATGCGGCGAGCGGTGATGCGGCTCACGGTGTGCGCGATTGCGCTGCTCGCGGCTGGCGCGCTGTACGCGAGCGATGCGGATGCCGCGTGGCTCGCGCGCGTGCGCGCGGCGGCGAACGCGCGCGGCTTCCAGGGCGGCGCGCAATCGATTCTCGTGGTGGATCGCGCGAGCGGCGCCGAGCTGTTCGCGAAGAACGCCGAGCGCGGGCTCGTGCCGGCTTCGACGCAGAAGATTCTCACCGCGCTGGCCGCGCTCGAAGCGTTCGGCGCGGGCAATCAGTTCGTGACCGAGGCGCTCGTGCCCGCGCCGCCGAACGCGGACGGCGTCGTTACCTCGCTCGCGATTCGCAGCGCGGATCCTTCGCTGACGGGCGAGCAGTGGTGGCGCCTCGCCTTCGACCTGCGCGCGCTGGGCGTGCGCGAGATCGCGGGCGACGTGGTGCTCGACGGCTCGCAGCTCGACGCCGAGCGCTGGCACCCGAGCTGGCAGCCGGTGTCCGCGCGCGCGTATCACGCGCCGATTGCGGGCATCTCGGCGAACTACGGCGCCTTTCGCGTGGTCGTGATGCCGGGCGAGAGCCTCGGCGCGCCGGCGCGCGTGCAGATCGATCCGCCCGTGCCGTACTTCAAGCTCACGAACGCGGCGCGCACGAGGAAGCCCGGCGGCGGTCCGCCGCTCGCAGTGGAGCGCTCGCTCGAGCCGGGCGGCGGCGAGCGCGTGACGGTGAGCGGCGCGATCGCGCTCGGGACCGACCGCCAAGAGGTATGGCGCTCGGTGATCGACCCGATCGGCTACGCCGGCGCGGTTTTCCGCCAACAACTCGAGGCCGCCGGCATCGCCGTGCGCGGGAGCATCGCCGCCGGCGTCGCGCCCGTGGACGCTCGCGTGCTCTACGAGTTCGACGGCTTGCCGCTGCGCACCGTGGCGGACCTGCTGCTCAAGTACAGCAACAACTACATCGCCGAAGCGTTGCTGAAGCACCTCGGTCGCCTCGACACGGGCGCGCCCGGCAGCTGGGCGAATGGCGCGACTGCACTCCACGCACGACTCACGGCGCTCGGCCTCCCGATGGACGGCATCAAGATCGTCGACGGCTCCGGCCTCTCGCGCGACAACCGCGTGAGCGCGCGCCTACTCGTGGCCGCGCTGCGCCACGCGGATCAGTCCTTCGCGGTGGGCCCAGATCTGCTCGCGGGCCTCCCGATCGCGGCCGAGGACGGCACGCTGCGCAAACGCGCCGAGAATGCGCGCGGCCTCGTGCGCGCGAAGACCGGCACGCTCGACGGCGTGACGGCGCTCGCCGGCTGGGCGCGCACCGCGCGCGGGCGCGAGCTCGTGTTCGCGCTGATCTCGAACGCGCATCGACACGGCGACGTCGAGGCGATCGCCGCGGCCGACGATTTCGCCGCGGCGCTGGTGCGCGACGCGAACTGAGCGCGCGCCGACGTTCGCGGGGCGCGCTAGCTCACCGCGCCGGTGATCGAGAGCCCGAGCTGCTGGACGGCGAGGAGGTTGTTCGCGACCGCCCAGCCGGTCGTTGCGAGCAGCACGCCCAGTGCGGCGAGCTTCCACGGGCGCGCGATCCGCGGCGTGCGCACGACGAAGGCGAGCACCGCCAGGGTGATCGCCGTGTCGATCACGAGCCCCTCGGCGAGCCCAAAGCGCTCGAACAGCCACGCGGCGAGCGGATTTGCCTCGGTGACCTCCCAGCCCACGACTTGCGCCCGCAGGCACACGTACGTCGTCCAGTGGTCCGCGAGCGAAAACAAGAACGCCAGTGCTGCGAATGCCTGCACCATGCGGCGTCCAGCGAGCAACTCGCGTGCCACGAGCGCGCGAACCGGCGATTCCGGGCGGCACCGCGCGAGCTTGGGATCCGCGGCTGCGTGCGCGAGAGGCGCAGCTGCACCGGCAGCTTGGGGTAGTCGCGTTCCCAACCGAGGAAGCTGCGCGCTGCTCAGCGCTCGCGGCGCATGCGCCCGCGGCCGAGCAGCAGCCAATCGATCGAGATGTCTTCCTTCATCGCGAGCTGGATCAGGAACTCGGCGTGCGGAGTCGTGCCGCTCTCGTAGCGATTCACGTTCTGCTGGAACACGCCGAGCTCGCGCGCGAATTGGCGCTGCGAGCGCACTCCGCGCACCTGCACCAGCCGTTCCGCCACGCGCCTTCGTTGTCGCTCCAGCGCCGCAGACATCTCACCTCCCCACCTGGATCAATCGTTCGGCTCGAATCGCCTGACGCGCGCCGCGCCTGCGAGAGGCCGCCTGCCAACGCCGTGCGATCGAGTGATCGCGGTGGGGCGAGGAGAGGGGGGACTCGCCGAGAGCAATCGTTCGTTCAACCGACCCGTGATTTCGTCGCCATCGAAAAAAATCGCCGCACGTCCCTAATAAGTGACGAACGGCGAGCGCATTCTATGCAAGCAGGTTTGCGCGATCAACTAAAAATCAGCCCGCCCGCACGAAGAATTTTTTTTAGCCCCGCCGGGAACGCGATTCGTGACGCGATCGTCTCGGCGTGCGCGAAGATGATCGCGCGATGCGAATCACCGGCGGAGAGTTCGCGGGGCGCGTGCTGCGCGTGCCGCCCAGCGAGGTGCGTCCAACGGCGGAGCGCGTGCGCGAGGCGCTGTTCTCGATGCTCGCGCACCGCGGCGCGCTCGAAGGCGCGCGCGTGCTGGACGCATTCGCGGGCAGCGGCGCGCTCGGACTCGAAGCGCTCTCGCGCGGCGCAGCGAGTGCGGTGTTCGTCGAGAAGTCGCGCAGCGTCGCGGGCGTGCTCGCGGCCAACGTCGCCGCGCTCGGAGTGGGCGCGCGCGCGCGAATCCTGCAGCGCGACGCGCAGTCAGCGCTGCGGACGTCGCTCGCGCACGAACGCTTCGACCTGTGCTTCGTCGATCCGCCCTACGCGAGCGCTCTGGCCTCGCCCACGCTGCGCGCGCTGGTCGCGAGCGGTGCGCTTTCGGCACGCGCCGTGCTGGTGGCCGAAACCGATCGCCGGCATGCTCCCGGCGCGATCGAGGGCGTCGCGCTTGCGCTGGAACGGCGTTACGGCGACACCCTCATCTCGTTGTACGGCTTCGAGAATTCCGCAACCGACGAGGATGGAGAGACGCCCGCATGAGCCACGAGCCCGGACTGGCGCTGTTCCCCGCGAGCTTTGACCCGCTTACGAACGGCCACCTCGACTTGGTGCTTCGCGCGAGCCGCGTCTTCCCGCGCCTGATCGTCGCGATCGCGCACAACGTGAATAAGAAAGGCACGTTCACCGTCGAGGAGCGCCTCGACATGCTGCGCACCGCGCTGGGCGGCATGAAGGGCGTCGAGGTGACCGAGTTTCAGGGCCTGGTCGTCGACTACGCCGAGAAGGTGGGCGCTCGCACGATCGTCCGCGGCCTGCGCGCCAACGCGGACTTCGAGTACGAGTTCGAGATGGCGCTGATGAACCGGCACATGAAGCCGGAGATCGAGACGCTCTTCCTCATGACCAGCCAGGAATATTTCTACGTGAGCTCGTCGCGGCTGAAGGAGCTGGTGAGCTTCGGCACCGCCGTGTCGGAGTGGGTGCCGCCGATCGTCGAGGCCTATCTCAAGAAGAAGTTCGGAGCGCAGGCGGGCTGAGCTAGCCCAGCGCGGCTACTGCCGCGCGCGCAAGCGCCGCGTTCGCTGTGCCGATGGGCCCACCGTGAGCGAGATCCGCTTCGGCACGAACGGTTGGCGCGGCGTGCTCGGCCGCGACTTCGACGCGGACGGAGCGGAGCGCGTGGCGCACGCGCTCGCGCGCGAGAGCGCGGGTGCGCGGGTCGTGGTCGCGTTCGACACGCGCGCACAGGCGGACGTGATCGCGGCGCGCGTCGCTGCCGTGCTCGCGGGCGCGGGCGTCGACGCGCGGCTTTGCAGCACACCGACGCCGACGCCCGTCGCGGCGCGCCTCGTGCGCGCGCTGCGCGCGGATGCGGGAGTCGTGATCACCGCCAGCCACAACCCGCCCGAGTATCTCGGGCTGAAGGTGCTCGCGCGCGGCGGCGAAGGCGCACCGCGCGCGCTGCTGACCGCGCTTGCGCAGCGCGCGAACGCGAAGCGCCAGCCGCGGCGCACTCTCGGCGCGCCGCGAGCCGTGCACGACGCAGCGGATCGCTACGTCGAAGCGTTGCTCGCGCTCGTCGACCGGCGCGAAATCGCGCGGGCTCGGCCGCGCGTGCTCTACGACGCGATGCACGGAGCCGGGGCGGGCGTGCTCGACCGCGCGCTGCGCGAGCTCGGCGCCCGCGTCGAGGTGATGCGCGGTGCGCCGGATCCGCGCTTCGGCGGCGGCGCTCCGGACCCGACACCGCGCCGCCTTCGGGGCCTCGCCGCGGCCGTGAAGCGGGGTCGCTTCGCGTTCGGGGTCGCGAGCGACGGCGATGCCGACCGCTTCGCGCTCGTCGACGCGCGCGGGCGCGTGCTGAGCGAGAGCGAATCTCTCGCGCTGCTGGTCGACCACGTCGCCGCGACGCGCAGGCTTCGGCGCGGCCTCGCGATCTCTCACGCCACGGGCTCGCTCGTCGAGCGGGTAGCTCGCGCGCGCTGGCTGGGCGTGGTGCGCACCGGCCTCGGATTCTCCCCGCTCGCCCGCGCGCTGCGCTCGGGGGACGCGGACCTCGCAGGCGAAGAGAGCGGCGGCTTCGCGTGGCGCGCGCTCGGGCTCGACAAGGACGGAATGCTCGCCGCCGCGCTCGCGCTCGAGGCCGCCGCAGCCGAGCCGCTTCACGCGCGGACCGCTCGCCTCGCACGCGAGGTCGGCGCGGCCGCGTGCGGGCGCGCGGCGATCGGCGCGACTGCGGCCGCGCGCCGCACGCTCAGCCGAATCGCCGCGGCGCCCCCCGAGCGGATCGGGCGAGCGCGCGTGCTCGCGGCGGATCTCGCAGACGGCGTGCGGCTCGTGCTCGACGACGGCTTCGTCTACTGGCGTGCGTCGGGCACCGAGCCGGTCATTCGCGTGTACGCCGAGGCGCCGAGTCGCGGGGCCCTCGCGCGCCGTCTCTCAGCCGGGCTCGCGCGGCTCCGCTAGCTTGGCCTTCGCGCGACTTCTCAGGTTTTCCGAGGCGGCGATGAGCAAGCGGCGAGTTCTGTTGGTCGTGAGCGGCGGCATCGCGGGCTACAAGACGCCAGAGCTGGTGCGGGCCCTCTCTAAGAATGGGCACGCGGTGCGCTGCGTGATGACCGAGGCCGCGAAGCAGTTCGTGGCGCCGCTCGCGCTGCAGGCGGTCTCGGGCGAGCCGGTGCGCAGCGCGCTCTTCGACCTCGGCGAGGAGAGCCGCATCGGGCACATCGAGCTGGCGGACTGGGCGGACCTCGTGCTCGTCGCGCCTGCCACGGCCGACCTGCTCGCGAAGATGGCCCACGGCCTGGCGGACGATCTCGCGAGCACGCTGCTGCTCGCGACGCGCGCCCCGGTGCTCGCCGCGCCCGCAATGAACGTGAACATGTGGAGCCACGCCGCGACGCAGGCGAATCTCGCGACGCTGCGGGCGCGCGGCGTGCGCTTCGTGGGCCCCGAAGCGGGCGAGCTCGCATGCGGCTGGGAGGGCATGGGCCGCATGAGCGAGCCCGCCGCGATCGCCGCGCAGGTGGACCTCGCCCTCGCGCCGAAGAGCCTCGCGGGCGTACGCGTCGTCGTGACCGCGGGCGGCACGCGCGAGCCGCTCGATCCCGTGCGCGCGATCACGAACCGCTCGTCGGGCAAGATGGGCTTCGCGCTCGCGGCGGAAGCGGCGCTGCGCGGCGCCGAGAGCGTGCTCATCGCCGGGCAGACCTCGCTCCCGACACCCGCCGGAGTGACGCGCATCGACGTCGAGTCTGCGTTCGACATGCGCGAGGCGGTACTGCGCGAGCAGGCGAGCGCCGGGATCGTGGTGATGGCAGCGGCAGTGGCGGATTTCCGGCCGGCGCGCGCCAGCGAGCGCAAGATCAAGAAGGAGGAGCTTGGCGAGAGCGCGGGGCTCACGCTCGAGCTCGTCGCGAACCCGGACATCCTCGCCGAGATCAGCCGTGCGCGTGGCGCGCGCGTCGTCGTCGGGTTCGCGGCGGAGAGCCACGACGTGCTCGCCGCTGCGCGCCGCAAGCTCGCGCGCAAGGGCTGCGATCTGCTCGTCGCGAACGACATCTCGCGCAGTGACGCCGGCTTCGAGACGGATCACAATGCGGTGATGCTGCTGACGCCAGACGGCGAGGTGGAGGAGCTGCCGCTGCTTCCGAAGAGCGAAGTGGCGGCGCGCATCTTCGATCGCATCGAGAAGCTGCGCGATGGACGCCGAGCGTGAAGCGCGCGCTGCTCGCCGCGCTGCTTGCGGCGTCGAGCCTGGTCGCGAGCGCGCAGGAGACGCCGGTGCAGCCGGCGCCCGCTGCAGCGCAGCCGACGGCACCCGCGGAGCCGGATGCTCCGCTGCGCGAGGGGCCGCTGCTCGTCGCGCGCCTCGTGGGCACGATCAACCCCGCGTCCGCCGACTTCCTGATCTCGGCGATTCGGGAGGCGGAAGAGACGCACGCCGCGCTGCTGCTGGTCGAGCTCGATACGCCCGGCGGCGATCTCGCATCCACGCAGGAGATCGTGCGCGCGATGCTCGAGGCGAAGGCGCCGATCGCGGTGTACGTGCCGCGCGGCGCCTGGGCGGCTTCGGCGGGCACGTTCATCACGCTGGCGGCGCACGTCGCGGCGATGGCGCCCGGCTCGAGCATCGGGGCGGCGCACCCGATTCAGGTCGGCGGCAACAACGACCGCAAGCCGCAGGACCCCGGGAGCGAAGAGCCGGCGCCGCCGATCGACATCGGGCTCGAGAAGGCGGAGAACTTCACCGCCTCGTTCATCGAGTCGATCGCGAAGGAGCGTGGGCGCAACGCCGAGTGGGCGGCGAAGGCCGTGCGCGAGTCGGTGGCGATCGCGGCCGACGAAGCGGCCGCACAGAACGTGGTGGACCTCGTCGCGGCGGATCGCGAGGCGCTGCTCGAAGCGATCGACGGCCGCGCCGTGAAGCTCGGCGCCGCGAGCGTGCGGCTCGCGGTGAAGGGGGCGGTGCCGCGCGAGCTCGAGATGGGCCTGCTCGCGCGCTTCCTGCACGCGATCGCGGATCCGACCTTCGCGTTCCTGTTCATGTTCGCGGGTGCGGCGCTGATCTGGCTCGAGCTGAACACCCCCGGTGTGGGCGTGCCCGGCGTGCTCGGCGCTGCGTGCCTGATCGTCGCAGCCGTCTCGTTCCAGCTCGTGCCGTTCTCGTGGCTCGGCCTCGGGCTCTTCGTCGGCGGCGTCGTGCTGGTCGCGGCCGAGCTGTTCGTGAGCAGCTACGGCCTGCTGCTCGCGGCGGGCATCGTGTGCATGCTGCTTGGCGGCTCGATGATCTTCGAGCGGCCCGACGTGAGCGATCTCGACCTTCCCTTCTGGCAGGTCGTCGTGCCCGCGGTCGGCGCCTTCGGCGTGTTCGGCGTGTTCGCCATGTTCATGGTGGCGCGCGCGCATCGCCGCCCGGCCAAGCTCGGCGGCGAAGACGAGCTGATCGGCATGCGCGGCGTCGCGAGCACCGCGCTCGCGCCGAGCGGCACCGTCGCGCTGCGCGGCGAGCTGTGGACGGCGGACGCCGACGGCCGCATCGAGAAGGGTGAGGCGATCGAGGTGATCGCGATCGAAGGCATGCGCCTGCGCGTCAAGCGCGCGCGCCCGCGCCAATAACAACTCGGGGAGGGGAAATGGAGATCTCGGGAGTCCTGATTCTGCTCGTGGTCGTGGTCGCGCTCTTGCTGATGGGCGCGAAGGTCCTGCCCGAGTACGAGCGCGGCGTCGTGCTGCGGCTCGGTCGGCTCTCCGGCGTGAAGGGCCCCGGCTTCATCTGGATCATTCCCTTCGTCGACTCGCTCACGCGCGTGTCGCTGCGCGAGATCGTGATGGACGTTCCGCCGCAAGAAGTGATCACGCGCGACAACGTTTCGGTGAAGGTGAACGCGGTGATCTACTTCCGCGTGCTGCAGCCCGAGCGGGCGCTGCTGCAAGTCGAGAACTTCCTCTACGGCACCTCGCAGCTTTCGCAGACGACGCTGCGCAGCGTGTGCGGGCAGGCCGAGCTCGATCAGCTGCTCGCCGATCGCGAGCAGATCAATCAGAAGCTGCAGGAGATCATCGACCAGCAGACCGAGCCGTGGGGCGTGAAGGTGCGCAACGTCGAGGTGAAGCAGATCGACTTGCCGCCGGACATGCAGCGCGCGATGGCGAAGCAGGCCGAGGCCGAGCGCGAGAAGCGCTCGAAGATCATTCGCGCCGAGGGCGAAGCACAGGCTGCGCAGCGGCTCGCGGAAGCCTCGCGCACGCTCTCGCAGGAGCCGTCGGCGCTGCAGCTCCGTTACCTGCAGACCCTTGCGGAGATGTCGACCGCGAGCTCGAGCACGATCGTGTTCCCGCTGCCGATGGAGCTGCTGAAGCCGTTCTTCGAGCGCAGCGAGGCGTCGAAGTCCTAGCGAGCGGAGCGCGCTCTCCGCTCAGCGCGAGATTCGCGCCAGCTTCAAGAGTCCGAACGCGGCGACCGCAGCGAGCGTGAGCCACGGAAACGCGCTCGCGAGCGCGGCGTCGCTCGCGGCGAAGCTCGAGCCGACGTCGCGTGCGATCAGGTACGCGACGACGAGCGCGGCGCCTTGCGCCGCGGCGCGCGCGAGGCTGCGGCGCTCCTCGCTGCGCAGTGCGAGCGGAATCGCGACGGCGGCGAACAGCGGCACCGCCCACGGCCCGCTCTCGCGATTCGCGAGCGCCACGCGCGCGTCGCCGGAGCTCTCGTCGCCGCGCTGCGCCGCGTACGCGCGCAGCTCGTCGCGCGCGAGCCCCGGCAGCTCGCTCTTGCGCAGCTGTGGGCTGCGATCGCTCGCGAGCTCGAGCACGACGCGCGCTTCGCGGCGCTCGCGCGGCGGCTGCGCGGGCGCGCCGGGCTCGAGCTCGCGCACCCACGCGTCCTCGAACTCCCAGCGCTGCGGCGCGAGGCGTGCGCCGCGCCGCGCGTGAATCGTGCGCACGAGGCGGCCCGCGGCATCGCGCTCGTACACGCGGATGTCGCGCACCACGCCGCTCGCCTCGTCGACGGTCCCCGCCGAGTAGACGACGCGGCCCGCGTGGAACCACACCCCGCCGGCGCGTACGAAGGCATCGCCGGCGTTGGGATTCCTGCGCGCCGCGAGCGCTGCGGCCGCGGGAACTCCGGTGCGCTCGACGAGCTCCGCGTGCGCCGAGCCGAGCAGCAGCGCGAGCGCCACGACCGGCGCGAGCGCCGCAAGCGGCGACACCCCGCCGGCTTTCAGCGCGAGCACCTCGCGCGAGAGCGCGGCGGTTCCCGCGCACCAGAAGGCCGCGGCGAACGCAGAGATCGGGATCAAGAACTCCGCGTACGCGCCGGCCGCGCGCTCGAACAAGAAGCGCAGCGCCGCGCGCGGCGAATCTGCCTCTTCGAACAGCGCCGCGAGGTGCAGCATGGCGTCGACGGCGGTCAGCATCAGCGCCAGAATCGCGAGCGACGCCAAGAACGCGCGCAGGAAGCGGGCGGAGTAGTGGCGCCAGATCGTGAGCACGGCGCGGAGGCTACCCCGTTGAGAGTGGTGCGAGGCAGCGCGGAGCTGGGTGCGCCGCTGACGCGCTGCGTGCTCACGGCCGGAAACTTCGACGGCGTTCACGTCGGCCACCAGCGCATCATGGCCACGGTCACGTCGCGTGCGAAGGCGCTCGGTGGAACGTCGCTCGTATACACGTTCGACCCGCACCCGCGCCGCGTGCTCACGCCGGAACGCGCGCCGAAGCTGCTGACGACCCTCGAGCAGAAGCTCGAGCTGCTCGAGTCGCTCGGCGTGGACGCCGTGGTGGTCGAGCCGTTCGATCTCGAGTTCGCGAAGCAAGGTGCCGAGCGCTTCGTGCGCGAAGTCCTTCACGCGCGGCTGCGGCCGGTCGAGGTGTACGTGGGATACGACTTCCACTACGGCCGCGACCGCGAGGGATCGATGCGCACGCTCACGGAGCTCGGGCCGCATCTCGGCTTCGCGGTGACGATCATCCCCGAGGTGAAGCTCGGCGAGCGCGACGTGAATTCGACGCGCGTGCGCGAGCTACTCGCCGAGGGCGACGTGGGCGCGGCGGCCGAGCTGCTCGGGCGCAGCTATCGCGTGCGCGGCAGGGTGAAGAAAGGCGACCAGCGCGGGCGCACGATCGGCTTCCCCACGCTGAACCTCGCGGCGGAGAACGAGATCCTGCCCGGCGTCGGCGTGTACGCGTGCCGCGTGCGCTTTCTCGAAGGCGACACAGCGAAGTGGTACGGCGCCGTAGCCAACGTGGGGCGCCGGCCGACGGTGAAGGAGGACGATCCGGTCGCCGTCGAGGCGCACCTCTTCGACTTCGCGAGCGATGCCTACGAACGCCGCATCGAGGTCGCATTCGAGCACTGGCTGCGCGGCGAGCAGCGCTTCGCGAGCCTCGCTGCGCTGCAAGAGCAGATCGCGCGCGATTCCGCTGCCGCTCGCGCGCGGCTCGCTGCGGGATGAGTCGCTCGCGCTGGCTCGATCCGCGGCTCGCCCTCGGCCTCGCGGTCACCGTGCTCGCGGTGTGGTGGTCGCTGCGCGGCGTCGACTTCCGCGCGCTCGGCGCCGCGCTCGCGGGCGCCGACCTGCGCGTGGCCGTGCCGGGCTCGCTCGCTTGTTATGCCGCGGGGCTCTGGATTCGCGCGCTGCGCTGGCGGCACCTCGCCGCCGCAGTCGGCGAATTGCCGCTCGGCGTCGCCTATCGGGCCACCGCGATCCGCTTCATGGGCAACAACCTGTTCCCGTTCCGGCTCGGTTAGTTCGCGGGGGCGTGGTTCGCGGCGCGCGATGCGGGCGGCTCGGCGGCGGCGTGGTTCGGCACGATCGTGCTCGAACGAGCGTTCGACATGGCGGCGATCATGTCGCTCGCGGTCTTTCTGGTCGCCGAGCACATCGATCTTCCGCTCGCGGTTCGGGCCGTCGGCTTCGTCCCGATTCTGGGAGTCGCCGCGCTGCGGCTGTGGCCTGCGCCGTTCGTCGCCATCGCGCGCGGCGTCGCGCAAGCGGTGCTGCCGGCGGGCCTCGCGAGCCGTGCGCTCGGGCTCGTCGAGCACATCGTCGCGGGCCTCTCGGGGATCCGGAGCGCGCGCGGGCTCGCCCTCGTGATCTGGCACACCGCCTTGTTGTGGGGCGCCGCGGCCACCCTCCCGTTCTATCTCGCGCAGCGCGCCTTCGCGGTCTCGCTCGGCTCGTTCACCGAGGACTACCTCGCCGCACTCAAGACCATGGTCGGTGTCGGAGTTGCCGTCGCGTTGCCGCAGGCTCCGGGCTTCCTCGGCGTCTATCACTTCGCGTGCCGTTCGGTGCTGAGCGCGCTCGGCGTCCCGGCCACGACCGCGCTCGGCGTGGGCACGCTCTCGCACGCGTTGTTCTGGCTCTCGATCACCGGGCTCGGCCTGCTCGCGCTGCGCGGCAGCCGCGCCTCGCTCCGCGAAGCTGTGCGATCCGTCACCACGCAAAAGGCGCCGTAAAGCGCGCTCCACGCCGCGCCGATATCCGGGCGGGCTGGAAGAGTTTTCGCGGGGAGGGCGCGCCGAGGGGCGACGCGCTCCGCGCGCGAACGAGCGGCGCGGAGCGCGTGTGAACGAGCGGATTGGCGAGCTGCTGGTCAAGCAGAACCTGCTCACCACGGAGCAGCTGCGAAAGGCCAGGGACGAGGCGAAGTCCAAGGGGCAACGCCTCGGCGCGCAGATCACCAAGCTCGGCTTCCTGCAGGAGAACCAGCTCTCCGAATTCGTCGCGCGTCAGTACGGCGTGCCCGACATCAACCTCGACGAGTTCGACATCGATCCCGCGGTGATTCAGCTGATCCCCGAGGAGGTCGCGCAAAAGCACAGCGTGATCCCGGTGAACCGCGCGGGCTCGACGCTGATCCTCGCCACCGCCGATCCGTCGAACATCTTCGCGATCGACGACATCAAGTTCCTGACCGGATACAACGTCGAAGTCGTCGTCGCCGCCGAAGAGCAGATCAAGCGCGCGATCGATCGCTACTACGACAAGGCCAGCGCCCTCGACGACATCATGGGCGACTTCGATGACTCCGACATGGAGGTCATCAGCGACGACAACGACGTCGACATCGGTGCGCTCGCGAAAGAGTCCGAGGACGCGCCCGTCGTCAAGCTCGTGAACTTGATCCTCACCGACGCCGTGAAGCGAAGCGCGTCGGACATTCACATCGAGCCCTACGAGAAAGAGTTCCGCGTCCGTTACCGCATCGACGGCGTGCTGTACGAGGTGATGAAGCCGCCGCTCAAGCTGAAGAACGCGATCACCTCGCGCATCAAGATCATGTCGGAGCTCGACATCGCCGAGCGCCGCCTGCCGCAGGACGGCCGCATCAAGCTCAAGCTCGGCCGCGGCAAGGAGATGGACTACCGCGTCTCGGTGCTGCCGACGCTGTTCGGCGAGAAGACGGTGATGCGTCTGCTCGACAAGTCGAACCTCCAGCTCGACATGACCAAGCTCGGCTTCGAGCAGGTGCAGCTCGACGTGTTCAAGCACGCGATCCACCAGCCCTTCGGCATGGTGCTCGTGACGGGCCCGACCGGCTCGGGCAAGACGACGACGCTCTACTCGGCGCTCGCCGAGCTCAACAAGACGAGCGAGAACATCTCCACCGCGGAAGACCCCGTCGAGTTCAACTTGATGGGCATCAACCAAGTGCAGATGCACGACGACATCGGCCTCAACTTCGCGGCCGCGCTGCGCTCGTTCCTGCGCCAAGACCCCGACATCATCATGGTGGGCGAGATCCGCGACTTCGAGACGGCGGAGATCGCCGTCAAGGCCGCGCTCACCGGCCACATGGTGCTGTCGACGCTGCACACGAACGACGCGCCGTCGACGATCAACCGCCTGCTCAACATGGGCATCGAGCCGTTCCTCGTCGCGTCGTCGGTGAACGCGATTCTCGCCCAGCGTCTCGCGCGCAGGATCTGCGGCGAGTGCCAAGAGCAGGACGCCGACACCACGAAGGAAGCGCTGGCCGCGGCGGGCTTGTCCGAAGAAGAGGTGCGCGCGACCAAGCCCATGAAGGGCCGCGGCTGCAACAACTGCTCGAACACCGGCTACCGCGGCCGCGTCGCGCTCTACGAAGTGATGCGCGTCGGCGAGGAGCCGAGCAGGGCGTGTCGATCCCGTTCCAGACCTTCGAGGATGGCGACGCCAAGCTCGAGTTCATCGACGCGGTGCTGAGCCTCGACGTGACGCCGCACATCACGGCGGATCGCTCGATCATCATGAAGGTCGAGGTGACTCGAAACGCGCCGGACGACAGCGTCCCGACGCCGACCGGTTCGCCCGCGATCGCGAAGAACGAGGCGACCACCGAGACGCTCGTGAAGGACGGCCAGACGCTCGTGATCGGCGGCATCTACGTGGTGCGCACCGCCGACCGCGAGAGCCGCGTGCCGTACTTCCACCGGCTGCCGGTGATCGGCAACGCCTTCAAGAACAAAGAGGTCAGCGACATCCGGCAAGAGCTGCTGGTGTTCGTGACGCCTCGGATCGTGTCGAACCCCGAGGTCGGCTCCTAAGACCAGCGAGGTTCGCAGCGTGCGGCCCGGCATCGCCTTGCGATGCCGGGCCTTTCGCTTGTTAGGGGGCGTCACGAATCCTCCTTGTTGACTTCGCAAACCGCGTCGAAGACTCCGCGGTTTGCTGCGCGCTTCGCTTGCGGCCTCGGCCGACTCGCTTGGGTGGGGCGTTCGACAGCGAGGTCGTTCTGGCGGAGTGGTGGCGCGTGAATGTCGTGGAGTCACTGCGCGCGGTGCGTTGGCGGAGTAAAGAGTGGGGATGGCGCTGGCTTCGCGAACCGTGTTTCTCGCCGGCCTGATGGGGGCGGGGAAGTCGAGTGTGGCGCGGGAGCTCGCGAAGTTGTTGGGGGCGGAGGTCGTCGATTCGGACGAGGTGGTGCAGCGCGAGGCGGGGATGAAGATCGCGGAGATCTTTGCGGCGGAGGGCGAGGCCGGGTTTCGCGCGCGCGAGCGGGCGGCGGTCGTCGCGCTGGCGGAGCGCGGCGGGGTCGTCGTGGCGCTCGGCGGCGGGGCGCTCGCGCAGCCGGGCGTGGCGGAGCTGCTGACGGCGCGCGGCGTCGTGGTTTATCTGCGCGCGCGCGTCGGGACGCTGGTGCGGCGCGTCGGCAGCGGGGCGGGGCGGCCGCTGCTCGCGGGGCTGGACGAGGCGGGGCGGCTCGCGAAGCTGCGCGAGCTGCTCGCGGCGCGCGAGCCGTTCTACCGGAAGGCGCAGCTCATCGTGGACACGGACAACCGCCCGCCGCGGAAGATCGCGCTCGAGATCGCGGAGCGAGCTCGCGAGGTCGCGCCGTGACGGACCTCGCACCGATCCGCGTGAACGTGGAGCTCTCCGAGCGCGGCTACGCCGTCGTGATCGGGAGCGGGACGCTCGCGGGCATCGGCGAAGCCGTGAAGGCGCGCACGGGGGCGAAGCGCGCGTTCGTGATCAGCGTGCCGCCCGTCGCGAGGCGGTACGCGGCGCAGGTCGAGCGCTCGCTCGAGGCGGCGGGAGTGCGCGCGAAGCGCCTCGTCGTGCCCGACGGCGAGCGCAGCAAGAACCTGCGGCAGGCGGAGAAGCTCTACGACGCACTGCTCGCCGCCGAGGCCGACCGCAGCTGCGTGCTGATCGCGCTCGGCGGTGGCGTGGTGGGCGACCTGACCGGCTTCGTCGCGGCGACATTGCTGCGCGGCGTCGACTTCGTGCAGGTTCCGACCAGCCTGCTGGCGATGATCGATTCGAGCGTCGGCGGCAAGACCGGCGTGAACGTGAAGCGCGGCAAGAACCTCGTCGGGGCGTTCCATCAGCCGAAGCTGGTGTGGATCGACGCCGCCACGCTCCGCTCGCTCCCGCGCCGCGAGCTCCTGGCGGGTCTCGCGGAGGGGATCAAGCACGCCGCGATCCGTGATGCAGACCTGTTCGCCTCGATCGAGCGCGATCTCGAGCGCCTGCTCGCGCTCGACCCTGAGGTGTTGCTCCCGTTCCTCGCGCGCAACGTCGCGATCAAGGCGGGCGTCGTGAGCCGAGACGAGCGCGAGGCGGGCGAGCGCATGCTGCTCAACTTCGGCCACACGCTCGGCCACGCGATCGAGGCGCTCGCGGGCTACCGAGGCGTGCTGCACGGCGAGGCCGTGGCGATGGGGATGGCATTCGCGGCGCGCCGCTCCGAGGAGCTCGGGCTTGCGGAGGCGGGCACCGCGAGTCGGCTGGTGGCGCTGCTCACACGGGCCGGACTCGCCGCCGAGGCGCCCGCACATCCGCGCAAGGCTTATCTCTCGGCCATATCTTCCGATAAGAAGAGGCGGGGCGAGCGCATCCGCTTCGTCGCGCTGCGGGAGATCGGGCGCGCGGAGACGGCGGCGCTGCTTCCGAGCGAGATTCTTCCGGCGCGCGCGCGGAAGGGGGCGAAGCGGTGAGCGATCGACACGAGCACGTTGGTGACGCCGAGAGCCGCTCGCTCGCCGCGCAGGCCGAGGATGAGCGCAGGGCGGGGCGGCCGGAAGCCGCGCGCGAGTTCGCCGAAGCCGCGCTCGAGACGGAAGCGCCGCACCCGGCCGCGCACGTCGCCTACGTCCTCGCGCTGATCGACAGCGGCGATCTCGTCACCGCACATCGCGCGCTCGAGCGCGCGTACGTTGCGCTCGGCGGCGAGTTGCTGACTCCGGAGGCGCCGCTGGCGAAGCTCGGCGAGGACGAGCTCGAGTCCGCGTTCGAGAACGCCGAGGCGCAAGCGGACGAGATGCACGA